>Ga0316202_10000618_pt1 | contig 35830 bp, 24 predicted proteins | sample 3monrhotite_MG_FD_204934 | JGI IMG/M metagenome (GOLD analysis project Ga0316202, IMG submission 204934) | Microbial mat bacterial communities from mineral coupon in-situ incubated in ocean water Damariscotta River, Maine, United States -... | ecosystem: Environmental > Aquatic > Marine >...
CCTCCCCCCCGCCGACCCCCCAGTTCAGAAGCCCACTCCTGAGCCCAGACGAGACGAGCCACAGGCGCCCGACGAGATCGACCTCGAGACCCTCACGAAGTTCGTGGACCTGAGCGCCCGCGGCCGCGACTACAAGGCGACCCTGAACTTCAAGAACTCGCCCATGATCTACGCCGGGAAGGCCGAGGCGAAGCGAGAGGGCCGGGTCGAGCGCGCCGGCCAGACCTACCTCAAGCACATGGTTCGCTACACGGGCCTGCCCGCCGAGGCCGGCCTGGACTTCGAGGTTCGCTACCTGCGCTTCGGAGCCGAGGGGTGCTACCGCTACGATCCAGCGACCAAGGCAGAGACGCTCTGGATCCCAGCGCCCCTCCGCCCGGGACAAACCTGGAGCACAGGAGAGTTCACGGGCCGAGTCTTGACCTTGGGTGCCGAGGTCAAGGTCGGCGCCCGCACCCTGAGCTGCGTCCAGATTCAGTTCACCCACCCGGCCTCGAGCAAGTTCAGCCGGGAGGCCTGGTTCTTCGATCGGGGCGAGCTGGGGTGGGTGGCTCAGGCCAGGTTCCTCCGCGACGGCCGACGACTGGACCTCGAGTTCGTGGCTGAGCGCGAGCCCGAACCGGAGAAAGAGCCTGTCGCTGACCAGGGACCGCAGAAGCCTCCGCAGTCCGGCAAGCGACCCGCTCAGATTCGCAACACCTATCCGGACACGCCCCTCGGCCGGGGCCTGCAGCTCCTCAACGACGCCCCGACCACCTCCTGGGGTGCGCTTCCCGCGGTCTACTTCGACCTAATCCTGAACTCGCGCGGCCAAATGGTCGGCTGGCGCGACGTGAACCTCAGCCGCTCGGACGACGGGAAATACGGCTGGAAGCTCGACTCGCTGCAGTTCCTTGAGGTCGGAGGAAAGACTCAGGGGACGATCCTCAAGCTCGAGACTCTCCCTTCAGGTCCGCTCTGGTATGGGAAGGAGCTTCGTCGCGTAGGGACCAAAGGAAAGTTCCAGAAGCGACCCTTCCACGAGGTCGTCTACGTAACCACGGACGGCTCCTCTGGCCACGGGCGAGGGCGAAAGGCCGACTACGTCCACACTTGGAACACGCGGACTTGGAAGAACGTCGACAACGCCAAGAACATCGACCGGAAGTTCCCGACGGCCTTCTGGCGGGATCCTCCCGAGTGGATCCCAGGGCTCCTCGCGCAGCTCGCAGAGGACGTGACCTACTCCTTCCAAGTCCTAAGGCTCCTCGAGCATCGCAGCGTGGAGATGACCTATCGACGACTCCCCGGTCGGAAGACCATCAAGCTTCGGGGAGAGCCGCGCGAGGTGATCGAGATCGAGGTCAAGACTGCCAAACTCCCCCTAGACAAGGAGGGCAAGCGGAAGGAGACCACCAAGAAGTCCAAGGTCATTGAGGAGGCGGTCTATATCGACACCGAACTCGGCGAGTTCGTGGCTCGGCGAAAGGGAGGCTTGATCTACGTCCGCGTTGACGAAGAGACGGCCATGAACCAGATCGCGGTCTTCTACGGGGCTCTCCCCAAGATCCCGGCGCGAGGGGCTCCCCCGACCGCGGCTCCCAAGGTGACTGCAAAGGTCAAGAACCTTCGCCTCCGCAATCCACAGGACGCTTACGCGGCGTTCATCGTTGGCTGCGCACAACAAAACCGAGAGATCGTCGAGGCCGCGTGCGACTTCAAGGAGCTCTGCTTCGTCCGCTGGGTACAGCTCGGCGCGAACGGGATCGGCACGGCCGAATCGGTCCGGGCCAACTACGAGCGAGTGTGGGAGGCGGAGAGCGAGGCCATGACCAGGGAGCGTGTCGACCGGCTCCTGGCCTGGGGTGCGAACCTCAACAACAAGACGCTGACGCTCAAGCAGGCTGCGGCCCAAGTCACCGCTAGGCGAGGCAAAGAGAAGGGCACCGCGATCGTGACCCGTGATTTCAAGACCCGGGACGACTGGGACTTCGTCGCCAAGCGCTACGGGAAGGGAAGCAAGGCCCGCTGGCGGATCATAGCCCTGCCGTGGTAGTAAGTCCTTCGTAGACGACAGGGGCTAGCTAGGAAGGAGGCGCGGCGGACCCGCCCTCAGACGCCTCTCCGCGCCCCTCGAAGCAGGTCTCCGTCGGCGGGAGCGAAGCTCCCTCGGCACGTGTCTTCCAGCTCCCCATGGAGCGCGCCGCAGCCTGAGCTTGCCGCTTGCGCGGGGCTGCCCGGACCGGCTCGGCCTTGGTCTGGCCGGCCGCAGGGTGGCCCTCGGGTGGATCGAAGGCGTAGCGCGGGAGCTCGCCGGGGGTCCAGGTCGGAGACCAGCCCTCCGGGAAGTCCCGCCGCCCCTCTGCTGGAGCCGGCTCGCCCATGTAGTCGTGGACCCAGTTCGTGATCTCGAGGAGCTCGTTCTCGAGCTGCTGGCGGAAGACCTCAAGGTCCTCTTTGCTGGCGTCGATCGGCGTGAAGTAGGGCCCCGCGAAGGCCTGCACGATGTGATTGAAGGGGAGCGGAACGAAGGGGCGGTCCCAGCTGGAGAAGCTGATCCGCCGCTTGGCCCAGGTCCGCGAGACGATCATGGGCTTGTGACAGGCGTGAGCGATCACGACCGAGCCCTTCTTGACCTTGTAGATCGGGCCGTTCGAGCCGTCGCAGGTGATCCCGTAGGCCACGCCCGGGACCTCCTCCATGTGCCGAATCATCTCAGGGAGGACCTTGGTCCGACGCGACTTGGAGTTGCTCGACCCCCCGCGAAAGACCACGAACCCGTTCAGGTTCAGCATGGCCGCGATCAAGCTCCCGAAGTCGCTCCGGCTCGCGAGGGTGTGTCCTTCGTAGTGGCGAAAGGCGTAGGCGACGGTGAACACCTCCTGGTGCCAGAGGACGCCGATCATGGCGCCGTAGCGCTCCCGCAAGAGCCAGAGGAGGTCTGTGTCTATGTATTCGACCTTGCTCGTGGCGTGCACGAACCACATGTAGGCGACGTAGATCGGCGGCAGGAACCACGTCGCGAGCTTGACGCCGATCCGCGCGAAGACCTTTCGGATCCGGCGCCGGAGCGAGCGCGGCTTGCGGGGCGCAGCGTCTTCAGCCACCTCGGACGGCGAGGCTGGCGGAGCGGGCTCTGGAGGTATGGGGCTGTCTTCGCTCACGAGCGAGAGACGTTACCCGGCGGCGGTGACCCTGACAGGCCACAGCGGGACAGCGGTCAAGCCGGCGGGTCCTCGGAGGGCGGGCTGGGCTCCGGCTCGCGCGGCTCGGTCCCAGACGGAGTCGGAGGACGGCCCAGGCCGTCGAAGCGCAGCGCGCGGAGGTGCGCCAGCGTCTCCTCCTGGAGACGTCGGTTCACGGCCATTAGGTCCGCGAGGACCGCGCCCAAGAAGAGCTGACCCGCCGCGAACCCAAGCGCCCCGCCGACCCAGAGCAAGAGCGAGCCGGGAAGCTGAACCTCGGGCCAGAGCCGCGGGACCCCGACGTGGGTCGCGAGCGCCAGGAGCGAGAGCGCCAGGCTGATCAACCCCAGGCGGACCAGGACCCGAAACGCGTTGTAGAGGAGGTAGATCCGCACGATCGTGTTTCCAGATCGTGTCACGTAGCGACGAATGCTCTTGAACAGGCGAGAGGGCCGGTTGACCGGGTTCACGCGGATCGGGACCGAGACCACGGCCAGGTTCTTCTGGCCGGCCTGGATCAGGGTCTCGTGGGTGTAGGTGTAGTCCGAGTGGACCGAGAGCTGGAGCGCTGCTCGACGTGAGAAGGCGCGGAACCCGCTCGGGGCGTCGGGGACCGTGGTCCCGGACGCGACGCGGACCACGTAGCTGCCGACGCCGTGGAGCTTCTTCTTGATCCAGGAGAAGTGAGGCAGGTTCGGGACGTCGCGGTCTCCGACCACGACCTCCGCCTCGCCTGCCAGGATCGGCGCCACGAGCTTGGCAATGTCGTCGGCGCAGTATTGATTGTCGGCGTCCGTGTTGACGATCACGTCCGCGCCCCGCTCGAGGCAGGCCAAGAGTCCGCGCTCGAAGCCGCGCGCCAAGCCTTGGTGAGCTACGAGGCGCACGACGTGATCCACCCCGAGCTCGCGCGCGACCTCGACCGTCCGGTCGTCGCTCCCGTCGTCGATCACGAGGGTCTCGAGGACGTCTACGCCGGGGAGCTCCTTGGGGAGAGCGGCATATGTCTCTGGAAGACACTCCTCCTCGTTCCAGCAAGGGATTTGAATGATCACCTTGGTGGAGTGGCTCACTTCACTTGTCCTGAGGGCCAAGGAGCTGGTCGCAGACCTTCGCGGCCTCCCTCGCCACGACCGCGTTCCCAGCCTTGTTCCAGTGGCGATCGACGGGGATCAAGACCTCCTGGCCCCCCTCGTAGGCCGCCTCGAGGGCCGGGAGCAGGTCGTGGACTGGAATTCCGGCGGCTTCGAGGTGGGCCTCGATGCCACGGTTGATTCGAACGGTCCGCAAGATCGCCTCGGCCAGCCCGCCCTGGATCTGGTGCGTCGAGGGCGCGATCAAGACCGCAGCCGGAATCGGCTCGCCCGCGGCGTCCCGGCAGACCTCACGGAGCTCCACGAGCTGCTTGGCGGCCAAGGCCAAGTTCTCGGCTTCGACCATGTAGCGGTATCTGATCGCGTGGCGTCCATAGCGCCAGATCAGGAGGCGGTAGGCCCGGCTCCAGCGCGCGAGGGGATTGGTCAAGGCGAGGTGGTGCTCTAGGTTTCCGCAGGCGTCAGGACGTCGCTGGAGCTCCCCGCCAGGACCGGGCTCGTCGAGCCAGCGCTGGTCGTCCATGACGTCGTTGGAGACGGTGAACTGGATCAAGACCAGGTCCGGCTTCAGGATCGGGACCAGTCGCTTGGCGACGTTGATCTGCTCACGCTGGCCGAGCGAGATCACGCCCGCGTTGTAAATCTCGAAAGCAGGGCCGCGGAGCTTGCTCAGGGCGCCATAGAGCTGCGCAGGGTAGGACTCGTCGTCGGAGACGCCCTGCCCGAAGGTCATGGAGTCGCCGATGCAGAGGACCTTGAGCCGATTCGGAACCTGAGGGATCACGGGGGCCCGGACGCCGTGTTCGTCCGTGCTGACCTTGAAGGTCAGGGTGGTGCCCTGAAGCGGTCGCGCTGCGATCGAGACGTTCTCCTTGTGGCGGAGGTTCTCCTTGGGATCCCAGTCATAGAGCGGGTCTACGGCGCCCGGGACTCGGAGCCCGTCACCTGGACCGCGGAGGCTCTCTTCGATCAAGGCCCGCCCGAGAGAGACCGAGCTCCCGGCCACCAGCGGCTTCTCCCAAGGCGAGACGATCTTGGTCCAGACCAAGCGGACGCTGCACTCGGTCAGGGCGAGACACAGCAGGGTCCCAAAGGAGAGCGCGAAGAGGCGGCGCTTCCAGCGCTTCCGCTTGAGCCGCTTGGTCCCTCGCGCGGCAGCGCCCGCCGAGACGCGGCCTATGTCCGAACCGGAGCCCGTCCGCCCCACGTCCGAGCCCGAACCGGGCGGCGAACCCGCAGCGGGGGCCTCTTGCGCGGGTTCGTTCCCCGAAGTCGGATTCTCTGGCGGGTCTGTCGGTTCCATGGCTCGCGAGGGGCGCTGTGTTGCCCCTACTCTCCACACCCTGAGCCAAGGCACAAGGCGCAGGCTTCTTCCCTAGAGCTTCGTCCGGACGGCGTCGAGGACTTGCTTGGGCTCAGGGCGGCGGGCCGCACCCCAGAGGTTCATGAAGCTTGGGATCGCAATGAAGCGGAATAACTCCTCCTCACCGCGATACACGAACACAGCTGGCTGAATGAAGCCGTCCTTGTAGCTGGGCGCCTTGGGGTGCTTTCGCGAAATCGGGATCCCGTAGCGATCCGCGACGGCGTGGTCCTCGTCTGAGAGGAGGCGCCAATCGTCGGGCAGCTTCATGGACTCCTGAAAACGCGTGTTCCGCGCTGGAGAGTCCGCTGAGATCAAGAGCGGGCGAATCCCGAGGGCCTCATAGTCCGAACGAAGGTCGAGCATGCCTGCCAACTGGCGGCGGCAGAAAGGTCACCAGTAGCCACGGTAAAAGAAGAGCAGCGAGCGCCCCGCCTCGCGAAAGGGCGCGTCGAAGCTGAAAGGCGCCCCGGTGTGGGTCGCGAGGGTGAAGTCTGCGGGCATGGGGAACGAAGCTCCTCGGGGCTCTAGTCCAAGCGGGCTCTAGTCCAAGCGGACCTTGGCGAAGCGCTTGGGAATGTAGCCGCGCCACAGGCGGCTCTTCTCGGCGTGCAGCAGCAAGCCAGGCGTGAGTTCGAGGGTCTTGACTGCGCCCTTGGGAGAGCCCTTGCCACCTCGCTCGCCGTCATCGTCGGTCAGGACGAGGTTCATGCCGAAGGTCAGGCCCTTGGGGGGGCCGCCAGCGGGAATCTGGGCGCCCTTGTCGCTGAGCATCGTCCAGGGGATCGCGACCTCGTAGACCGCGCCGGACTTGTCCTCCTTGCGGTGGACGAAGTAGCGCCCGGCCGGGCGATTCTTGGCCTCTTCCTCCTCCTGCTTCTTCTGCTCCTCTTCGTCCTCGTCCTCCTTCTTCTTCTTGGGGAGAGTCAGGGCGAGGGTCAGGAGTATGTCGTCGGCGTGGGCCGTCTCGCCGCCGTCATTGCGGGAGTCGATGGCGATCAGGAGCGCGTCGCCGATCCAGCGCTCGGCCTCGCTGTCGTAGGGCCGCATGTGCATATCGGAGACGTCGAGGACGAAGTAGAGGTAGGTGTCGTCGTAGCCGAGATAGAGCTTGGCCGAGAGGTCCTCCTGCCCCGTCCAACGTCCAGGGCGGACGCCTGCCTCTTGCTGGACCGGGAGCACGTAGCGCGGCGAGCGGAGGTCGACCGAGGTCCAGCCTTGCCACCAGTCGTTGAGCTCGCCGTCGATCTCGGGCGGACGCGCCATCCGGCGGATCGCCAAGGTCGGCGTCCGCTGATCGGTCTGGCGCTCGCGGACGCGGGTCAGCTGCGCGAAGAGCCGATCGAAGGCCTCGCCCTCGAGCTGCTCACGGACCATGCCCTGACTGAGGAGTTCGATGGCCTCGTCGCTGTAGCCGAGGCGGTCGAGGCGATTCGCCAAGCGCGCCCTGAGCGTCGCGTCCTGAGGCTGCCCGACCAGGGCCCGACCGAGGCTCACGGCCTCGCGCACGAGGGCGTCCTCGTCCTGGCGGGCGAAGGCGAACACGCCCTTCTCGCCCGAGAGGATCAAGTGTCCGCCGCTGACTTGCGCCATGGCGCCGCGGAGCTGGCGGCCCTGGAGGCGAATCGCGGGAGTGCTCGACTTGCCCGTGCCCCAGTCCACGACGTCGAGCTGGAGGCGGAGGGACATCATGCCGTTGTTGGGAATCAAGACCGTGGTCGGGGTCTCGATCACGCGAAACACCCGCGCCCCTCGCGAGAGGTTGAAGCGCCAGCGCTCCTTGCCGACCGCCAGATCCTGGGCCCAGACCTGCGACTGGCCATTGAGGGTCCGAACCGTGTAGACCGTCTCTTCGCCGAGGTAGACCCCGCGGTTGTCGATGTCGGCCGGGAGCGCCCGCCCCTTGCCCTTGGGCTGCACAGGAGGCTGACCGTTGCGCTCGGCGCCGGCGCCCGAGTCACGCCAAGCCTCGACGCCCTTCTTGGTGTCCACGGCCAAGAGGCCGTAGCGCGCGCCAGCCTGAGTCGTCGCGACCAGGGTCGAACCGTCTGCCGCCGCTTGGAGGTTCACGACCCAGTGGTCGCCAGCGCTGACGCGGAAGAGCTCGTTCCCGGTGGCGACGTCCCATGCCGTGACCTGCTTCCCGCCCAAGACGAGGCCCAAGCGCCCGATCCCAGCCCAGACCGGGGCGCTGAAGCGCTCCTGGGGCTTGGCGTTGTTGGGCTTGCCCTGCCAGAGGGGCTTCCCGCTTCCGGCAGCGATCGCTTCCAAGGCAGGCGGAGCGGCAGACACCGCCACGACCTGGTCGGCGTCGGCCAGGATCCCGAGGTTGGCCTTGACCCGCAGCGCATGTCGCCAGAGGACGTCACCCGTGGTCTGGTCGAGGGCCGCGACCTGGTTGTCACCCGTCAGGACGAAGAGGCGCCCGTCGGCGCTCAGGATTCGGTGGACCGGGTCGCCGCCGATCCGCGTCCCCTGCCCGAGGGCGAAGCGCTGGGTCCAGCGAATCGCCTGACCAGGATTGGGGCGCAAGTCGTGGGCCTCGACTCGATCGCCCAAAGGAATGATCAAGCTGTCCTTGGTCAGGACGGGCTTCCGCCCTCGCTGAAACTGGACGTCGTCCAAGCGCAGGAGGACTCGCCCCTCGGGGAGCTCGAAGAGGGTCAGGGTCTTCTCCTGCTTGAGCAAGACGCGACCGTTGAGGCCATCTGGAGCCTCGACCTCGACTAGCTCAGGGCCGATCAGATCCAGGATGGTGGGCGTCCGATAGACCTCGGTCAGGGTCCCCTCCAGCCCGAGTCCGTCCCGCTCAGCGACGAGGGCCTCGGGCCCGAGGCGACCGTAGAGCTGCGACTGGTAGGGCTGCGCCCACACGCTCAAGGGCTGAGGCTCTGCGCCCTCCTCGCCCTTGACCTGGGGCTCGGGGTCGATGCCGACCAGGTCCTCCAGGACCGCCCGAGCCTGGGCGTTGCGTCGTGTCTCGAGGTAGAGCCGAACCAGGCGAGCCCGGGCTTCGGCGTTGCGCGGGTCCTTGGGGTAGTCGCGCACGAAGGCCTCCAGCTCCGTGGCGGCGGGACGCACCAGGCCGCCCTTGCTGTAGAGCTCGGCGAGTCGCCAGCGCGCTTCGCGAGCCTGCTCGCTGGCGGGCCAGCGCCGAATCACCCGCTGGAGCGCGGCCCGGTCGCCGACCGAGATCGCCTCACCCAGAGCGCTCTTGGCCTGAGCCACGAAGGGCGCATAGACCGAAGTCCCGCGCTTGTCGACGAGTTCGATCAGGCGCTGGCGAGCGTAGGCCGAGGCCTCGACCGGGATCGCTTCCCGCTCGACGCCCGTCCGAAGCGAGACACGAGTTCCGACCGGGGCTGCCAAGAGCCGCTGGTAGGCCTTGGCGGCCCTCGCCGCGTCCTTGGCGTCTCCGGTCTGGCTGAGGTGATCGGCGTAGGCCTGGAGGAGGGGGGCCGCCGCGCGGAGCAGATCGCGGTGTCCGCGTCCGAGGTGCTGCTCCGGCTTGAGGGCTAGCTGGCCGAGGAAGGCGACGCCTTGGGCCGCCGCTGAGCGAAAGGCCTTGCTGTCCTTGCGCTCGAGGGCCGCGAACGCCTCGTCGCTCATGAGCTCTAGGCCAGCTCGCTGGACAGGGATCGCGCGGGCTTGCAGCAACCCAGAGCGGAGCGCCTTGCGGAGGTGGACGAGGGCTCGCTTCCGCTCGCGGCGGCGGGCGAAGAGGAGTCCACGCTCGATCGAGCCCGCGGTCTCCTCCAGGGCCGCCAAAGCGCGCTCGCGCTCGGCCAGGGGCACGTAGAGGTTGGCCTGTTCGTATCCGAAGGTCACGAGGCGATCGCCGATCAGGGCGGGCACGCCGACCTCGGCTGCCGGGTCACTAAAGCGCCACTGTCCCAAGAGGGATCCGTCCTTTCGCGACACCCGAAGGATCCCCTCGGCCGTGACGACGATCAACTCCTCACCGAGGAGGAGCGGCTGCGCGACAGGCTCAGCTGGGAGGTCGGGTCCGACGCGAACCAGGAGTCCGGTCTTGCGTTCGAGGACCGTTAGGCGCTCGCCGAGGAGAAGGACCTCGTCACCGCTTGCGACGCAGAAGCGCGCGCCAGCGCGGGGAACGCGCCAGCGAGTCCGGCCACTGGCTGGATCCACGCCTAGGAGGTCGGGGCTGTCGACGGGAGCGGCCACGAGGGGGTCACCTGCCAAGATCGAGGTCGGCCGAAAGCGGCGCTGCCCCTCGACCCAAGTCGACTGGCTGCCCCGAGGTGGGGTCGGGTAGCGCGCGATCCAAGCCAGGTCGGCTGAGCTGGGGTCGACGGCAGCCAGAGCGCCGAGGCCCGTCGCGACCAGGACGTCGCCTCCCGGGGAGACGCTCGGCGCGGGAGGGGGGCTCGCTTGGCCGCGCCACTCGTAGGCGTCGCGGGAGACGAGGTAGAGGTCGAAGGCGACCTCTCCCGTCGCGGCGTCAAGGCGAATCAGCTTGGCGCGCAGGTCATTTTGTCGGATCAGGACGGTCAGGTAGACGCCGCCCTCGAAGTAGAGAGGCGGGCTGATCCACTCGGCGTCGCGGGTGTAGCTCTTGAAGCCCTTGAGGCGAGCGGCGTCCCAAAGTAGGAGCCCGGTCTCGGGGTCAACGGCCACGACGCGCCAGTCGTTTTGGCGGACCACGGTCGCGGGCTCGTTCTTCTTCTCGGCCACGGTCACCTGGGCCGGGCGGTTGCGGTGGAGCGTCGCGTAGACCCGACCCCCGCCGAGGGCGGGCTTGGCCGGGAGCGCGTCGAGGCGTGAGGGCTCACTGGACTGATCAGCGACGGTGTAGAGCCAAGGGGAGAGGCTGAGATCGGAGGCCTTGAGCCCGCGCACGCTCTTGTGATCCGCGACGTAGACCCACTCGCCTCCCGGACCTAGCAAGGGCGCTTGGTAGGCAGGTGGGGTCGTATGCGCGGCCCAGGCGTCGGGCAACTCGGGCAGCTCGAGGGGGACGGGGCGATCCGGCCCGCCGAGGTCGAAGGAGGGGCGCAGCGTGCCTACCCGGGGCGAGGTCGGGAGGCCCGCGATCGCCTTGGAGAGGGGCTTGCCGGCGAAGGCCGGATCCTGGTCTCCACCTAGCTCGCGATAGCTGGCGAGGGCCGCGCCCGCTTCCGCTCCTTCGCCGCGGAGCGTCGCTACGATCGCGCGCCTGAGAGCGGCCTGGCGCGCGACGGGCTTCGCGTCGTTCTCCCGGGCGCGGGCCTCGAGCTGACGGAAGGCGCGGAGCGCGCGGCGCAGTTCACCTCGCTCCAGAGCGCGGGCTGCCAAGAGCGCCAAGCCCTTGTCCGCAACGGACGCGAGAGGATAGCGAGCCAGCATGGCCTCGAGGGCCTCCGGGTCGGCGGACTCCAAGGCGCGCCGGAGGGCCAGCTTGGCGCGGGGGTCTATGGTCTGCCGGTAGCGCTTGCGGGCTTCGGCCGGGAGCTGCGCGACGCGATCCCGCAGGTAGAGCCCGACCCCGCGGTCGATCCCTTCGCCGACTTCGGTCGTGGGCCGATCGAAGGGGTCCTTGGCGCGACGCTTCTCGAGGTTGGCCTCGAGCTCAAGGTAGAGGCGCACGGCCTGCTCGTAGTCGCCGAGGCGCTCCTTGTCGGCGGCCCGCTCGAGCAGCTCGTCGAGGAGCTGGTCACGAGCTGTCACGGGACCCAGTTCGTCCTGAGCGCTCGCGGGTGCGAGGAGGAAGGGGAGAGCAGCCAGCGCCAGCACGAACGTCGGCGCACAGCGCGGGTTCGAGCGAGGAGCGGGCGGCGAGATCTCGAGGCGTGCCATGGGGGCCTCCTGCTCCGAGCCGGCGCGTGCCCGGAGCCCGGGGATTATGGCCGATGCCTGCGGCTCAGGGCGAGGAAAGGTGCTGAACTTCGCAGAGGCACCTACTCGGGCAGCTTCCCGCCCTTCAAGAGCCCTTCCACGATCGCGTCGGCGATCACGGCGCAGCCTTTGGCCGTGTAGTGCGCGTCGTCGTAGAAGTGGTCGAGGTCCTTGGGGACGATCGGCTCGAGGTCAATCAGGAGGTGCCCCCGGGCCCTGGCGTGCTCAGTGGTCGCGGCGTTGTAGAGCTGCATTCCGCGGAGGAGGGTCGCGTTGTCGAGGTTGACCTCGCCGTGGTTCACGACCCCGAGCCAGAACGAGGCGTCCTCCTCAGGCGTGTTGTTTGGCTTGTAGAGGCTGGGTTGGGTCATGAACACGACCGGGACCTTGGCCTCAGCGCAGACCGCGCTGATCATGGCGAGGTAGCGGCGGTAGTGCGGGAGCCCGACGCTGGGGTCGGCGTCCGTCGTGAAGGGGACAGAGGCCCGCCGCGCCTTGTAGCGCGCGGCGCCGCTGAGCCCGAACAGCCCCTTGCGGAGCTGGACGCTGAGGCTGAACAGGCGCGAGTTGTCCTCCATGAAGTCGGAGAAGCGCACCTTCTTGTGCTTGATCAGGTCCTCGTAGTGCGTCGGGTCGAAGCGATCGCTCATGCTGATTCGCATGTCGTTTGTCGCGTGAAGCACCACGATCAGGTCCGGCTCGAGGGCCAAGACCCGGTGCGAGATCAACGAGAAGGAGTCCACGATCGTGTTCCCGGAGATCCCGGTGTTGACCGTGCAGACCTTGGGTGTCCCGCCGAGACGTTTCCGGAGCTTGACCTGGACGATCTCGGGGAAGGTCTCCTCGTCCGGGAGCGCTATGTTCTCCGTCGTCGAGCCCCCCACGAAGAAGATCCGATAGGTCCCCGCGGGTTTGGGGTCGCCGACGGGCTCGAGGTTCTTGGTCCGAAACCCGTGTCCGTCCGTCGCCACGGTGAACGAGCGCCCGTCGATGGGGCTGACCCAAGTGTGGCTGACGTTCTCGGCCCGAACCCGGCGCAGGTAGGGGTGAGCCTCGAACATCGGCGGCTTGGGCTTGGTCAGGACCCGAACCGCGAGCTCCCCGAAGCCCAAGCCCAGGGCCGCGAAGGCGAGGAAGAAGAGCGCCTTCTTGCCTCGACTCAAGGGCCGCCGACGGCGCCGCGCTGCTCCTGGCGTGGGGGTCGCTTCCACCCTGGGCGAGGGCACGCTCGAGGGCGGATCGCTGGCCGGCTCACTCATTCGCTGATCCCTCGCTCCCAGCTGGCCCCTTGCCGGCGGGGGCACATGGTAAGGGTAGCCCTCGCGCCACGGAACGCTCGGCAGGGGAGCTTCAGGGATCGCCCCCCGGCGGCTCCCAGGTCTCCGACCTCGCTCCACCTGGAGTTATGGCGTCTGCCGATTGCAAGACGCTACGTGTCGGACCTCGTGGCTAACTTATACCGAACTCCCCGGAGCTAGAATGGTAGCCAAAACGAAGATCACGTGGGAAGCGCTGCAGGCGCTGATCGAGCACACGGAGGGCGGAGGAGCTTTCCCGCCGGACACCAGCGAGGCGCTGGGCGAAGAGATCGTGCGCTGCGAAGTCCTCCAGAACGGCGCGCTCTACCGGCAGCTTCAGTGCCTCCGGCTCTTCGAGCTCGGCGGAAGCTGGGAAGGTTGGGACCGGGTCGAGACTTGGTTGGAGGTCAAGCTCGGCATGTCCTACAAGACCGCCAACGAGCGACTGCGCGTGGCGCGCAGCTTGGCCCGACTGCCCCGGATCGACGAGGCCTTTCGTGAGGGGCGGATCAGCTACACCAAGGTCCGGGCCCTCCACGACGTCGCGACCCCCGAGAACGAAGAGACCCTGCTGGAGCAGGCCCGCTGGGTGAGCGGGGCGCAGCTCCACCGCCTCCTGGCGCCGCTGCGGGCAGCGGTCAAGCGCGCCAAGAGCAGCCAAGCGACGCGCGAGTCGCAGCGCGCGCTCCACTTCTGGGAGCACCCCAGCGAAGACCTCGGCGAGCTCCGGGCCACCCTCCTCCCTGAAGAGGTCGCCACGGTTCGCAAAGCGCTCGAGGTGGGAGTGGAGCTCGGGATCAAGCAGGCGCGGGAGGACCGCAAGCAAGAGACGAGCACCGATTCGTCGGAGCGCGACGCGGATTCTGCCGCGGCAGACCTGCCCCCACAACGGTTTGGGTTCGCCGACGCCCTGGTCTTCATGGCCGAGAGCTTCTTGGCCAACCCGCCTCGGGCGGGGGTCCCGGCCGGGCGTCGCGAGCTCCTGATCCACACGATCCCCGACCTCAGCGGAGGCGTGCTGGAGACGGGCGCGGCCCTGACTGCCGAGACCGTGCGCCGCCTGGCCTGCGACGGGGCGAGCGTCGTCGTCGAGCGGGGCCCCAAAGGTGAGGTCCTCGACGTCGGGCGACGAACTCGGCGCCTCAGCCGGCGCCTCGAGAAGTCCCTCCTGGTTCGTGACCGCTGCTGTCGCTTCCCTGGCTGCTCCCGGGCCGCCATGCTCGACGCCCACCACATTGAGCACTGGGTCGAAGGCGGAGCCACCAAGCTCGACAACCTGGTTCGCCTCTGCCGAACTCACCACCGCGCGGTCCACGAGGGCGGGTGGACCGTGGGGCGAAACAGCGAAGGCGAGATCGGATTCTGGAACCCCGCCGGCAGAGAGGTCGATCGCTCCGGCCGACTGCCTGAGGTGAGGGCGCGGCAGGCCCACGCGGCGCTCCAGCGCGAGCGCCTCGCCCGAGGCATGGAGGTCGAGCCCGAACAGCTCGCGGCTCTGGGAGGAGGAGAGTCGATCCCCGACTACAGCTACGCGACCTCGGTCCTCTCGGACTGCTGCGGCTTCGAGCCGGACCCTGACCACCGAGACACGCCCGGCCCGGCTGTGCGCTGGTTGCTGGAGAACGACGCCGCCTAGCCCTCCTTGCCTCGCTTTCCTGTGACGGCAAGACTAGCCCGGGAGGAGTCGCCCTGAAGGACGCCGAACGACGCCAACTCGACCGCGACGGAGAGACGCTTGAGGAGCTCGCGAGCCAGCTTCGTGGGCGGCTCCGGGCAGGCGAGCTCTCGCATGAGGTCGTGGAGTTCTGTGCGTATCTCGGACACGGACCAGCCCAGGCAGTGCTGGAGGGCGTCGCACCGGCGGGGGAGTTCGTGCCGTGGGCTCGTTGGGCGAAAGCGCTGCCCTTCGACTACTGGCGCACCGTCCTCCTGTTCCGTTGCGATCAATGGCTGGAAGGGAGTCGTGATCTGGGAAGCGCTGGAGAAGGGCTGCTAGCCATCAGGCATTGGTTGGCTGACAGCAAGGGGCCTCCCCCGGCCGGAGCCTCCCTCGGATTCGGTGGGAAGGCCGAGCAACTCTGGGCTTGGCGCCTGGAAGGCGGGGAGTCTCCCGCGCTGGGACGCTGGCTCCTGGTCGAAGAGGAGCCCCATGGGTGGGACTTCCACCCTGGGCTGCTGGCTGACCGCACCGTCAAGGACCTCTTGCAGCAAGATCTCCGCGCCCCTGCCGCGGCGAGCACGGAAGCTGACTATCTCCGGGATCGACTCACCAACCGCTCGCTGAGCTCAGATCAGCTACGAAGGGCTGCAGAAGCAGGACACGAAGCGGCCTGCCAAGTCTTGTCACTCCGGATGCTGGAGCGAGACGCCTGGCTCAAGTCCCTCGAAGATGCCGATAGAGGCTCGCTGTCGTGGGCTTGTTATCGATTCCTCACTGCAGGCGCCGGTGCCCTCGTGGACAGCGCGCCGTCTTCCTTTCTGGAACCTGCTCAGCGTTTCTTCAACCGGATCGCAAGACCGGGGTGGATCCGAGGGCAGCCAGCCGCGCGGGGCCAACTGCAAGAGGCTCGCGTGCGTCTCATGGCAGCGCACGAAGCCAACGAAGTCGACCTCTCCCGGGAGCTGAGTCCCCTCCTGGCCAACCTGGTGGCTGCGACTCGCGCTATCCACAACAAGGACGCGACCAACCTCGTGCGACACGTCGTTGCGGTGGCCGATTCGATCGATCCCGAAGACGCTGCAGCGGCTGAGCGCCTGGCTCGCAAGGCAGCGATCAGAGCGAGGCTATGCCAAGGACTGGACTAGGGGCTCGCGCGCAGCGACTTCAGCAGCTTCTTGAAGCCCAGATCGTCCTTTAGGGACGAGAACTCCTTGTAGCTCCGCAGCGCAGCAGCTGCGCTCCCCGCTGCACGGTGGGGGGCGAATCTCTTGCTCAGGTCGCGGTCCTCTTCTTCGCCGAGGCGAGCGCGCTCGAGGCGCCTCAGGGCTTCCTGGGGTTCGCCGCTGGCGGCAGCGACCCTGGCTTGGAGGACACGGCGCTCGCCGAAGCAGAGATCGTCGCGCCGGCCGAAGCGGTCGTTGATCCGGAGATTGCCCGCCTGGCGAATCAAGGTCCGGGCGGCGTCGAGCTTCTTGGCGGCCAGGAGGAGGCGAGTGCCCTCGAGGAGGTCGTTGAACTGCTCGACCGTCTCTCCCAAGGGCTCGCCTGGCGGGGGCTGGCTGGCGCCCTCGACCTTGGTCGGGAGCGCAGCCAACTCGGCCTCGCTCGCGATCTCGCGGAGGACGATCAGGAGCAGCGCTTGGCGCCAAGGCTGCTTGGCAGCGGCCTCGTGCTGGGCCGCCTCCCAGGCCTCGCCGAGGCGGCCCTGGCGCGCCAAGACATAGGCCAAGCGGATTCGGGCATGGGGCGAGGCGGGGTCGCGCTCACCCCACCACCGGAGGAAGCGGGCGGCCTCCTCCAGGCGATCCGCGCGATCCGTCGGCAGGAGACACGCTAGGTAGAACTCGCGGCCGGTCTCGTAGTAGGGGTCGAGCCAGGCGGCCTGGCGGAACGCGTCTAGGGCCCCCTCCGGATCGTCCTCCAGGTTCTGGAGGTCCTTGCCTAGGTAGTAGTGTTGGACCGGGCTCCAGGGGAAGGCGCGGTTCGCGAGCTGCGTCAGGCGCATGCGCTGACTCTGCTCTGGAGCCGAGCCCGCCTTCCGCGCGGCTTGGCTGAAGCTGGTCGCGTCCTGGAGCGCGCCGGGCCCGATCCGAAGCGCTTTACGGAAGTGACGTGGATCCGTGGGCGGCTGGGCCAGGGCTAGGTTTCGGCGAGCCGCTTCGATCTCGGCGTCTATGCCGGGCGGCCCCTCCTCGAGATACTTGGCCGCTTGGCCGAACTCGCCGGCCTCGGTCGCGAAGCGCGCCAGATAGGCCAAGACATAGGCCGGGGGCGAGCCCTCGGCGTAGCGCGCCGCGAGGGCGGCCTGGGTCTCTTTGGCCGCGGCGTGGGGATCACTCTGGAGGCAGGAGACCGCCGCCAGGTGCAGGAGCCGATCCCGCGCCGGGGCCGGAACGTCTGCCCCCGCCGCCAGAGCCTGGTGCGCCGCGGCGTTGGCCTGCTCCGGACTGCCCATCAGGAGCGCAGCTCGGGCGCGACCGGCCAGGGCCTCGACCCGCTCGGCGCTCGGCTGGCTTCCCTGTCCAGCGTCCGCAGCGGACACTGCGCTCTCGAAGGCCTCGAGAGCCTCGGCGAAGCGCTGGAGCTGCAGCAAGCAGGAGCCGGCCCGGCGATAGGCTCGCGGCAGTCGGTTGGCCTCGCCCAGCCCTAGGAGCGAGGCCGCGGCGCGGTCGTAGCTCGGGACGTCGTTGGCGTCGCGAGCCCCGCGCCAAAACACCTCAGCCTGGCCCTCCAGCTCGAGGACCGCCTCGCGGGCGGCCTGAAGCTTGGCCTCTCGCTCGCGCCCCTCCGCCAAGCGCTGCTGCTCGGTCCGGAGGTGCAGCACGCCGCCGACGCCAGCCGCCGTCCCCAACAGGACCAAGAGGCCCAGCGCCAAGGCCAGGGGCTTGAGGACCTGCTTGCGGTCGAGGGCCTGGCGAACGCGCTTGGTGACGCCGGGACCTCCACCCTGAACAGGCTCGCCCGCGAGGAAGCGCGCCAAGTCGTCGGCCAGGTCGTCGGCGGTCGGGTAGCGGTCTGCCGGATCCTTGGCCAGGGCGCAGCGAATGATCTTGCGGAGCTGCGCGGGAGGAGCCCCGGCCAGCTCGGGCGGCGGGAGGAAGGGGGGCTTGGGCGCCTCCATGGCGAAGTTGGGCGGCGGCTCGGGGAGGGTCCGCGGGAGCTTGCCGCTCGGGGTCCTGGCCCCGGCCTCGGTCGCTTCGCAGAGGTCCGAGGAGTCCTCGCCGGACGCTCCCGGGTTCGTCTTGGTGTCTTCGAGGACGCCGCTCGACGAGGTCGTGAGCTTGATCCCTGGTCGATCCGGCGCCGAGTAGCGACTCCCGTCCCAGTCCGGCTCTTCCTGGAGGATCCGGGTGTAGAGGTCGAGGACCGTTCGGGAGCGGAAGGGATAGCGACCCGTGGCGCACACGAAGAGGATCACGCCTAGGGCCCAGGTGTCCGCGGTTCCGTCCACCGTGGACGCACCGAGGCGGATCTGTTCGGGCGCCATGAAGAGCGGGGTCCCGAGGCGGTCTTGGGTCCGCGTCAGCTCGGCGCCGTCGGCCTCCTCGTCTTTGGCGAGGCCGAAGTCAGCGACGAGGGGCGTGTCGTCGGGGGCCAGGAGGACGTTGGCGGGCTTGAGGTCGCGGTGGATCACGCCCCGCTCGTGGGCGTGACTGATCGCGCGGGCCACGGCCTCCACGACCTTGAGGCGCCACTCTAGGGGCGCAGAGGGCTCTCGCTTGAGGCGGCGGTGGAGCGACTCGCCGCCCTCGACGAGGTCCATGGTCAGGTAGTAGACCTCGCCGTCGCTGCCGAAGTCGTGGACCTGCACGATCCCGTCGTGGCGCAGCTTCTGGACCGCGGCCGCTTCGCGACGGAAGCGCTCGACCTGCTGCTCCCAGGCGTCCTCGCTCGGGACGAGGACCTTGAGCGCGACCTCCTTGCCGAGCTCCATGTGGCGAGCGCGATACACGACGCCCATGGCGCCTCGCCCGAGCTCGTCGCGGAGGAGGTAGCGGTCGAAGGCGACCATGCCCGGCTCGAACTGTCGCAAGCGACGATCGCCGCGCGGGCGCCAGGTCGCGGTCCCCGAGAAGCGGTCCTCGCTGTCGGCGGCGGCCGCGTTCTCGTGGAGCTTGAGCGCGCTCGGGGCCGCGCTCTGAGGCTCGACCTCGATCTTGTTGCCGCAGCGCGGGCAAGGCCCGTAGTTGCGCTGGCTCCCGCCCATGATCACGGCCCGGGCTTCGCACTTCTCGCAGATGTAGGTGTTGCTGCGGATCGCGTCCTGGATCGTGGGGAGCTCGCTCGCGGGCACGAGGCGCTGCTTGACGAGGAGCTGGAGGAAGGGGACCCGACGCTTCCCCTCCTTGGCGCGCCGACGCTGGAGCTTGAGCGCGTCTACGGCGCGGGCCTTCTCGATAAAGCCCCGCTTGACGAGGAGGCGCGCGACCTCCATGTCTGGATGCCGCGAGCTGCCCTTGCGCTGGCGAACCGAAGCCCGAGCCCGGGTCCGGCTCTTGCCCTGGCTCTTGCCCTTCGAGCGCTCACCGCGGCTCTTGCTCCGGGTCTTGCTCTTGCTCTTGCCCTTCTTGCTCTTGGGCTTACTCCCGCGGCTCTGGGTCTCGTCTGTCTTCGAGCGCTTCTTGGCGGGACGCGTAGCCTCGACCTCCGGATCCCGGAGGGTCTGGTCGGTCTCTTCCTGGCTGCGGCGACGGGGCACTACTTGTCCCCAGGTCCTGGAGGCTTCGGCGGCGCCTCTCCAGGCTTGGGGGCCTTGTGGCCCTGCTCCTCCCACCAGGCCTGCCAGTCCTTGGGATCCAGACCGTAGTCCTCACCCGTCAGGACCTCGAGGACCCGCGCGAAGCGGCGATTCACGAAGGCGTCCCGGTGACCCGCCGGGCGCATTCCACGCACGATCTGCGGGACCAAGCGCCGATCGGCCCGCTCCTCGAAGTAGGCCAAGCCAGCCTCGATGGTGTCGAGGTCTTCGGTCAGCAACGCTCGGCGCGCCAAACCAAGTCCCTCAGGGACCGATAGGCTGGCCAAGGACTTGAGCGCTGCTGCCAGAGGCGAAGTCAGTCGATTCGTGCGCGGGTCCTCGACCGAGGTGAAGGTCACCGGTCGCGGAGAGGCCGTCTCGGCGAACTCCACCAGGCGCTTGGCCACGACCTCCAAGCCTGGGCCCCCGAGGGTGCCGCTGAGGACTCTGCTGAGCCCGGTCGCGGCGGTGCTCTGGACGCCCCGGTGCGGGTCGCGCAGGAGGCCGAGCAGAGCCTGGGTGGCTGCCTTCCCGCCCAAGGTCGCGAGCGCCGTCGCCGCGGCGGCGCGGACTCGGAAGGTCGAGGAGCGAGGGCCTGCCTTCTCTATCGCGCGCAGGACATGAGGCAGGAGGTCACGGTCGGCGGCGCTCCCGAAGAGCGCCAGGCTCCGCAGGGCCCAGTAGACGCGCTCGGGGCCCGGGAGCTTCTCGGAGGAGAGCTGGATCCTGGCGTCCTCGAGGAGCTCCTTGCCCTTGCCCGACTCGATTCCGCGGATCAGCGCCTCGAAGTGGGTCTGGGGGACGGCGATCCGCACGAAGGTCTCGGGTCCGCCCAGGCTCGCGATCACCACACCGCGTCCCGAGACGACACGCAGCGGGAAGCGTCCCAGGGTCGGGGTCGGGAGCGCGAAGCCCTCGCCCTTGGGCTTCCCGCGCAGGAGGAGGTAGTCGAGGTCGCCGCTCTGGACCGGCGGGCGGTGGCGCAGCTCCGGGTGGTGGAGCCCGGTCACGGCCAGGAGGTCACCGTCGCGCTTGGGTCCCTTGAGGGTCGCCTCGACCTGATAGGCGACGCCGTTCTTGGCCACTCGCAGCGCGCGGGCCAGCACGATCAGGTCGGCGTCTCGGACGGCCTCGCGGAAGGTCGGATCGCTCCAGGTCAGGCCGCGGACCTGAGCCTCGGCTGCGCAGGGCAGGAGGAGAGTGAGCAGCGTCGCGAGCGCCAGAGCCCTCATGGAGCGCGCTCGAAGGCGGCCCAGTCGGCCTCGAGGCGGGAGCTGCGGAGTCCCTTGGAGAATGCCTTGCTGGCGGCGGCGTGAGCCCGGAGCGCGGACCAGAGCCGCGTCGCGCGCCCCTCTCGCTCCGAGAGGGCGAAGGCCGCCAGGCGCGTCAGCCGGGCGCAGGTCGGGTCGCTCTTGCCGCTCGCGCCTTGGCCCTGAGCCAAGATCGCGCGCAGCCGCTCGCCGTCTCCTGGAGGCGGCGACTCGCTGGCGACGGCCCGCGCAGCCAGCCCGAGGGGCGTCGGACGAGCGCCCGCGGCGTCGAAGTTGACTCCAGCCAGGGCCTCGGCCAGGGCGCGTCCGCTCCAGCGCTCTAGGCAGCCGGGGTGGAGGCGCTCGAGGGCCCAGCAGGCGCTCAGGAGGCGAATCCGCTCCAGGCGCTCAGCCTCCGGTTCACCGCGTCGGACGAAAGTAGCCACGTCGACTTTGGCGGAGGAGGCCCCCGGCTCCTTCAGAACTCCGAGCCGCACGGCTGGCAGCTCACGTCCGAACACGGCCTCGGCCGTGGCCAGGGTCGCGTCGACCACGTTCCGCGCCTCTGTCCCTTCGCGACTTCCCACGAAGCTCTCGATTCGACAGCGGCGTCCCTCGTGAGTCGTCTGGTCCGGCGAGAACCCGCTCAGGTTCAAGCCGCTCTTGGCTTTCTCGGCCCGCGTCGCCGCCCAAGTCCGCTCGCGCTCCATGTCCACCAAGTCGGGTGGGGTCCGCTGGGCCAGGACCTCGAACCGACCCTTGGCGCCTAGGTCCGCGGTCACCCGGAGGCGAACCCGGAGCAGGAGCCGGCGGGCGTCGGCGCGCTCGGCGCCGAGCAAGCGCTCGCTCTCGCGGGTCATGAAGCGTTGCCAGAGCTCGCTCTGAGCCAACTCGCGAGACGCCTTGGCGTAGATCCGACGCGCCTCGCTAGCCGACTTCCCCTCCGCCTCGTCTGCCAAGCGCTCGAACTCGGCCTTGATCGGATCGACCTTGGCGCGCGAGGGCGAGGGCTGGGGCGGATCGACCCGCGGAGGCGGATCCTGAGGGACCCGACTTGCGTGGGGAGCGGGGGTCTTGGCAGGGGGTGGACGCAGCCCAAGCTCGGCGGCTTCGCGGCTATCCACGAAGACCAACACTGCGGCCACGGCCGCCAGGATCACGTCCCAGAGAACGAGCTCCAGTAGCCCCCATTTGCGAGCGGCAGCCATAAGCCCTGATTGTCAGGGGTTAGGCCTTGTCCCACAACCCTCCGGCTGGGGCTGATCGCGCTTTGGGCTCTACTTCTTGCTCTTGCCCTTCTTCGGCGTGTCCTGGGCGACTCGGTTGCGGCCGTCCTCCTTGGCCGCATAGAGCGCGCGGTCTGCGCAAGAGACGACGTCCTGGACGCGCTCTTGGGCGACGCCCTCGTCACCGAGGAGGTTCGTCGCGACGCCCGCGCTGATGGTGACCTGGAGGGTCACGGCCTTGCCGTCGTTGTCCTTGGTGTCGACGGAGGTCTCCTCGACGGCGATCCGAACCTCCTCGCACACCGCCGCGGCCTCCTCGATGCTCGAGCCAGGGAAGAACACCGTGATCTCCTCCCCGCCGGTCCGACACACCAGGCCGCGGTTCTGGACCGCATCGGAGATCGTCTTGGCGATCACCTGCAGCACGTCGTCGCCCGCGCTGTGCCCATAGGTGTCGTTGACCTTCTTGAACAGATCGATGTCGAGGATCGCGACCGAGTAGCGGCGACCGAGGTCGGTCTGGCCGGTCCGGTTGACGATCGTCTCGGCGTAGGCCTTGTTGAAGATCTGGGTCAGGGCGTCGTGCTGGGTGGTGTGGCTCATCGTCACGACCCACTCCCGGCCCACGACCCAGAGCACCAGCCAGGGCAGCGCGATCGCGAAGGCCCGCTCGACCCCGTGCGGGAGCGGCTTGATCGGGAGGCCTAGGGCGTCAGGCGTCAGCGTGGTGTGAGCGATGGCGGCCGGGAGACTCACCAGGAGCAGCCCCGCGATGGCGCCTCCGAGGCCCGCCGCCGAGCGCCATTGGTGGATCGCGACGGCCACGGCTAGGAGATACACGAGGGGCACCAGCCAGCTCGGGAGGTCTTGAGGCCCGACCTCCTGGCTCCAAGCGACCGCGCCGAGTGTCACCTGAAGACCAAAAAGAGCCCACACGCCGAGGCGCACGCTCCGACGCGCCTGGAGGCGGCCGAGGGGGGTCACCAAGAGCACGGCCAGCGCGAACCACAGGTAGCCGAGGCCGAACAGGACCTTGGCTCCTTCGCGGAGCCGCGGCGGGAGCTCGGGGTGCTGCTTGGCGAGGGTGTCGGGGAGGCCCACGAAGTGGCGGGCCTTGGTCACGGCTGGCGAGGGTCGCTCGAGCTCCCCCGCGTGCTCGACGGTGATCAGGGCGACTCCGCCGCTCCCGGCCTGCTTGTTGCGTTCCAAGACGTTGGCGAAGTAGAGCGGCTGCAGCAGCGCCCAGGGCAAGAGCAGGAGCACGAAGCCGTAGAGCCTCGGCTGACGGACCTGGGGGTAGCTCCGGACGGTCAGGATCGCCGCGGCCACGAGGGCCAAGATCCCCGCGCAGCCCCAGAGGAGGTTGGGCTTGCTCGCCCAGGCCCGGAGGAGGTCCGCCTGGCTCCAGCTCAGAGCCAGGAGCAAGCCGCCGAACGCGAGGACCGAGAAGAGCGGCGCTAGGTTCTTCTTCACGGCTGTCTCGTGGGAGTGGGCATGGGGACGTCGTCGCGAAAGGACGCAGGCAAGGGGAAGGCCCCGGTCAGCCCCTCGTGGGGGTCGTAGAACACGAGCGAGGTCGAGGTGGCGGGCTTGCCGCGCTCAGCGCGGACCTGGAAGGTCTGGTCCATGTAGAAGAAGAGCGCCGAGGTCGTGACCTCCGCGGGCTCAGCCCGAAAGGCCCACCCGTGCGGAACGGGCGGCTCGACCACAGCGTAGCGATAGAGGCCGACCTCCCCGCTCGCGAGCTCCTCGGTGATACAGCGTCCGTCGCCAAGCTCTCGCAAGCTGGTCGCGAAGTCCTTGACGCCGTCCTCGTCTCGATCCGAGCGAAAAAAGCGGATCTGCGCCTTGCCGAGGAACTCCAAGGTCCGGTGCGGCTTGGTGTAGATCCGAACCTCGATCTTCTTGTCGACGAGGCCCTGGGCGGCGAAGAGGGCGCCTAGGGCCACACAGATCCCGACCCCTAGGACCGTGAAGGCCTGGATCCGCTTGCGTTGCATTGAGCCAGCCACGAAACCACTCTATCGGCTAGCGCGCGCACTAGCCCTATCCCGCGCTTGAACTAGCGACGCGGGAGTCGAGGAGGGAAGCGTCCGCTCGGCGAGGGATAGGCCGCCGCCATGGGCTCGAGCTTCTCCAGCACCTCTGCCGGCGTGTGCGGGCGACGGTCGGCCCGGGGGTGCATGAGCCAGGAGACCAGCGAAGACACGGCCGGTGGAATGTCCTTGCGGATCGTGTGGACCGGCGGCGCGGGCTGGAGCGAGGCGATGGAGCGCAGGATCTCGTAGGCGGTCTCGCCGGTGAAGGGGAGCTGCGCCGTCAGCGCCTCGTAGAGGGTCACGCCGAGGGCGTAGAGGTCCGAGCCAATGTGCTGGATCTCGCCCGTGATCACCTCGGGGGCAATGAACTCAGCCGTCCCGAGGAACTCGTCCGGATTCGTGAGGCTCTCGGCGGTCTCGCTCTTGGCGAGGCCGAAGTCGATCAAGATGTAGCGGTTGTCGCTGGCCGCGATGATGTTCGCCGACTTGACGTCGCGGTGGACGAGGTTGCGCCCGTGGATCGCGTCCAAGGCGCTGGTCATTTCGTAGGCCAGGCGCACGGCCTCGGAGACCTCGAGGGGCGCGCCCTTGTAGATCTGATCCCAGAGCGTGTTCCCGAGGACCAGCTCCATTCCGAGGTAGTAGGCGTCGGCGTGGTGGCCCGAGTCTATGAAGCCGACCACGTGAGGGTTGTCTATGTCAGCGAGGGCCGCGACCTCGCGGAAGTAGCGCGCCAGCCCCTCGCGGTCGTGGTTGAGGCTCGGGTCGAGGACCTTGAGCGCCAGGGTGTAGCCGTCGCTCCGGCGAGTCGCCTTGTAGACCACGCCGTAGGCGCCGCTGCCGGTCTTTCCGTGCAGGATGTACTTGTCGAAGGTGCAGGGGAATCGAGGCGGAGTCCCCGGCTTGAACTCGTCGTAGTCCTGCTCGGGGGGCGCGTCGGCCTTGCGCTTGAGGTGATAACCGACCTTCGCGCTCACGAGCGCGCTCGAGCAAGGCTTGACCAGGTAGTCGTTGGCGCCGGCCTCGAGGGCCCGGAGGATGTCCTCCTCGGCGTCGAGGACCGAGACCAAGATCACCGGGAGCTGAAGCTTGGTGTAGCGCTGGCGAATCGCCTTGCAGAGGGAGATCCCGTCCAGGAGAGGCATTTGGACGTCAGAGACGATGAGGTCGAACTTGCCCGTCAGGGCCGGCTCGAGCGCGAGCTCTCCGTTCTCGAAGGCCTGGACCTCATGTCCCCTGAGCTTGAGCAGGGTCTGCATGAACCGGCGGACATGGGTGTTGTCTTCGACGACCGCGACGTTTGCCATGTCGGGAGCTTGCCGGATCGCGCTCCCCAGCGCCACCGGGACTGCTCCCGAATGTTGCAGAGAGTCGCCCTCCGGTTAGTCCCAGCAGGTCACGACCAGCGCCTCGACCCGGCCTCCGCGCGTCGACCCCGCTAAGAGGAGCTGGGGCTGGCCGCGCTCGACGTGGAGGACCTGCTCGGCGCGGGCTTGACGTGACTCGGGCTTGTGGATCAGGCCCTCGGCGCGAGCCACGGGGTCGAGGCTCTTGGCGCGGGCCTGGTCGTGGCTGAAGCGAACCTTCAGCTCGACTCGACCCGAACCGTAGCGCCGCGGGCGGAGGGAGAGCCGCGAACCGCGTGGCACGAAGCGGATCTCGGGGCTCGGTCGGTCGTCACCGAGGAAGCCCCACAGGACGCCCTCGTTCTCGATCAGCGAGAGCTCGGTCCAGGCCCCGCTGCGGGTCTCGAGGACGTAGGGGCTCAGGATCCGCCGCTCGCGGAGCTTGGGCAAGGCTGCGGCTAGGGCCTTGGGCTGGCGCAGGGCGTCGGCTTCGTCAGGCGTCAAGGCCAACCACTCGGCGCGGACTCGCAGGGGCCGATTCCGCCAGCCCTCCACGCCGCGAATCAGGCTCTGGAGCTCGCGGATCGCACCCGAGCTCTGGACGACGTGGAGCTGATCCCAAGCCAACAGGAGCCGCGTCGTTCGTCCCCAGCGTACTTTCCCAAAGGCCGTCCGCTGGGCGTCGAGGTGCGGGGGGAGGAGCGGAGTCCAGCCCTCCGACCCTGGCGCTGAGACCAAGCCCGGAGTCTGGCTCTGAGTCTGACTAGAGGCCGACCAGCTGTAGGAGTCGATCCCCTCGCCCACGAAGAGGGGCATTCGTCCCGCGTTGAGGTTGAACTCGTTGTGCACCGAGACCGAAGACTGACGCGCGTATTCGCCCTTGAGCCCTTGGAGGACCGTTGAGACCTTGGCGCCGGAGTCAATGTTTCCGAAGAACACGCTCTGCTGCGCCGCCAGCTCCTCGGCCGCGCCTCCTCCACGCTGGAGGACGGCGACCCTCAGGCTCTGGAGCGCGTGCCCTTCTGCGGCGCCCGGGACCTGCCCCCCAGGCTCTTGCGCCCAATCGGCCCGGGCTAGGGCGACTACGCGGCGCCCGGCTTCCACCGCAGGGCCCGCGGCCACGGCCTGCCAGCGCCCGCGCCGGAGCTGGGCCTGGGTTCTGAGACCGGTCAGGCGCAGGCGAGGGAGGTCGACGGCGGCCTCGATCTCTTCGCTCTTCTCCCCGCGCTTGGGGAGGTGATAGCTGGCGGCGAGGGTTCGCTGGCGCCCACTCGGAGCTTCCCGCTGAAGGGCGAACTCCAGGTGCGTCATGGCGGCGCCGCCGCCCGAGAGCCAGCAGGTTGCGTGGAGCGCCACGCCGTCTTCGACCGTCTCCTGCTGAGTCGCCGGGAGCCCTCCCTCCAAGGCGATCCTCACCACGGGTCGCCGCTTGGTCGTCTCCTGAACCGAGCGCCGCTTGCCGGGCGTCAGGCGGAGCCTCCGCCGCATGAGGGTCTCAGCCTCGCCGCTCGCGAGGTCGGCTCGCAGGCTCGCGAAGAACTTCGGGCCCAGCGGCTTGGGCTCGCCCACGTCCAAAGCAGCCAGTCGATCGTCCGGGACGGACACCAGGTGAATGTCCAAGGCTATGGGCTGAGTCTTCTCCGCCTCGAGGCGTTGGAGGAAGCCGCGAACCAAGTCCAGGCTCGGCCGCTCGGCGCGGATCGCCAGGACGTGGCCCACCAAGAGGACGCTGCCCTCGCGCTCCGAGGTCGCGGCCGCGCGCGCGTCCAGGAGCTCCTGCAGGAGCCCCCTCAGGGTCCAGCCCGCGTCCTTGAGACCCGCCTGGATGAAGGGCTCGAAGTCGTAGGCCAGGAGCTCGCGCGGGTCGTCGGCGCTGGCCCGCTTTGGGCCGAGGTCAATGGCGCCGAGGGCGTTGGCGAGGACCGGCGGCGCCTCCTCTCGGGGCGCGGGGGCGGACTCGCAAGCGACGAGCATCGTGGCGAGAGCGAGCGAAATCGGGACGGCAGGGCGCATCGAGCCTCCTCGGTGTTTCACGTAGGAGGGCCTCGGCAAGAAGGGTTTCGCGCGCTTCTGAATTCCTCTTCGAGTCAGTCGCCCAAGCGCCCGCTCTCGTCACCGGGAGGGCTCTCGCCAAACCACTGCAGCCAGCGCTCCAGAGGCGCGAGGGCCGTAGCCTCGAGGTGGTAGCGCCGCTCTCGCCCCTGGCGCTCGAGGCGCAAGAGCCCTGCGGCGAGGAGGACCTTGAGGTGCCGGGTCGTCGAGGGCCAGGAGCAGCTGAAGCGCTTGGCTATGTCCCCCGCGGTCAGGCTCCCGCCGCGAAAGCGGAGCACGAGCAGGATCCGACGACGCGAGGGGTGATCTAGCGCCCGCAGCACCTGATCGAGGGCCTCCAACTCAGCGGCGGGAGCCCTAGAGGCTGACGAGGGCGACATGGGGGAAGTTCATGCCGGGCTTCCCGTGACGTTCCTCGCAGAGGGCGCCCATGGGCTCCCAGATCGCCATGACCTCGGGCGTGTCGTGGGCGACGCCTGGAGCCTTGGCGTCCTTCCAAGTGAAGATCTCGTAGTAGACCGGCTCCCCTGGCTCGTCCTGGCCGCGATAGACGGTGGCCGAATCGGCGGTGGCCAGCCCAATGGAGAGCAAGGTCGGGTGGTGCTTCTTGAGCAGCGCTTCGAACTCGGCCTCGGCGCCGGACTTGACTCGGTAGGTCGCAATGACGGTGTTCATGGGACTCCTGCGGGGTGAGAGCCACTTATTTAGCACACTCGTTAATTAGCGCAAGCGCTAATTAACTTCTGCGCTCTGCAGCCCTCGGTGACAGACCGAGCCTCTCTAGGGGCGCATTCGAAACGGAAGACGCCCCTTCGCCTCCGAAGTGGCCGGCACGCTCGATGCTTCCTCGAAGGGTGATGCGTCTCAGAGCCCGCCCTGCAACACGATCGACCTGTCCCCTCTGCCGAGCCGAAGTCCTTCGGCAAGGAGGCCTAGCTTGCTCGACCTGCCAGGCAGTCGCCCATAGATCCTGCGTGCAGGAGTTCGGCGGCTGTCACGAGACCACGCTGGAAGACTCGGGCGAATTCGACTGGGACCAGGCAGAGGCCGAGACGGTCGCCGAGGAGCGCAGACAGGCTGCACTAGCCCAGCAGAGAGAACTGTGGCGCCAGCAAGGCTCGACCGCGCCAGAGCGCGCCAGGCCCTTCTCCGAGTCCACCGAAAGCTGGGCGCTAGTGATCGCCGGCTGCCTCATGCTCTTCGGGGGCCTTCTGGTCTGGGCTCAGTCGAGTTTCAAGCAAGGCATGACCTTCGCCACCATGGGTCTCCTCGGCTCGTTCGTGCTCTGGCACGCCCTGATCGGACTCCTCAGCGGGGTCATAGAGACCATGTCTGAGGACTCGAGCGAACAGATCGTGTTCCGCGAGAACCCGATCAGGTTCCTGATCAACCTCGTTGCTTGGAGCGGAACCGGCGTGTTTCTCTGCGGGTTGGCGTGGAGCCAACTCACCTAGCGCGGAGCCACGCTCCTAGCGAATGCTGGGACTCAGGCGGGCCTTGAGCTGGGCGACCTGAGGCAAGTTCGGGTCGAGGTGCCCAGCGCGCTCGAGGGCCTCGCGGGCCTTGCCGAAGTTCTGGGTCTCGATCATGAGGTGCGCGAAGCGCGCCCAGAACATGGCGGCGTTGGGTGGGCGCTGGCGGCGCTCCTCGATCTCGGCCAGCTCGCGGAGGACGTCGGGGTCGTTCTCGCGGAGCTGGTAGGCCCGCTGGTAGTCCTGGACGGCCTGATCGAAGAGACCTGCGCGGTAGCACATGCCGCCAACGGCGCTCCAGAGCACGAAGGCCTGATCGCGCTCGCCTCGCTGCTCGTGGATCCCCGCCAGACCGCGACGGGAGCCCTGGTCGAAGGGATCATGCTCCAGGGCTTGGCTGTAGCCCGTGACCGCCTCGTCCACCTTCTGGTCCGCCAAGGCGGCCTCGGCGAGGTCCCGGAGGCAAGCCACGGCGCGCTCACGCTGCGAGAGCGCGAGGTGGGTGTTCGCGAGGCGCTGACGATAGGCGAGCTCGCGCGGGGCTAGCTCGACCACGCGCCGCAGCGGCTGAAGGATCTCGGGCGGGGGGCGCTCACCCGCGCTCGGCTCGAGGCTGTCGGCCATGCCGAGGTAGCGCGAGATCGCGAGGTCCTGCTGGTCGTTCTCGATGTAGGCCTTGGCCAACCACTCCCAAGCCTCCGTCGCCGAGGGCTCGAGCTCGATGATCGACTCGTAGACCCGGATCAAGAAGGGCCAGTTGATCGAGTTCCCGATCACGCCGGATCGGTAGAGAATGTCCGCCAGGCGCCGGTATTCGCGGACCGCGTCGTCCGTCGAGCCCATGTTCGCCAGGCTCTGGGCCAGCAAGAGCCTGGCCTGGAGGTGCTCGGCGTCGATATCCAGGATCCGGTAGTAGATCTTGACGGCCTGCTCTAGCTTGCCCTGGTCGACGAGGACCGTCGCCATGTCGTCGAGACACACCATGGCCTCGAGGCTGTTCTCCAGCTGGAGGTGGAGCTGGCTTTGTCGCTCGAGGATCTCTGTGTCCTCCGGTGCCTGCTCGAGATAGAGGCCGAGGACCTCGACCGACTCTTCCGGGGTCTGAGTCGCCTCGGAGAGGTCGACCAGGCCGCGGAGGTGAGTGACGGCGGCCTCCTGTTGGCCAGCCTCGATGAGGAGTCGCCCCAAGCGCAGGCCGAGCTCTAGGTTCTCGGGGTCGAGGGCGAAGGCCTCCTCGAGGGCACCCACAGCCAGGTCTTGGCGCTGAGACTCGCTGCAGCGCTCGGCCACGGCCAGCCAGAGCGTCAGGGCCTCTTCGCTGCGGCCTAGGAGCGAGGTCACCCGAGCGGTCCGGCGCTGGAGGTCGAGCTGGTCGAGGCCGCGCTCAGCCGCCAGCTGATAGACCGAGAGCGCCTTGGCGTGGTCCTTATCCTGCTCTGCAACGAGGCCGACCTTGACCAGCTCCGCCGGCTCCAGGAGCTTGAGGTGTCCCGCCTTGACGAGCTCGGCCAACTGATTCAGCGTCTCGAGGGTGTCGGCTGGCGCCGCGCGCGCGACCTCCTGTGCCGAACGGTAGCTGTCGATCAGGAGCCCGATCCGCCGGTCCAGGAGCTCCGCGGGGAGAGGCTCGCCGGCCAACGCGATCACGTCGCTCTCCGCGGGAATGCTCTCGCGAACGATCCCCCACTCGTCACTCCGGCGAGCGGCTTCCATAAGGATCGACATGCCTGAAAGCTGGAGCCGGGTCTCACGCTGTTGCGACGAGAAGCGGCCCTCCATGGAGTCTTCGCCAGCGTGGAACTTGACGTCGATCCGCGGCCAGCCGAATACGTCGAGGACGTGCTCGCGCCCCTGGTAAGAGAGCGCCTGGCGGATTCCCTCCTGATCGACGAGGCCCAGCTCGACCAGGAACTCGCCAGCCGGCCGGCCGGTCTGCTCGTAGTCGACCATGGTCATGACGTAGTCGGCTTCGTCGATCAAACCCAAGGCATAGAGAGCCTGGCCGAGGACAAGGGGGTTCCGATCCGGCGCGCAGTGCTGAATCACGCCCTCTTCGAAGAAGAGACTGGTGACCCGATCTGGCTGTGAGGCCAGGATCTCCAGGGTCCCAGTCCATCGCTTGTTTTGGAGCGATTGGACGATGTCGGGAAGCTCGATAATCGGCGCAGAACGCGACACGCGGCCAATTCCTTGCTGCAAATGGACAGTAGCAGCCTGAATCAGCCCCAGCAACTCGACGCGGCGGGTTGGGGATGGGTGCGAGGGGGATGGCTTTGGAGAGAGGCGGAGGTGGAGTAGGCGATGGATCGCCCCTGCTGCGGAGACCTACGGCCCCGCAGACCCCCAATCTTTGGGGGTCTGCGCCTGGCGAGGGGCCCCTTCGGCGAGGGCTGTCCCTGCAGGGAGGAGTGGCGGAGACTCGGCGCGTCGGCTCGCGCGCCGAAGACACAGCCCGCCGTCTTGCGCTCGGCGCTGAGGTCACAGGCCCGCAGCGAAGCGGGTCCTGAGCCCTCGCAGATTCGCTGGGCCGAAGTTGTTTCCTGTAGTCCTTCTCGACTGCAGGCGAGGGCGGCCTAGCGCTTCTTCTTGGTCGCCTTCTTCTTGGCGGCCTTCTTCTTCGGCGCGGCCTTCTTCTTGGTCGCCTTCTTCTTGGCGGCCTTCTTCTTCGGCGCGGCCTTCTTGGTCGCCTTCTTCTTCGGCGCGGCCTTCTTGGTCGCCTTCTTCTTGGCGGCCTTCTTCTTCGGCGCGGCCTTCTTGGTCGCCTTCTTCTTGGTCGCCTTCTTCTTGGCGGCCTTCTTCTTCGGCGCGGCCTTCTTCTTGGTCGCCTTCTTCTTGGCGGCCTTCTTCTTGGTCGCGGCCTTCTTCTTGGTCGCGGCCTTCTTCTTGGTCGCGGCCTTCTTCTTGGTCGCCTTCTTCGGCGCGGCCGTCTTGGGCATCTTCACCTTGGCCCCGAGGGCCTTGCTGGCGACCTCGACGGCGTGGCCCTTGACTCTGACCTTCCGCCACACGGCTCGGATCTTGCCCTTCTCGTCGATCAAGAAGGTGGAGCGGACGATCCCCATGAAGGTTCGCCCCATGAAGCTCTTCTCCTGCCAGACCCCATAGTCCTCGGCCGCGATGCGATCGACGTCGGCCAGGAGGGTGAAAGGCAGGTTGTATTTCTCGGTGAACTTCTCGTGCCGCGAGACGGGATCTGGGCTGATCCCGATCACCTTGACCGACTCCGCATGGAGCTTGGGGTGGAGGTCGCGGAAGTCGCAGGCCTCCACGGTGCAGCCTGGGGTCATGTCCTTCGGATAGAAGTAGACGACGACCTTCTGGCCGCGGAAGTTCCTCAGGTGAACCGTGTTCCCGTTCACGTCTGAAAGGACGATGTCCGGCGCTTGGTCTCCGACCTTGACCATCTGCGACTCCCCTCTGGCTCCAGCCTTGTTGTGGCGGATCTTAGTCATGGCCCCCGACCAGCGCGACCACACCTGGTCCACTGACCTCAGAGATCCTCTCGCGAGGCGAAATCGACCTGATTCAGGCGAGATCGACCGGCTCTAGACCTCGCGCTTCACGTATTCGCGAGTCGTGATCCACTTCCCGGCGTGAAACACGCGGATCTGATTGACGACTTTTCGCAGCTCCTCGTCGTCACGACGCGCACGAAGCTGGCTGTTCTCGATGTCCTCGAGGGCTCGGAGGGCTAGACCCCAGAGCTCGTCCACCTTTCCTCGCGCGAAGGGGATCACGCGCAGGCTGACGGTCACGTCGCCGCTCCCGAGGTGCTCCTCGCCCTCGAAGTGGGTCTTGATCACGTCCTTGCTCAGGTTCACGGCCCACATGCAGAGCTCGCCGGGCTGGAGCAGCGGGAGCACGACGCCGAAGCCCTCGTTTCCGACCCGCCCCGCGAGGCCGCCCCGATAGACCACGCCCGCGTTGAGGGTGTGGGCCGTAGCGCGCCGATTGACGGCGGTCCCGACCTCGCTCAAGACCTCGGAGACCTTCTCGCTTACGCGACCGGGGTCAATGCGCGCTGAGCTCTCGAGGGCTTGCTTGTAGACCTTGAGCGTGTCGACCATGCCGACCACGAACCCGCCTCGAAGCTTGCCCTGGGTCAGCTCGTACATCGAGACCTGGCGCTCGAGCTCGGTCCGGAGGTGAGCCTCGGTGTACATCCCAGTCACGGGGTCCTTGAGCTGACAGCTGGGAGCCACGAGGGCGCAAGCCAAGAGGCTCCGAAGACCCCCCTCGACCTCTGCCAGCTCGCGGCGCACGGGAGTCTTGAAGAGGACCAAGACCCCGACCCGCGTCCGCTCGGTGACCCTGCCGACCCGCTTCTCGAAACGGAGCGGGATCGCCAACACCGAGAGGTCGCCCGAGCCGAGGTCGTCCTCGGGCTTGGGGTCCTTGAGGAGCACGATCTTGTTCTCGATATCGCAGCCGTAGAAGGCGTCCTCTTCGAACGCGAGAGCTATGGCCTTCATGGCCGCCTTCTGAGCCAGGGTGTCGTCGAAGGCGACGGGCTTGCCCACCTCGAGCTCTGGGAGGGAGGTCGCGTCTGCCTGGCAGACGGTGTTTCCTTCGCCGAACCCGCTCTTGGCTCTCAGGATCCAGCTGCCCTCGTGGGCGCCGGGCTTGAGCGAGTCGTCCCTGACGTAGAGCGAGACGTCCTCGCAGTCGAGGATCCGCTTGAGTTCGTTGCGGACCTTTCGGCCCGTGTCCTCCTCGTCGCCTCCTTCAAAGATCCGGGCCACGCCCTCGAGGAACTTGGAGAGGAACTCGTCCCCTGCGATCCCTCGCTTGAAGAAGAAGCTAGTCCAGCCGCGATCCTCGCTCATGAGTCACTCCCCTCACCGACACGAGCAGGGAGTCTAGCCCCACCGGCCACCCAATCCCAACGAACCCCACCTTTGGCGCGCCCTTGGGGTAGCTCGACTGGAGCCCGCGATCCCGGTGGTCGCTCTCGGGCCCTCTGTCGCGGAGAATCGCGGAGTGCGGATCCGTGTCCTCTACCTGATCACCGAACTCCTCCCGGCCGGCGCCGAGCGAATCGTGCAGTCCCTCGCGACTGGACTCGACCGGGATCGCTTCGAGGTCCGCGTGGCCAGCCTCCGCAGCCCCGGCGGCCAGCGAGGCGACGGCGAGATCGCGGAGGAGCTCCGAGCGGCCGGTGTCCCGGTGATCCCGCTCCAGGCTCAGGGCAAGCTCTCGGCCCGCGCTGCGGCTCGCCTCGCCTTCGAGCTCTACACCTTCCGGCCCCACGTGATCCACGCCCACCTCTTTCACGCCAACTTCACCGCCCGCCTCGCGGGCCGCCTGGGCGGGGCCAAGATCGCCGCCACCTACCACGTCGTCGAGCGACGTCCGCTCCGTCTCCGCCGCTTGGCGCAGCGCCTGACGATCCCCCTCGAGCACGTCAGCGTGTGCGTCTCCGAGGCCGTGGCCGCCTACGTCCGCGACTCCCTCGGGGTCCGCGCCCCGCGCGTGATCCACAACGGAATCGACCTCGCCCGCTACGGCGCCCCCCCTGACCGCGCCGCCGCCAAGGCCGCGGCGCGCCAAGCCCTCGAGCTCCCGGCCGAGGCCTTCGTCGTAGGCGCCGTCGGCCGCCTCGACCCCCAGAAGGCCCCCGAGGTCCTCTTAGAGGCCTTTCGCCGCCTCGAGGATCCGAACGCGATCCTGGTCTATGCCGGCGAGGGGCCCCTAGCCGCTCAGCTCCAGCAGGCCGCGTCGTCCTTCGACGACGGAATCTGGGGCCCGCGAGTCCGCTTCCTCGGGTTTCGTCAGGACGTGCCCCTGATCCTCGACGCCCTAGACGTCTTCAGCCTCTCCTCTCGCTGGGAGGGGTTCGGGCTCTCCCTCGCAGAGGGCCTGGCCCGTGGCGTCCCCGCAGTGGCGACCCGCGTCGATAGCTTGCCTGAAGTCATGGGCGAAGCAGGCCTTCTTGTGTCCCCCGACGACGCAGTCGCGTTATCCGAGGCCCTGCGCGCGCTCCAGGACCCCGCGCTCCAGGCCGATCTCAGCGAGCGCGGCCCGCTCCGAGCTCAACGCTTCGGGCTCGCGCCAATGCGCACGGCCTACGAGGCGCTCTACGAAGAGCTCATGGACTGAGCTCTAGAAGAGCTGGGTCGGGGGGTCTATGTCGAGGTGGGTGGCGTGCTCGTCGAGCTGGCGGCTGCCCTCGAGGAGCAAGGCCGTCAGGCCGGACTTGATCCGCCGCTCGCCGACGGCCTCGCCGGTGGCACCGAAGAGGTAGCGCCCGATTCGGAGCTCGAGGATCTTGAGGACCGCCTCCTCGTCGTGGAGCTCGCCTAGGTTCGCCGTCCAGGGCTGGCCCTCGACGAAGACCAAGGTCCCGCGAAGGCGACCGGAGATAATGCTCAGGGTCCCGCTCTTGTGGTTGAACTCGAGGCTCTGGAGGACCTCATAGATCGAGGTCTCCTCGAGGAGGCCGCTCATGAAGGAGCTGAAGTCGAGCTCGGAGGTCCGCTCGCTGCTGGCGTCTTCGCCGCCCGAGGGGGCCTCAGGCATGACCTCGAGGTCGTAGGGGCCGACGGTCAAGACGTCGCCGGGGTGAACCGGGACCTCGCTGTCGAGGCGCTTGCCGTTGAGGAAGCTCCCGTTGCTCGAAGTGTCCTCGTAGGTCACCTCGCTGCCCACGATCTTCACCAGCCCGTGGCAACGGGAGATCGAGTGGTGGGGGAGCATCAGGTCGCACTCGGCGACTCGCCCGATCTGGAGGGTCTGCCCTGGGATCAAGGGCAGCGGCTCGAAGGGGTGGCAGTAGAGGAAGGCCACCGGGCGCGCCGAGTCGCTGGGGTCGCCTAGGAGGTCGTCGTCGGGGACCTCTTGGGCCTGCGCCCCGTCCAACTCGGCCTTGCAGAGCAGACACACCTTCGCCGTCAGGAAGTTGGGGAACTTGCAACTAGGGCAGGCGATCGACTGAGCCACGGTCCTCTCGGGCCAAGGATTATAGGGGCGAAGCGGCTCGCCCACGATAGCCGCTCGGGACGGGCATGGGTACCTCTGGCGTCCATGCCCGCGGCCCCCTACGGTGAGCCTTCAGCTCTCGTAGCCCAATTGGCAGAGGCAACCGACTTAAAATCGGTCCAGTGCGGGTTCGAGTCCCGCCGAGAGCAGTCTTGTTGGGGGGGTCTGCGACCCCCCCAAACCCCCCTATCTTTGGGTACGCGGAACGGACGCGCCGGTCTTGCTCTGAGGTGTGATCGACCACCCACTGGACGACGGTGGGTCCGCAAGCCCGCCGCAGCCCGTTCCGCTCTCACACGCGACAGCGGGGCTGCC
>Ga0316202_10000621_pt1 | contig 35762 bp, 31 predicted proteins | sample 3monrhotite_MG_FD_204934 | JGI IMG/M metagenome (GOLD analysis project Ga0316202, IMG submission 204934) | Microbial mat bacterial communities from mineral coupon in-situ incubated in ocean water Damariscotta River, Maine, United States -... | ecosystem: Environmental > Aquatic > Marine >...
ATAAATCATGAGAGATAAATAAATAGGCTAAATCCGATGCCTTTTGCAGATCTTTTAACAAGTTTAAAATTTGTGCCTGCACCGATACATCCAGCGCCGATACAGGTTCATCCAATACCAAGACTTTTGGCTCAACAATCAAAGCGCGTGCAATGCCAATACGTTGCCGCTGCCCGCCCGAAAATTGATGTGGATAGCGTTGCATAATAGCATCACTCAAACCGCATTGTTGCAACACGTCTGCCACCGCATCGCGGCGCTGTTGCTTGTTCATATCTGGGCGGTGAACTCTTAACCCTTCCGCGACGCTTTCCCATATACGCATGCGTGGATTCAGCGACGCAAAAGGATCTTGGAATACCATTTGAATCTGATGGCGTTGCAAGCGCAAGGCTCGGCCTTTCAAATGTGTTACATCGGTTCCTTGCCAAGATATTTGCCCATCATCACTATCAATCAAACGCATTGCCAAACGTGCTGTGGTTGATTTCCCACTACCCGACTCACCCACGATCGCCAATGTTTCACCTGCTTGTAAATGAAAACTCACATCATCCACAGCCTTTTTACTCTGCCCTTGGCGTAATAAACCACCACTTTGGAAGGTTTTGCTTAATCCGCGAACCTCTAACATGATGCATCTGCCTCTACCTGGCTTTGCACATGCACACAACGGGCAATATGCTCATTATCTTGCCATGCATCGGCGGCCACAGCTTGGCGACAATCAGCATCAGCATATGGGCAACGCTCTGCAAAGCGACAACCTTGTGGCCACTCACCCGGTGCTGGCACCTGCCCTTCAATCATCGTCAATGCTTGACCATATTTTGCCACTTCTGGGCGACAACCCATCAAGGCTTGCGTGTAAGGGTGGGCTGGGTGATCAAAAATATCCATCACAGCCCCACTCTCAACCACTTCGCCTGCATACATCACCACCACATCATCACACATCTCAGCAACCAACCCAAAATCATGCGTGACCAGCAACATACCCAAACCCTTGTCCTGCTGTAGCTTGCGAAGTAATGTAATAATCCGCTTTTGTACCGATACATCCAACGCTGTAGTCGGCTCATCGGCAATGATATAATCTGGATTCGCAGACATTGCCATGGCAATTAACACACGTTGGCGCATACCTCCTGACAGAGCATCGGGATATTGCTGCAAAAGATGTTCAGCATCTTGTAAACCAACATCTTCTAATAATTGAATCGCATGTGCTTTGGCATCGTGATGACTTAAATCCAAGTGCAAGCCAATCACTTCAAGCATCTGACTGCCGATTGAAAACACAGGGTTTAAGGCTGTCATCGGTTCCTGGAAAATCATGGAAATTTGCCCACCACGCACTTTTCGTAATTGTTTTTCAGACATCGAAAAGAGACTTTTACCATGCAGTTGGATATCACCACCCGTTTTGGTAATTCCCTGATGCTCGCCCAAACGAAGGATAGCCTGAGCAGTCAATGTTTTGCCACAGCCTGACTCCCCCACCAAACCCATCACGCGCCCAGGTTTCATAGATAATGAGACATGACTAACGGCTTGAACAGATGCCTGGTGCATCGGAACGGCCAAGGATAAATCGTTTATTTCAAGCATGAGCCTAAGTGTGACAAAAGGCAGATAAGCTTTCCAGCATGAAAACTTCACCTACATGAAATATAACACAATACAAGCCTTAATTATCACGCATTTATAAAGTTTTCCACAACAAAGCACTCTATTTTCATTTAACGACATTATTTATATAATTTACATTAGAAAAATAATATAACTCATTATTATAAAAGTGTAATATACATATGCTTAAATATTAAGCAATGTGTCATACAAGGGTTTAATGTGACAAATTCAATCAAATTTCGAAAGTAATCCACAAAGTTATCCACAGATTCTGTGGGTAACATTTCAAGTACTTCATTTACAATAACTTAGCCTATTTTGGCACTATTCAGGCACGCAAAAACAAGACCTGTTGAAGCAATTTATTTTAGCGGTGCAAAGAGTGCATCCATATCATCAGGTGTCCAAAGTTGTTTCCGTGACGCTCCTTTCTGATACATGCCTTCTGCCAACTCGCGCTTTCTACCCTGCAACTCAAGAATTTTTTCCTCGACCGTTCCTTCCGTGATAAGTTTATAAACAAACACCGATTTATCTTGCCCAATACGATGCGCTCGATCAGTCGCCTGGCTTTCCGCAGCTGGGTTCCACCAAGGGTCATAATGAATCACCGTATCCGCGGCTGTTAGGTTTAAGCCAACACCACCAGCCTTCAAGCTAATCAGGAATAATGGCACTTCACCATTCTGAAAACGCTTAACAGGTGTCTCTCTATCCTTGGTCTTACCTGTTAAAGTCACATAATCAATATCAAGAACTTTCAATTCTTCTTCAATCAACTTAAGCATACCTGTGAATTGCGAAAATAATAAAATACTCCGCCCTTCTTCAATCATCTCAATAAGCATTTCTCGCAACATTCCTAACTTTGCAGAGTCTGGAACGGTCCCCTCTTCACCGACACCCTTCACCAAGCGAGGGTCACAACAGACCTGACGCATTTTAAGTAGCGCATCAAGCACAATAATCTGGCTTTTATCCATGCCCAATGTCGCGACGGCATCACGTACTTTTTTCTGCATCGCCAAACGGACACTTTCGTACATTTCACGCTGCTGATCATTCAAATCAATACTGCGAACCATTTCAGTTTTTGGTGGCAATTCTGCTGCCACATCTTCTTTACTACGGCGTAATAAGAATGGTCGCACACGTAAATTCAATGCTTCCTGACGTGCCGCATCACCCTCTTTTTCAATCGGCTTACGAAACAACTGCATAAAATTCTTTTGGTCATACAAATAACCAGGCATAAGAAAATCAAATTGCGCCCATAACTCACCCAAATGATTTTCCATCGGCGTGCCCGTCATACATAGCTTATGCGCCGCATCAAGCTTGCGAACTTGCTGTGCCATTTTAGAGCGTGGGTTTTTAATATATTGAGCTTCATCCAAAATCAATAAATGCCAAGGTTGTGCTTGCAACACTTCAAAATCTCGTACCAATAGAGGGTATGTAGTTAAAACTAAATCATACTCTTGCAACGAACCAAAATGCCTAGCTCGTTCCGAACCGTGCAATACCAGCACCTTCAAACTCGGAGCAAACTTCTCTGACTCACGCCTCCAGTTGTACATTAAACTGGTCGGAGCAATCACTATAGCAGGGTTTTCTAAACGCCCTTGCTCTTTTTCCGTCAAAATATGCGCCAATGCCTGTACGGTTTTCCCTAACCCCATGTCATCGGCAAGAATGGCATTGAGCTGCATTTCTCGCAAAAACTGTAACCAACTCAACCCTTCACGTTGATAATCACGCAACTCAGCTTGCAAGAGTGTAGGCGCTTCACATACAGGGATACTCTGCAAATTGGAGAGTTTTTTCATATGTTGAAGCCATACGCTACTACTCACTTGTACTGGCACTTCAGACTCTTTCAAACTATCTTCCAACGCTAGCATTTGCGGCGCACTTAACATCACTTCTTGTGGCTTATTGCTAGCAAATACATCCAGCATATAATGCAAAATATTGGCAATCATCTCACCAGGTGCTGCCAACATACGTCCATCCAGCAGCGGTAATGCAACCGTCTCTTTGCTCCTTAATTCCAATAGTGCAGCGGCTTGTAATAAAGAAGGTTGCATACCAACCCAACGACCCAAGACATCAATTAAATCAATGGCTTCACCATCATCCAGCGTTACGGTGAAGGAGGTCTGCCCCATAAGGCTATTACCCTGATCGGCATGCTTACCCATATCCAACTGCCATGATTGTGCAGTTTCCATGCGATAAGCAAAATCTTGAGATATCTCTATATCGAAGCCTTTTCCTTTCAAAAGAGGCACTTCATGCAGCACCCATTCTGGCCAATAATTATGATCATGCAGGCTAAAGTAATGCTTACCAATATGCTTACGATTACGCGGCATATAATCATCAACCAAGGCGTGCAATCCTGCATCATATAGACACGAAACAGCTTCCGCTTCGGCGGCTCTATCACGTTCAAAATCAACCACTAAACCATGCGAAACAGTTCGAAATACAGGGGTTTCAGACGCTCCAAAAGGCAATTTATGGCCATCATAATCAAACACCAGTGCAACAATATGGCGTTTTTCAGGTTGTGGACGTTCGAGTTGCAATTCCTTGCTTAATAACTGCACAGAAGCAGTCGGCGCCACACTGCGGAGTTGATATTGCAGCCGTTTAGGCACAGGAACACCTTCAGGCAGTTGCTCTGAAATATCTTCTAAATCTTCATCCGAACACTCCAAATCCAACTTTGGCATATTTAACAAAAGCTCTGCCACATCGGGCAACCGCCCACTTTCAATCGGTCCAACAAGATTATTTTTACTATCGATATACCATGGTGGTGATGTGGCGATCACACGGCCTTTTTCAACAGGCTCTTGCAAGGCTAGTTGTAAGTGCTGCGCCCCGACAGGATCACTTTCCCAAAAAAAATCACCCACACATTTCTCAGCAAGTTTTAATGCAGGCGCATTGTGATCCAACCAATAACAACGCTCTGTTGCCAATAAATTACGCAACAATGCCAAACCTGCTTCACCCTTTAACGTATAATTACGCAAGGATACGGATAGCGAACAATCATTTGCCACAGTTTTTAAAATATGTTCATCCGATGACAAAATATACTGCGGAATATTATGCCCTAAGATATTACTCGCCTGATAGGCATTGGTCTTGCCATAGCGCCCATCTTTTAAAATACGAGCGGTTAAAAAATGTAATCCAATATGACGACTATGAGATTCAGGCTCTAAAATATAAAGCAGACGCTGTTTGACATTGTCAGGATAAATCAAGGCTGGAGAATGGCCTAAGTCGGATTTCTCCATACCACCCAGCCACATAGAAAAAGTATTAGATTCAGATACTTCATCCTCTTCACTCTCAACAGCTTCCTGCTGATCATCCAGTATCTCATACAAAGTTGCGGCTACATGCTTGCAGTGCTTGGCTTTTGTTAGGCAATCACAACGGCTTTTAAGCCCGCCTCGCGAACCAAACTCAATCGATACCTTATATACACGCGATGATTTACCTTCCACGCGCGCATCCACACCACACACATCATCCAATTCAATAAATTCGAGCACCTTATCGCACTCGAAATAATCCTTACCACGCTGGGCAAACACATCACCCACCCAATCAATAATTCTCGCTTCGTTTATTGTCGGAATTTCATGCATCGTTAATATCTTCCTGTTGCTCATGTTTTTGTTTTAATATCAATAATTCATCACGGAACTTACCCGCATCTTCAAAGCGCAAATCAGCTGCTGCTTCGGTCATTAATCGTTCCAGTTCTTTTATACGCAAGGCTGCATCATAAGCATTCAACGGTGCCGCTTCTTCCACTTCAGGAATATGCCCATAATCCATTTCATACACCGAACCGAGTATATCCTTGATCGCAGATTTCACTGTTTGCGGTGTAATACCATGCCTATCGTTGTACGCCATCTGTTTTTCACGTCGCCGCTCCGTTTCATGCATGGCTTTTTGCATCGATTTGGTAATTTTATCCGCATACAAAATGACTCTGCCTTCAGTATTGCGCGCCGCCCTGCCAATGGTCTGAATCAAAGAGCGTTCCGAGCGCAAAAAACCTTCTTTATCCGCATCAAAAATCGTTACCAAGGCCACTTCAGGCAAGTCCAAACCCTCACGCAACAGGTTAATACCAACCAATACGTCAAATACGCCTAACCGCAAATCGCGCAGTATCTCCATCCGCTCCACAGTATCAATATCTGAATGCAAATAGCGGACTTTCAAATCTAAATTATTCAGGTATTCCGTTAAATCTTCCGCCATACGCTTGGTTAAGCATGTCGCCAGCACACGGAATCCTTGTCCAATAACCTCATGGGCAGCCGATACGAAATCATCCACCTGTGTGGATGCAGGGCGAATTTCAATTTCAGGGTCAAGCAAACCTGTCGGGCGAATAACCTGCTCAGCAAACACCCCGCCTGACTTTTCCATTTCATAGGCACTCGGTGTCGCAGATACATAAAGATTTTGCGGTACAACTGCTTCAAATTCATGAAATTGCAAAGGCCGATTATCCAAAGCCGATGGCAAACGAAAGCCAAAATCCACTAAGGTTTGTTTACGTGAACGATCACCCTTAAACATCGCGCCAATTTGCGGCACCGTTACATGCGACTCATCAATCATCACCAAGCCATTATTAGGTAAGTAATCCAATAATGTCGGTGGCGGTTTGCCGGCTTCTTGCCCAGTTAAATGTCGAGAGTAATTTTCCACCCCACTGCAATAACCGATTTCTTGAATCATTTCGAGATCAAAGATGGTACGCTGCTCTAAGCGTTGTGCTTCAACCAATTTCTTCTGATCATAAAGCTCTGCCAAACGCTCTGCGAGCTCTTCTTTAATGGTGTCCATGGCACGTACCAAAAGGTTTCGCGGTGTCACAAAATGCGATTTCGGAAAGACAGTATACTTATGCAACGATTGCAAACGTTTACCCGTCAGCGGATCAAATTTTGAAATTGCGTCTATTTCATCACCAAAAAGCTCAACACGAATGGCAAAATCTTCGGCATGTGCAGGGAACACTTCAATAACATCACCACGCACACGAAAGGTTCCACGGTGAAAGTCCATGTCATTACGTTCATACTGTAATTCCACCAGTTTATTCACCACGGTGCGCTGATCAACCTCACGACCAACCTCAAAATACTGCAACATTTTACTATACGCTTCAGGACTTCCCAAACCATAAATACATGATACCGATGCCACAATAATCACATCTTCGCGCTCTAACAAAGCCCTCGTTGCGGCATGCCGCATGCGATCAATTTGCTCATTGATGGCAGAGTCTTTTTCAATATAGGTATCCGATGATGGAACATACGCTTCTGGCTGATAATAATCATAATAGGAAACAAAGTATTCCACAGAGTTGTCAGGAAAAAACTGCTTGAATTCACCATACAGCTGCGCGGCAAGCGTCTTGTTTGGAGCCAGAATCAAGGTTGGTTTTTGTGTTTTTTCAATCACACATGCCATGCTAAATGTCTTACCCGAGCCCGTTACACCAAGCAGTGTCTGGTGCTTTTCACCAGCCTCAATACCAGCCACCAGCTCAGCAATAGCCTGTGGCTGGTCACCCTGAGGCTCGAATTCACATTTCAACGTAAAGCGCATCGGCGCACGCTATGTTTTTTTCATGACATGCCTATCAAAAAATGTATCACAAGCGCATGCTTATGCGGCGTGCTATCATTTGTGCATTTAATTTTAGGTGCGATATAGGGATAATAACCTCATGACAGTGGATAACCGTAGAGTCCAACTTTATGACACAACCTTACGTGACGGCGCACAGACCGCTGGCATTCACTTTTCCGCCGAAGACAAAAAACGTATTGCCCATCAATTGGCTGAATTTGGTATTGATTGGATTGAAGGAGGTTGGCCAGGAGCCAGCCCCACCGACAATCAATTTTTCGAACTTATGCGTGATAGAGCTTGGTCGCATAGTCGCTTGGTTGCCTTTGGCTGCACCGCCCGACCAAGTAATTCTATATCCGAAGATAAAGGCTTACATGCTCTGATTAACAGTGGTGCAGATGCGGTTTGCATCTTTGGTAAAAGTTGGGATCTTCATGTTACCACGGGCTTGGGCATCACACTGGAAGAAAATCTACATCTGGTGCAAACATCCATTGCCCTATTAAAACAGTCGATGCCTACAGTGATGTTTGATGCTGAACACTTTTTCGATGGTTATGCCAGCAATCCAGAGTATGCCATGCAAGTCTTAGCTGCTGCTGCGGCTGGCGGGGCTGATACACTCATATTATGTGATACCAATGGCGGCTCCCTACCCAATCAAATATCTAGTATTATACAAGAGGTTGTAACACAATATCCTCACCTACCCATTGGCATTCATGCCCATAATGACTCCGAAATGGCTGTCGCCAACTCGATTGCGGCTGTTTGTAGTGGTGTATCGCACATTCAAGGTACTATTAACGGTATTGGCGAGCGCTGCGGCAATGCCAACCTCATTTCACTGATTCCTACCTTGAGCTTAAAACTCAATATTGATTGCGGCATCAAACAAGAGCAACTCAAACAGCTTAAATCATTATCATATTTTGTTAATGAGATGGCCAACCGCCTGCCTTGGCTGCACCAGCCCTACATCGGTGAAAATGCATTTGCCCACAAAGGTGGCATCCATGTCTCCGCTATCCGTAAAGAGCGCAGCCTCTATGAACACATTAATCCAGCACTGGTCGGTAACACCCAAAAGGTTCTTATTTCCGATCAGGCAGGCCGCAGTAACATCCTGAGCAAGTTGCAGGAGCTTGAACCTGAGGCTGGACTCGATGCCAATGACCCGATTGTCGCCGAGGCCGTTCAGCGTATCAAAGAGCTTGAGGCAACCGGATATGCCTTTGAAGGTGCCGATGCCTCCTTCCAATTACTGCTACGCAGGGCTATGGGTCGGTTCAAACGTCACTTTGAACTGATCAGGTTCCGCGTTTATGATGAAAAACGAGGCCATCATGATGCACCTGAATCAGAGGCAACGGTTCAGCTCAAGGTGGGGGATCGGCTACTGCATACCGCAGCTGTCGGCAACGGCCCGGTCAATGCGATGGATAAAGCAATCAGGGCAGCTCTAACCGATGTCTACCCAAACTTGAAACCAATGCGACTATCCGACTTCAAGGTGCGCGTACTCTCGACCAAAGAGGCGACCGAAGCCGCCGTTCGCGTCCTGATTGAATCTACCGATGGGATCACCAAGTGGAGTACGGTCGGTGTATCAACCGATGTGCTGGAAGCGGCATACCGAGCGCTCAATGATGCCATTGAATATAAATTACTTATTGATCAAATACCTCCGATGACAGCTTGTAAAAAGGATGCAATCATTCTATGAACCATGAACAACCCAATAACCCTTTGCATGGTATTACCTTGGAAAAAGTCGTTACCACGCTGGTGGAGCATTATGGCTGGGAAGAGCTCGGAAAACGTATCAGTGTCCGTTGTTTTAATGACAACCCATCTGTAAAATCCAGCCTGAAATTTCTACGCAAAACCCCATGGGCACGGGATAAGGTTGAAGCGCTCTATATCAGTACACAAAACAGCATTTGGAAGAAATAGTATGCGTAGCGCCATGGCAAAGCATATTTTAGTAAAAACCAAACCTGAAGCGGAAAAGCTCAAGCAACGGCTCGATCAAGGCGAGGATTTCGGCAAACTAGCAAGAAAATTTTCCACGTGTCCATCCAAAAAACGTGATGGCGATTTGGGTGAGGTTTATCCGGGACAGTTGGTCAAACCCATTGAAAACATCATCTTCAAAAAGCCACTTTCAAAAGTTCATGGCCCCATAAAGAGTCGTTTTGGCTATCATCTCGTGATGGTGTATTTCCGCAACTAAAGGGAGCCTAAAAAAACGCCCAGAACTTGCGAAACAAGTTCGCACCTTGTATATATCATGAGCAACATTATGCTGCGGAAAATTAAAACCATGCTTTCTCACATATAGACGCAGGTTAATCCTCTTTTTCACATGGAAAAACGCTTTGATTTCTACATCCGCTATTACAATGCAATTTGGGGACAAACCCCTATTCGAAAATGTCACAGTTAAGTTTGGTGATAACAATCGCTATGGACTGATTGGTGCCAATGGCTGCGGCAAGTCAACATTCATGAAGATATTGGGTAGCGATTTGGTGCCAACCGCTGGCTCCGTGCAAATTGGTGAGCACCAACGCATTGGTAAATTACGCCAGGATCACTTTGCTTTTGAGAATTTCACTGTCCTTGATACGGTCATGATGGGCCATGAGCAGCTGTGGAAAATCAAAGAAGAACGTGACCGTATTTATAGCCTTGATGAAATGTCCGAAGAAGATGGCATGCGTGCAGGCGATTTAGAAGGTCAATTTGCAGACTTGGATGGTTATAGTGCCGATGCCAATGCTGGTGATTTATTGATTAGCATGGGTATTCCAGTGGAAGTGCATTACGATTTAATGAACTCCATTGCGCCTGGTTGGAAGCTACGGGTATTGCTTGCTCAAGCTTTGTTTGGCGACCCTGAAATTATTTTACTTGATGAGCCAACCAATAACTTGGACATCAATGCGATTCGCTGGTTGGAAACAGTGATTATGTCGCGTAATGCAACCATGCTCATCATTTCACATGATAGACATTTCTTAAACAGTGTATGCACACATATGGCAGATGTGGACTATGGTGAAATTCGTTTATACCCTGGTAACTACGATGATTACATGGAAGCTTCAGCTCTGGTTCAGCAACAACTACTAACTGCAAATACTAAGAAAAAGGAAGAGATTCAAGAGCTTCAGGCCTTTGTGCGCCGTTTCTCCGCCAATGCATCCAAGGCAACTCAGGCACAATCACGCGCCAAAAAACTAGATAAGATTAAACTAGATGAAGTGAAAGTATCCAGCCGTATCACGCCATTTATGCGCTTCACACAGGATAAAAAACTATTTAAAATAGCTCTAGAACTACAAGAGGTGAGCAAGGGCTTTGATGAGCTGCCACTCTTCAAGAATTTCGATTTGATGGTTCCTGTTGGAGAGCGTGTTGCTATTATTGGCCCCAACGGCATTGGTAAAACCACATTAATGCGTTGTCTGGCTGGTGATTTAGAAGCCGATGCTGGCACTATAAAATGGTCAGAAAATGCCAGCTTAGGCTATTATGCTCAAGATCACTCCGCTGACTTTAAAGATAACGATACATTATTTGATTGGATGGCACAGTGGAAGAAATCAGAGCATGGAGAGCAAGAAATTCGTGCTAATTTAGGCCGCATGCTGTTTACCAAGCATGATATGGAGAAAAAAGTTCAGCAGCTTTCTGGTGGTGAACAAGGACGCATGCTGTTTGGGAAATTCATGTTTAAAAACCCCAATGTTCTTTTATTGGATGAGCCGACCAACCATATGGATATGGAGTTCATCGAATCGTTGAATACAGCTTTAGAAAGATATGAAGGCACATTGATTTTTGTCAGCCATGACCGTGAATTTGTATCATCGTTAGCAACCCGTATTATTGAGCTAACACCGGAGGGGATTGTTGATTATCATGGTACCTATGAAGAATACCTAAAAAGTCAGGGCATGGTTTAAGCGAGTATCACGATCCTTACCTTTTTTGTAACAGTTCATTTATCACACCCGGTACAGTAGAATGCCTAAATTAAACTATAGATAAAGGTGTACAAATGAACACGCAAGAAGAGTACAAGCCATCCCGTGAAACGCTACGCGCTCATCGCCAAATATTTTGGGATGCGTGGCAAAAATCACAAGCCAATTTACCGTTGGAAGCCCTACAAGTACGCATTGCACGGGTGATTAAAATGCATCCAGAATACCATCCTTTTTTCGATGATATGGAGGACTTTCTCGATCGTGATTTCGAAACAAATGATGGCATGAACCCTTATTTGCACCTATCACTGCATTTGGCCCTTGAAGAACAGGCTGCTACCAAGCAACCGCCTGAAATGGCTCGCGCTCTTGAATATATGGTGGCGATTAAAAAAATAGACAGGCATGATGCATTACACAAAATTCTCGAAATTCTTGCTGAAACGATGCATCAATCACAGCGCGTGGGGCAAGAACCTGACGTTTTAGCCTATGCCGCCCGTCTTAAGGAGCTTATTCAATCATGATACGCAATATTATTGTCACCCTACTTTTTTTCTTCGGACCAGCCTTATTAATGTTTGTATTACGCAATATTTTTCTATTTTGGAAGTTGCGCCGAACCGTGGAAAATCGTCAACCCGACATCATTGATATCACGCCAACAACTCCAAGCAGACCCTCACATTTCTTCCTTGCCAGTGTTATTGCCGTGGGCCTTATCTCTGCGTATTTCGCTTATGCACAACTCACCATGGATAACGGAACACCGCAAACGCAATATATCCCCGCACATATCAATGCTCAGGGTGAACTGGTTCCCGAGCAGCGACTGCCACTCCCTACCCCGTAAGACGTCTAGTTTATGTGATGGCGCGATATGCGCGTAGGGTTACAAGCTAAGCAATCTTGATCGTCTGTGTTTTCACCATATCGCTCTCTTTCGAGGCGGCTTTCGAACGAACATTGGTACCACAAAACGGGCATTCATAAATATCGGCCTTTTCAGACTGAAATTTTTCTTTGCAACGCGGGCATGTCATCTTAACTTGTTTCATTGTTCCTCCCGAATATAATGGTCTAACCATTCAGCACTTCATAAAACATCATGTCGACGTTGAAGTTAGCAAAAAACAGTAAATCAACAACCGCAATTGAAGGTGATATGAGCGATAAAATCAAGCCAAAAATAATTTCGGATCACAATGCATTGGAGCAACTAGCACAGGGCAGCATGCTTATCACCCATAGTCCGCAACTAGCAAATGATTGGAAACGTCACTATAGCACCAAACAAGCCATGGCAGCGTGTGAAACACCCCAAGTTTACACTTGGTCTGCATGGCAATCCAAATTATTCCAACAAACATCTGAACAGGTCTGTCTCAAAGGCATACAAGAGCAACTGCTTTGGCAGCAAGCCATCAAAGATGACCTGCCAGACCTTGCCGAAGGCAACATTCGCGGTCTTGCCAAACAAGCAAGCAGGGCTTACGCGCTCATGCAGTCATACCAAATACCCACACAAATACTGATCCAAGCAGGAGGTGATGAAGCTGACGCCTTGACCCGTTGGATTGATAGATTACACACGCAACTTGAACAAACCAATGATCAGCCATACATACTCAAAGCCGATATATCTGCTCTACTACTTACCCATCAAAAATATTTAAGACTACCACCGTCCATCATATTTGACGGCTTTGAATCTTTCACGCCCATGCAAGAGCAACACCTTAACATGTATGTCAAAGCAGGCTCCACCATCTTGCAAGTTGAGCGGCAAGCCACACCATTAAATATCTCACTGCATCCATGCCAAGATGAACAAGCCGAATACCAACATCTTGCCCTGCAAACCCAAACCATTCTTGATAAACAGCCACAAGCTCGCATTGCACTTGTAAGCACACAAACAAGCCAACAAACAAAGCTTTCCGAGCTCAAACGCCATATGCAGAAGGTTCTGGCGCATAAATCTTGCCTGCACCCTGAAATACAACACCAAAACATCAGCATGCAAGAGTCATTGGCAGATGCTCCGATGATTCAACAGGCGTTTCACCTGCTTGCTCAGTGTGCACATCACGAAATAGCTTTTGAAGATTTTTCACCGTTACTGTTTTGCCCGTGGATACGTGGCTTTGAAGAAGAGCGCATGGCTCGCGCCACGCTGGATGCCATATTTCGTCAACAAAATCGCCATCGCATCCAGTTTAAAGCCCTTTTAAAATCAACAAATATACAGCTCACCCCTGCCTTGAAGAACTGCATTGAAACCATTGTAACATGGCAACAAAGTGCGCCTAAGAAACAATCCGCCGCACATTGGATCAATGCTTGCCAACACCTCTTACAGCGTTGTGGTTTTATGCAAGCAGGTCTGGAGCATGAAAGTGTTCGAAATGCATTTGAAATCCAGTGCATGAATGCGTTGCATGAAAATATCACCAACTTGATTGCTCTGGATGCCATACAAGAGGACTATACATGGACACAGTTTCTCACTTGGCTGCGTTCTAACTGTTTAGAAACACCGCTCCCACAAGCAACAAGCTTTAGTAATATCTCTGTGTTAAATATGCAGCAAGCCGTCGGCATGCAGTTTGATTATACGCTGATTTACGGCATGGATAACAGCAACTTTCCACCTGTTGCTCGTCCACAAAGCTTTCTACCTATGCGTGTCCAACAAGATTATCGTATACCCATGTCCCATGGCTCTTTGATATTTGATTCATGCCAATGGCTATGGCAGCAAATGCAATATACCGCGCCACATATCATGGTCAGCTATGCCATGTCACGCGATGAGCAAGCCATGCAAGCATCCAGTTTTGTCATGGAACTACCCATCAAGCAGGCTTTATCCGATAAGGCCATGCCCGAACATTGGATAAGCGAAGACTTTGGTGATACACAACTTATCCCTGTGAGCGATATAAGCCATATTCGCGGAGGTACGGGCATCATCAAACATCAATCGGCCTGCCCATTTCGTGCTTTCGCAGTGCATCGGTTACGTATCGAGGCGCTGGGCGAAACCACTCCTGGTATTGAGGCCTCCACCAAAGGCTCATTGATTCACCTGGCTCTGGAGTATATTTGGCAGCAGCTACTCACCCAGCAAAAATTATTGGGGCTGAGCCCTGAGCAACGATTAAAACTCATTGATGATAGTATTGAGCATGCATGGCAAAATAATAAGAGACCCATTGATTTTCATAGTCAAGCCATTGAAAAAAAACGTATGCATGGCCTATTACAACAATGGCTAAGCTTAGAAGTACAGCGCCCATCTTTTCAAATCGAGGCGTTGGAGAAAACCTATCAATTATCCTTACCGTCAGGCAGTGAGCCCGCATTACCCATCACCATCACCATCAAGGCTGACCGCATGGATAAAGATGCCCACGGCCATCGGCTACTCATCGATTACAAAACAGGGCAAAAACAATCGGCCAGCCAGTGGATGGGTGAACGCATCGCGGAGCCTCAATTGCCCATATATGCCTTGGCTGCCAATTTAGGTACCAACGATGCTGTAAGCTTCGCCAGTGTCCGCAGTGGTGATGATATGGGTTTTGAAGGTTTGAGTGGTGATGATATGGGCATCAAAGGGCTTACCCCATGCGATGGCAAACAACGTCGCCCAGATGACTGGCAGGGTGTACTAAATGATTGGCGACAACAGATTGATGCACTGGCTCAAGAGTTTATGCAAGGCTGTAGCGATGTGCTGCCACGCGATAAACATGCCTGTGATTATTGCAAGCTTGAAGCAGTCTGTCGCATTGATGAATTGACTCAAAAACCTGTAAGTCAGGAGAAAACCTCATGAGCAGCGTGGTTCGCCAGCAGGCGATTTCACCCAAACAGTCCTTTTTAGTACAAGCTCCAGCAGGCTCTGGTAAAACGGAGTTACTCACCCAGCGTATTTTGGCACTACTTGCTGTAGCCCAAGAGCCTGAAGAAATCATGGCTCTTACCTTCACCCGTAAAGCCGCAGCAGAGATGCGCGCGCGCGTCTTAGAATCATTGCATATGCCCAAACCAGATGATGAGCAAAGCCATAGTATGAGCACTTGGCGCTTGTCTGAAAAGGTATTGCAACGCTCTGATGAGCGAGGCTGGCAATTATTGCAAAATCCCAATCGTTTACGCATGATGACATTGGATAGCCTGACATCCATGCTGGCACGTCAACTACCCCTGCTTTCTGGTTTGGGTGATATGCCGCGCCCCAGTGAACATGCACAAGCCATGTATCAACAGGCTGCTGAAAACACCTTAAATCATGCCGCACGTCAATACCGTAGCGCCGTAGAAAGCCTGCTGTTGCATCAAGATCATAACACCATTGCTGTCATAACATTGATTGCCAACATGCTACAAAATCGTGAGCAATGGCTAAAATACATCGCGGAATATGCTCGGAACACACAGGGTTTACGCGATTTGTTAGAGCATAACCTTAGCTATTATATAAGCCATCAATTGCAACTATGTGATGCATCCATGCCCATCGCATATAAAAAAGACCTGCCCGCCCTCATGCGTTTCGCAGCAGAGCATGGCGGGTCAGAATCTTGGAAACTTAGCGCATGGCCTGAAGCAGACATAACACAGCTTGCAGCATGGCAAGCTATGGCAAATTTTCTACTCACTGGCTCTGGCACATTTCGTAAAACTGTCACTAAAACACAAGGTTTTCCTGCCGATAGAAAAGTTGAAAAAAGTGATGTTTTGGACATTTTATCACATTTATCTGATATTTCTGAACTTTCGCAGCAATGGGATGATATTCGCAAGATGCCCGACTCGCCCCATTTCGCTCATGAGCAATGGCAAGTATTGGAAGCATTATTCACATTATTACCACTCGCATCTTCGGAACTAAAATCCATATTCATGCAACAAGGAAGTGCTGATTTCACTGAAATATCATTGCGGGCGCTGGATGCCTTGCGAGATGAGCACCACCGCCCCTCCGATATACTGCTCAAGCTGGATTACCGCATTCAACATATTCTTATTGATGAATTCCAAGACACCTCTGAATTGCAAGTTGAGTTGCTGCGCGGACTCACTGCAGGTTGGCAAGAAGGTGATACGCGAACATTATTTATGGTTGGCGACCCCATGCAGTCCATTTACCGCTTCCGCAAAGCTGAGGTTAGTTTATTTCTTGAAGCTTCCAGCAACAACGTTGATGGTCTGCCTGACGTTACACCCTGTGCATTGCAACGCAATTTCCGCTCCAGTCCCAATATTGTACATTGGGTCAACCGTGCATTTGCACATATTTTCCCAAGCCAAGCTGATGCGATCAGCGGCGCTGTATGTCACGCCGAGGCCAAAGCTGCACGCGATCATGAAGGTGATGTTCACCTGCATCTACAAAGTGGTGAAGATACATCTTGCGAAGCCATGGCTATCATGGAAATTGTGCAGCAAGCCCGCCAACAAGGGCAACGTGTCGGTATACTGGCGCGTACCCGTAAACACTTGCATGAAATTATGCCTACCCTTGAAAAAGCGAATATTGCATTTCGTGCCATCAATATTCTGCCATTGGCAAACCAACCAGAAATCCGCACCTTGCGCGCCTTAACCCGCGCCCTATTACACCCTGCCGACAAAGCATCTTGGGTAGCATTATTACGCGCCCCATGTTGTGGTTTGAATAATCAGGCGTTATTTGCGCTACTGGGTAGCCATACGTCATCAATTTGCATGTGGGATATATTGTGTGATACTGAACTATTATCTTCACTTGAGCCAAACACCCGCTCGCGTGTTGAACACCTTATCCATGCCTTGGCCCCCTGCGTCGCAACAGCTGGGCATATAACCGTTCGCCATTGCATCGAAACAGCATGGTTACGCTTGGGTATGCCACAACTGTTACAAGGCAGTGCTCATACCAATGTCGAAACTGTTTTAAAGCTGCTAGACAGCTTGGAAGCCGAGTATGTTGCAGGCTCGATTCACTTTAAACATTTCGATGAACGCCTTGAATTCTTGTATGCAGCGCCAAACAACGAGCCTGATGCCGCCATGGTCGAACTGATGACCATTCACGGTGCAAAAGGTCTACAGTGGGATGTGGTCATTCTGCCAGGCTTGGGCAAAACAAGTGGTAGAAATGATGCGCCGATGATTGCATTTACCGAAGCGCCGATCCAAGGCGAAGGTCTGTTTTTACTCTCGCCAAAACCGCAAACGCGCAACAAAGACAAATTATTTTCTTTTATTCAGACCATCGAAAAAAGCAAAGATGTACACGAACAGCACCGTCAACTTTACGTTGCCTGCACCCGTGCAGAAAGCCAACTGCATATTTTCGGACACGTCTCTGAAAATAATGGAAAGGCCAAAAAAGGCTCTTTCTTATATAGCCTACTTGAGCACGATGAGTTTTGTTTTGGCGCACATATCATGCAGCTGGAAAATTCTGAACATGATACAGAAACAGCGCATACAGCCCTGCAACGCATGCGAGATATACCCCAAGCCATACCAGCATACCCAATCACCGATTTTGAGACAAAGACTGAAGCAGCATTTGGTTGGGCGGGTTTGGAAGCGGCACCCGTGGGTAATGTTTTGCACGCCATGTTCGAGCGTATTGCCAACATAGGTATCGAACAATGGAACTCTGAGAATAATACTAACATCATGCGCCGTTTGCTTCTCCAGGAAGGTTTATCGGGAGAAGTGCTAAATTCTTCTCTTCAGCGTTGCCAAAAAGGGCTGGAAAAAACATTAAATAGCAACCGTGCTACATGGATACTTTCAGACAAACATCAGCATGCCCATTGTGAATGGGCAATATCTCATATGAGTGGGACACATATAGCCCACTACATTGTGGATAGAAGTTTTGTCGATGAAACGGGCATACGTTGGATCATTGATTATAAAACTGCTAGCCATGAAGGCAGTAATATTGAGCACTTCATTGATGAAGAGTGCCTGCGCCACCAAAGTCAATTACAACGCTATGCACTTGCCTTGCAAGACATGGGACATCACAATCTGCGTCTTGCACTATATTTCCCTATGCTGGATGCATGGCGAGAATGGGAAGCGTTGCCCAAACAAGAGGAAAACAAGGATAAACTATGAAAAAAACACTCATACTATTGCTATTTATCATGGCCCTACTGGCCGTGCCTTTTGGCATTGGCTTCATTACTCAGCAACGTGGTGAGCAATTGGTTGAGCATTACCGCTTAAACCCTGCAATCCATGCCATGGAAAATGTCTTTCAACGCGGTTGGTTTCATAGTGATGTATTGTCAAAAATAACAGTGTATTTACCCGAAGTGAATGATAAGAACTTTGAAGTAGTGGTACATCAATCAGTACGCCAAGGCCCTGTTTTGTGGGGAGATGATCGCCCACTAGTCTTCGGCTTTGCCGATGTTAAAACCGATATTGAACTGCCTGTTGATATGCAAAACAAACTCACACAAGCACTTGGCAAAAACATCAGTTTACTTACTCAGTTACACTATGATGGCTCACAAAGCTCCACGCTTTCTATGCCTGAATTCACCTACCTTAGCAAAGACAACACACATATCACCTTTCATCCTCTCAAATTAGAAGGTCATAGCAACCTACCTGTGAATCAAGTGCAGGGAACATTGAACTGGCAAGGCATCAAGCTATCCAAGGATGATAACCAGGCCGATATCGGACAAAGTCTGTCCCATATTGATATGCAACAAGTTGGTGTTATCTGGACAGGCGATATGGACTGGCACAGCGATGAAATAAAAATCAATCAGCAGGCTGGCTCACTGCAAGCCAACAATATAACTATCAAGGCTGAGACCCTGATCGATGAGCAACAACGTGTATCCAGCACGCAGAGCCTTCATATTGAGAAGGTTAACAACCAAGGCATTGAATATGGCCCTGGAAAATACACCATCACGCTCAATCACATTCCACTTAGCGTATTTGAAAAGCTTGATAGTATACAACAACAAATCGCTACCCTGCCCCCTGAACAACGTGAAAAGGCAATGAATAATATGGGCTTCAGCATGTTTAACCTATTACCAGATATTTTAGCCGCAGAGCCTGAGATAAAGTTGCATGATGTCTTATTGGTCACGCCCCATGGTAATATTCAAGGCGAGTTCTTTTTCACGCTTATAGGCTTAAGCAAGCAGGACATGATGAATTTTACAAAGATCAAACAACATATTCGCGCCGATATGCAGTTGCAGTTTCCATCAGCATTGCTCTCTGCTTCTGGTGCGGCGCAAATTGAGGCATTTATGAAAAAAGGCTGGCTGACTGAGAAAGATGGTATGCTGTACAGCGCACTGCACATGGCTGACGGCACGCTCACCATTAATGAGCAGTCCATAGCTCTACCCTTTTAAGGAACTATATGTTTACAGGCATTATTCAGGATGTTGGATATATCCGAAGCACCACCCACGAAAAACAACAAAGCCATATAAGCTTTGAAACCAGTCTGGATATGTCCAGCTGGCAATTGGGTGATTCAGTGGCTGTGGATGGCTGCTGTTTAACCATCACCGATTTTCCAAGCAAGGGCATATGGTCTGCGACTTTGTCTTTAGAAACGCTTGAACTGACTCACTTCTCTGCTGTTAAGGTTGATCAAAAGGTCAATATGGAACCTGCCCTGCGTGTGGGTGATGCCCTTGGCGGACATATTGTTACGGGCCATATTGATGGCCTTGCAACAGTGCAAAGCATTGTAGATATTGGTGAACACAGGGTTTTTACATTTATCGCGCCAGAAACATTGGCACGTTATATTGTAAAAAAAGGCTCGATCACACTCAATGGCACCAGCTTAACAGTGAATGATGTGGATGAATGTTGCTTTACCGTCAACCTCATTCCACATACCTTGTCGCACACGAATCTGGGTCTATTACAAGAAAATGACCGCGTAAACATCGAAACTGATATGCTTGGTCGCTATGTAGAGCGTATTATGTATTTCCAAACCAAGTCTGAGGAGACTAAATGAGCCTTGCCAGTTGTGAAGAACTGATTGAAGAGTTGCGTGCTGGACGCATGATTATTCTTGCCGATGATGAAGATCGCGAAAATGAGGGTGATCTTGTTATGGCAGCAGAATGGGTCACACCTGAAGCTGTTAACTTTATGGCTACCCATGGACGCGGATTGATTTGTTTAACCCTTGAAGAAGAGCAAGTAAACAAGCTTGCTTTGCCTTTGATGACAGCCAACATTAACTCCAAGTTTAAAACCAATTTCACCGTATCTATTGAAGCCGCTGAAGGCGTCACCACAGGCATCTCTGCATTTGATAGAGCGCATACCATTCGCACGGCCATTAAAACTTCCGTAGAAGCCAAGGACATTCATTCACCGGGCCATGTATTTCCACTCAAAGGACGAGAAGGTGGTGTGCTGGTACGTGCTGGACATACCGAAGCCTCTATTGATTTGGCGCGCATGGCTGGCCTAAAGCCTGCTGGCGTGATTTGCGAGATTATGAATGAAGATGGCACCATGGCCCGTATGCCGGAACTGAAAAAGTTTTCCAAGAAGCATGGCATTAAAATTGGCTGTATTGCAGATTTGATTTCACACCGTTTAAAACATGACTCTTTGGTTAAACGCGAAGTAGAAGTTCGTTTGCCGACCGAATTTGGTGAATTTAACATGGTCGGTTATACCAATATGGTCGATGATGCTGAGCATGTCGCCTTGGTCATGGGCAACCCTAGTGCCGAGAAGCCTTGTTTGGTTCGTGTACATTCAGAATGTTTAACTGGTGATGTTTTCACCTCGCGTCGCTGCGATTGCGGCTCGCAACTACACGCCGCCATGCGTCAGGTTGCAGAAGCGGGTGAAGGTGTTATTTTATATCTACGTCAGGAAGGTCGTGGCATTGGTTTACTCAACAAGCTCAAGGCTTACCAGTTACAAGATGCAGGCCATGACACCATTGAAGCCAATGAAAAACTAGGCTTTAAATCTGACTTAAGAGATTACGGCATTGGCGCACAAATTTTACGCAATATTGGACTTCGCAAGCTAAACTTGCTGACCAACAACCCGAAAAAGATCATCGCATTGGATGGTTATGGGCTTGAAGTGATTGAACGAGTACAACTCGAAGTACAACCGCATGAAGATAATATTACCTATTTGCAAACCAAACGTGATAAAATGGGTCATATGATAAGCGCGAAAGAATAAAGGGTCTGGAGAATCATATGAGTTTAGATGCCCCTCACTTAGCTGGCAATGTTAATGCCACAGGCATGAAAATCGGTATTATTGTTAGCCGTTTTAATGAAGATATTACCGAAGGTTTATTGGATGGTGCAGTCAAAGCTCTCAAAGAGCACGGTGCGACCGATAACGATTTACATATCGTACATGTACCTGGCGCACTGGAAATCCCGACCATTGCTTCGGCTATGGCACAAACTGATATGTATGATGCCTTGGTTTGTTTGGGTTGCGTGATTCAAGGCGGCACAGCTCATTTTGAGCATGTTTGCCGTGTTGCCATGGATTCTATTGGACATATTGCCGAATGTGGCGATATTGCCATCGCCAATGGTGTATTAACCGTGGATAACCATGCGCAAGCTATTGAGCGTATTGGTGGTACACATGGTCATAAAGGTGCAGAAGCAGCGTTAACGGCAGTTGAAATTGCAACCCTGCTTAGAGAAATCGAAGGGATTGGAGAATCATCGTGAACAAACCACTGAAGGGTGCTGGCCCTAATCGTCATCAAGCTCGTGAATCTGCTGTTGAAGTCCTCTATGCATGGCAAAGTGGCGAATGTGATGATGCATCCATTCCTGGGCTGATTAGCGGCCGCTTGCAAGAAGAAGAGCGTGAGCAACAAGATCAAGATTATCTTCGCAGTCTGGTTGAAGGCGTGCTTGAACACCGTGAGAATTTGGATGAAAAAATCACCGCCGTGATTAACCGCAGCCTACGCAGTGTTGCTACACTAGAACTCAATATCCTACGCTTAGCAACATGGGAAATGATGAACCGTTTGGAAATCCCCTACCGTGTGATTATCAATGAAGCATTGGAATTGGCACGCGATTATACTGATGAGCCTGCTCGTGGCTTTATCAATGGGGTGTTGGACAAGCTAGCCAAATCCCTACGCGCCGAAGAAAGTAAATAAACCATATGCGACCGCCGATAGAAGAGCCACCTGTTGTTAATATATTCGCTGAGGAAGAAGAGCGAGTCATTAGACCCAATAAATCACAGTTAAAACGTGATGCCGTTGCCTTGGTGAAATTGGGTAAAAAATTGGAATCGCTGGATGTAGGACAGCTAGGCCGCTTGCCCATGTCCGATGAGCTTCGTGAATCTTTAATCGAAGGCAAAAATATCCATCAGAATGGTGCGCGCAAGCGTCATTTTAAGTTTATTGGTAGATTGTTGCGTGAAATGGATACAGAGCTACTTGAAAAAACCATCAACGATCTTGAATTTGGCACAGCCAAAGCCAATGCTAAATTTCATGTGATCGAGCGTTGGCGTGATCGTTTGCTTGATGTAGAAGATAAACATGCGATGGACGCATGGATTGAACAATATCCACAAAGCGATATCAGCCAAATACGCCAGCTTATTCGCAATGCTATGAAAGAAATACAGCAAAGCAAACCACCCAAATCATCGCGTGCTTTGTTTAAAGTGTTGCGGGATGCATCCGAAAGCACATCCGCTGACCAAGAATAGCTAAAACAAAAAAATATAAATCATCATTTAACTTTCAAGAAATCAGCCTTAAAAGGCATAACTATAAAGATAAGTTTAAACTTTACTAAAAAATACTTAAAAATAAGACGCTTAAATTTAAGCCTTTAAATTGAATTTAGACTACGATGAACAACACTCGGTATCAGGGGCGCGAAGCGTCCCTTGCGTGCACTTGTTATAAGCATCTTGTTTGATGTAGAATATCTTGAACCTTCTGTGGAAAAAACATGAGAAAAGCAGAGGCGCAAGCTTCCAGTCCTAAAGATATAGATTGGACAAATGCATAACCCTCAAGAGGAATATCTCCGTAAGGACTTTTTTGATATTCAGGAGTAATCACATAATAATTTATAGCCATTAAAAAGTGAGGAAACATGCTAAAGAAAATTAACAAACCAATAACAGATAAGACCACTCGCTCTATTTTATCTACATCTAGATTTTCAGGAAGTGCAGATAAATCTCCTCGGAGAATCCAATCTGCCAAAAAAGCTCGATAAATTAACAGAAGAACCCCTGATAATAAATAGATCATTGATGGAGCGAATATATATATGTACTCACCTATGCTAGCATCAGCTGCCATCCCAAATTGTAAACCTGAAAATTGTGAGATTGATTCAGTAATCAAACAAATAGCAAGAATTGACAATAATATTTCAGCAATGCTCCTCATTGGGACTCCTGTTTATAACTAGGTAATTGCGCACTTCATTATCCATGTATTACCCTCCTCTTAGACCCTCTATTTCCTTGATATTGTATATGAAAGGCAAGGCAAAGACTTTAATTAAGCTGTAATCAAAGCCCGTGCCACACCATTGATAGTGCCCCGAAGCTAGCCAAATTATCGCCTACTTTGCTAAAATATTTGCGCGGTGCATCCGAAGGTACACCCGCTGAGCAAGAGTAGTTAAAATATAAAATACCATTTATCTTTCCAAAAATAGCCTTTAAAGGGCATAAATTTCAAAATTAAATTTATATTATCCGCTTTTTCTTAAAAAATACTGTGAAAATAAACAAATTTAAATTTAAAACTTTAAATGGATGGCGATTACAATGATATAATATTTACATAATCAGCAGGTCACCGAACTAGGCCACAAGCGTTCTTCCTTCCTAAGTTAATGCATTGCCTCGAACTTTCCACTTATGAGTCATGTACGATTCATAGAGGTCATAACTTCTCAACTTTGTACCCTTTCTGCCTGAGAGCTTCGACGATCCCATCTTCTCCCACTAAGTGGGCTGCTCCAACAAGAATAAATTCTTTCTCGGGTGTCTTGTGATAGGCCTCGATCATGGGTAACCAATTCTTATTGCGTTCAGTTAGAAGCTTCCTGTACAGATTCGGCATTTTTATTTTCAATTCGGCATTGATTTGGTTATTAAGTTCCTTAGCATCACCACTTTTCCATGCATCTACGATGGCTCCATATTTCTGTTTAATGGACTCCAGATCTTTTATTGAATAAGTAATAAATTCGTCCTCATTACCTTCTCCCATTCCAACCATAAGATGAATTTGCTGCCCAATGGTCTCAAATCCCTCTACAACTTTATTGTCCCTTCTGGCTAATTTATAAAAGAACATATCAACGCCTTCTTGACCCACACCAAGCCTAGAGAGCTCAATAACTGTTATCGTTAATGCAATAATCGATGGTTTAAACTTTTGAAATTTTGAGAGAGGTATACCGCTGGAAGCGCAGTATTCATTAAGCAATTGGTAGGTCTGAGCTGACAAGTGACTGTCAATTGTCGATCCATCTGTATACATAGCTTCCAACATCAATTTCTGCTGCGTAGATGGGTCATTGAGTTTACCGGGGTCGGTCTCAAAAACAAGGAGATCAGATGCTGTGTAAGCTTTTTCAAACTCAACTGGCAGGGGGAAATCAGACTGCCGTAATAGGTGAATAGTTCCACCTAGAAACATTACATTACCGCCTTTTTCAACCTTCCAGAGTGAAGATTCTGCAAACGCCTGCGTGCCAAAAAGTAACACTAAAATTATACTCAAGAAGATTTTCTTCATGCCTTCGCTCCTTAGTTAGTAGCTATCTATTTGTTTTTTCATTTCAATATTCGAATCAGGTAATACGTGTACTTCATTGTCCATATATTAGGCTCTTATATACGAATATACTTCCCTTGATATTGCATATGAAAGGCCGCAAAGGCTTTGATTAAGCTGTCATAAAAGCATGCTGGTATTTATAGCAAAGAGCTCCGCATTTCGTCAAGGAGAGAATGAAATAACTCTATTTTTGGAAAACCTAGGCCCGAAGTGTCACCATCCAGCCCACTGAAAAATCCGAGCAATCAATCTCAACGGGCTCAGCAAGTATCTTACGGCTCATCACTTCCACTGTAATCAGAGTCAGTGCCACACCATTGATACCCAAATCATCGCCTACTTTGTTTAAAGCTGTACGAGATGCATCTGAAAGCACATTCGCTAACCAAGAACAACTCAACCAAAAGTATAAAAAATATCATTTTCCTTTCAAAATAAGGCCTTAAAGGATATAATTTTCAAAGTTAAATTTACGTTTTGAAACATTTATTGGAAGATAATAAAAAAATAAAGAAAATTTCAATTTAGGCTTTTAAATGGATTTAGACTGCAATGGCATAGCGGTTGAGTTGAGTGACGCCGGAACGCCATTCTACTCGAATGAATTGTTAGTCGCTTTATAGGTGGGATGCTTCTCCCCATGCAGCTAGGAAAAGTTTTTTACTTTGCCCATTTCTATAATTCTTTTTTATCCATTTAAGAATTTTTTATTCATTAGCCTCATCTGCTTTCACTTTAGTAAGGGCTGCTGCAAGTAAACCGGCTGGTACAGCAACAATACCAAGACCAATCATAAGTATAAAAAATGTAAATATTCTTCCACCTATAGTTACAGGGTAAACATCGCCGTACCCAACAGTTGTTAGTGTCGCAACCGCCCACCAAAAACTGTGAAATATACTCTTAAACTGTTCTGGTTGCGTCCCGTTCTCAAAGTAATAAATGCCAACTGATGATAGATATAATAACATTATAGTTACTACACCAAATAATACTATTTCCTCCTTCGCTATCACAAATGCGCTATAAAATCTTTGCGTGGCTTTATTATATCTAACTAACTTCAGCATTCTAAAAAGGCGCAACATTCGCAAGATTCTTAGAGATCTTAGGTCTACACCGAGCATTATGTAATAGGGTGCAATTGCGATTAAATCCACTACCCCATAAAAACTAAAAATATAACCTAATTTTTTATCAGCAACATAAATTCTCAATATATATTCAATGGTGAATATGATGACAACGAAGGTTTCTACTGCAAATAGAAAATCCTTAATTCCAATTTCTAAATTTGGAAGTGTTTCAATTGTGAATGATAGTATTGATATGACAATTAGTACTTGTATGAATATATCAAAGGCCTTCCCAGCCATAGTATCGTGCCTTTCAATGGTTGCCTTTAAATTCATTCTAATAATTCTTTTGGCGTCTAATAGATTGCATCGCCACCGCGCTTCTTTCCATCTGGTGAATGCAATGGTTTTGCGTTTTAAACATTGACTTTGTAGTTCAGTTTTACTGTATCGCTATGCATGCCTCTGGCCCCCCAGTTGCGCGCTAGCCTCTCTTGAATACATAGCTCTTTATATACGAACATATTTTCCTTGATATTGTATATGACAAGCAAAACAAAGATTTTTATTGGATCGTGATAAAGGCATGCTAATATTTATAGCAAAGAAACCTACATTCCGCTAGTGAGCCTGTGAAATAATTATATTTTTGGAAAACCAAGGCCCGAAACATCATCAATTACCCGCCCCACCGAAAAATCCGAACAATCAATCTCAACAGACTCACCAAGTATCTTACGGCTCATCACTTGCGCTGTAATCGGAGCCAATGCCACACCATTGCGATAGTGGCCCGAAGCCACCCAAAGCCCTTTCATATTTGGAACATGACCCAAATAGGGTAAACCATCAGGGCTACCCGGCCTGAAGCCCATCCATTGCTTCTCTACTTGCAAATCTTTTAGACCCGGTGCGATTTTATGCATGGATGCCATCAGTTGATCGGTTACTTGCTCGGTATTGCCACGCTCAAAGCCAACAAACTCCATACTAGCCCCAATCAGCACGCGTCCATCAGCTCTGGGTACAAAATAGGCATCATCATGCTTCACAATCGATTTCATGAGCCCAGGCTCACCTTTAAGCAGCACAATCTGCCCTTTCACAGGTTTGACAGGCAATGCGAAGCCCAACTGCTTAGCAAGCTCCCCACTCCAGCTACCGCTTGCCAGCAGCACCTGATCGGCATCAAATCTCTGACCATCCGCACACTGCACACCTGCTACAGCATCCTGCGATGTTAAAAGAGAGGTTACTTCAGCATTTTCATACAGCTCCACACCCAGCTTTTCCATCCAAGCACGGACGGCTTGTAGTAGGCGTGGGTTTCGTAGCTGTGCAACGGCAGGCCAAAGCAGCGAGCCTGTTGTCGCGCTTGATAAGCTTGGCTCAAGCGCGATGGTTTGCGCTGTATCCAACCGCTCAACATCCCAATTAAAACGCTCTGACCAATCGATAGCAGCTTGCTTATGGTCCTTTGCATCATCAGCAAAGAAAGGTACCAACAAGCCCGACTTCTGCCATTCAATGGACATGCCCGTCGCCGCTTCCAACTGGGCACGAAGTGCAGGGTACATAGCAAGGCTGGCATCAATCAGATGGGTAAATGAGTCCGGGTACAACCACGGATGAATCGGGCACAAAATACCTGCACCTGCCCACGATGCTTCCTGTCCAGCTTTACCGCGCTCTAAAACGACGACATCCGCACCACGCTGTTTTAAAAAACATGCCGTTAAACAACCAATAATGCCGCCACCAATGACCACTACTTTCATGCCCTAAGCTCCCCTTCTGTTGATTGCCACATAAGAAGCTATAATATGCCCCCTTATGTCCGCGCATTACTCTACATCTCCAGCATCTGAAACCGCAATACAGCAAGCCTACCAGCACTGTCAGGAAATCGCAGCGCAACATTATGAAAATTTTCCTACAGCTTCCAAGCTTATTCGTGCTGATTTACGCCCTGCTGTGGCGGCTATTTATGCTTTTGCCCGTGCCGCTGATGATATGGCCGATGAGGGCCATGCCAGCGCTGAGATTCGTATCAAACAACTCGATGCTTGGGAATCATTGCTTGAGCGTTGTACTGAAGAGGCCGTCGATCACCCTGTGTTTCTTGCCCTTGGTGATGCTATCCAACGCTTTCATTTGCCGACCCAAGCATTACACGATTTACTCACAGCTTTTCGCATGGACTGCAGCATTCATCGCTATGCTACTGAACAAGAGCTTTTATTTTATTGTAAGCACTCCGCCAACCCTGTCGGGCGCTTGATGCTTGCCTTGCATGGTATTCACGATGCTAAGGCTGCCCATGCTTCTGATTGTATTTGCTCAGCATTACAGTTAACCAACTTTTGGCAGGATTTTTCTATCGACCATCCCAAGGATCGCTGCTATTTGCCAGAGTCATGGTTATCTGCGGAAAATATCACATCGGATGTCTTATTGGCTGGCGATATTAGCTATCAGCAAGCAGCCCCTGCCATTGAACACGCTATTGATTTTACGCGTGGTTTATTTCATCAAGGCACTGCATTATTACCCATGCTTCCTTTTCGTTTTCGACTTCAAATTTCGGCAACATTACATGGCGGCATGAGCATCTTATCGGCTACAGAACGTTGTAAAAATCCGCTACTTGAACGCCCTCATTTGGAGCGTAGTGACTGGATGGCAATGGTCTTACCCATCATCAGTAGCACCTTGATGCCCAAACGCCAGATGAAAGCCTTCAACATCAAAACCGCATGACATCCAAGCAACTATTCCCTGAAGCTCAATCTTCTGAAGCCCTATCTCCTGAAGCATATTGCAAACAAAAGACCCGCGCGTCGGGTTCATCCTTTGCCTATGCCTTTGGCTTTTTAGATAAAAATCAGTGCCGCGCTATGATGGCACTTTATGCATTTTGCCGTGAAGTCGATGATATTGCTGATGAAATTGAGGATAAAAAAGAAGCGACGCGTCAAATATCTGTGTGGCATGATGAAATTGAGTATATTTTTCAAGGTCAACCCACTCACCCCATCGGCCATGAACTGTACTGGGCAAAACAATATTTTGATTGGGATAAAGAGCTCTTCTTTGAAATGCTCGATGGCATGCGAACCGATATTTCAGGTCGCGCATTTATCAAAGAAAGTGATTTAAGCTTGTATTGCTATCGTGTTGCGGGTGTTGTTGGCCTACTCACTATTGAAATTTTTGGCTATCAGCACCGTCAATCACGTCACTTTGCCACCACACTCGGTAATGCCTTACAATTAACCAATATTCTACGTGATGTTCAAGAAGATATGCAGCGCGGGCGCATTTATTTACCACAAAGCGAGCGTGCCCGTTTTAAAGTTACAGATCAGGATATTCATGACGGAAAAATGACTGAAAACATGCAAAGTCTACTCACCTATTATGGTGAAAAAACCGAATCAGCCTATCAACAAGCCCTTGAACAACTTCCTATTGAAGATCGTATCAGTCTGCGCCCTGCGATTATTATGGCAGCCATTTATTATGCCCAATTTAAACGTATGCAAGCCTTCAACTTTGATATTTGGCAACATTCTGGACGTATTTCATCGTTGCGAAAAATCATCATCGCATGGAAAGCATGGCGCTATGAGAAAAAGTATGAGAAATCATTAAATTTAGAAAAGCATCCATTAAAGCTAAATTTTTGAACTTACCTATGCTTTGGAAGTCTCCCAGAGCACTATTTCCCAAATAACCCTTTCATCGCATCTCCCGCCGCACCATCAACACCAACACCCGTCGCAGCATTGCCAACTTTATCCAAGGCTCCTTTTTTGAACGAATCAGCTGATTTGCCGAGATATTTTTTCACACCTAATTTGGCAACCGAGGTTTTTACATTGCCAAGAAGTTTTGAAGAAAGAAGCTGAGCTACTTCAGCAGCTGTCGCGCCTCCGCTTTTTTTGCCAATATCCGTCAATTGAATCCTTGCTAAGCTCACTGACTGTTCCTCCCCTCCCATTGCAGCGATTCTTACTTTTGCCTTGCTACCTTCGACCACCAATTTACGGATAATCATTTTCACTTCATCCTCACCAGAAGAGGAAGAGGCACTCGAACTGCTCTCGCTGACACCCAGATTCTTTTTCAACACATCGGCATTGGAAGTTCCCGATTTGTTAATTTCATATGCAACAACTGGAGCCTTGATCATAATCTCATCAATGACAATTGGATTTTCATTGATACTGCTGATATCAATTTTCACGCTGATTTCGCCCAACTCAAAAATATTAGGCTCACTAAAACCTGAAGGATTGCCTACATTTAAGCCACTAATACTGGCCTGGCCTGATTCAAGTTTTAACGCCACGTTGGCCACACTAACTTGTGTCTTGGTCGCTTCAGACCCGTGAGTTTGAATAGCTTCTTTAACGATACCATCAAGGTTTGACCAAACAAATACTAACCCAACAGTAACAACCGCCAGTAACCCAATCACAGTAATCATAAGTTTTTTCATCTTTCGCTCCCTTACACGCATGGTAAAATCAAGTCTCATATTCAAATAATTACACTTCTATTATCATTGTGTAAATATGCCACAAAGTCAACACTCGCCACAAAACATGAGCTACAGCCAGCTTATAACCCAAGCATAGCTCTATCAGATTGTAGAGCTTACAAAAACGAAGCATTCAAATTGATATAGCTCGAATTGGTCTACAGAAGTCCACGATTAGTAGAAAACTGCGGCGTAACCACGGGCTTCGAGGTTATCGATCCATGTAAGTGAAGTGCTTAGCTCTGGAGCGAAGACAAAGCTAGTGGTGGTAATTTACATACCTCTCCACGTGACCAAAAGAGGCTGGAGAAATATTATAGAATCCAATCAAAGACAGCCGAAACACTCAATTAAATTGGTATTGAAAATAACGCACTTGAAACAAAAAAATGCTTTTCCAGTCCTTATGTAGCATGAAAAAAGGCACTTAATAAAAACACCAATGACTTGGTTTGACAATACACTCCTAAAATCTAGAAGTTCAACACCCTATCGCATCAGAAAATTAATTTTATTAAGCATAAGTTAAACCATGGACGTTGAAAAACGTTGAAACATCAAACACTGCATGAGGTATGCGTCAATATTCAAAGCAAACTCACTGGAGTTACGCTTGAGACTTAAATCCACATAATTTATTTAAAAAGTACGATGTTTTAGCGATTATTTTTATAATTCCAGCAGTAGTATTTAATGAAAAACATCGGTTTATTCAAAAAATAAGCCTCAAAGCAATGAGATGGATACCTAGTATCACTCCCAAAAAGGTGCAAATAAAACCATTTCAAGCCATCATGAAACCAAATAGTCCAACATGACAACATGACAACATGACAACATAACAACATGACAACATGACAACATGACAACGTGACAACATTCATGCACTGGACAATAAAATGCTATCCAGCATCATTTTATGGTATTTTCACCCTTGAACTATTTCGTCTAAAATTATTTAAGCATCATACGGATAATCGAAATCTGCCATCGCATTATGTAAATTCTCATGCTCAGGCATATCCAATAAAAATGCCAAATCGGATACAGGTATATGAGCATTACGCTCGCTCATCCACTGCAACATTTCTAAATCATTACGTGCTTCGCGGCTTAGTGTTTCACAATTCAATTGCATATTATTCTCCTATCCCGTGTCTCCCACGGTTTGAATGGAGCGCATAATGATTGCTATTTATGTCATGATTATGACAATAATATGACCAAATATGACATACATACGGATTGTATCACTGCATAACGTACCTATCTATTCACCCAAAAGAATCTTTATCTCAGCTTCTGAAAAACCAGCTTGTTGGCGCGCATCCAAATTTAAAGCACCACCAATACCTTTGGGAAAGTATTTCTCTACCAAGTGAAAGAAGGTTTCTGTTGGTTTAACCTGTCGCTGTTTACACATATAACGAAACCAACGTGTGCCTACCTCAACGTGTCCTATTTCATCTTTAAAAATAATATCCAACAGGGTCGAAGCATGTACATCCCCGACGTTGATAAACTTTTTCTGTATTCCAGGCGTCACATCCAGACCACGCGCTTCTAATACACGCGGAACCAATGCCATACGATCCAATACATCATGCGCTGTGCTTTCTGCCATTTCCCATAAGCCATTATGTGCGGGGTAATCACCATACTCACCACCTAAGTGTCGTAGGTGCGCACGAATCAGCTCAAAATGATAGGCTTCCTCAAGTGCTACCCGCATCCAGTCCGCATAAAATGCTAGTGGCATATCATCAAAGCGCTGCACTGCATCCAAAGCCAAGTTAATGGCATTAAATTCAATATGCGCAATGGCATGCATCATGGTTTTTCTGCCTTCCAACGTCCCCATAGCACGCTTGGGAACCTGACCACCAAGAACCAGCTCTGGCTGCGCAGGGCGACCAGGTGCATAAACATCGGTAGGCACCCCAAAATCATCTCTGACATGCTCCTTTTTTAAAGCGCAAACCTTCGCCATCGCTTGCCGTGTAAGGCTCACCTTTTGATCAGGATCTGATGCCAACAACGCTGCTCGTACCGCATCAAAGAAATCTGTCATCAACCACCCCTTTTCCCGCTCTTGAGTCTAAGCTCTTATATCGCCACAATGCGGCAATGTCAGCTTCAGATCACGCTCATACCCGCATCATTGCACTCGCTGCCCTCATGCAAACATCGAAACTCGTCGATGATATTGCCCGTAAAGGTATCTGCGATAGCGATGACTTTCACGCCCTTCTTAACAGTCTATTCAGCAGCACAAAACCTGAAGCTTTATTTGGTGGTGGTAGCCATTTACAAGCAGGGCTTATCCTTAGCAAACACCTGCTTTCTGGCGAAAATGTTGATCAGGCAAAAACAATCATGGCATATACCGCAAGTATCATCGCCGTTGAAAAGAAGCTAAACAAGAATTCTGAGATGTTACAAAGCATCGCTGCAGGAATGCAACGTATTCAAAAGCAAGCAAACTATTTTGGCAGCCCCAGCCATGAAAGTGTGGTTGGCGGTATTGCAGACCTCTATGGCCATACTGTTAGTACTTTAAAACCACGCATTATCATTCGTGGTAAGCCTGAGATCCTTCGACAACACAGTAACACCAATAAAGTGCGAGCACTATTGTTTGCAGGTATTCGTGCAGCTCATCTATGGCGGCAGCACAAAGGAGGGCATTTCAGGCTGCTCTTTGGACGGAAAAAGCTATTGCACGATATCGACGTAATGTTAAAAGATTTATAAGTCGCTTTTCTCAGACTTGGCTTTTTTATCTTTATTTTTAATTCTATTGTATCGCTCTTTACGTTGGCGCCCTTGCTCTTCAACAAAATATGTTAAATTCGCAATCATCAGTGAATAAATAGTAATTCCAAAAATCATAGTGAATACACCGACAATACGGCCACCACCCGTAATAGGAACAATATCACCATAGCCCACTGTTGTTAACGTCACAAAGGCCCACCATAGTCCATCAGAAATCTGACTAAATTGTGGGTTTTTTGTGTGTTCTAAAAGAAAAACAGAAGCCCCAAAAATAAACACAACGCCAAAAATCATTGCCATCGCAGCAGGAAAGCTGTCTTGCGAGACAATAACAAAATTCAATATTTTTTTGCGATTAACCTGTAAAAATGCGCCCAAACGTAAAGCGGGTAAAATTCGCAACACCCTTAAAGCATTAAACAAACGTAATAATGGCGATGCAAGAAGTACAATGAGCGCCAAATCTAACCAGTTACTTTTTAAGTAAGCCTTTCGATCCACAGAAATCAACCAACGCCAAACAAACAGTCCAAAAAAGACTACCAGGGCCATGGGATCCGCCCAATCAGGGGCATCATCCCACAGTCCTAATATAACAGCAGCAACCGTTGCAACAAGAAGCAGTCCGTCCAAAACACGCCCAAGCCAAAGGTTATGCGGTGCTGGTGCTACCATAACTTAGTGCTTTGATCCTGCCTTATGGCTAAAGTAACTTGCTAAAGAAACCATAAGAATACCAGCACCCATATATAAAATATTCAACGGGTCATCAAAAGTGACGTGTAAGACATTCTTAAAGAATGCTACGATTAAAATCATTAAAATCACTTTGCCCAAACGATCTTTTAAATCATCCAAACTATTAATCATCAGAATGTTATTTGATTTCTCATCTTCATGGGCAATATGAATTTTAGAAATAAACAACTCATAGAGTCCCAAAGCAAAAATAAGTAACACAGTCGCTAATAAGAAGTCATCCACAGCCGTAATCACATGGCTAACTACAGTGATATGAAAATTTTCTTTTGGCACCCCTAGAAAAGCGTATTCAATGAAGTTCCATGCTAAATAAGCCATGTCAGCAGCAGACAATAAAAACAATAACAGCATACCTACAATCGATGACCAAACAGCCAGTAAAACCACATAACGTGAATTCCACAGAACTTTCTCAAAAAAATCTTTCATCACTTACCCCTCATATAATCGAAAATAAAAATATCATTAGGTCAAGCCTAACAAAAACGATGCCATTATGACATTATGATATTTTCATTGCAGAGAAAAGTATTTTTTCATCCACAACTTTGCTATCAACTTTACAGTACAATGATGACTCTTCGGCAATCACCAACGCCTCAACAACGCCTTCAACAGCCAATACTCGCGCCTCCAAGTCACGCGCCTGCTGTGCATCATTTATTTGCACTTGGAAAGACCTTGACGCCACATAAGGCGGATGTTGCATAGTCAAAGCAATCAATAGCCATATCGCCAACATCGCCGCAAGTACCCAAAAAACCACCGCATAGTTTTGCACCTCTGGATGATACAAAAAACCGCCTAAAACACCGCCAACAAAAGCACCAAAAAATTGATTTGTGTTAAACACACCAATAGCAGTTCCTTTTGCCCCTGCTGGCGCATATTTAGCAACCAATGATGGAAGGCTAGCTTCTAAGGTATTAAAGCCTGTAAAAAATGCCAACAAGGCTACTGCAATCCAAAGCAATGATGCATGCCCCATCGCCAGCATCACACATGCAGCAATCAACAATGCAATCGATAACACAAAGACCTGTTTCATCTTGCGCTTGGCTTCAGCAACAATAATCAATGGGATCATCAAAGCAAAAGACAATAACATCACAGGTAAATACAACATCCACTGGTCTGACATTTCCAATAAATTCAACTTCTTATCCGCCAGCACCAAAGGAAGAACCACAAACATGGCAGTTAAAGAAGCATGTAAAATTAACACGCCAATATCCAATCGTAATAAGCTTTTATGTTTTAATATCTGACCAAACATACTTGTCGTTACTTCACTATCACTATGGTGTGAACTTTTCTTTGGATCAGGGACAATAAAATATAATACTAGAATTGAGCCCAAGGCCAGTACCGCAGTTAACCAAAAGATGCCTGCCACACCCACCCAAGCATCC
>Ga0316202_10000622_pt1 | contig 35760 bp, 25 predicted proteins | sample 3monrhotite_MG_FD_204934 | JGI IMG/M metagenome (GOLD analysis project Ga0316202, IMG submission 204934) | Microbial mat bacterial communities from mineral coupon in-situ incubated in ocean water Damariscotta River, Maine, United States -... | ecosystem: Environmental > Aquatic > Marine >...
CTGGAGATATTTTTGGCTGGATCGCCAATAAAGTCGCTGGCATTTGGGCATGGTTTGCTGGCTCTGGACTGAAATACATGCTGCTGGGCGCCACGATTGTTGTGCCTGTCTTTCTATTTTCGCGCTTACGGAAACGCTAGAAAATGGCGCGATCTTTTGACCCAAAGGGCAAAGACGAGCGCTTGCACGCGCCCGCCACAGCGCGTAACCGCAAAGCCATATCTGAGGTGTTACAAGCAGCCGAGCCCCTAACCGGCACGATTTTCGAAGTCGCCAGTGGCACAGGCGAACACGCCGCCTATATAGCGCCCAAGTTTGAAGATCACCTGTGGCAGCCAAGCGATATCGAAAACCACCATCTTAGCAGCATCAACGCTTGGCGGCGCGAGGTGTTGGCTGATAACATCCTGCCTGCCCGTTCTTTCAATATTATGGAACGCGATTTTGGTGAGCTCATATTGCCTGCCAGATTAACTGCGGTTTTGGCTTTTAATCTTATTCATATCTCGCCTTGGCCGGTGGCTGAGGCCCTGATAGCAAAAGCTGGCGCAGCCTTGCCAAAAGGCGGTTTTCTGTATCTTTACGGGCCTTATAAACAAGGCGGACAACACACATCCGCATCAAATGCCGAATTTGACACATCACTAAAATCGCGCAACGAGAGCTGGGGTATCAGAGATATGGAAACTGTTACAGGACAGGCCCAAAAGGCGGGTTTCGCCGCACCGGAAATTACAGCTATGCCTGCTAATAATTTCTCGCTGATATTCCGAAAACAAAATCACCCTACCCATTCACCGTGGGGCGCTGCGGTACCCAGGGTATTATCCTAAAACGGCACTCGTCTGCTGCAGCGCATCGTTGGCCTCTGTCTTCAGTTCATAGTGTTTCGAATAGCGTTTGGCGATGCGCTCTACCGGTAGCAGGATAAACACATCTGTTGTGCCAAATTGCGCATCTACAACAGCACCTTCGCCAATGAAACATCCGATGCGCAAATATCCTTTAACCAAAGGGGGCAGGGCACGGCGCGCGGCGCGCACATCCAGTGCTTCCAGGGAAACATCATTCATGCCGACATAAAGATTATCGAGTGCTTTCACCTTGAAATCTTCGGCAACAAGATGATTGTGATAAAGATAGGCTAGGGCCTCTTTAAACTCAGCAGGGTCCGTGCCTTCAAAGCTGGCGCAGCCGAACATATAGGCAATATTATGCTCTTTCAGATATTCGGCGATGCCTTTCCACAACATATTAATCGTTGAGGTGGCGCGGTAGTTTGCATGTACACAGCTGCGGCCCAATTCCAAAAGTTGACGGCCTTCGCCCATCTGCTTTTTAAACTTGTCGCTCATCAAGGGTGATAGATCAAACTCACCGGCCGAATAAAATCCCCCGTGTGTCTCGGCAACTTCCTGTCGCAGCAGGCGGTAGGTGCCCACAACACGCTTGGCTTTTGGTCGGTCGTGGTCGATTACCAACAGATGATCACACACACCGTCGTACGGATCGATATCACGCTGGGTAACTTTCATCATCCAGTCAGGTTTGGCATCCATTTCACCGTAAAAAATTTGGTATCTAAGCTTCTGCGCGGCCTTAATTTCTTTGAACGATCGGGCTAAGCGTACTTCTAAGCTGCCTTGACGCACATAAGAGCGTGCACCCGCCATTGCCTGAGCCGCGGCAACACTGGGACGTATCGGCGCATATTTTTTCATCAAAGCCATCCTGTCGTTTTCGCTTACCCGAGTAACTATTATACGGATGTGACGCGATTATGACATCACAGTTCTTCCTATTTGTTCACATTTTCCGGATCAGGCATATCTTTGAGCGGTATGCCTTCGGCTCCAATGTTCTTTTTCCATAAAATTAGTAATACAAAAAGCCCAGGCAAAGCCAACAATGTTGAGACCAGAAAAAACTGTGTCCAACTCATCATATCCGCTAACACCCCGGAAGCGCTGCCAAAAAATCCTCTGGCGACACTTGATAAAGTTGAAAGCAGCGCATACTGCGTGGCTGTGAATGACAAGTTACACAGGCTACCAAAATAGGCGATCATAACCGTGCCGCCAATACCGGAGGCAAAGTTTTCAAGGCCAACCACAATGGCCAGCGCCGTGGTATCGTGGCCCACATAGCTAAGCCAGACAAAGCCCAAATTCGTCACCATCATCAAAATGATGCTTAGAAGCAGGGCTCTATATGTATCAAACCACCACCAAACCAAAATACCAAAAGCACTACCCACGGCCACAGCTAGTGCACCAACCGCTTTGTTAGCGTATGCCATTTCCAAAAGGCTGAAACCCAGGCCTTCGTCCAGGAACGGCCCTGTCATAATCGCCGCCATAACATCGCCGAACTTGACCAGAGTGATGAATAGCAAGATCCAATACCAGTTTGGGCGAAGAATAAACTCCTTAAACGGCAAAACCACAGCTTCAAAAATCCAGGCTTGGTAACCTTGTAGTTTGGAGTGGGCCGCTTTTTCGCTTTTCAGAAACTCGCCTTCTTCAATGGTGGGTTCACCCACCCATAAAACGGCGACTACACCAGGCACAGTGAGCAAGGGTAAAAGCATAATAGCAAAGCCCCAGCTGGTATAATGTGCAACCGTAAAAACCCCCGCGCCCGCAATCAAGTTGGCAAGCCTGTAACCCCATTGATACATACCAGCGCTGTGCGCCAAATCACGCTCATCAGTTACCTCTATTCGGTAGGCATCAATAACAATATCAAGACTAGCCGACAGGAACCCGATAGATAAAGACATGGTTCCCATCATTATAAGATCGGTGTCCGGGCTTAAACTGGAGAGATATACGATCACCAAAGATAACAGCGCGACAATAACAAAAATCCAGGACTTGCGGCGGCCAACGTTCTCGGCCCATTTTCCGAGTTTCCCTCGATCCAAGAGTGGCGCCCAAAAAATCTTCAACGAGTAGGGCAGTGTCGCCAAAGTAAAGATGCCGATAGTTGTTTTCTGGATATCATGCTGCGACAACCATACAGTCATGATGCCAAGAATAATGGTGAGGGGAAAACCACTGGTCATGCCAAGCATGAAGGCTGCAAGTAGCGGTTTTTTCAAAAAGGCCGAAACAAACTTGGCTGGCCTTTGAAATAATGATCTGTTTTTTTCAGTGATTTCCGACATGAACACCATCCAAGACTATAATTATGGCCAAACCCCAATCACCTTTAGTACGGCTTTTGCGAGCAAGCACGCAAGATGATCCTTAGTTTTAGCTTTCCATCGGGCGGCCACCGCAGTATGTAGCGCCATGAGCAAAGAAAATCTGTCCAGTGGCCTGAAGGCCCGTGAAGCAGCGGTGCGCACCCTGATGGCTGTCACGCTTAAGAACCGTCCGTTTGATGCGGCCCTTGATGATATCTGCGGCAGCGCTTCGCTGAATGCGCGAGACCGCGCCTTTGTTCTAAACCTATTGATGTTATGTCTCAGGCGGCACGGCAGCCTTATGGCGGTTCTCAATAGCTTGCTGCAATCAGCCCTGCCCAGGAATGCCACATGGACCGAGGCCGCTTTGCTAACCGGGCTTGCGCAAATTTTATTAATGCGCACAGCCGATTATGCCGCTGTCAACGAAACTGTTACGTTAATCAAAAACCTGCCGGGCAAAGAAAGTGGCTTTTCCGGATTGGTGAACGCGGTCTTGCGGCGCGCAAGCCGTGAGCAAGAAACGCTTATTGCCAAATTAAACGCTCGACCTGCGCTGGATTTACCAAAATGGATTTTTGATAGTTGGGCTGCGGCCTACGGTAAAAAAACAGCCACCGAGATTGCAACATCGTTGCAAACCACACCGCCGCTTGATATATCTCTGAAACCCGGCGTTAACGCCGAAGAGTGGGCTAAAAAGCTTGGGGCTGAAGTAACACCCACGGGCACCCTGCGAAGGGAAGTCGGTGATGTCACGGCATTTGAAGGCTATGATGCCGGCGTATGGTGGGTGCAAGATTTTGCTGCCGCTATTCCTGCCACCCTGTTTGGCGATCTTGCCGGTAAGCGTGTGCTTGATCTGTGTGCGGCACCGGGCGGAAAAACAATGCAGCTCGCCGCCAGAGGCGCGCATGTAACCAGCGTAGATCGATCAAAGGTTCGGTTAAACCGGCTCAGTGAAAACCTTGCCCGCACAGGCTTAACGGCCCAGCTGTTCGCGGCTGATGCCAGCAGGTTTGCCCCGGATACGCCGATTGATCATATCCTGCTGGATGCACCGTGCAGCGCCACCGGTACACTGCGCCGCAACCCTGATGTGATCTGGACAAAAAGCCCGGACGATGTTGCCAAGCTGGCGGCCCTTCAAGGCCGCATCCTTGATCATGCCTTCACACTATTGCCGGTTGGCGGCATGCTGGTTTACTGCGTTTGCTCACTTGAGCCATCTGAGGGTATCGAACAAATTACCAGTTTCCTCGCACACACACCTAAAGCTAAGCGGGTAGGTATTCAGCCGCAGGAAGTCGGCGGTCTGAACCAGTTAATCACCCCAAACGGCGACCTTTTGTGCCTGCCTTCCATAATAGCTGACAAAGGTGGTATGGACGGGTTTTTTGCTGTGCGTATCACCAAGCTTTAGAAGTTTTATCTGTTTTCGGGGCCTGAAAATTCAACCAAAAAAGTAAATTCTCCAGTGCAGCGTGCAATCCCCTAAATAGCTAAAACTACAATAAAATCCTGCAAACTAAATATCCCTAAAACTTGCGCGATGCCTTGCAGCACAAGGCCTTTGCTGGTATGGGTGCACCATGCAGAAACCAACCCGAATTGCCCCGTCCATCCTGTCCGCCGATTTCGCGAAATTGGGTGAAGAAGTGCGCGCGATTGATGCCGCTGGTGCTGATTATATCCATGTCGATGTCATGGATGGTCATTTTGTTCCAAACATTACGATTGGCCCAGACGTTGTGAAGGCGCTGCGCCGCCACAGTGACAAGATATTTGATGTTCATCTGATGATCCAGCCGGTTGACCCTTATATTGAAGCTTTTGCTGCCGCTGGCGCCGATATTATCACCGCCCATTTCGAATCAGGCCCCCATACACACCGTACCGTGCAAGCTATCAAAGCGCAGGGCGTGAAAGCAGGCATTTCGCTAAATCCTTCCACGCCCGAGAGCAACCTTGAATATCTGTATGAAGAGGTTGATCTAATCCTTGTAATGTCAGTGAACCCAGGATTTGGTGGGCAGCATTTTATTACCAGCCAACTTCGAAAGCTGGAGGCAATCCGTAAACGCATTGATAGCCTTGGCCTGGATATTGATCTGCAAGTTGACGGCGGCGTAAATGCTGTGACAGCCCGGCAAGTGGTATCAGCAGGGGCTGATCTGCTGGTCGCGGGCAGCGCCACCTTCAAAGGCGGACCCGAACACTATGCAGCCAACATCAAGGCGCTTCGCGGTTAAAGCGACAGAGGACCCGTTACCATGAATGCGGCTTTAGATAAAATTGCTGGATTTTCCGCAAATATGCCACTTTCGCGTACAACGCTTCGGCGCGATATGAGCCGTCATTTGGCCGCAACACTTTTTGCCCGCCTAGCCCGAAACATACGCGAATGGGGTTATGGTACTAGCCTCTATAGCCAGCGCCTAAAAGGCAGGCATCCCGTCCAGCTTCTTGGCAGCCCTGACGACCCTGCGCCAGGCAATGCAACACTTGGTTCAGCCATCTTTGGCGGCGATATGCTGCATGGCACAGAACAGGTCACGCTCAGTGCAACATTTTGGCAGGATGCAGAAAAAGCAAGCCAAGCTTTTCGGCGCTATGCTCATAGTTTTCATTGGCTTCAGGATTTGGCTCAAACAAACGATCAGGCCAAAGCCCGCGATGCGGCGGAAACGATCATCGGCTGGTGGTTACCTATCGGTGAAAATTGGAGCCGAGAGATTTGGGAGCCAGAAACCTTAGCCCGCCGCATGATTAACTGGCTTGCGCATGCGCCTTTGATTTTGTCCTCAGCCGATATGGTGTGCCGATCAAAAATATTGCATGCGATGGCACGCCAAACCCGGCACTTGATGCGCACCCACGGCGATGTGCCTTTAGGCATTGCACAAGTCTATACAGCATCAGCCCTAACCTTGGCCGGGCTGTTGCTACCCGGTGGCGGGACCTGGTTTGCCAAAGGTTCAAAAGTCTTGGAGCGCACAGTCAAGGCATTCATTTTGCCGGACGGTGGCCCTGTCAGCCGCAATGCTTCAGATGCGATTCGCACAATGCAACTGCTTATTCTTGTCCGAAACGCAATCATTGAAACCAACGGCGACTTGCCGCCGTGGCTACAGGTTAGCCTTGATCGGATTGCGCCTTTTGTGCGCACAATGCGCCACGGCGATGGCAGCTTTGCACAGATCGGCGGCGTTTCGGCAGAAGGCGGCCACGGCACCGATGCCATCCTTGCTGCCAGTGAGGCCAAAGGCAAAGCTATTGAAAATGCAGTCCACGTAGGCGTCCAACGTCTGCAAATGCGCACAAGCTGTGTGATTATGGACTGCGGCACCCCGCCAGCTTACCTACTATCCTCTCTAGCCCATGCCAGCACAGGATCATTTGAGTTTTCAAGTGGTCAGGAACGGCTAATCGTGAATATGGGCCCCGCTAGCCCGCGCGGATCGATACCACAGCTCAGCAAGCTCGCGCGCACAACGGCCGCGCATTCTGCGCTTATAATCTCGGACAGAAATACCAGCCGCATCCAAGAGGACGGATATATCGGCAGAAGTGTGACCGAGACCCTCACGATCCGCGAGACCGTTGAAGATGGGATTCGGTTGAAACTGATGCATGATGGCTATTTAAAACAATTTGGTGTCAAACACGAACGTATAATTAGCCTAAGCAAGGACGGCAAAAAGCTTCTGGGGATCGATCGGCTATTTGGGCCAAAACCCGAAAAACTTAGCGGTGAAACTATACTTCTTCGATTTCATCTGCACCCCCATATTGAAGCGACGCTCGCACCCGATGGCCGCATATCTCTTGAGACCAGAAACGGTAAAGTATGGATTTTCAGTGTCGACGAAGGCACGGCTTGTATTGATGACAGCCTGTATATCCCGCAACCTGACACCCCAATCGCTACTCGGCAAATCATTGTCAAAATGAACCTGCCGGAAAACCATACACCCACCTGTAACTGGGCTCTCAGTGAGATGAACATCTAGGGTTAGCCACGCTTGCGCGTAGCCATAGTAACATTCGAAATAAGTAAGGTTATTTGCTAATGAAGACGGTACCTATAAAACGTGCTCTTATATCAGTTTCAGATAAAACCGGCCTAACGGCGCTTGCAAAAGCGCTGGCTGACATGGGTGTTGAAATTTTATCCACTGGCGGTTCGGCCAAAACCATCCGGGATGCGGGTATTGCTGTCACAGAAGTTGCTGATCATACGGGCTTTCCTGAAATGATGGACGGGCGTGTAAAAACGCTGCACCCTAAAATTCATGGCGGATTGTTAGCGCTCAGGGATAATGATAGCCACGCGGCAGCAATGAACGAGCATAATATCGCGGCCATTGATCTGGTGGCGATTAACCTTTACCCGTTCGAAGCGACCGTCGCGTCGGGCGCTAACTTTGAAACATGCATCGAGAATATCGATATCGGCGGCCCTGCCATGGTACGGTCTGCGGCCAAGAACCATGGTTTTGTCACTATTGTCACCGACCCTGCTGATTATGCAGGCGTGATAGCTGAAATCAAATCCAAAGGCGGCACAACGGCTGGAACACGGCGCGATCTTGCTGCCAAAGCTTATAGCCGTACGGCATCTTATGACGCGGCAATCGCACAGTGGTTCACTGCACAAAACGGGGAAACCTTTGCTGAACGTATGCCATTTTCCGGCGTAAAAATACAAGATTGCCGCTACGGTGAAAATCCGCACCAGTCCGCCGCATTTTACAAAAATGCAGAAGACCGTCCGGGCATTGCAACAGCCACCCAGCACCAAGGCAAGGAACTTTCCTATAATAATCTGAATGATACAGATGCAGCCTTTGAATTGATAAGCGAATTTGACCCAGGCATTCCCACGGTTGCTATTATCAAGCATGCCAACCCTTGCGGCGTGGCCACAGGCGCCACACTTCTGGAAGCCTATACAAAGGCGCTGATGTGTGATCCCGTTTCAGCCTTTGGCGGTATCGTCGCCTTAAATGCTGCATTGGATGCGGCAACGGCTGCGGAAATCATTAAGGTTTTTACCGAAGTAATTATTGCGCCTAATGTTAGCCCTGAGGCCAAAACCCTTATCGCCGGAAAGAAAAACCTTCGCCTGCTAACCACAGGGGCTCTGGCTGACCCAACCCAGACGGTCAATATGGTGAAATCCGTTGCGGGTGGGTTTTTGGTGCAAAACCGGGATGTTGGCCGTATTCGTTTGGGTGATTTAAAAGTGGTAACAAAACGGGCACCCAGCGACGCTGAACTGCAAGACCTGTTGTTCGCCTTTCACGTCGGAAAGCATGTGAAATCAAACGCTATTGTTTATGTGCGCGACGGCATGACAGTGGGCATTGGCGCGGGGCAGATGAACCGTCGCGATAGCAGCCGTATTGCTGCCCTGCGCGCAGGGGAAGCTGCCGAAATGGCGGGCGAAGCGGAAAGCTTTGCAGAAGGTTCGGTTGTCGCGTCAGACGCGTTTTTCCCTTTTGCCGATGGCCTGATGGCTGCTGCAGAAGCCGGAGCAACTGCTGTGATTCAACCCGGCGGCAGCATGCGCGATCAAGATGTAATTGATGCCGCTGACGAAGCAGGATTAGCGATGGTCTTCACCAGCATGCGCCACTTCAGGCATTAACCCTTTGTTGCTGCTCTTTTGGCGAAAGGCATTAAGTCAATGCCAATTTGAGGTCGGCAACCAGCTGTTCCATTACTTTTGTGTTATAGTCTTTGCGCGGCACGATGCCCCAGATGGGGCCGGGCCACGCAGCATCCCCTTTGAAGCGGGCGACAATATGAATATGCAGCTGTGGCACCATATTGCCGAGCGCAGCTACATTGATGTTATTGGCTTCGGTAAAACTCTCAAACCGTTCAGCCACAAAAGCCGTTTCCCGCGCCAAGAGCTGCTGGTCGGTGTCTGACAAACGGTGAATATGCCTTATACTGGCCCGCTGCGGCACCAGGATTAACCAGGGATAATTGGCGTCTGTTTGCAGCCGTACCTCACATAAATCTAACATGATTATCGCTACGGAATCAGCTAACAAGCGAGGGTGCAAGTTTATAGCAGGCATCAAGTCTCCATATTTCGAGTGTAGGGCAGCTCCAAAAATAGTCCGCAAGAAACACCCGTCTTTTTTGGACAATAAAATGGAATAGACCAAGGTTTTTCTTTACGCAAGGCCACAAGCTGGCCTAGGTAAAAACAAGAGAAGAAATGATCCACTTTTGTTGCAGAGGCATACTTGAACCAAAGATTAGTCCCATGATGAATTCGCTGATAGTTGTTGATGATTTCCTGAACGACCCGCATGCGCTGCGCTCGCTTGCTTTGGCGCAGGAGTATCCGGGGCTTGAGGAAGACACCTATTTCCCCGGAAAGAACTCGCTGTACCCACAGCGCATTAACGGGCTTAAGGAGACAATTTCTGCCATCGTCGGTGAGCCACTTAAAGTGGCAGACGGCAGCGCAAACGCGAAGTTCCGCATGGCGTTTAAGGGTGACAAGGGCACTGCGGGTGTTCACATCGACGACGCGCATTGGTCTGGTCTTTTATATCTAAGTCTGCCCGAACACTGCAAGGGTGGCACTGAATTTTACCGTCATATCCCCACCGGCACCGACCATGCCCCCATGAGCCAAGAAGACTTTGGGACGCTGGGCATGACAAGCGCAGGACAAATTTGGGATGAAATCCTGTGGCCTCATACCAACGATAAGAGCAAATGGGAACATTTGATGACGGTGCCCATGCGCTTTAATCGGCTGGTGCTGTTCAGGCCCCAACAGTGGCACGATGCGGGTCCGGGATTTGGTAATTGCCCGGAAAATGCGCGGTTGATCTATATGATGTTTTTTAAAAGCGCTGCATAGGCGGCCAAAGACATTATATGCAATATTCAGGTTGCTCCAATCAGGCTGACCTCTAAATTGGTTTTTACCTTCACTTTTGTGCTATATGTACCCAGTGTTCGCTTGAAGAAGGAAACAGGATGAACGGGTTTCACACTATGCGCGCAGCGCGTGAAGACGATCTTTTTTTTGTTCAAGCGCTTGAAATGGACCCTGCAAATATATTTGTCCATTCGTGGAGCGAAGCCACACACCTCGCCAACTTACACGACCCTTCCTATCATTATTTTATCGCCGAAAATGCCGAGGCTACTTCGTTTGGTTACGCTATTTTGCGAAATGATGGTCCGGGCCGTGTGGAATGGAAGCGTATCATTGTCGCCCGGCGTGGAGACGGCATTGGTTCAGCCTTTATGAAGGCCGTATTGGACCATTTTTTCACGCAACATGACACCAATACCATTTGGCTTGATGTGTATGAAAAAAATGACCGCGCGCGCCACGTCTATGAAAAATTAGGCTTTGTTGAAATCGGCGAAGATCTTATCAAAGTGCCCGGAGAACGGCTGCTGATTATGGAATGCCTCCGACCGCTGCCCGCTTAATCAAAGCTTCAAAAAAATCGACCTGCCGAGCCAGTGCCTGAACTTTTATATGTTCGTTAGTGCCGTGGATTTGCCTTAGTGTTTTAGGGCCCACAACAAAGGGCATAAACCGATAAGTATCATCCGCGAGCGCATCGTAATGCCGCGCATCGGTGCCCTGCACTGTCAGTGTCGGCGCGGTTGGAATATCGCCAAACTGCGCTTTTATGGTCGCCGCGATCAGACCGTAACCCTCGCCTGTTACCCTTGACATAGCCGTAGCTTCGCGCCCTCCGCCCATGTTGGTGACGGTGATCCGGTCATCAGCCACAATAGATTCGGCGCGCGCTGTTACGCCAGCCACACTGTCGCGGGGGTAAATACGGTAATTGACTATCGCTTCGCCGTACTGGGGCAGAATATTGCTTTTGGTGCCCGATTTCATCATCGTAAAGGCCGTGGTGGTATGCATAAAGGCGGCCACCGTCGGGCTTTTGGCCAACTGGTCGGTTAGCAAACCCCGTGTTGCCCATAAGTTGGCAATTGCCAAGCGTTTGGGAAAACCCATCTCGGGCGCAATCGTCATCAGCATGGCTTCCAAATGTTCGTCCAGCACAAGAGGATAGGGGTTGTTTGTTACGGCGACACCGGCGCTGGCTGCCAGTGAAGCCGCGGTGAAATCTTTTGGTGCGCTTGAATGCCCCCCATCGTCTTCGGCCGAAAATTTAAGCGTGACCGAGCCTTTTTCACCCAATGAAATCAACGCCACAGGGCTTTCAACGCCGGGGATAAGACCCTCGGCAATGGCTGATCCTTCGTCCATTGCCCACGATAGCTGCACGCCGCGATCTTTCAGCATCTGCGCCATAACCGCCGCGCCCTGATCACCGCCTAGTTCTTCGTCGTGGCCAAAAAGCAGGTAAATATCGCGGTCAGGGGCAAAACCAGCCTTCACCAGCCGCTCGGCGGCTTCCATAACCGAAATTAATATGCCTTTATCATCCAACGATCCACGGCCCCACAGCATACCGTGCTCGTCGATCAGCCCCGAAAATGGCGGCTGCTGCCAATCTTTCAGCCCAAATTCTGGTACTGGCACCACATCCATATGCGCGAGCAAAGCGATGGGTTTTTTGTCTGATGTTTTGGCGGCAGGCCAACGGTACATCAGCGAATAATTTGAAACAGTTTCAAGCTCCATCGCACCGTGAACCGCAGGATATGTTTCGCGGAGAAATTGGTGAAACCCGGTGAAGGCCGCATCGTCTGGCGCACGGTCAAGGCTGTAACTTACCGTCTGAAATGTAATCGCCTTTGAAAGGTTCACCGCAATACGTGCCGCCTCACCTTCGTCAACTTGCGCAGTTTTAAGCAAAACCGCATCGCCCGCAGGCAAAACAATAAATGTGCGCCCCACGATAAAGACGATGAGGACCACTAAAACAATTCCAACATACTTCAATAATTTCACTATCTATTTCCTTAGTGTATGATCTACCAATGACTTAGATCGTTTTCTCTTTGAAGCGACAGATATCGGCCAACTTGCATTTGCCGCACTCTGGTTTGCGGGCTTTGCAAATGTAGCGGCCGAGCAGGATTAGCCAGTGGTGGGCGTGCAATTGAAAGGGCTCGGGGATTACTTTTTCCAGTGCCTGTTCAACCTTCAGCACATCCTTGCCGGGCGCGAGGCCGGTGCGGTTTGAAACCCGGAAAATATGAGTGTCCACGGCGCAGGTGGGATGGCCAAAGGCAATATTCAGTACAACATTCGCGGTTTTGCGGCCCACGCCCGCCAGCGCTTCCAGTTCCAGCCTAGTCTCGGGCACCTTGCTGCCGTGTTCGGAGATCAGCGCTTCACACAGCGAGATTACATTTTTTGCTTTTGAATTAAACAAGCCGATGGTTTTGATATGCTGCTTAAGCCCCGCTTCACCCAGTGCCAGCATTTTCTCAGGCGTATCGGCCACTGGCCACAATGCTTTGGTAGCTTTGTTCACACCCACGTCCGTTGCCTGCGCACTGAGCACCACAGCTACCAACAGCGTGAAATCATTCACATAATCCAGCTCGCCCTCAGGGTTGGGGTTGTCGGCGGCTAGACGCTCAAAAAAATCAAAGATTTGTGCGCGGCTTAATTTTGAATATTTGCCCGCCATCAATCCTGGCCCCCTACCGTGTCGAGCAAACCGCCTACCACTCGCACAAGTCGCTTCAAATCAATATCGCGCGATAGTCTGTGGTCGCCGCCCGGCACCAATATAATTTCCACATCGTCGCCAGTTAACTTATCGGCGATCAGTTGCGTGGTTTGCCACGGAACATCGGGGTCTTCGGTGCCCTGAATAAGCCGCACAGGCATATCCAGATTTAAAGGCCCGGCGATCACCCGGTTCCTGTATCCGTCCTCAATCAGCGCGCGCGTAATAATATAAGGATCACCGCCATAATCACACGGGCGCTGCATAAAGCCGTTCGCCACTACCTCCGCACGTGTGGCATCGTCAAAATCAGTGTTCCACATACGCACGGTAAAATCGGGTGCGGCAGCAATGCCAACCAGGCCTTTGATGCGCGCAGCTCGCGCTTTGGCCGCCAACATAGCAACCCAGCCGCCCATCGAACTGCCTACCAATATTTGCGGGCCTTGCGTGAGCGCATCAATAACAGCAATGGCATCCTTCGCCCAAAGCCCAATGGTGCCATCCTTAAACTGGCCCGAGGATTGGCCATGGCCCTGATAATCAAAGCGTACAAAAGCCCGGCCTTCGCGCTCGCACATTGCTTCCAGCGCGAGCGCTTTGGTACCTTCTTTGTCGCTCATGAAACCACCCATAAACACTACGCCCGGCCCACGCCCCGGAAGGCGGTTATAGGCGACATTGGTGCCGTGCGGCGCCGTATAGATTTGTTGCTTGCTCATCGGATAATGTCCCCTCTTGCCGGTATCCTAAATCAAGAGCCGCCAGAGACAACAACAATTGTTTGGCACTCCATTTTTTCGTTTGAAATATTATGTTTGTCGGTAAGGCTCTAAGCAAAGAAAGGGTACAAAACCAAGCCTTGATATGCTGTTGACTGAAGCTGGCGAGGCCGTATGCGGTGATGCACAGCATTCTTATTGCAATATTCTCAGGTTCGAGTTTACAGAATGGTACGCGCGGCAAAACTACATGCCCGGCCAAGCATTTTTTCATCCAATAACGACAGTGTTGCCGTCTAGGATCGGAGCCCAGTCAAAAAAGGGGCTACAGCCGCTTAAAGGCTGGTGTTTTCTTGACTTCTAGCGCTGCCCCCGGTAATTCGCGAGTTCACTGTTTTTTAGAATTGACGCCGACGTAAAGGAACATATAAGCCATGAGCGAACAAATGAGTGCACAGAACCCGGTCAACCTGCGCCTGCCTGATGGCAGCGTACGCACGTTTGATGGCCCGGTCACCGGCACCACGCTCGCGGCTGACATTGGTCCCGGGCTATTGAAAGCGGCGATCGCGATCAAAGTGGACGGCGACATGTGGGATTTATCGCGCGCGATAGCAGCTGATGCCGATGTTTCCATCATCACCAAACGCGACGAGACTGAGGCGCTTGATATCCTGCGTCACGACTGCGCGCACATTATGGCCGAAGCCGTTCAGGAATTGTTCCCCGGCACACAGGTTACCATTGGCCCTAACATTGAAGACGGGTTTTTCTATGATTTCGCCCGCGACAAAGCCTTCACGGAAGAAGACCTTGTTGTTATTGAAAAGCGCATGCACGAAATTGTGGCGCGCGATGAACAAATCATTCGCGAAGAATGGGACCGCCTTGATGCAATCGCATATTTCAAGAAAATTGGTGAACATTATAAAGCCGAGATCATCACCGATCTGCCCCCAAGTGAAACCATCACGATCTACCGTCAGGGTGACTGGCTTGATTTGTGTCGGGGCCCACACCTGCCATCCACCGGCAAGCTGGGCGACGCATTCAAGCTGATGAAAGTGGCAGGCGCTTATTGGCGCGGCGACAGCAAAAATCCGATGCTGACCCGCATTTATGGCACCTGTTGGACAGACAAGAAACAGCTAAAAGCCTACCTGTTTCGCCTAGAGGAAGCCGAAAAGAGAGACCACCGCAAGCTGGGCCGCGAAATGGACTTGTTCCATTTTCAGGAAGAAGCGCAAGGATCTGCATTCTGGCATCCCCGGGGCTATGTTATGTGGCTTCAGCTGGAGAAATATATACGGTCTAGGCTATCAGGTACCGGTTACGACGAGATCAAAACGCCGCAGCTTTTGGATAGCAAATTATGGGAACAGTCTGGCCATTGGTCGAAGTTCCGGGAAAACATGTTTGTTGTACCCGATGAGGTGCCCTCAACGGACGAGGATGCGCCGATCTTGTCGGGCAATGCCAAACTGATGGCGCTGAAGCCGATGAATTGCCCTGCCCATGTACAGGTTTTTAAACAAGGCACCAAAAGCTATCGTGACCTGCCGCTTCGTTTTGCTGAATTTGGCTGTTGTCACCGGAACGAGCCACACGGCGCATTGCACGGCTTGATGCGTGTGCGCCAAATGACTCAGGATGACGGCCATATTTTTTGTTCTGAGGACCAAATTACAGCTGAAACGGTGGCTTTCTGTGAATTGCTTGGCAGCGTCTACCGTGACCTTGGGTTTCCTGATTTCCGAGTATTGCTGGCCACAAGACCCGAAATACGGGCGGGCGACGATGCTGTTTGGGATAGGGCGGAAGGATCGCTTGAGGCTGCGCTGAAGCAAACCGGACTGGACTATAGCTATGCGCCGGGCGAAGGTGCTTTTTATGGCCCCAAGCTTGAGTTTCACTTGAGCGACGCTATTGGCCGCACATGGCAGTGCGGCACCTTCCAGCTTGATAATGTTGTGCCCGGGCGCTTGGGTGCCAGCTATATCGGCGAAGACGGCGCCAAACACACGCCGGTGATGCTACACCGCGCGATTTTGGGCACGCTGGAGCGCTTCCTCGGCATTATGATCGAACATTATGCTGGCCGTATGCCGCTTTGGCTGGCGCCGACTCAGGTGGTGATAACACCAATCACCTCGGACACGGATGAATATGCACAAGCTATTTTTGCAAAACTTGAAGCCGCAGGCCTGCGGGTAGAGCTTGATCTTAAAAACGAAAAGATCAATTACAAAGTCCGCAAACACAGCCACATGAAAGTGCCTGCCATATTGGTGGTGGGAGGCCGTGAAGCCGAGCAAAACACCGTAAGTGTGCGCCGATTGGGGTCGAACGATCAAAGTGTGCTGGATGTTGATGAAGTGATCAGAGCACTGGTTGTTGAAGGCACAATGCCTAACGGTAGTGCCTAAGATGGTGACAGTTTAAAGATAAAGCTATGCCTGAGCAAAATTTGAACGTTATCAAAGCTTTCAAAGTTCAGGCGTAGCGGTTATAGTGCGCCCTTCTGGCGGCTGAGGGTATTAAATCGGCCACCCAAACAATTATAGGAGACTTGACATACGTAAAGGGAATTTTGCTGGACCAGCTAAACAAAGCGGTCCACGCGTTAACGGCGATATCATTTCAAATGAAATACGCTTAATCGGTGCAGAAGGAGAAAACCACGGACTGGTAACTGTTGCGGCGGCGATTGTAATCGCTAAAGAGAGCGGGCTTGATCTTGTGGAAATTTCACCAAACGCTGAACCCCCTGTATGTAAGGTTCTCGACTTCGGAAAATATAAGTACGAAGCACAGAAGAAATCCAGCCTTGCTCGAAAAAAGCAGAAAACGCAGGAAGTTAAAGAGATTAAAATGCGTCCCGGCATTGATGTGCATGACTATAATACCAAACTGAAAAAAGTGCATGAGTTCATCGATAACGGCGATAAAGTGAAAATGACCATTCGTTTTCGCGGCCGCGAAATGGCGCACCCGGAATTGGGCATGAATGTTCTGAAGCGCGTTGCTGAAGAAATGAAAGAAACCGCAAAGGTTGAATCGCACCCAACGCTGGAAGGTCGCCAGATGACGATGGTGATATCCCCCAAATAGAGGTCTTCACGGACTGACCACAAAAACCGGCTTTCTGGCCGGTTTTTTATTGCCCTTCTCAAATATTCCTGCGTCTCGGCAAAAATTCCTCCGATTGCGCTTATATTCCAGTATATTCAGCTGGAATTCCTATTAAGAATTCAAAAGAATACATCATGTTATCAAGCCATTAGAAAGCCTTCCGATAGGGTAAAAGCAAATTGGAAGGGTAAAGGAGACCAACATGAAGTTTGGCGAATATCTGCGACAGAAACGCGAAAAGAACGGCTGGACTCAGCCCGAGGCCGCAGCGAGGGCCGATATCGAACAATCTTATCTGTCAAAATTAGAGACCGGAAAATCCTATCCCTCTGAAGAAATTTTTGGGCGGCTTGAGGCCACCTATGCGATAGATTTGGATGAACTTGGACAGAAAGTTTATTCAACTGAACTGGACAAGCTGCGCGAGATTAGTGCCATACGTACGTTGACACTGAAACGGCATGGCAGTGAAACTAAATATCTGCGCAGCTGGTTAATGGTAGGACTCGCATCGTTAATGTTTGGCTCTGGACTTGCTGTGTATCAAACCCATCAGGGTTACGAAGATATATCCACCTATACATATCAATCTCCGGGCGTGATCAGGGAAGGTGAACCAGTTCAAATATTCGCTCGCCTCGCAGACCGAGAAGCATTAAATAACCGACTGCGTATGGATGTTCTTTTCGGTGATAGTGGGCGTGAATTACCAGCAGAGAAATCGGGCGAATCATACTCGGACCGACTTGATTATCAGATGCTATATTTGAGTGAAAATCTTGGGCCAGTTTTCCAAAAAACTGTTGACGGCGGACGAAGACGTTATGAATTGATTGATGAAAAACATGACAGCATTTCAAAGCGAAATGATTTTCTACTGGCGCTTGGCGTTGCACTGATTGTGGGTGGTTTCGCCAGTTTCTTCCTCAGCCGCCGCTGGCGGTAAAAATACAGCAGCCGGGGCTTCAAATAGGCACCGGCTGCGACAATGCATTACTTTACGCCCACTACACACTGTGTAACGGTGCGCATATTGTTTTGGGGGCAGCGATGGACACTTATTCACTCGTCAAAATTATTCATATCATAAGCTCGACAGTGCTGTTTGGTACAGGACTTAGCATCGCATTTTTTATGCTGATCGGCGGGCTTTATTCGAAATCTACTGGAGCCCAGAGATATAGCTGAAGGTTTAATCACGAAATTCGCGGTGTGGAAACAGGTATTGGGAAGGGGTCGACACTAAAGCTCTGTGAGCGGACCATCCCAATGGTCAATTTAAAGATCGCCCTCTGCAAAATATTCGCGGCCTGCACTTTCCTCGGCGGCATCGCTCTGCTTGATAAATACCGTAACACGGCATTCAGGATCACCTGCAGCGATGGTCTTGTCTAACCGCACCTTTGAATATCCACCGTTTTCGGCTGTGATTCGCCCAAAAACATTTGATGTCATCATGCAAAGCGATTTGCGGCCTGCAACTTTGTCACCAAACGGGCAGGCGGTATTGCCAAAAACGATTTTTTCGGGCGTTTCTTCAATCACATAAAATTCGCCTTTGATTCTGTGCTTCAGGTCCACAAGCACATCGCGTACCTGACCTTGATCTAAATGCTTTAATTGCAAAGCACCCTTATATTCGCTGTTCAATTGGTCGCCAACGCGGGCACCAACAACACTGATAAAGCCGGAAGCCTCTTCCACGCCAACCAGTTCTTCAAGGGTTCCTGAAAGTTCCCTCATCATCGTTCGCAGGAATATATCCCTGTCAAACTGTAGATCCACATCCTTTGCTTTGATGGCCTGGGCGGGAGGTACGTTGCTCATTTTCCGTCTCCATTCTTTAAGAAAGTCCCCTACTGAGAAAATTAGCGGCTTACTCTTAAATTTTATTTAATGTTTGACCAATATTATCTTGTTAAACGCTCTGTATCGGGCCGGGGAAATTAAATTGAATGCAAAACCCAATATAAACGCCGTCGCTAAAACGCAAACAAACGGTCTTTTTCAACAGTCTTTACAGACTGTATTTGACGCCGTATCCGCAGGACTGGTCGCAGTCAGCAGCGACGGCTGCATTGCAGCCGTCAATCATAGTTTTGCGGCCATGGGCAAAACTACTGTGCAAAAACTGATCGGGAAAAAAGCGTCCTCGGCTCTACATTTTTCGGGCACTTATAAGTATGGGAAAACACGCGCTGCCGAAGTTGACGCGGCGGAATATCAGGGTCAACTTTCCATATTGGGATCGAACACTGTTAAAGTTGCCTATTCCTTTCGCCGGACCTGGATTGATGACCACCGAGTGTTTATTCTAACCACACACAAGCTAGATGGCCTTTTGTTCGAACGCCAGAAGTTCACGAACCTGCAGGAAAACCTGGAGCTGAAGGTGAAGCTTAGAACTGTGGCGCTTGCCAATAGAATTCGTGAACTTGACATGGCCAGAGCCAAATTATCTGCCACTGTGCAGGAATTGCGGGAAACCCAGCAGAGCCTGCTCAGTGCAGAAAAGCTGGCGGCTCTCGGGGGTTTGGTAGCAGGAATTGCGCATGAAGTTAATACGCCGCTTGGTATCGGTGTAACGGCCTCGTCGCATTTAGGCGATTCGCTGAAAACGATGAAAATGGCCTACAATGATGGGTCGCTCACGCAGGACGGTATGGAAGAATATATAGTCGCCACAGAAGAAGCCGCCCATATCATCATGCGAAATCTTAGCAGGGCATCGGATCTTGTTCGTAGTTTCAAACAAGTTGCCGTGGATCAAAGCACTGAAGATATTCGAGTCGTCAATATGAAAACTTATCTTGAGGACATTCTGGTAAGCCTGCGGCCGCAGATCAAAAAAACCCGTCACCTAATTAGGCTCGACTGCCCAAGTGACCTTGAAATCATGACGTTCCCAGGAGCGCTTGCTCAAATTATTACAAATTTGATTAGCAACTCACTGGCCCATGGCTTTGATGGTCAATCCGTGGATGAAGTCTTTCTTGCTTCTGATTCAGACAAGCCGACGATGGCAGGTGTAATGTTGATTGATGTGCAAATAGACTCGAAAAACAATGTTTGTCTAACCTACCAGGACAACGGCAGTGGTGTACCAAAAAATTTAATAAAGACGATTTTCGATCCCTTTGTAACAAGCAAGCGCGAGCAAGGTGGAACCGGACTTGGCCTGCATATATTGCACAACCTTGTGACCCAAAAACTCAAGGGAACCGTCACCTGTTCCAGTGAAAAAGGACAAGGCGCCCGTTTTGATATTTGCTGGCCTTCCGATCCGGCCAGCAATCAAAAGGCACCCATCCAACCCCCGTTAAGTTAGGAATAAAGCGATGGCCGATACTGGAAATAAGCCGCTGGTTTTTGCCAAGAACGCTGTGAAGCTTGAAAAGCCAGTGTCAGAGTCGACACCTTGGAAGCTTTTTATTGTCGACGACGACGAAGAAATACACAGTGTCACCAAAATGGCCCTCACGGGATTTATATTTGGTGGCAAACGCTTAGAGTTTCTCCATGCTTATTCGGGCGCAGAAGCCAAAGTCATTTTCGAAAACACCAGTGACATAGCCATTGTTTTGCTTGATGTGGTTATGGAATCAGATAGTGCAGGGCTCGATGTGGTGAAATATGTACGCGAATCGCTGGGCAACCAGCTGACACGTATTGTCCTGCGCACCGGCCAGCCGGGACAAGCCCCAGAGAAGCACGTCATTTCGAATTATGATATCAATGATTATAAAGAAAAAACCGAACTGACTGCGCAGAAGCTTTTTACCACAGTTAGCGCTTCGCTACGTGGTTATAGGGATATGGTTGCCCTTGAAGAAAGCCGCGACGGGTTGAAAAAAATTATTGATGCATCTGCCAATTTATTCTCGCTTTCGTCTATGCAACAATTTGCCGAAGGGGCCTTAGCCCAAATGTTATCCATGCTTCATATCAAGGATAATGGCTCGTTTTACGGCGCTGAAATGGATTCGTTAGCAGCATGCAAAAACGGCCCAAAATTCAGAATTGTCGCTGGCACTGGCAACTATGCCCCCCTCGGCAAAGAATCGCTAAAATTACCAAATATTCCAATTAAAGTCATCGACCACTTGACAGAAGCCGCGCATGGCACAGGTCATGTTTTTAGCGACGATCATATTGTAAGCTATCACAAGGGCCGCAACGGCCATGAAAACTTGCTTTATGTCAGCGGTGAGCTTGAACATAATGACCTAGATAAAAGCCTTATTGAGTTATACGCGCGCAATGTCGGCATCGCCTTTGAAAACATTGAACTTCACAACCAAATTGAAGAAACCCAGCGTGAGATCGTTTATAGGCTTGGTGAAGCCGTCGAAACACGGTCCATGGAAACTGGCAACCACCTCAAACGAGTATCAGAAATATCCAAACTGCTTGCGCTGGAGTTCGGCATGACCGCCACTGAAGCCGAGCAACTGAAATATGCTTCCCCTCTGCATGATGTTGGCAAAATTGGTATTCCAGATGCCGTTCTTAAGAAACCGGGAAAACTAGACCCGGAAGAATGGGAAGTCATGAAAACCCATGCCCTGCTCGGCCATAAAATGCTTGAATCGTCGGAAAAACCCATTTTACGTGCTGGCGCTATAATAGCACTGGAACATCACGAAAAATGGGATGGCTCAGGATATCCTTATGGCAAACAAGGTGAAGATATTCATATCTTTGGCAGAATCACTGCCCTGGCGGATGTATACGACGCGCTAGCCAGTGATCGTTGTTATAAAAAAGCATGGGCATTAGGCGATATTTATACTCATATCAAATCGCAAAGCGGCAAACATTTTCAACCGGAACTGGTTAAAACACTGACCCTGAACCTCGATAAGGTGGAAAATATTATGATGACGTATGCAGACAAGTTTGAATCACAAAGCAGGTCCTAACCGTATGCAGGAGATTTGGGCCGAAAATAGATGATCGAAATTTCAGTTGTTCCAAAATCGTCAGTTAACAAATCACATTGGTAAATAAGCGGCCCCCAATTCGGGCCGCCCATAGCCAATCAATACCGTCTACTAGCGTAAAATCGATCGTAGATGCCGAGCCGCAAATGATAATTTAGCCACAGACAGCGCGCCAGAACTGCTGAGGTCATCGATCAAACGTTCGGCGCGAATGATGCGGGTAGTTTGCGCTTCTGCCCAGGCCTCAGTCGCCTTAGCGGCCGTTTTATCGCCGGCCCGTTTGCAAACACGTTCCACATGACTGCGTTGCTGATCAGCAAGGTCTTCAAGCGTAGACTGGATTGCCAGCACCTCCCAGTGATCATCTGGAGGAATACGGTCGGCACGCTGCTTGAGCCAATCAAAGCCCAACCTATCGCCTAAAGCAAAATGAACCGTTGCTACATAATCCACAGATTTTCCGGTTTCTTCAGCGACAGCTATGATATCCGGGCCGCCGCTCAAAACCTCAAACGCCGAGATAAAGGTCGCCAACGCATGGCCAACCCCGGCAGCCTTCAAGCTATCGAGCCGGTTAACAAATGCTTCTTGTGCAGGCTTGCTCAAGAGCGACTGTTTGATTGCGAAAAGTTTCTGGAACGGACCTTTAAGCCGAGTAACCAACCCATTCACATCAAAGGGCCGCTCTATATTACGGAGCACCCACAAAACCTGTGTCTTCAAGCTATCGGATACCGATTGGTGCATATCATACTGAGTGGACGCTGACACTTTATAGTCGAGGGAATTGATGGCAGCCCACTGCTGGTGAAGACCAAAGACCTCACGTACAATAACAAAGGCTGCAACAATGTCTTCAACCGCGAGACCGGTTTCTTCTTTCACTTCATAAACAAATGTTAACCCCGCCCAGTTCACTACCTCGTTTGCTAAAACCGTAGCAATGATCTCACGGCGCAAGCGGTGGTCCGCAAGTTCATCTGCATATTTGTTCCTGAGTACCGAAGGAAACCCCCACTCCAACTCATCCTGAAGGATCGGTGCATTGATGAAATCACCTTTCTCCAAAGTGTCCACGAGCGACATTTTGGCGTAGGCCATGATGGTCGATATTTCGGGCCGTGTTAGTCCGCGTTCATTGGCGGCTAGCTCTGCGAAACCGTCGTCGGAAGGAATGTTTTCAATCTCTCGATTAAGCCCGCCGTCACGTTCAAGTGCCCGAACCAGGCCCAGATGATATTCGCGTGAGTTTATGGCTTGTGCTTCGGCCAATGAAATCGCTTGCGTTTGCAGGTAATTGTCTGAAAGAACGATTTCCGAAACCTCATCTGTCATCGAGCGTAAGAGCACATCCCGTTTGTCACGTGTTAGCTTGTCACCTGCAATCGCAGCTTGCAGCAAAATCTTGATATTCACTTCCTTATCCGAGCAATCAACGCCCGCTGAATTATCAATAAAGTCGGTGTTCAGTCGTCCTCCTGTTCGCGCAAATTCAATACGTGATTTTTGTGTCATGCCCAGATTGGCGCCCTCACCCACGACTTTCACTTTCAATTCAGAACCAGTAATCCGCAGCGGATCATTGGCACGGTCGCCAACTTTGGCATTGCTTTCACTCGCAGCGCGCACATATGTGCCAATGCCGCCAAACCACAATAAATCGGCTTCTGCCTTTAAGATCAGGCGTAGTAAATCATTTGGTGCCACTGCGTCTGCATTCACCCCAAGCCAGCTTTTGATTTCTTTTGTTAGTGAGATCGATTTATCAGCACGCGAAAAAATGCCGCCGCCCTTTGAAATAAGCTTACTATCATAATCCGCCCAGGTTGACCGCGGCAGATCAAACATGCGCTTACGTTCCTTCCAGGCAGCAGCGGTATCACCTGGCTCAGGGTCGATGAAAATATGAAGATGGTTGAAAGCGACTTTCAAGTGCAGTGTTTTTGAGAGCAACATGCCATTGCCGAAAACATCACCCGACATATCGCCGACACCAATAACGCTAAACTGGTCTTTCTGGGTATCAATGCCCATCTCGCGGAAATGACGCTGCACCCCTACCCAAGCACCTTTGGCAGTAATTCCCATCTTTTTATGATCATAGCCTTGCGAGCCACCCGATGCAAAAGCATCATCCAGCCAAAAACCAAGACCTTCGGAAATACCATTGGAAATATCAGAGAATGTAGCTGTTCCTTTGTCAGCCGCCACCACCAAATAAGGATCATCTCCATCATGACGCACCGTATTTTTCGGTGCAACAATTTTGCCATCTTTCAGATTATCTGTTACCGACAGCAGGCTGGATATAAAACTACGATAAGCGGCGACACCCTCAGCCATAAAGGCTTCCCTGTCACTCATAGGTGGCAATTTTTTTGGGTAAAAACCACCTTTTGAGCCCTGCGGCACAATCACCGCATTCTTCACTTGCTGCGCTTTCACAAGGCCCAGAACTTCGGTGCGAAAATCTTCCCGTCGATCCGACCAACGTAGGCCGCCGCGCGCAATTGGGCCGCCGCGCAGATGCACACCCTCAAGCCGAGGAGAATAGACCCAAATTTCAGCGAAAGGCTTAGGCAGCGGCGCTTCTGCCAATTCGCGGGAGCGAATTTTAAACGAAAGAGCTCGTTCATCCTCGCCGTCAACAACACCTGGCTGATAAAAATTGGTGCGTAAAGTCGAAGACATCACATTTAAATAGGCACGTAAAATCCGGTCATGATCAAGACTTTGCACTTTTTCCATCAAGAATTTTATATCTGTTACAATGTTATTTGATAATTCTTGACGGTTCCCTTTGCTATATTTGGGATCAAACCTCACTTTAAAGAGAGCCACAAGTTGTGCTGATATCTGTGCGTGTTCAACCATACTGTCAGCGATATAATCGGGTGTATATCCCATCCCCAACTGCCGCAAATATTTGCCGTATGCCCGCAGGATGATAATTTCATCCCATGCCATTGCAGACGTAAGGACCAGTTTGTTAAAACCGTCATCTTCTGCAATCCCGTGCCAAACCTGGATAAACAATTGCTCTATCAATGGCTTGATGCGTTCAATTGCGAAAGGGCAACCACCCGCACGCGATAAAGCAAAGTCGTGGATATAGCTCGTCGCATCTCCAGCCATTTTGTAGGAATATTCTGACAAGACCCGAAAGCCAAGGTCTTCAAGTACAGGCATACAATCCGATAAGGGGATTAAGTTACATCCGTGGTAAATCTTTAATCGGTACCGATTTTCGCCGTCGCCCAAGTGAGTATAGAAATCCACCTGCAGATCATTCCGGTCCGACAAATTTTCAAGTTTATTAACATCGTATGCCGCTTGCGCTGGTGTAAAAGCCTCGCGGTAAGATGCCGTAAACCGATTTTTATATAAATGATTGAGCCGGTGACCACGTTCATCGCCGTGATGCTCTACCAGTGCCGTATGTAACCTATCGGTCCAGCCCTGCGTGGCGTCAGCGATAAGCTTATTGACATCGTGAACGTCGGCATTTGGTACATTGCCCGGCTTTGTTCTAATGACAAAATGCCAACGCGCTAACGGCTCTTCGCTGAGCCGGGCATAATAAACCGAGACCTCGCCATTATAGGCCTTACAAAGTATACTCGCGACAGATTCGCGCAAGCCAGAGTGATAGTTTTCGCGCGGCACATAGACGAGCGCAGAGACAAAACGCTCAAACTGATCCGGGCGGACAAAAGCTCTGGGACGCGGGCGCTCAAGAAGCTGCAACACCCCTATCGCAGTTTCAAACATCCAGTCTTCACTGACCTGAAATAATTCATCCCGTGGAAATGTCTCGAGAATATGGGCCAAGGCCTTGCCCGCATAACTCCGCTGCCCGTGCGTGGCCCGCTCTTTAATGCGGGTTACCTTATTGCGCAAAAGTGGCACATCATGGGCAAACTGGCTATAAGATAACGATGTAAAGAGGCCCACAAAACGACGTTCGCCAATGGCTACCCCTTCTGGGCTAAAAATTTTCACGCCAATGTAATCCATATGAGACATGCGGTGCACTGTGGATTTTACATTCGCTTTTGTAATGATGAGCGGTGAAGGCTGTGTAAGAAAGTGGCGAATTTCAGCGGACATTGGCGTTAGGCCGTCACGGTCGCGCAGCACATTACGCGCTACATCGCGCAAGATGCCAAGCCCGGACCCCTTTACCTGCTTAAAACTAAAGTCGTCTTTCCCACCTTCGAATCTATACTCTCGAAAACCCAGGAATGTGAAATGATCGGATCCTAACCAACGAAGCAACCTGATGGTTTCTTCAACTTCCTCCTCTTCAATGGGCGGAGGGTTAACTGTCAGCGATGCCACAGTCTCATCAATTTTCGCCAACATGCCGCGCCAATCTGCAACTGCAGACCTAACATCGGTGAGTGTGGCCAACAGGGCGTCTTCAATTTCCCTCAGAGCATCCTTATCAGATTGGGCTTCGACCTCAATATACATGTGGCTTTCGCGAATAACCGCGGCAGCTGGGTCTGTGGTCAATGCGCCATTAGAATCGCGGCGCAATTCCAATATGGGATGATGCATCATGCGCATTCGGTAACGAAGCGTGACCGACAGACACCCAGTGATCGAGTCTACCAGGAACGGCATATCGTCATTGATGATCTGAATAACAGTACTTTTTGCCGCCCCGCTCGCTTTTTCTGCCTGCGGATTCAAAATTTTAAGGGTCGGTGTGCCGATCTTGCGCTTTGCCGCCGTACGCCAGATGCCATATGCGATGTTAAAGAGTTCGGCAGCTTCCCGTTCGAGCAAATCATCGGGGCAAGACAGGCCGTAAAATTCGCGCGAAAAAGCCTCAAAGTCAGCGAGTTTTTCGCCATTCAAGGTTCCCGTCGCCACTTGATAAACACCCGTCATAATTTCATCTATTTTCGTTTTCTCGGTCACTTTTTTCCCCTTTGTAACCTATCGTTTCCGCTATTCGCTTTTTCTGTGTGACGCCATTTTGCGAATGGCTGCATCTAACGTAGAGTTTGGTATTTCCGCTTGTCCAAGCACCTCCAAAACGCCGTCTCCACGCCGTGCCAACAGGACACAAAACTCTTCAGCCGGCGCAATCGGCGCTATATCAGCCAAAGCGGTTGCCGGCATCCTTCTCAGAATGGATTCCGCCTCTACTTGGCGAGCATGCGTCGGTGTGCCATCAGCGCCGCGCTTGAAAGCGCGTTCCTGCTGAACACACCCTTTGATACCGCCAGGCGTGGCCTTCAAAAACTCTACAAAATTTGCGCTTGTTTCGCCCATTCGTACAGCAAAGGACAAAGCTGCGGCATATTCGGTGAGCCTCGTTTTGTCATACCCGGCCCCAAATACCAATTTCAATATTGGGGTATAGGGCGCTCGCGCCTGGCTTCGCACACCATGTTCCCTAAGCAGGCTGTTATAAGCTTCCGGGTTTCGCGTAGCCCTTTCAAAAAGATTAAGTGCACTCGCCAAAGCGACATATAGGCTGGTTCGGTTCCCATTATCCATATGCGCGATACCGTCCGCAGCTCGCTTCCCTGCACTTAAAAGACCGCTTAAGACGTTGGAGCTTTCGCCTTTGGTCGGATTTTTTGTCGTGCCAACGGTTTCAGAAACCGCAGATATATGTGTGTCGTCCGTCTGCGCATGTTTGCGGAAGCTCGCCACCAGCAAAACAAAGTGGGGGCCGCTTCCGTCACGAGAAAAAGGTAACATCACGCCACGGCAGCTTAAGTGGTTTTCAAGGAACTCAAATTCCGCAGCCTGCGCTCGGGCTTCTTCTTTTGAAAATTGATCCAATAGGGCGCGGGAAAAATCAGAATCTGGAAAATCGGCAAGATAATTGCCAACTTTTAATGGGGCATCAACCAACTCACCAACGCTTTCACCCAAAAATCTTACGGCTGTGCCATTCTGGTTAAATTCCAACAAAAGGCTGCTATCTTTAAAGGGATTTAAATCCTCAGCGCGCAATTCAGAAAAAAGGGGATAATCGCGTTGCGATTTCAAAGCGTGCCAATAATCAAACGCCTGCAAGTGCAAACGCCGTTCGTCAGTACGGTCAAAGTTGTCCATTGAGGAAAAGTGCGAAAAGTTGTCTTGCGCACCGTCAGCTGCGTTTTTTTCTGTCAGTATGTCAGAGTTAGATTCGTTCACGGTTTGAAACCAGCCTGCAAAACTGTCATTTTTTTCTATCTTTCCAATTTATTGCACCGGCAGCAATTTCAAGCAAGTAAGATCACGAAGAAAAGACAACTAATATGCGCACGCCATCCGAGTAATGGGGGAAATGCATATTCAACTTACCCCAAAAATTGTTACTAAAGTGTTTAGCCACACCCTTCGTTAAGAAGCGACTTGCCCCTTAGGCTCTTTTCAGTGAAATATATAAGCTATTCGAGAGAGCGCAGGGGAGACAGAAGAAATGTCGCTGGACACTTGGAACAGCCTAACGGAAATGTTTTACGCGCAAGCAAAGCTTTTGGCAAAGAAACCGCTTTTGTTTGAAAAACAGGGAGGTGCCTGGAAATCGCTCACCTGGCGGCAAACAGCAGAGCAAGTGACCAAGCTTGCCTCGGCGCTCGAAAAGTTGGGTATAGAGGCTGGGGACCGAGTGGTGCTGGTAAGCCAGAATTGTCCCGAGTGGGCAATTGCTGACTTTGCCGTCATGTCTATTGGGGCGATTTCTGTGCCTACCTACACAACAAATACGGCACGCGACCATTTGCACATTTTGGAAAATAGCGGTGCTAAGGCCGCAATAGTATCAACAAAAACACTGGCGCGAACTTTCTTAAAAGCGGCACACCAAAGTGACAGCCTGCTGCATACGGTTGTCATAGATAAGTATGTTATTGAGCAGCAACTGAATGTTCATATTCATCACTGGCAAACGCTTATTGACGCAGAAAATTCTGATATTGAAGGATATGCAGCGCGGGCAGAAAGTGCCACACGCGATGATATTGCCTGCCTCATTTATACCAGCGGGACCGGCGGCCTACCCAAAGGCGTTATGCTGCATCACGGCTCAATTTTACACAATAGCGCGGGCGCTTCGGACATCATTGAAAGCCTAGGGCTAAAAAACAATAAATTTCTATCTTTTCTGCCCCTAAGCCATGCCTACGAGCACACCGCGGGCCACTGTTGGCCACTCGCGATCGGCGCACAGATATGGTACGCAGAAAGCATTGATAAGCTTGCTAGTAACATGGAAGAAGTTAAGCCAACGGTTATGGTGGTCGTACCTAGATTGTTCGAGATGCTGAGAACCCGGATCACACGCGGCATGCAGAAAGAAGGCGGTTTCACGGCCAAACTTTTTGAACGGTGCTTGCAGCTTGGCATGAAGAAGCAGCGTGATAAACTTCCGTTCACTTTTAGAGAAAAAATTGAATCTATTTTTCTGCACCTTACGGTCAAGCGTTCCGTCAATAAGAAGTTTGGTGGGGCCCTAAAAGCACTGGTCTCTGGCGGGGCCCCTTTATCACCAGATGTTGGGTATTTTTTCTCGGTTCTGGGGCTACCGCTGTTGCAGGGGTACGGCCAAACAGAAGCTGGCCCTGTTATCAGCGTAAACCCACCTGCGGCGCCGCTGATGCACACTGTCGGCAAACCGCTCAAGGGCGTGGAAACCAAAATTGCAGAGGACGGCGAAATTTTGGTAAGAGGTGATTTTGTTATGAAAGGCTATTGGCGCGATGAAGCTGCGACCAACAAAGCCATCATTAACGGCTGGCTACACACTGGAGACATTGGCATATTGGATGGCGAAGGTTATCTTGAAATAACCGACCGAAAAAAGGACCTAATCGTCAACGACAAGGGCGACAACGTTTCACCGCAACGTATCGAAGGTATGCTTGCTTTGGAGGACGAAATCGCCCAGGCAATGGTGTACGGCGACCGGCGACCTTATATGGTTGGCCTTATTGTGCCTGATAGCGAGTGGATGGTCGATTGGGCACGCAAAGAAGGTAAACCTAGAACGCTCAGTGACTTAAAAAATGACCCGGATTTTAAAAAGGCTTTGGCCAACGCCGTTAACCGAGTGAATGGTCGTCTCTCAAACCTCGAAAAGGTTCGACGCTTTGCAATCGCTGCCGAGGTCTTTTCGATTGAAAACGAACAAATGACACCAACCCTTAAACTGCGCCGACACATTGTGAGCGAGGTTTACGGACATATTCTCAGCAGTTTATATGGTTAAGCAAAGTCGATTCAGTAAAAAATTATACGCTTTTTCTCGACGAGGAGAAAATCGCAAATATCCCCAGTTTCAAAACCTTGATAAATTACCTTGGCTCGGCATCTCATGATAGGCAGCATGCATGTAGAAACGAGATCAACCCTGCAAAGTTTAGGGCATTGCTGCCTGATATGTTCATTCTTGATCTTGTGCGCGATAAGGGTAAAATAGTTGGTTTAACCATGCGTTTGATGGGTACCGGCCTTGCCAATTTTATGGAGAGAACACCAACAAAAGTATCAACAGTGGGAAATATTCTGAGGCCGTAGACCGTAGTTTTTGCCTGCGCCTGAAAGTGTGTAGAAATACAGCGAATTATAGCGATCAACGTGGCCCCTATATCGGCAGAAAAACAATATCTACGCGCCACCGGGCTATAATTATAGGACTTGTTATTGTTAGTTCAGCGCTCACGTGGAAACTTGTAGAGTGTGACCAGATGCCTCTCGACGGTCCCGCTGAAAATTTGTAGGGTATACAAGAATTTTTTGCATTCACGGCCTGCGTGAAGGCCAATTGGGAAGGATCGGATTCCATGACACCTAGAAAACTGGTTATTGTTGGTGGTGGCTCCGCCGGTTGGATGGCTGCAGCCTATTTGCAAGCAAGGCTCGCGAAAGACCCGCGCGGGACGGTGGAAATCAGTTTGATCGAGAGCCCTGATATCCCTCGAATATCAGTCGGCGAAGCCACCGTGCCGAATATTCATCATATTCTGAATGTCATTGGCATTCCGCTGATTGATTTTATGAAGGCTACGGACGCAACCTTCAAACAATCAATCAAATATGTGAATTGGGAAAAGAATGATGGCAGTTTCTATCATCACCCTTTCAGTCGTTACCGAACGAAACCTATAGATTACTCTGGCCTCAATTGGCTGCACAGTAATGGGGAAGTGCCCTTTATGGAAACTGTCTCCGCGCAACCTAAAATATGCGATATGGGCCTGGCGCCCCTGATGCTTGGCAAGTGGGACTTAGGCGCGCCGCTTACATACGCGTTCCATATGAATGCACATAAGTTTGCCGATCTTCTTACGAAAATCGCGACCGAACGCGGGGCTACACATATTCGCGACAATGTTGTCGACGCGGAAATGAAAGAAGACGGGAATATCGCTGCTGTTCTCACAGAAAGCGGCCAGCGTATTGAGGCCGACCTATTTGTCGATTGTACTGGTTTTCGCGCAGCATTAATCGAAAAGAAGATGGGCGTCGCGTGGAATGACTGTTCGCCTTGGCTTTTGTGCGACCGCGCTGTCGCAATGCATATCCCTTACGAAGATTTTTACCCTGGAAGCGTGCGGCCCTATACAACAGCAACAGCACTTTCAAACGGCTGGGTCTGGGATATCCCACTGCAAAACGCGCGTTCGCTTGGATATGTACATTCCAGCAGCTACATTAGCGAAGAAGACGCCGAAAAAGAAATTCGCAAATACGGCGGACCTCATAGCGAAAAATTACCGTCGCGGATCATAAAATTTAAGGTGGGACGGCGTGAAAAAACCTGGGTCAAAAACTGTCTTTGTATTGGCCTTGCGGGCGGTTTTATTGAACCACTGGAAAGTACCGGTCTTTATTTAAGCGATCTGGCAAGCGTAATGCTCGCCGAGCATTTCCCCTTCAGCGATGAAGACAATGACGCCATGGCTTTCCGCGTTAATCGCATCATGGCAAATCGCTTCTATGAAGTGCTTGATTTCATCAATATGCACTATTGCCTGACCAAGCGCACCGACACTGAGTTTTGGCGTGAGGTTCAAAAACCGGAACGCATCACCGAGCGCCTGCAAGCCAAGTTTCATTATTGGAAAACCAAACCGCCAACAGCGAGTGATTTTGAAGACCAAATGTTTTCAACGCAGAGCGGCGCGCCGATGAAGGCCGGAAATTTTGCAGGCGACCACCGTCCACCGGTGGATACCGCTGCGCTTTGGAACCACGAAAGCTACGAATGCATCATGTATGGTATGAATTTTTTAGTCGATGAATACCGAGGCAAGAACGGTAAGAAGCTCGAATTGCCGCCAATGTCCCGCGATATTCTCACGCGCTTGCAAGCAGCATCGCAAAAGTTGCCACCGCATGAAATTTGGCTACAGCGCCTGCTTGGCATGCCACAGTACCCTGGCGAGCGTGATCCAAGGTGGTGTTCGCATGCAAAAAAATGATACTTTTCAATAATCTGCCCGACGGGAATATTTTGATGCGTATACTTCAAGTGGGACTTTTAATTTTTTGCCTTTTTTTCGTGGAGAGTAAGGCTGTGCAAGCAGCTGCTGAGGCAACGCTTGCCAATATCGCTGAGAGATACGTTAAATTGGTATTGGCCGTCGGCGAACATGAGCCCGGTTATGTGGATGCCTATTACGGCCCCAATGAATGGCAAATTGCTATCCAAACAAAAACCCCGTCTCTGCCAGACCTGAAAGCTGAAGCAGTCTCTTTACTTCTTGCGTTAGATCATCACAAAAAGGACCCCAAGGACCCACTCGCTGCACAGCGACTGACTTTTCTAAATAAACAGCTTATCGCGGTTAAAACCCGTTTGCGCATGCTTGGCGGCGAAAAATTTAGTTTTGATGACGAAACACGGTTATTGTTCGATGCTGTTGTTCCTAAGGTCGAAGTCGCAGACCTTGAGGCATCGCTTGCCTTACTCAACACCTTAATCACCGGTGAAGGCTCGCTTCAAAGTCGCTTCGTAAAGTTCCGCGAGGCATTTACAATACCCAAAGACCGGCTTGAACGTGTTTTTGCCGCGGCAATTACTGCCTGCAAAGACCGAACATCGGCCTTCCTAAAATTGCCGAAGAATGAGCATTTTACTGCTGAATTTGTCACTAACAAACCTTGGTCTGGCTATAATTGGTATCAAGGCGGCGCGGTTAGCTTAATTCAGGTCAATACCGACCTGCCGAGTACAATCGATAGCGCCGTCAACTTAGGCTGCCATGAAGGGTATCCCGGGCATCATGTCTTTAATACTCTTCTTGAAGTGAACCTTGTTAACAAGCGTGTATGGACAGAGTTTTCAGTTTATCCACTCTATAGTCCGCAAAGTTTACTGGCTGAAGGAACCGCAAGTTTTGCCCGTGCTATGGCATTCCCAAATAATAGCCAAACCGAATTTGAAGCGGCTGTTTTGTATCCTTTGGCGGGGCTGGATTCCAAGCTCGCCCAATATTATAGCGATACACTCGCAGCCCTTAGTGGACTGCGTTACGCTCGCATCGAAGGCGCTAGACGCTATCTGAATGGAAAAATAAGTCGGGATGAACTTGTAACTTGGCTGGCACGCTACCAGTTGACTTCCCTTGAGCGGGCGGAACAGAGTGTGCGTTTCATTGAAACCTACCGTGGCTATGTGATCAATTATGCCTTGGGAAGCGATTTAGCCGCCGACTATGTTAATCGTAAGGCAGGCACCAACATATCGGCTCGATGGCGGGCATACAAAACACTTTTATCGACACCGTTTACGGCTTCCATGCTCAAACAATAAAATAAAATTTAAAAACATTTCCCTTGGTTAAGACATTGGTAAGGCGTTTGCTGGCATTTAGATTGCTGTAGGTTCTTTCAAAGTTGGAAGACAGCATTTGCGAGCCAACGTGGACTATTGGATACTGGACGAACAACTCACGGTCGTTCGCATATTATATGGGTCGAGGCCTAATTCTGGTTGATGACTGACCTTCAGAACCGTCTTAAGGTTGAGTCCCAGCCACTATAGGGCAATTTATATGTATTAACTAAGCTGCGGAGGCAATCTTGAATGCGGGCCATAAATTCTTTGATTGTAGACGGATCGCCGCCGCTTTTCTGTTAGGCTTAAGCCTGCTGATGCTGTCGCAGAGCTTATTAGCTGCAAGCGCAGAAAACGATGCCACGGCACAAGTCAAAGCTGCAAAGACACTCCATTTTATCGCATATTTTGAATGGCCCAATGATCGAGCTATTCAGACAGTTAAAGTCGGCATCTATAAAGGCGGTGACGCGACGAGCGATGCCATTATTGAATTCGGCAAGACACGCAAAAAGAATGGCCGCCCTATCAATATAAGCCTGGTGACAGATATGGGTGATTTGCCCCAATATCAACTTGTCTATATTCCAAGGGCCTATGTTCAGGCATTCAACCAAATAGCGCGAGTAACACGGCGCACTGGCACGCTCCTGGTCTCCGACGGTGCTTCCAATAAGCGCGATCAGATGATCAATTTTACCGAAGGATCGCCTACAGCCGACTTTGAAATCAACCAAACCAATATTCTTTATGAATATCTTACCGTTGATCCCGCCATTTTGGATCTCGGCGGCACTGAACTGGATGTGGTCAGGTTGAATAGAAGTATGGCTGAGGAGCTGGAAACTCTTAAAACCGGTTTGGAGGCAACGCGGCGTCAGTTTCTAATTCAAAATGAAGAGATTGCATTCCTGCGTCAGCAAGCTGCCCGTGCGCAACTCAATGTTACCAATTTACGTGACGAAACCTTGCTGTTGGAAAAACAGGTAAAGCAAAAAAATGCTGAATTGCAGTTTGCGCAAAAGAATGTGGATTCATTGCAGCAATCATTTGCGCAGGGCCAGCAAGACCTGCAAGACCTGCAAGACACACTGGTACACTCAAGCCGGGCCCTTACAGACGAAACTCAAAAACTCAATACGCTGCAACTCGTGCTTGCCAACCAGTCTACTGAAGCGGCTTCACAAGAAAAGACTATGCGCGAAAACCGCGAACGAATATTTAACCAAAACGCTACGCTAGCGGAGCAGGAAAATAATTTGCGCCAGCAAAACACCGTAATCACATCTCAGAAAAACTGGTTAATAGTCGCTGTTGTCGCAATTTTGGCAATTTCCCTTCTGTTAAGCAGAATAATTCAAAACGGCCGGAAAATTCGACTATTAAATGCTGAACTGTCCCTCGCAAAAGATGAGCTGGAAAATAGGGTTCTGGTGAGAACTGCGGACTTAACTATGGCGACTGAACAAGCGATCAAGGCTAGTCAAGCCAAGTCAGATTTTCTATCTAATATGTCGCATGAACTTCGCACACCATTGAATGCCATCATCGGTTTCTCAACAATTCTAAGAGACCAAATCTACGGAAAAATAGAAGATGCTCGTTATGCGGAGTATGCGGGTCTCATCAAAACAAGCGGTGATCATTTATTGACGATCATTACCGAAATTCTTGACCTAACAAGAATTGAACGGGGCAAGATGACATTGAATGAAAGCGCCTTTAGCGCTGCTAACGCAATCAATGAATGTCTGGATATTTTCAGCCATGCCGCGGCAGGAAAAAATCAAAAAATAAATTTTCAGCCGTCAGCAACTCAAGCCTTTCTTTTTGCTGACAGGCAGTTTTTCTGCCAGATGCTTCTCAATCTGTTGGGAAATTCAGGAAAATTTTCGCCCGAAGACAGCACAATTTCTGTTGAAATGACAATGGACGTGGAGTCTGGCTTAAGTTTAACGGTCATAGATGAAGGCATTGGCATCGCAAGCGATCAAATTGCGTTGGTTAGCCAGCCTTTTGTTCAAGTAGAAGCCACCATGAAAAAAAGTTACCCTGGTGTGGGTCTTGGGTTGACGCTGGTGACAGGTATGATCAATTTGCACGGGGGCACTATCACCATCCTTAGCAATGAAGGCCATGGCACATCCGTGACACTAACTTTCCCCCCTAGCCGTGTTATCAGAGAGCCTTCTTTTCCCGACCCAGACACTATATAAGAGAGCCTATCCGCGTGACTGGATGTAAGTTGGGGCGCAGGCCAATGAAAACAGCAGACCTGCCTCAACAAAGCTGTTCAACTGCCCAACAAATGAGGCCTGACCCTAAG
>Ga0316202_10000624_pt1 | contig 35690 bp, 39 predicted proteins | sample 3monrhotite_MG_FD_204934 | JGI IMG/M metagenome (GOLD analysis project Ga0316202, IMG submission 204934) | Microbial mat bacterial communities from mineral coupon in-situ incubated in ocean water Damariscotta River, Maine, United States -... | ecosystem: Environmental > Aquatic > Marine >...
ATGTCGCCCAGACAGCGCCAAAGGATACATAATCAGCTCCATCCTTTAAGGCTGATGCTGCAAAAGCAGCATCAGCACGACAAGTAATACCGATGATAAAATCATCGCCCACCTTTATTCTCAACTGAATAAGGTTCGGTGCATCATCACGCCCTAAATGCACACCATCAGCATCTGCATCCAGCGCCAAATCCACTGAATCATTGATAATCAACAGCGCATCATATGCACGCGTTAACTGACGCAATGCTTTGGCGCGTTTAAGCTGACGTTTATAACCCTGTTTTTTATCACGGAACTGGAGGGTTTTAAGCCCCCCCTTTAACGCCGCTTCTGCTTTCTCTAACAGCGCTTCCGTATCAAGCTCTGCAGGCAAAATGCCATAAATGCCATTCAGATTTTCATGCTTCATAATCTGATCAACTCTCCAGCAGTTTCAACAGGTCAGTAAACTCAGGCAGGGAGACAACGCGATCAGCATATTCTGTCGGGACGTCCTGATATCCGTGCTCGGCAAATGCGACGGTTTGGCAATGTGCAGCAAAACCTGCTTCCACATCAAAACGTGTATCGCCCACCATGACTGTCTCGGAAGCATCCACACCCATTGCTCTGCAGCACTCCAGCAACATATCCGGTGCAGGCTTTTTGGGGAAACCATCCTCGGGTGAGAGTGCCAGTGTCAGATAAGAGGTCAGCCCCATAGCATCAAGTACCTTCACCCGCGCTTTGGCAGGTTTGGCTGTGACAACAGACATCGGAATACCTTTGGCTTTCAGTGTGTCCAGTACATGCATGACACCAGGAAACGGTTTACCATGATCAGCCGGGTGCTGCTCATAAATATCTGCAAAGGCATGGTACAGCGCCATGGTCTCATCATGTTCCATGGGCAAGCCAAGCACATTAGAAGCTAATTTATGAGCGCCTCCTCCAACATGTGGCTGCGTATCAGCCAGAGACAAACGTAATTCATAACCAAGTGACTCTAAAGCACGATTTGCATTGGCCTGAATATCAGGTAACGCATCCACAAGTGTTCCATCAAGATCAAAAATAAAAGCCTTAGGCATAGTCATACTTACTCCTTAAATATTCTATTGTTACACTAATTTCTTCACTCACACCAACATCCACCTCAGAAGTGAATTGATGAGACAAAGTTGTACCAATATGCTGATGATTATTTGCATGGCTCAAACGACCCAGCGCCCATGCGGCATGACCGCGAATCAAGGGTTCTTCATCCTCAAGCACTGCCAACAAATGATCTACAAACACATCATTGCCCGAATTACCCATGGCAATACAGACATTACGCAACAGACCTGCACGTTTGGTGCGTTTGATAGGCGATTTACGAAACAACTGCCGGAAACCATCATCATCAAGCCGCAGCAAGCTAACAAGATTTGGCAGATGATTCTCCCCCCTCGGTTTAAGGAGATCAACATCAGTCTGCAGGTCATCCAATTTCAGAGTGAATTTTGCAGCATGCTGATTCCACGGACATACCATTTGGCAGTCATCACAACCGTAAATACGGTTACCCATCAAGATACGCAATGGGCGCGGGATAAACCCGTCAAATTCAATGGTAAGATATGAAATGCACAATCGCGCATCTACAATATATGGCGCAACAATCGCCTGAGTCGGGCAAACATCAATACATGATGAACAACTACCACAATGATTGTTGGCGGGTTCATCTTCTTCAATCATGGCAGTCGTAAATATTTCTCCCAGCAATAACCAGGAACCCAGATCGCGATGAATCGTTAATGAATGTTTACCCTGCCAACCAAGCCCAGAGGATTCAGCCAATGCATGCTCCAATACCGGGGCTGTATCCACAAACACACGTTGATCGTGTTTACCAAGCAACAGATCAAGATCAGCGGCTAGCGCTTTCAAGCGCTTTTTCATCACGTCATGATAATCATCGCCATGCGCATAAGCCGAAATCACGCCCTGCTCTGTTGCAGTCCACGCTTCATCAAGCTGATAGGCAGGTGGCGCATAAGTCATCGCCACACTGATCACTGATTGGACTCCTTGCAGCATCGACTCAGGTTGCATACGGCGCTGCATACGAACCTGCTCCGACATCCAGTCCATATCAGCCTGCATCTCTGCATCAATCCAGCGCTTAAGCCCTTGAGCATGTCTTTCATCCAACGATGGCGAGCTGATGCGGCACAGCGCAAAACCATACTCTAAGGCCTTAGCCTTAATCATTTCTTTCACACCGCCGTTTACCATGGCAGCACTCTGACACATCATCACATTTGTCGCATCGACAAAGCACATATAAGATGCAGGTCAGCAAAATTAGTCTCAGGAGAAATGGTGAATAAGGAAGCCTCAATCAGTGAAGGCGTAAACGAAGCTCTTTTAGCGCTAGTTGCCGCATTAGAAGCCAGAGATCTGTTTACGAAAGATCACTCCACTCGTGTTGCCCACATCGTCAAGCTGCTAACTGGCAAATTCAGGATGTCTGACGCGAAAAAACAGACTATCTATAATGCTGCTCTGCTTCATGATATCGGCATGGTCAGTATACCAGATGCGATCCTGCTCAAAAATGGTCGGCTAACTACTGATGAACGTGATCTCATCAGGCATTCACCGGAAGTGGCTGCAAAAATCCTTGTTTCAATTACGTCCCTAAAAGATGAACGTCTCATGATTTTACATCAGGCAGAACGCTGGGATGGAGATGGTTATCCCAGTCAGTTAAAAGGTACTAAAATACCTGAAGGGTCACGGTTTATTGCAGTGGCAAAAGCCATTGATGCGATGACCAAAAATAGATCATATCGCAGGGCTCGCCCTTTATCATATTGTCTTGATCAATTGAAAGAAAATGCAGGTTCCCAGTTTGACCCCCAAATTGCAGAAGTAGCTACATCCATACTCTGCAAAGGCCTGCTACCTGATTAACCAATACTAACGACCATCATGACTGACGGAAAATCACCTTCTGGGTAATAAGATAATCAATTACCCTATTCACACACTCATCTAGAGGTTTACTCCCTGTATCAGCAATAACTTCCGCGTTCTCTGGTTCTTCATATGGAGAAGATATCCCAGTAAAATCGCTTATCTCACCCGAGCGGGCTTTGGCATACAAGCCCTTCACATCACGGGATTCACATTGGTCCACCGAAGCCCTGCAATATACTTCTATAAAGTCACCATCGTTCACCAGCGCGCGCACCCTGTCCCGATCAGCTCGAAAAGGTGATATAAAAGCAGTCAGCGCAATCACGCCCGCCTCTATAATCAGTTTCGACATTTCACCAATGCGGCGAATATTCTCTACGCGATCCTCCTGAGAAAACCCCAGATCAGCGCACAGGCCATGTCGCACATTATCGCCATCAAATACAAACGTATTCATCTTCAACTGATGTAAGCGCTCCTCTACTGCATGCGCAAGAGTTGACTTTCCTGCACCAGAGAGCCCGGTAAACCACAAAATAACACTACGGTGCCCATTGGCAGCCTCACGGCGAGCCCGGGTCACCGTTGCCTTATGCCAGACTATATTGCTACTTTTCTGCATAGCTCGCCATCCTCCCCATCACGCTTGAAATAGCTTTTCAACTAATATTGATTCAGCTACAGCCTCTTGTAGAACGCATCAGCCGATGCTTGGCAACTCGATTCGGCACCCCACTTCCCAATCGAAATCTCTCCGTAAAACGCTATTGACCTATTCTGCGCAACTCAGTGTCAAGCTGAATCGAGAATGCACGAGAAAGGTGCTCCGGGGGCACCTTTGCAGTTAAAAGTTAGTGCAAATCATTTTCCAGATACGATTGGTATGCATCAGTAATACCATCAGCAAGCAATATTGATGCCTGCCAACCCAGATCATTTAACTGGCTCACATCCATCAGCTTGCGAGGTGTGCCATCCGGCTTGGATGCATCCCACACAACCTCACCATCAAAGCCCACTATGCGCTGTGTTAACTCTGCAACATCCCGAATCGTAATATCCGACCCCACACCGACATTATAAAGGCGGGCGCTATTGACGGGTAATGCATCGTTCATTATTAGAAACAGACTCGCATCAGCCATATCATCAACATGCAAAAATTCGCGATACGGAGAACCAGAGCCCCACAATCTCACCTGTGGTGAATTCCCTGTGCTCTGTAACTGATGCCCTGCAACTCTCATTAATCCAAGACCAGCAAGAATGTCATCCGGAATGTTTCCGTAAGACTGTTCATCGGCACGAATTCCATCCACATCTCCCGCTAAAGCCAGTTTAGCCAGATGAAATTTACGGATCAGGGCAGGCAACACATGCGATTTCTCAAGATCAAAATTATCATTCGGGCCATACAGATTGGTTGGCATCGCCGAAATCGCATCAAAACCGTATTGTTTATGATAGGCCTGACACATCTTCACGCCCGCAATTTTGGCAATAGCATACCATTCATTGGTAGGCTCCAACTCGCCAGTGAGCAAGCAGGACTCAGGCATCGGTTGTGGTGCAAGTTTTGGATAGATACAGGACGAACCGAGGAACAAGAGACGTTTCACACCATGGTTATAAGCAGCATCAATGGTGTTGGTCTGAATTTGCAGATTATCGCGAATAAAATCAGCCGGATAGCTGTCGTTGGCCAGTATCCCCCCCACTTTTGCTGCAGCCAAAATCACGAATTCAGGTTGCTCGTGGGCAAAAAAGGCTTCAACAGCAGCCTGATTACGCAGATCCAGTTCAGCAGATGTTTTCAACAGCAGGTTATCAAAGCCTTTAGCTTGAAGTGCTCGCACAATGGCTGAACCAACCAGACCTCTGTGCCCTGCGATGTAAATTTTTGCATTCTTATCCATTAAATCCTCAACATCCCTTTACCTTAAAACCTTTAGCCACGAACACACACGACAACCACGAATGAACAATCTAATATATATGTAAAACAGTGTGCGCCAAGCACACTTACCTCATCATTTTATCTATACTCTTGCCATCCTAAGTTCTAGCAAACAATCATTTAGCAATCCATTTCAAACAGCCTGTGTCTGAAAATTCGTGTACATTCGTGGCTAGTTTTCACTCAATCTTCTACGGCAACAGGCATTTCAAAACCATGCTCTTTCAACAATGAATGGCGCTTGGCCACCTTCAAATCCTCAGTCACCATTTCCGCACACATCTCTTGCACGGTGATTTCAGGTATCCAGCCTAATTTGTCTTTGGCCTTACTCGGATCTCCCAGCAAGGTTTCAACCTCTGCCGGTCGGAAATATCGCGGGTCAATCTGAACAAGCACATCACCAACCTTCAATGCAGGCGCATCATCACCTTCAATTGATTCGACAATGCCTTTTTCTTCAACACCCTTCCCTTCAAAACGAAGTGAAATGCCTAATTCAGCTGCAGACCACTGAATAAATTGGCGTACGGAATACTGGACTCCCGTGGCAATTACAAAATCTTCCGGCTCATCCTGCTGCAGCATCATCCACTGCATGCGGACATAATCCTTGGCATGCCCCCAATCACGCAAAGCATCAATATTGCCCATATACAGGCATGACTCTAAACCCTGAGCAATATTCGCCAGCCCTCTGGTGATTTTTCGTGTGACAAAGGTTTCACCACGGCGTGGAGATTCATGGTTGAACAAAATACCATTACACGCATGCATACCGTAAGATTCGCGATAATTCACCACAATCCAATAGGCATACATTTTAGCTACAGCATAGGGAGAACGCGGATAAAAAGGCGTTGTCTCTGTCTGTGGAATCTCCTGCACTTTACCATACAGTTCAGATGTTGATGCCTGATAAAACTTGGTCTTTTTATCCAGACCCAACAGACGAATGGCCTCCAACAGGCGCAGTGTGCCCATACCATCTACATCAGCGGTATATTCCGGCGACTCAAAACTAACCGCCACATGCGATTGTGCTCCAAGATTATACACTTCATCAGGCTGCACCTCCTGAAGAATACGGGTCAAATTCGATGAATCACTCAAATCACCATAATGCAAAATAAAATTCTTATCCCCAGCGTGGGGGTCCTGATAAAGGTGATCAACGCGCTGGGTATTAAATGAAGAGGCCCGGCGTTTGATACCATGCACCTCATAACCTTTATCCAACAAAAATTCCGCTAAATAAGAGCCATCCTGTCCCGTCACGCCTGTAATCAATGCTTTTTTCACAAACACCCCCAATAATTTTCCCAATTATAGACAGGTATTTGCTCATTTGTAACTGCAAAATATCAACTGAGCGCACCACCAAGTCATCCCGGAGACATCGCAGAATCATCACTTCATACCAATGGTCTAATCACAACAATATCATTAACCTTGAATATATAACAAAACATCCCTATACATAGCCTATGCTAAGAATCTTATTTCTACTTTTTATATCTATCCCTCTGCTTGAACTCTGGTTACTGATTGAAGTCGGCAGCGGCATTGGTGGGCTTTCAACTATTGCTCTATGTCTGCTCACTGCTGCACTCGGCGGTTTCCTGATTCGCTGGCAGGGCATGAGCACCCTCATCGATGCCCAGAAGCGCATGGCGCATGGTGAAGCACCTGTTGAACACGGCTTACATGGTCTGATGATTGCATTCTCCGGCATACTTCTATTCACGCCCGGTTTTATTACTGACAGCCTGGGTTTTTTATTGCTCTTTCCACCTTTTCGTAAGCTGCTTATCAGCAAACTACCTTTTCAGAAAATCAATCAACCGAACACAGCTCACTCTTCCGACTCAACACACTCTGGCATCATTGATGCTGAGATCATCACGCACGACAAACATATTTCATAAGGCAAAAAAACCGGCACTGCTTGACCTGCATGAGCACAGCCGTACATTTCAGTTTACTTTCTGAAACACGCGCAACAACGGAGGCAACATCCATGAATTCAGCAACAATGACAACCAGCCAGGTAGCTGATGATCGCATAGGCTTCCTGGGTAAAACTTATGGCATGCTCGCTTTATGTATTGCTGCGGGCAGCATCGGAGCATTCATGTCGATGGGGCTTGCTTTCCCGCATGAACATCCCTTCATGATGTTATTCATCATGATTGGCGGTATCTTTTTAGTACAGGCTGTCCGCCACATGCCAGGCATCAATTTTATTGCACTACTGGCTTTTGGAGCCATCACGGGCATGGCTATTGCGCCACTGGTCGGCATGGTTGCCGCTAAATCAGGTTCTCTGGTAACGCAAGCATTCATGACAACTGCCGTAGCATTTATTTCCCTTACTGCTTACACCCTCATTTCCCGTCGTGATTTTTCATTCCTGAAAGGTTTCGTCTGGACCGGGCTGATTGCCATGATCGTACTTGGCCTTTCCAATTACTTCTTCTTTGAATCATCTATCCTGTCACTGACCCTATCCGGTGTTGGTGTACTGCTATTCTCTGCATTCATACTGTATGACACATCCAATATTCTGCGCGATTACCCGAATGAAGAGTACATCTCAGCAGCACTTACCCTCTACCTGGATGTCTTCCTGTTATTTCAACACGTGCTTGCCATGTTTGGCATGCTTGGCAACGACGATTAAATAGATAACGATTAAGCTTTAATCAGAACAACACATTGCAATGCAGCCCATTACCGGGCTGCATTTTTGTTGAGGCCTTTTGTACATAGCGCTAGCCTCTGTTTTTTTACAAACACAACACTGGAGACAGACATGCTTGATAAAGCGTTGATGGAAATCTTGGCCTGCCCTAAATGTAAGGGTGATGTGCACTACAATGACAATAAAAATGGCCTGGTTTGTGACACCTGCCTGCTTGAATACCCGATTCGTGATGACATCCCTGTCATGCTGATTGATGAAGCAAAGAGTCTGACCGCTTAAAGTCCCGCTGCCAGTATGGCATTCATCATTAAAGCCCTGTTTTATCTGGTCCGTTTTTTACCAGTGCGGCTGGCCGGTGCCATTGGAGCTGGTTTAGGCCGCATGGCCTATCACATCGATGGCCGCCACCGCGATATCGCGATTCGCAATTTAAACCGTATTTACCCACAAAAAGGCCAGGCATGGAAACAACGCATGAGTCGTGAGTCCTTTGCAGAACTAGGGCGCACGACTTTTGAGATGCCACATGTATTTCTGCGTTCAAAACAGTTTTTAACATCTCGCATCGAATTTATCGGGCTCGATGAGGTCTCTCAAGCTCACAAAGAGGGCCATGGTGTAATCTTCACCGCCTGCCACCTTAGCAACTGGGAAATTGGTGCGCTATCACTGTCTCTGGCTGATTTCCCCAGCAACCAGATGTATCGCGCTATCCGACAACAGCCACTCGATGCATTTCTCAAGCAGTGCCGCGAACGCTTTGGCAATCAGCTACACGAACGCCGTGAAAACATGCGCTGGTTACCCAAAACGTTAAAACAGGGGCACAGTGTCTCCATCATGATTGACCAGCACCTTTCCAATGGCGTTCCAGTACCATTTCTTGGTCACCCTGCCCGCTCAACAACCTTGCCTGCAGCCTATGCCCGTCGCAATAGCGCAGCCCTGTTTGCAGGCATCGTACATCGCATTGATCATCAATTTCGTTTCCGCATTGAATTTAAACGCATAACATTGCCCGAACAACATCAAGATACGGAACAGGATGCGATCATTTGTACATCTGCACTTCACGAAGCTTATGCTATCGCTATTCATCAACGGCCGGAGTTGTGGTTATGGATTCACCGACGCTGGTTATATCTTGATGAACAGGAGCAAGCATGAGTAAACATAAACCCGTTTCGCGCTTGCGCTGGCAGGCATCACTAAAGCTTATTTTACAACGCTGGAATAAAAAAAACCTAAGCTCTGAAAGAGAGCGACTTGAAAGACCCACGCTTTCCACTATCCAGCAATATGCCAAACAATATCCTGAAAATGGGGCCGTGCTAGAAATAGGAGGTGGCCCATGCTGCATCTCCCGACTACTGCATTTAAAACATAAAACCTATCTTGATCCATTGATTGATGATTTCCGTCGCATGTTTCCCGGCGAATTACCAGAAGATGCAGAGTACCTTACTACAACGGCTGAACGCATCTCCAAACCGAGCAATAGTTACGACCTTATCTTATGTCTGAATATGATTTCGCATTCTCTTAACCCGGAACTCATTATGCACGAAATCGAACGCTTACTAAAACCCGGCGGCACGCTCCTGTTATCCATTCGCACCCATAGCCCTATCGAAGCGCGCCTGCATTACTGGACCCTGCAAACCTGTCCATTTTTGTGCAAAAAAACACGCCCTTATTACTACTCTCTTGCAGGTATTCAGCGCACATTAAAACGCCATTTCAACATCATTGATGAGTGCAACCTGGATATCAAACCGATTTCAAACCCTTACCTGCGTCGCGAATGGTATCTGTTTGTCTGCACACATAAAAAAAACAGCGCTCAAACACCCAGCATCGCATGACAACTGAAAACCACCTGTTACTGATGCCACCAAACTGGATTGGCGATGTCATCATGGCGCAGCCAGCACTGAAAACCATATCGGCATTTTATAGACAACATGGCAGTGAGCAAATAACTGTATGCGGCAGAGCATGGCTAAAAGATCTGCTGCCATATCTTGGACTCGGTAATGCACAATATCAGTCCGGCATACCTGCTGCCGACATGGCATTTCTGTTCCCCAACAGCTTTCGCTCGGCCTGGTTATGTCGTCAGGCAGGGGTTAAAAAAATCATCGGCTATCGTGGCCAGTGGCGCAGCCTGTTGCTAAGCAGCGCACTCCCCCATCGTGTAGACACCCTGCACGAACATCACCGACTGTTTCATCTCGACATCGCAAAACAGATGAATATCCCGGTCAGCAGTGACGACGTAAGACTCTCATGCCCGCCGGATAGCAAAACATGCGGGCAACAGCTTATGATACAACATGGGCTGGATCCTGAACGGGTCATATGCGTTGCTCCCGGTGCTCAATTCGGTGCAGCAAAATGTTACCCGCCTAATGGTTTTCAGACAGTCGTAAAACAGCTGGAAGACGCAGGCTGGCAACCGATTGCACTCGGCATGCCGGAGGATTTTGACATTAGTCAGCAGATCATAGCAGGCATAACTGGCCCACATTGGAATGCAGCAGGATCAACCAGCATGACTGAAGCCCTGCAACTGATTTCTGCATCCAGATTAATGCTATGCAATGATTCAGGGCTGATGCATGTCGCGGCAGGTCTTGGCATACCAACCATTACCCCGTTTGGTGCTACTGACCCTGCCCGTACCTCCCCCTCCGGGCCACACGTGCACATCTTGTATCAACCGGCTGCTTGCAGTCCCTGCCTGCAACGCGAATGCAGTGTCAAAGGACACCCTTGCATGGCAAACATTACTCCTGCCATGATCCTGGACGCATGCAAATCCATGCTCGCAATCAATACCACATTGAACACAGAGATCTGATATGAAGTTGCTGATCGTTAAGCTATCTGCTTTTGGTGATATTATTCATGCGCTCCCCGCCATGCATGACATTCTCGAACGCAACGATGTAGATGAACTACACTGGCTGGTAGATCAACGTTACGGTTTTGTCACAGACATTTTACCAGCCAATGTGATCGTGCATCAAGTTGCCCTCAAAGGTGATCACCCCCTTCGCTCTGCCTGGCAGGCTATAAAAAAATTACGGCACATCGGTTTTGATGCAGTCATTGACCTGCAAGGCCTGATTAAATCGGCTGTTCTTGCACGTGCTTGCGGTTCTCCTGTATATGCTTTTGATACGCGTTTCTTGCGCGAAAAAGCAGGCATGATATTAACAAAGAACATCTGTTTTCACCCGCAGGACAAGCATGTCGTTCAGCAATACCGGCGTATTGCTTCTGCCCCTTTCGCCTCCTCATTGGATAGCCCCATGCAGGCAATCCCCTACAGAGCCCCAGAAATCGACATAGAAAACAGTCGCTGCATACCGGATAAAGAACTACTGCAAATGCTTGGTCTGGAATCAAAGCGTTATGTTATCCTGCATGCCGCCGGCGGCTGGAAAACAAAACAGCTACCAGAACAGACGTGGATACATATAGCCCGCAGTTTGATGGATAAGAATATTACACCGCTGTTTAGCTGGGGAAACCGGGTAGAAGCCACACAAGCGCAAAGCCTGGCGGAGCAGAGCAATGGCTACGCCTTGCCGGAACGTTTGAATATGTCAGCATTGGTCGCGTTGATTCAGGCAGCCAAAGCTGTAGTAGGTGCTGATACAGGCCTATTGCATCTGGCAGCAGCATTGAATCGACCAACCATCACATTCTGGGGGCCATCAGCATCATGGAATTCGGCTCCCTTAACGGTTGAACCCTCTGAATCATTAACATCTGATTCAGAGCAAACAGATTACACGAAAGGAGTGAAGCATTGGCATATCGAATCCAGCCCGACCTGTGGCCCTTGCTTCAAACGCACATGCGATCAATTTATCTGCATGGACGCGATTAAACCTGAATCCATCACAAGGATATTACATGAGCTCTGAACAAACATTTTCGCAGAAGATGCATACACTTCTCCTACGCGCCCGCATTCCAGCCAGCATTCTCATGGGGCTGGCTATTATTGTGTTTGCCAACCCCACACTATCCAGCTGGTTTGTTGGCCTGACCATCATTGTGCTTGGAGAAGCCCTGCGTATCTGGGCTTCCGGTCATATCCATAAATCTGCCCAGGTCACCTGTACAGGCCCATATGCCATGGTACGTCACCCGCTATATCTGGGCCATTTCCTGATCGCTACCGGCTTCTGCATTACAGGTGACAGCTTAGCTGCATTTATTATCGTCACGATTTCGTTCTTCATTATCTATATGCCAACATGGAAAAATGAAGAAAAAAATCTGACCGCACTGTTTGGTGAAACATATAGTGATTTCATGGCCAATACCCCTGCCCTGCTTCCCCGCTGGAACAGAGGTGTTTTCAGTGGTTCATTCTCTTGGCAACTGGTGAGCCAACATCGCGAATGGAAACATGCTGCAGGCTTGACTGCTGGCATGATTGGCATGGCAGGTTTGGCATTATGGGGCAACTCCATTGCCCAATTCCTGCTATCACTCATACAAGGTAACTGATTTGATCATGATACGTTTTGGGCTTGTTATACTATTTGCCTGCAGCCTGCCAGTTGCGGCCATTGCCGCTGAGACTGCTGCTGCAAAAGATATTCCCAGAGCTGCGCAAGCTGCAAACAGAGTCACAGCATCCAATACCGTTCCATCTGAGACAACCCCACCCGGTAGTCAAATCAAAACAGTCAAAACAAGTGCTGCAGCAGAGACCAGCAAAATTAAAACACCTTCAACACTTACCGCCACCAACACATGCATGCCCTACATTGGTGAGCACCTTGCTTTTAACATTGGCTGGGAATTCATTAATGCAGGCTCCACCACGCTGGATATCACCTCCATTGGCAAGCATGGCTGGCAGGTCAAAACCTTTGCCAGCACCAATAAATTTCTTGATGCATTCAGGAAAGTACGTGATTACATTACCGCTGAAGGAGTCTGCGTAGACGGAGAAATGCAAAGCACTCTGTTTGATGCTGATCTGCATGAACGCAAATACAAAGCCAAGAAACGCACCGACTACCTCTGGATGGAAAACAAAGTCACCCACACTCAGAATGAAATCACGGAACACTTTGATGTGCCCGCGGGTCATTTGAGTGTCATTGATGCTTTCCTTGCTGTGCGCGGCTTAACACTTATACCCGGTCAAACCATCAACATCCCTGTTTTTGATTCACGCAAACAGTATGAAATTGAAGTCAACATCCTACCCAGAAAAGAGACATTAAGAGCCCCCTGGGGCGAAAGAGTCAGCTGCATCCTTGTCAGGCCCAAACTGAAAACGGCTGGCATCTTCACCAACAAAGGTGAAATGCTGTTGTGGATGACCGACGATGAACGTCACATCCCTCTTAAAATGAAGGCCAAAATAAAGTTTGGCAGTATTTTCGCGCACCTCACCTCGTATTCAAAAGATGTCCCTGCACCGATATTGGCGAAAGATGAAACCAAGAGGGCGGAGGTAAACTCGCAATGAGGTTGCCACAAGTCCATCAACAGAAGTGAAATAAATACAGAGGCATCTACCCATGAGCACAGCCACCAATTCCATTTTCGATCACTGTCCCATTGGCTGCAACAGCAGCCTTGAAAACACCGACATCAAACTGCCCGAAGGCCTGTTAAAAAAATGCCCTGATTGTGGTCAGTTATTAAGCCCTTGCAGCAAGGCCTGGTTTGATGAATCCATGCAGGAATTTGATGTGCCTATGGGTACACTGCCGAGTGGAAAAAACAAACAACGCTACCATCAACGCATGGGTAAAATCCTCAACAACGCCAAATCAGCCATCGCCTACCAGCCTACTCCAGAGCAAACACTGCGCCTGCTCGACGTTGGCTGCTCAAGCGGTGCACTGCTGCGTGTCGCCAAAGAGTGTGGTTATGATGCCTCTGGCGCAGAACCGGCCACTCAGGCAGCAGATACAGCCAGAGGTCTTGGTTTCGAGGTGTTTCCGGGCTTTCTGCAGGATGCCGCTTTCCCTGATAACCATTTCGACGTCATCACCCTGTTTGAAGTCATTGAACATCTGCTCGAACCACAGGGTCTACTTAAGGAGATTCTACGCATTCTGAAACCGGGCGGCGTTCTACTGATCGGAACCGGCAATGCTGACTCATGGACTGTGGGCTTTATGGGGGCAGATTGGGAATATTTTGACATCCGCAGTCACGGCGGTCACATCAGTTTTTTCAACCCAAAAAGTATGCGCACACTCACACAACAATGTGGCTTTGAGGTAGATAATATCTCCACCAAACGGGTAAACATCCGTGAACGCAAACATGCCTCCAAACCGATGTATGAACTGGTTAAAGTCACCCGTGAGCTGCTTGCCATCCCGGCCCGTTTTGCTGGCAAAGGACATGATATGCTTACCACATTGAGAAAACCTGCACAGTGACTGCATCCTCACTTGCCGTAGTCATTTCAACCTATAACGCTCCACACTTTTTGAGTCTGGTACTTGATGGTTATCGGCAACAGAGTGACAATCATTTTTCTATCTATATTGCCGATGATGGTTCCAACGATAAAACAAAAAAACTCATCGACAAACTCAAAGCATATTTCCCTGTTCCCATTCACCATGTATGGCAATCTGATGATGGTTTCCGAAAAGCCCGCATTCACAATAAAATCATTCAACAAATCACAGAACCGCACGTGTTACTTACCGATGGTGACTGTATTCCACTGCCCGGACTGGTTGCTGCACACCGCAGGCTCGCAGGTAATAAATATTTCATCAGCGGCAGCAGAGTACTTATTTCCAAGACCTGGACAACAACACTATGCAAACGCCCTACCATGCACACCAACAGGCCTCTCAGCTGGTGGCTGCAACAGCGCCTCAAAGGAAATATCAATCGCCTGCTCCCTCTGATCTTTCCGGCACGCCTATCTGGCGCCAATGATCAACTGGTGGGCATCCGTGGCTGTCACCTCTCCTGCCCGACAGAGGCACTGATTCGCATCAATGGTTTTGATGAGCAATTTGAGGGCTGGGGCCGAGAAGACTCTGATCTCACAGCCCGATTGCTGCATACTGGCCTCAAACGCAGAAATTTACGTGGAGCACCTGTTTTGCATTTATGGCACCAAGAGTGCTCACGTGATCAACTGCAGGATAACGATGCGATGCTCAAAGAATGTCTGGATGAAAAACGTATCGAAGCAATACAGGGATTAAAACAGCTGGCTGAATAAGCATTGCAAGCAACATCACCCAACAATAAAACATACATTTTGGTAACACATAGGTTCAGTCACCTCATGAAGATCATAAGCTCCCCTGATCACACCTTACGGCTACTCAATCTTGCCTTTAATGAATTTTCTACGCGTACGCTTAAAACAGATTATATTAAATTCAACTCAAACCTAGTGATTGCTAGCATTGGCATAAAATGCGATACCTGATTTTTTATCTTCATACACTTGAATCCAGATATCACCGGTTTTAGCTGAATCAGCCAGATCGGTTGTTGGCACGTGTGCTTTCAATTTCATGGATTCGCCATTAAAACGACCATGGATCTGACAATCACCGCCGATATGGTATTCAACATCATCAGCGGATCCATCATAGGTAAAGGTAAGTTGACAGTTCACACCAACATCATCAAATTCACCCAAAGCACTTTCTTTCAAGACATCCTGCTGCAAGTTGATCACATCACCACTAAGAGACTTTGCAGAGTGTGATAGCAATGCGACCTTCGCTCCACCCATAGCGCGAATAAAATCACTAAAGCCACCGAATATAATTGGATCATAATCGAAACTCGCTGTTGTTTTCTCAAGAATAATGAAGTTCAACGATCTTGAGTCATCAGCATAAGCAGACGTACTCACAAGAGTGATCACTGAAGCCATCAGCATACAAAGCATATAACGCATCTAAATCTCCTAATAGTTAGTAAATAAACAGGTTGAATGGGGAAGACAACTATTTAACAGGGATGTAACCCATGCCTTTCACAATAGCCTGACACTCAGCACCCTGCATATAGATAATAAAGTCTTTCGCTTCACCAACAGGCTCGCCTTTACTCAACAGCAACAGCGGACGCGATACAGTGTATCTGCCGGAAATTACATTTTCAGCAGTCGCTTCAACACCATCAAGTGTAAGTACTTTCACCTTGCCACCAGTAGCATAATCGTTGGCCACCCCAACAGATGCGAATGTAATTGCGTTAGCATCATGGGCTACTTTATCCAGCGCAACATCCTGTGAAAAGGCAATCCAGGCCTGGCCTTTATCAAAAGTAATCACACCTTCTTTTGCCACACCTTTCAGATGGAATTTCTTAGCAAATAACTCATAGGTACCATGCTCAGACCCCATGGAAACCAGGCTTACTTCGCCATCAGCACCACCTACAGTACTCCAGTTGGCAGCTTCGCCTTTAAACAGCTGCTCAACCTGAACCGAAGCCAGATTTGAAAGAGGATTGTCTGCATTGACCACCAGCACAACACCATCTGTAGCAATCTTATGACTCTTCACATCAGGATATTTTTTAGTCTCTTTCGCTTTCACGGATCGAGAAGCACGACCGATATCCACTTTTCCATTGGCTACGGTTTTCACGCCTTTACTGGAACCACCACCGGCGATCACAATATGTACATCAGCATGGTTCTTTTTATATACCTTTGCACATGCTTTCATCGCTGGCTGCACGGTTGTGGAACCTGCTGAAGTAATAACACCTGCATGGGCTACAGACACCCCAAAAACCGCAGTCATCGCTGCAAGCAAACATAGCTTGTTCATGAATTATCCCCACAATACCTGTAAATAAAAAGCGCAAAGAGTGGATTCGAATCAGAACAGAACACGATCCGATGAATTCCATCCTTCCTAAAACGCGGCGCACTATGCCAGCATAGCCCTTCTTTGGAAACCTCCATGAAATAGAGATGTTACCCACATGTGTTTATCCACATAGCATGATAAGGGGTAGTGTTTTTTTCAGAATATGAATAAGCCCCGCCCCCCCTTAAAAGCAGCCCTTGCACACAGACTTCGATCATCATTTTTTTCTTTTACTTTCTGTCACCCTCATCCATCGTTAAGGTTCAGGCATGAATCATTCAGTTAAGCCGCAGGTTGCTTTCAACCACTTCAATATCCAACACCTATTACAGCTTATACTGCTTGCATGTGCAGCCACGCTCATCTCCACAGTATCCTATGCCGCAAACATGAAACCTGATGGCACGCAATATGTAAGTCGTGAAGAACTAAATATTCTACTGGCTGCCGAAATCGATGTCCCAGCGCATGAAATCCGCACCATTTTAAATCAAGCGACATTTCAGCCAAAAATTATTCAACGTATGAATGGTCAATGGGAAGCACAACCGTATGTAAAATATCGTCCGCTGTTCATCACATCGGGCATGCAGGATAAAGGCCGAGCATACCTGCACAAACATCAGGATACTTTCACAAAAATCGAACATAAATATCAAGTTGATGCCGTCATCATTGCTGCTATTCTCGGCATTGAGACACGTTTTGGCATCGCCCCCGGCAAGCGTCCTGTACTTGATTCACTCTATACCCTCTCTACCGGCTTTCCGCGTCGCGCCGAATTTTTTCGCAAGCAGTTAGGTGCTATTATTGAAATCAGTCGCCAGGACAAGTTTGAATTAAGCACACTCAAAGGCTCATATGCAGGTGCTTTTGGTGCCATCCAGTTTATTCCAACCTCCTTCCGCGATTATGCCGTTGATGAAAATGGTGATGGTATTCGTGATGTATTCAATTCAAAGCAGGATATTATTGCCAGCGTAGCCAATTATTTTAAAAAACATCATTGGCAACACAATCGCCCTTCGGCCTACTGGTTACCGATCGATAGCAAGCTCACACCTGATTGGGAAAAAAAATCCAAAGGAAAATTAAAACATTGGGTAACACTGGCCGAACTGCGCCAATCAATGCCAGCGGTATTCAACAGTATTCCTCAACCCTGGCTAGATAGTGATAAAGTCAGCATTATTGAAATGAAAACCAAACAGGGGATGCAGTTGGCACTGGTGCATTACAACTTTAAGGTCATCATGCGATACAACCCTTCCTTTAATTATGCCATGGCAGTCACTGAAACTGCCGCCATGCTGGAGAGAACAACATTCGCCGTCGATTAATTACCCCTACCCTACTGCTATCCCTACTGGCCCTAGCCATCATAGGGTGCTCGCCCCATATCACGACAACGTTAAATTCAGTACCAAACACCGTACCGAGCGATGTACCTGACTCAGCACCTGACTCAGCACCAAATCGTGATGCCACTTTACCAAATGGCATTGGTGGCATTAAAAAAACAGGTAACCCTTATCGGGTCTCAGGTCAATTGTACACGCCTCTAAAAGATGTAGGGCTGTATGACGAAACAGGTACGGCGTCATGGTATGGCACCAAATTTCACGGCCTACACACAGCCAATGGTGAAACCTATGATATGCATGCGCTATCTGCTGCACATAAAACATTACCCCTTCCAACCCTGATGCGCGTGACCAATTTAAAGAATGGCCGCAGCGTGATTGTACGCGTGAATGATCGTGGTCCTTTTGTGAAAGATCGTTTGATTGATCTATCATACGCTGCCGCCAATGCACTGGGCTACACCAAACAGGGCACTGCCCATGTACGTGTGCAATCACTCGACATTGTCCCCACAGCAACAAAAGATACGGTGGCCATAGGTGCTAAACTTAAATCAGCAGATCATCCTAATACCATCATCGTATCCAGCCCTGATATTTTATCTCAGCCTGCTACTGCAACATCCGGAAAAATATTTGTGCAACTGGGTGCCTTTGGCTCAGAAGAGAATGCCGATCGCTTACAAACCAGACTAAAATCAGACTTCCCTGCTGCGCATACCATCAATGTCCACATTGCTAAAAAAACGCTCTATCGTGTGCGCATTGGCCCCTTTGAAGATATGGTCAGCATTGAACAGACAGTATTATCCTTACAACAGAAAGGTTTTGATAAACCGATGGTGATTATCGAGTGAATACAACCAACCTTACAACAACACTACGCCCACGCCTGGCCGCTTTTGGTTCATCACGTATCGGCCCTGAAGCTGACATCTACAAGGATGTCGTCGCACTCTCCAAAAAAATCGCCCAATCGGGCTGGGATGGTATGACAGGTGGTCATCAAGGCATGATGGCTGCATTTTCTGAAGGCATGCATGCTGGTAATGGTCATATTCAGGGCATCACACTGGAACGTTTCCCCACTCCTCCAGATAACACATTAAGTGAGGAGATTCGCGCTAAAAATTTTTTTGATCGCATGGGTAGGATGATTGAACAAGCTGACGCATGGTTGGTACTACCCGGTGGACTTGGCACCCTCGCTGAGCTGGCTATGACATGGGATCTGATTGCTATTCGCGTGCTTGAACCACGCCCATTACTGCTCTACGGCGACATGTGGCAACCCATCATCACTACACTTTCTGATCAACTGGTTTTATCTGCAGACAGGGCTTTTGACTCCATTCATCTGTGCAACTCGCATCAAGATATACTGGATGCACTGGAGTCGTACGCATGAAGGCAGATGCAAACAACTCATCGGCCAACTACCAGGATCTGCGTGCTGTAGTCAGCGGCGACGAAAATGGCCTTCGTTTAGATCAGGGGTTAGCACTATTATTAAACCTATCTCGCCGTCGCAGCCGTCGTGCTATTGATGAAGGTGGCGTCTACCTCAACCAGAAACGCTGCAGAACTGCAGGCCGCACAATTTTCACCGGTGATAAACTACGTGTTGTGCTACTTGAGAAAGAGAAACTAACACCATTCACACCGGGTCAGATCGTTTGGCAACGCCCCCCACTCTACCTCATACATAAACGCAGCAATCAATATGCTCAGGAGGCTCTGCACCGCAGTCGTGGTACACTACCTTATGAACTGGCCCAACATCTGGCCCTGGCACCCAAGATATCAGCTGATCTGCGCCCCGTTCACCGCTTGGATCGCGGCACATCCGGCCTGATGTTATTCTCTTCCAGCCCCAAACAACTGCAGGATTTGCAATCACTATGGCACTGCTGCACCTTCAAGACCTATCTTGCTGTAGTCGAACCGGCCCCTGCATGGAACAGCCAAACCATTACACTCGCTATCAGTAGCGAACGCGATCAACGAGGACGCTATCATGTTTCTGAACATGGCCGCGCCTGTAAATCAGAAGCAGAAGTATTAGAACGCAAAGGTAACCGTGCCTTAATAAAATTAATTCCCCATACCGGCCGCACTCATCAATTGCGCATCCATCTCGCCGCATTAGGTTGCCCGATTCTTGGAGATATACGCTATGGCGGAAAAGTACATGCACGTTTAATGTTGCACGCTCAAAGCTTAGAGATCATCAGGCCTGCACTAGGGCAAGATATTCAATGGCAAGCAGAACCTGAGGAGGATTGGCAATGGTAATCACATCGTTTGCAGGCAACAGCATGCAGCGCAATAGGGTAAACACAGTTTTTTTTGCTCTATTGGCGACCATACTGTTTTTGAGCCCATTATTGAGTTCAAATGCAATGGCTTCTTCATTGCCAACATCACCAACACTCGATGCCAAATCATGGGCTATGATTGATGCGCGTTCTGGTCAGGTCATTGCTGAACACAATGCTGATGAGCAGTTGCCTCCTGCCAGCCTGACCAAAATGATGACCCTCTACCTCGCTTTTGAAGCAGTCAAAGCGGGCCGACTGGATATCAATGAACGTGTAAAAATAAGTAAAAAGGCTTGGAAAATTGGTGGCAGCACCATGTTTTTAGAACCACGTATGAACCCTACAGTGAATGAACTACTGCATGGTATTGCTACGCTATCAGGTAATGATGCCTGTATTGCCATCGCTGAACACTTAGATGGCTCTGAAGAGTCCTTTGCAGAACGCATGAATGAAAAAGCCCGTGAGTTAGGCATGTTGCACAGTCAATTTGCCAATGCCACAGGTTTCCCAGCCGAGTTTCATTACAGTTCTGCTATGGACATGACTATTCTGGGTGTAGCGCTATGGCGTGACTACCCTGAACAGTACAAGCTATTTGGTGAGCGCGACTACACATTTGATGGCCGCACGCAGCCTAACCGCAACCGTCTGCTGTGGAGCTTCCCGGATGCAGATGGTCTCAAAACCGGACACACCAAAGAGGCAGGTTATTGTCTGGTTGGATCTGCAGAAAAGAATACTACCCGTTTCGTTACCGCCGTCTTCGGCACCGATTCAGATCGATCCCGTGCAAGAGAATCTAAAAAAATGCTCAAATATGGCTTTAGAAACTTCACAACAGTGCGCCCTAGCGAACGTGAAATTCGTCGTCAGGTTGAGGTATATGAAGGTGTTAAAAACGCCCTCTGGCTTAAACCTACTGCACCAATCTGGGTCACTATCCCGAAAAATAAAAAAGCAAAACTCTCTTTCCGTCTGCGCTATGATGCTCCATTAAAAGCACCCATTAGAAAAGGAGAAAAACTGGGCACAATCGAAGCCATCATTACCGACAACAACAGCAAAGCAACTGTGATTCGTTCCTTCCCCATGGTTGCAACACTATCGATCAAACAGGCCTCATGGATTAGCCGTCAATGGGATGGTTTACGATTGTGGATGAGTGACACGTCAGATGACCTGCTTGATGATGTAACAAGTGAAGATGATATGATCGGTGAAGCTGGCGCTGAAAGATAGTGGCATTGATCGCATGGGTGAATGGCCAGTTCCTGCCACTGGAGAAGGCCGTAGTCCATATTGAGGATCGTGGATTTCAATTTGCAGATGGTGTGTATGAAGTCATTGCCTGCTTCAATGGTTCATTTCTCGACCTTGGAGCACATTTAAAACGCCTTGAGCGATCCTGTCAGGCCATTGGTATTGAGCTCCCAGTTAACCAGGAAGCGTTACAATCCCTGATTGAACAGACCTATCAACAAAACCCCTTTCGTGATGCCATGTTATACGTTCAGATCACCCGTGGTGTGGCTGCCCGCGCCCACCTGGTCACACAACAGCTTACACCAACCATGGTGATCACCTCTCGTGCACTACCAATGCCGAGTACTGAAAAGATATCTGCCGGAGTGAACGGTATCACCATGCATGACATCCGGTGGAAGCGTTGCGATATCAAATCGATCGCGCTGCTTGCAAGCGTGCTCGGCAAACAGGAAGCCAAACTGCGCGGTGCCGATGAAACATTCTGGCAGGATGATGAAGGTCATATTCTCGAAGGCTGTGCCACCAACTGTTTCGCACTCATTAACGGAACACTGGTAACACACCCGCTTGATCATCAGGTACTTGGCGGCATCACCCGCAACATGGCGCTGCGTATTGCTCGAGAACAAGGCATTGGCATTGAAGAGCGCAGATGGAAACTCGATGAAGCAGGCCTCACAGAGTGCATGATGAGCAGCACTACCAATGCCATTATGCCGGTTTGTCACATGAATGGAGAATTGATTGGAACGGGCCACCCCGGCCCTATCGCCATGTTATTGCGGCAAGAGATGTTAAAAGCTTTTGCAGCATTACAAAGCGACGTACCGCACTAATGAAAACAGCCAGCATAGAAGGTGTATTGTTTGATATGGATGGCACCATTGTCGATGCCTTCCCTCCCATTATTCGAGCACTGAATCAAACCTTCATTGAATTCGACCTGCCAACCATGAGTGATGTGGAAGTTAAACGTCATACAGGCAAAGGTGATTGCAGCATGATCAGCCTGTTTGGTGATCGCAAAGAGGAAGCAGGCATGCGTTTCTTAGAAATTCACGATGAAGATTATCTTGATCATATTACCCCGCTCGATGGTGCGGAGTCACTGTTTAACTGGTTAAAAGCGTCTAATATTCCAACTGCGATTGTTACCAGCAAAAGTCAGGTTCGCGCTGAAGCACAACTCGATGTACTGGGATGGAGCACTTATTTTGAAACGGTGATTGGTAAAATACCAGGACGGGCAGAAAAACCTGATCCGGCTCCGGTGTTACTTGCCTGTGAAAGACTGAACATTCCACCCTGCGCGTCTATCATGATTGGTGATGGCATTGCTGATATGAAAGCCGCTACGCGTGCCGGTAGTCGCGCACTGGGTATGTGTGATGGCTTTACAGCCAGTGAGCTTGAAGCTGTTGGTGCACTGTCTTGTTTTGATTCATTAATAGAGGTTCAGGCATGGTTACAAAAACAGATCCGTTGATTTCAAACGACCAAAAAGAGTCAGACCAGTTACTCAGATTTCTGTTACCTGATGCGCGTGCGCGCGGCGTCATTATCCGTGCAACGCATCTTTTTGCAGAAGCCAATCGCATTCATGGTCTGAATGGCAATATAGCTCACCTCTTTGATCAAAGCTTATTGGCATCGATTCTACTGCTCTCGATTAGTAAGGGCGGTACACGACAGGTCGTTCAGCTCAATGGAACCGCGACAGCACCGGTGCACAAAATATTAACTGAAGCCCGTCAGGGTAATGTGCGTGGCTTTATTGACTGGAGTGATGGTCAATCCGTTCTGCATCATGAAACCGGGCATAATTTATCCAGCTGGCTTGGCTGTCCGGTTCAACTATCTTCTGTGCGCGACCTTGGTTTTGGCCATCCATACATCTCAAGCATTGAACATGAATCTGAGTTTTTGGCTGATCATCTTATTCACTACCTTCATCAATCCGTACAGATCAAAGCAGACGTCATATTACATGGTGATCTCGCCATCATGATTGAAGCGATGCCCGGTTGTGATGACGATCATTGGTTCAAAGCGATTGAGGCCATGGCCAGGATCCCTAACACAACATTGGAAAATGACAGTACAGAATCAATTCTTTCCCACTTTAAAACCTTGAACATCAAAATAGCGGGCACGGACAACTACAGATATCACTGTGATTGTAGCCCTGAAAAAATGATCCAGGCGATGCAAAATTTTTCAGCTGAACAGCTGGCTTCTCTGGTAGATGAAACAGGCAATATCACCGCCTCCTGCCAATATTGCTGCAGCCACCACCTCATTAAAATAACACCAGACAACCAGCAGCCATAAGTGAATCTCGCATGGATATTGACTATGCCATCACACGCCGACCCAGACGCAAAACAGTAAGCATTATCATCCGAAGCGATAACCGGGTGGATGTGCTTGCGCCAAGCCTGATGCCCGCTTATCTCATCCATCGTTTTGTGAAAGAGAAACAGGCATGGATTCAAAAAAAGCTACAGTTCAACACTGATATAAGATCCGGCTATCAGCCAAAAACTTTTACGACTGGTGAATCTTTTGAACTAATTGGTCGTACATATCAACTACAGATCACTGAGCTCAACACAACAATCCATATTGCTGATAATCAGCTTATAGCGCCAGATCAGCCACCCGAAAAACTTAAAAAATCTCTCATCACATGGTATCGCCAGCAGGCTGATCAACACTTCCAATTACGTTGCCAACATTTTGCCACTGCAATTGCTGTTACCCCCGCTTCTATTGGCGTAAAAGCCTATAAAAGTCGCTGGGGAAGCTGTCATCACGATGGGCGCATCTACTTCAACTGGCGCCTGATCATGGCGCCAACATGGATCAGTGATTATGTCATCGTGCATGAGCTATGCCATTTGATTCATCACAACCACTCCAAACTCTTCTGGCATACCGTTGAGCAAACTATGCCGGACTATCGGGAGGCCAAACTATGGTTAAAAACCAACGGACTCCTACTTGATCTGTAACATGAGTGAAATGATAGCCGGCTGGCTCATCGACACTGCAATGGGGGAACCCGGCACCAGTTTTAATGTATGCTGACATCAAATGGTAAAGCCAATATAGATGCTTATTTAAGTTCCAAGCAGAATAATCGGAAAAGCCCGTTGGCATTAAAACTTCTCCGATATTTAACATCGACGCTCCACACACATCTGCATTCACTTAGGAAAATTCAGACTTTTCAACGCATCACTAACAGCCTGCATTCATAGTATAGTTGTTGATTGCACTCTTTGTTATAAAACACATGATCCATGGAGAGATACGCCTTGCATTTCAATCCATAAGCAGCCCATCTATTTATTATAAGCATCTCCTGTTCCCCGCCTCTCCATAATCACTGGTAATAAACAGGGCGTTTCTTTCAGTTCCTTTTGAAATCCTTTTTACACCTATGTCCATTAGCGTCATAGTTGCTTGATGAAAGTGATCACAGCAAATCTCAATGGTATTCGTGCCGCCACTAAAAAAGGTTTCTGGGACTGGTTCTCAGATCAGAATGCGGACTTTCTCTGCCTGCAGGAGCTGAAGGCTCATGCCCACCAGATTCCACCAGAAGCGATGCCTGACGGTTATCATCATCATTACCATTTTGCCCAAAAGCCGGGTTATTCAGGAGTAGCCCTCTATTCGCGCTTAAAGCCCGATGCAGTGCATATCGGACTATCCGCAATCGATCCTGACAGTGACTGGTCAGATATGGATGCTGAGGGGCGCTTTGTCATGGCTGATTACCTGAATGACGATTCTGGCACGCTATCGGTCATCAGTGTCTATTTCCCATCCGGATCCAGCTCGGCAACACGTCAAACGGTGAAAATGACATTCTTAGAGCGTTTCCTGCCCCTGATGCAACGTTTACAGGCCGATGGTCGTGAACTCATTGTATGTGGTGACATCAACATTGCCCATCAACGCATCGATCTGAAAAACTGGCGTGGCAATCAAAAGAACTCAGGTTTCCTGCCTGAAGAGCGCGCCTGGTTTAATCAATGGATAGAGACCGGCTTCACAGATGTACTCCGTCAGTTATATCCAGAAAAAGAACAATATAGTTGGTGGTCCAATCGCGGCCAGGCGCGTGCCAATAATGTTGGTTGGCGCATTGATTATCATATGTGCACATCCGAAACAGCTAAAAAAATAAAACAAATTGATGTTTATACCGACAATTGGTATTCTGATCACGCTCCCATTACGGCCATCTTCGGAGGGTGAATGACTGGAATCAATGCTGCGAAAAATTTACAAGAACTGGCAGGGTCACTTGCAAGCGTTAGCAGAAACTCAAAAAAACTTGATATCCTGATCTTTGGTGCAGGACTCGGTGGTCTGGCTATGCTGGAAGTACTGAGCCAGTCTGAAGGCGTTACCATCCATGCCATTGTCGATAACGCAGACGATGCCGCAGGCTTCCAACTTGCCAGAGAATTGAACATTAACACCTCAACCGATAGTGAAGCTGCACTCAACGCATTTTACGGTGATATCATCATTGATGTAACCGGTGACCCGGAATTGTATATCAAGTTGCTAAAGCACACCGAACCCCACCATATTGAACTGATCTCTGCCAAGTCGGCCAAGCTATTGTTTGATCTCGCCAACAAAGAACTGCGTAGCGAGCGCACCATTCAAAACCAGAATACGCGCCTGAATTTACTCGATAGCATGCTTGAAATTACGCTGCAGCTGGAACATCGCCCACCCATCAATGACATCACCAACCAATCATTTGAAGATATCCATAACCATCTGGATGCCATCAAAGGTCTCGCTGTCATGTTTGATAAAACAACTGGAACACCTCAATTTGTCGGTGCTATCGGTGACGCAATACCCCAATGCGATAACGTGACGGGATGTGACTTTTCAGCCTGTAACGCCATTCGCATTGCCTGCAAAACATTGACCAAGAAGGACCGTTACAAGGTTTTTAAAACTGAAATTCAATTACAATGTGCAGAACTGAACACAGGGTACAATGTTGTGTTGCCTCTGTGGCAGGACAGTCGCCTTGCCGGAGCTCTTTTTTTTGAACTTTCTCCTCCACTAAGCAATGAAAAAACGACCATCCTTGAAATGGCATCCATTCATCTGAATATGACGTTCAAAACGCTGGATCATTTCCAACAGCTGGAAGAGATGGCTATTTTTGATTCACTGACCGGTGTATTCAACCGACGCAAATTTGACATGCAACTGCATCAGGAGGTCAGCCGTATCAAACGCATGAAACATGGCACACTATCCTGTGCTTTTATTGATCTGGATGACTTTAAGCACGTCAATGACACATACGGACATCAGGTCGGAGACCTGGTACTGAAACACATTGGTGCAAGTATAGAGAGCTGTATCAGAGATTATGATCTCTGCGCCCGCTATGGCGGTGATGAATTTGTGATTCTTATGCCTTCAGATGAGCCCGTCACCAATGCTTATCTTGAAAAAGCAGGAATGAGAATCCTTGAAAAAGTCAGTCAGTTTCACCTGGTCAATCACCCGGAAATGAAGGTCAGCATATCCATAGGGATTGCTACCCAGCCCGGAACTACAGCCAATGCTGAATCCCTGCTGAAAGAAGCAGATGATGCGCTGTATCAAGCCAAAGAAGCTGGCAAAGGCTGTTTATTCATTCATGGAGCTGAATCAGTTTCTTTACTGAACAAGTAACCTTAACGCCAGCGCGAACACATCTCACAAGGCATCAAGGCATCACCTGAGCCACAATATCAAACTTACCGCCTTTTTTCAGTTTCGCTAAGGTTAAGGGATTACCCCACACACAACCAGTATCCAAACCAAGCACATGTGGCTGATCATCGACCAAACCTTTAGCAGCCCAATGACCATAGACAACATGCGTCTCAGCCCGCCAGTTTAACTGTTTATGCCTAAACCATGGCCTGTCTTTATTATCACTGCTTTCACCGGTACGCACATCCCAATTAAAGATGCCATCACTGTTGCAATAGCGTGTACGGGTAAACACTGCTGCAGCAAACAGTAGACGGGAGGGATCACCTTTTTTCGGTTCGGAAACAGGAAATTTCACATGATGCAACTGGTGACAGAACTCTTTCCAATGTTTGCCCTGCAACTGCATTTCAATTTTCACGGCTCTTTTTTTAGCTTTAGCCAATGACCATGCCGGATGTAGCCCGGCATGTACCATCGTCCAGCTCAAATTAGCATCATGGTGCAAGATGGGGCGATGCCTTAACCATCTGATAAGATCATCACAATCATCAGCATCAAGCACCTGCTCCAATGTATCTCGTCGATAGCTACTCGCTCCACTTGCCAATTCCAACAGGTGCAGGTCATGATTACCCAACACACAGATGCAGGCATCGTCCAACTCTTTCAAAAAACGTAGTGTATTCAGTGAATCAGGCCCCCGATTCACCAGATCCCCAACGCACCAGAGAACATCTACGGCAGGGTTGAAATCAACCTGCTTGAGCAAATTTTTCAATGGTATATAACAACCCTGAATATCACCTACCGCATACACCGCCATAATGAAACTACGCCTCTTCCTCTGTATTCAATGCACTCAGCAGTTCAGGTAAAAATTCACCGAACTCAGCAACCATCAATGTGAAATCCGCATCAAACCTGGCCACTTCATCCCCACCTGATTCACCAGCCTCATCCAAAATAGCCGAATCAAACTTCAAACGGTGAACAGACATATCTTCATGCAACACAAAAGAGAGGCGCTCACGCCAGTTCATCGCCATCTTTTTCACCCGTCTGCCAAGTGATACATGGGCACGCACTTCAGCAGATGAAAGGTCGACATACTTACAACGCACTACACCTTCAGCACCCTCCCCTGCCTGCATTTCACATTCATCTTCCACGTCAAAACCTTCAGGCAGAGCAGCATCATTCATCAACCAGCGTGTCATCGCCGCTTCCGGTGACTCCTGGGTAGCTGGCAGAACAACATTCAATGTTCCGAGCGTCTTGCGCAACAGCTCAATCAATGATTCAGCTTTACTGGCGCTGGAAGCATTAACAATCAACCACCCTTTCTGCGGCAAAATGCAGGCATAGGTGTGACTTGCCCGCACCAATGCTCTTGGCATCAGCTCCTGCAACACCTGATCCTTAATATCACCCTTCTCTTTGCGCCCCACCGGACGCCCTGCTTCAGCTTCAATCTGAAAAGCTCGCTCAACCACCTGCTCACGTACCAGTGAAGCAGGCAGCACTTTGTCCTCACGACGCATGCAAAGCATCAATGCACCATTGCTCTCATGCACTAACATTTGTCCGGCATGACCTAAAGGTTTACTCCAACCCTCACAAGCCATCTCCATCTGCCCGCAATCACGGGCTTTGCGACCCAGTAGAGCCTCATGCAACTGTTCTGCAGTCAATTTAAAATTATCTTCAAACTTATAAAACTGAATATTCTTAAACCACATATCGCATTGTCCTTGTTAGATATTTTAACTATAGGCTGCATTATTCAGCGCAGTCATACCTATTTCTTTGTTGTTAGCCATTCGCAAATAATAAAGGCTATAAATTCTGCGCCACAATGTATCAAAAGCCTCACACTTCACAACATTACTTATGCATTATCATACCGGCTAAACGGTTATTCAGATTAGGCTTTATTTTTTCGACCATCCCGCTACACTGCGCGACCGTTTTGGCAAGGCCTTTGGCCTGTCGAACTCCTGGAGGATTTGATGATCAAACTGTATTCTGATGCCCATTGTCCAAACTCGCATCGTACCCGTATTGTTTTGGCAGAAAAAGAACTGCCCGTCGAAACGCAAGAATTAGAAGCTGATAACCTCCCTGCAGATTTTATGAAGATTAATCCTTACGGAAAACTGCCTACTGTGATCGACCGTGATATCGTGTTTTTTGAATCAGCTGTTGTAAATGAATATCTCGATGAACGCTATCCACATCCTCCATTGAAACCGGGTTCACCAGCCGAGCGTGCTCAGATGCGCCTGGCTGTCATGCAATTGGAGCGCGAGCTCTACCCGCTTTATGCTGATAGTCAGAATAGCCGCAAGAAAAAAGATGCTGTTACAAAAATCAAAGCCTATCTTACTTCATTAGATGTATACCTTGCTCGCCAGGAATTTTTCATTGGTGAACAGTACACACTTGCTGATGTAACACTGGCACCTATCTTGTGGCGTCTGCCTTCTATTGGTGTGGATACAGCACCATGGAACAACCTCGAAGCCTATATGGATCGTCTGTTTGAACGTCCGGCTTTTGAGCGTTCAATGTCTGAAATTGAGCAGATGTTACGCGATTACTGATCAATCTTTTCAATACAAGATAAGCTATTCTGATGTGATCTGCATCACAGTGTTTATTTTCAACATAGTTACCCTCGGGCAAAATATTCATAACAGGGCATAAACACTATGTTTGATGTATTGCATCAGGATCACCCAGACAGAGAGGAGGCGAAAATGTTCGTTTCCAAAACCTTTAAAGACGCCTATGGGGCTGATGTGCAACGTTTTATGCCGAACATGATGCGTGTTCGTGATAAGCAGATGCAATACAAATCTGTCATGGGTTATCGCGAGGCATCCAAAGAGCAGCTCTATCTGGAATATTATCTGGATGAACCTATTGAACAATCCATTTCCCGTTACCTGGGGTATCCAGTAGAGCGCTCAAAAATTGTCGAAGTCGGCAATCTGGCAGATGCATCGCCCGGTGATGCCCGCATGGCTATCATTGGTGCGACTTCTTATTTTTACAAAGCAGGTTTCCGTTGGGTGGTATTTACAGGCGTCCGGCGACTGCGTAATGCATTTCTTAAACTGGGGCTGTCACCCAAAGAGTTAATGGAAGCCGATGAACGCAGGCTACCTGCAAGCGATGTTGAACAATGGGGCAGTTATTATTCGGGTGATCCCGTAGTCTGCTTTGGTTCACTGGAAGATGGTCACCGCAACCTGCAAGAGTTATGGGAAAACATGCGCGACACATGGGCAACGGCTGCAGAAGCAGGTGAAAACGAAGCGATCACAAGAAAACAAGCGTGAACCCATTTTACACTGCTATAACCAAGCACGCACAAACGCGGCCAGATGCAGTCGCCATTGAAGGCGACCATATTACACTAACATATGCGAACCTGAAAAAAGAGACAGACAAACTGGCACATAAACTGTGCAATCATCATCTAAACGCAGTGGCCCTGCTGGCGGATAATGGTCCCGCCTGGTGCATTGCTGACCTGGCCTGCCTGCAAGCTGAACTGACGCTGACCCCAATCCCCCTCTTCTTTTCACCGCAGCAAATTACACACCTCATAAACACAAGCGGCATTGATGCTATCCTAACCCAACAGGCCGAGCCTCTACTGCAGCTGCTTACTGCTTTAGATGTGAAACATGAAACAGCCGAAACCATCTCCATCGCTGCGCAACCATTACAGCTGATTCGCTTACACCTGACAACATCCTCCCAGGCTCCTGCTGCATGTGCAAAGGTCACCTTCACATCAGGATCTACCGGCGAACCAAAGGGTGTATGTCTACAAGCCGATGTCATGCAACGCGTATCGCACTCACTGGCACAGCTTACTGGTGCCAATGAATCTGACAGACACATATCCCTGCTACCTTATGCAACATTGCTGGAAAATATCGGTGGCATTTATGTACCGCTGCTCAGTGGCGCCACTGTTGTATCACCATCATTAGCTGACGTCGGGCTCAGTGGCTCCAGCGGTCTGGATATAAAAACCTTTGTCGGTACGTTAATCCAGTCGCAAGCCACCACCTGCATTATGATTCCGCAAATGCTGCATGCTCTGGTTGCAGCCATTGAAGCAGGTGCGCCTCAACCGCACACCTTACGTTTTATTGCCGTGGGTGGTGCTCCTGTATCAGAACAACTACTACAGCGCGCTGATGCACTCGGTTTACCAGTATATGAAGGGTACGGCCTATCTGAAGCCTCAAGTGTGGTGGCTGTAAACAGCCCCTGCCATCACAAACCAGGCAGTGTTGGCAAAATATTGCCCCATGCCACAGTGAATTTTTCTGACGATGGTGAAATCCTCGTAAAAGGTGGTCTTTTTTCTGGTTATCTCGGTGAGCTTCCATTCACCGATGAGTATTGGCCAACCGGTGACATCGGATCTATTGATAATGAAGGGTTTCTCTATTTAAGTGGCCGCAAAAAACATATTTTCATCACTGCTTTTGGTCGCAATGTATCGCCTGAATGGGTTGAGCGGGAACTCTGTATGGAACCGGTGATTGCGCAGTGCTGTCTTTTTGGTGAAGCGCGTCCTTTTAATATTGCTATTATTGTTGCCCATAATTCTGGTGACAAACAAGCAAGCACCCAAATGATTCAAGCATCTGTGGATGCAGCCAATAAACAACTGCCTGATTATGCATCAATTTCAGCTTGGATATTGGCTGATGAAACATTTAGTATCGCCAACGGCTTATGGACCGGAACTGGTCGACCAAGACGTCAATTTATTTTTAAACAATATGAACAACAGATAGAACAACTATACACACAACAACAGTATAAACAGGAGACCTGAATGGCTTTTTATGATGAGTTGGTCGCGGCGACAGAGGATGCTCGCAATGATCTGTTATCAATTCCATTTATTCAGATGGGTGCTGCAGGACAATTAAGCCTGGAAAGCTATACAGCATTCCTTACTCAGGCCTATCATCATGTTAAACATACCACCCCTCTATTAATGGCTACCGGCGGTCGTTTGCCAGCACGATTAGAATGGCTTCGTGAAGCTGTCGGTGAATACATCGAAGAAGAGATGGGGCATCAAGAGTGGATACTCAACGATATCAAAGCCTGTGGCCGTGACAAAGAGAGTGTGCGCAATGGCCAACCATCTGCAGCTACTGAACTGATGGTCGCTTATGCTTATGACACTGTTTATCGCAACAACCCCGTCGGATTTTTCGGCATGGTGCTGGTACTTGAAGGCACCAGTGTGGCACTTGCCACACATGCTGCAAGTAATATTCAGCAAACGTTAAACTTACCTAAAGAGGCATTTTCTTACCTGAACTCGCATGGTTCTCTGGATGTAGGCCATGTAGATTTTTATGAAAAACTGATGAATCGTCTGGACAGTGATGAAGACAAACAGGCTGTCATTCACTGCGCACGCATGATTTACAAGCTGTATGGCGATATATTTCGTTCGTTACCGTTAATTACGCTGGAGGGCTAATGGAAATCAAAGGTAAACGTATTGTATTAACAGGTGCTGCTGGTGGCATGGGCTCGATACTGGCCGAAGAACTGGTCAAGCTCGGTGGCAATCTGGCCATGGTGGACTCCAATGCTGATGCTCTGAATCTGCTAGCCACAGGCCTGCCCGGCACACATGCTGTTGCCGGAGACCTCTCTTCAGCTGCAGGCTGTCGTTCCGCAGCCGATCAATGTCTGAAAAAGCTGGGTGGCATTGATCTGCTCATTAATCTGGCAGGCATCAATAGTTTCGCGGCTTATGAAGATGAAACACCCGAAAAAATAGAGCTAATGTTACATGTGAATCTGTTGGCGCCTATGTGGTTGGCGCGTGCATTTCTACCCGTGATGCAGAAGAACAATGCCGGTCGCATTGTGAATGTCGGCTCTATTTTCGGCTCCATTGGTTTTGCCTACTTCAGCGTCTACTCAGCCAGTAAATTCGGCCTGCGTGGCTTTTCTGAAGCCCTGCGCCGTGAAGTTGCCGACACCAACATCAAAGTCACCTATATTGCTCCACGTGCTGTAAAAACACCGATGAACTCCGATGCATTGATGCGCATGGGGGAAGCGACCAACATGAATATGGATGCACCTGAAGATGTCGTGAAAAAAATCATCGCTGCGATCAATAATAACCGCAAAGACATCTACTTTGGTTTCCCCGAAGCATTTTTTGTCAGCATCAATGTCATCTTCCCGCGCTTGGTGGACATGGCTCTGGCTGCACAAAATCGTATTGCACGCGCTTTTGCCAAGGGCGAAAAGTAAAAAACACTAAGAATCCTAATAATAGCAAGGAGTACAACGATGAAGATAACACAATGGATTATGACCATCATGGCTTTGACGGCGTTACTGACCACACCCGCTTTTGCTGGCGAGGTTGATGAGGGTATCCTTGAACTGCAACATGAATGGGCCGAAGCCAACTACAAAACAGCAGATAATGATAAAGAAACCACCTTCAAGGCACTGGTTGAGAAGGCTGCAGCGTTGAGTGCAAAAAACTCAGACCGCGCTGAACCCAAAATTTGGGAAGCCATTATCCGCGCTGGTTATGCCGGAGCTATGGGTGGTCTCTCATCCATGACTAACGCCATGCCGCAGATGGAAAAAGGACGCGACCTGTTACTGGAATCCGAAAAAATTGATGCTAATGCCATGAACGGATCCGTCTATACCACACTTGGCAGCTTCTACTACATGACCCCCGGCTGGCCAATCGGTTTTGGTGATGATGATAAGGCGCTGGAATATCTGACCAACGCACAATCCATTGCACCAGATGATATGGATGCCAACTACTTCATGGCTGATTACTGGATGGAACAGCGCAAGTACAAAAAGGCGCTCCCTATTCTTGAAAAAATAATGACCCTGCCAGATGTAGCTAACCGTCCGGTTTATTCAGAAGGCCGCAAAGCAGAGGCTGCAAAACTACTGGCTAAAGCTCAAAAGAAATTACATATCAAAGCCACCAAATAGGCCGGACAGCAATACAAACATAGACTCTTTCACCACGAACAATGCATCAGCAAACATTTCGTGGTGAAAGGGCCTATGTAATAAAAACAATTCATTATAGAGTCAGCCGATGAAATCCGCTGACAAACGTTTCTGGTCGTACCTGCTCTGCTTATGGCCACTACTATTTATCTTTCTGCTCGGTCAGGCCCTGATGCGATTAAACGGTAATGCCGCTGAGCTTGGTCTAACAAGCACCCTATCTCTGATTGATTCCGGCGTGTTTTTACTGTTGTTCGGTGGCGCTGCCTGGTGGACCTATATTCCACTACAAAAGTGTTTTGATAAGTGCGACAATCTGGAACAACACCGTTCTTTAATTGAAACGGTACTATCAGAGTTCCCATGGCGAGCATTAAAGTCCTATACCGTTGCCGGCTGGATTTTCGCTATCTATCTGATCATCCTCATCCCTCTGGTTGCCGTAATGAACGATCACCTGCTCAGCTGGCGTATGTTCATTACATTAGTACTTAATTTCTCCTTTGCTGCCGGTGTTTTAGCACCCGCACTTGCAGTCACCCATTCCATTGTATATTCCACACAACTGCGTCTGGATCTATCACGACAAGGCCTGTTTACCGGCCTCTTATCCGATAACTATTCTCATAAACATATTACCGCATCGACACACAGGCCATGGCTGGTTTTTTTGGTCACAGGCCTTGTACCAACAATTATTTTAGCTTTTTACATCTGGCTGGCCCATGATGGTAATGAGAATGAGGCTGTATTCATTCTCTCTCAAGCCATCGTACTATTGGGCATGTCGATAACAGCCAGTCTGGTTCTGGTTTGGCATATCTCGCAAACACTCAAAACAATCACCAGCACACTGGAGACCGGACTCGGTCACTTGGCCAGCGGTCAATTTGAAGGCCGTGTCCCTGTTCTACTTGATGATGATTTTGGCGAATTGGCACGCGGTTTAAATACCGCCATGCATGGCCTGCAAGAACGTGAGGATCTAAAAGACTCATTAGCTATAGCATCGGAAATTCAACAAGGCCTGTTACCCAAACATGAACCGATCATTCCTTATTATACATTAAAGGGATTCCAGCAAACCTGTTATACCGTTGGTGGTGACTATTACGATTATATTAAACTCGATGATGGCCGCATCTGGCTGATGGTGGCGGATGTCTCGGGCAAGGGTTACCCGGCTGCACTGACTATGGCTAATCTGCAAGCGATGTTACGCGGCCTTGCCACACTGAACTGGCCTATTGAGGAAGCAATAAACTATTTGAATGAAGCCTTATGCGACACCTTAACAGCAGGTCGTTTTGTCACCCTGTTTATGGCCAAGTTACAGCCCGAATCCCATTCACTGGTCTGGGTAAATGCAGGTCATGTGCCACCATTCCTGGTAAAAACCGAAGAATCAGGTGAGCGCAAGATCAACACACTGGGAGCCTCCTCCCCTCC
>Ga0316202_10000626_pt1 | contig 35551 bp, 33 predicted proteins | sample 3monrhotite_MG_FD_204934 | JGI IMG/M metagenome (GOLD analysis project Ga0316202, IMG submission 204934) | Microbial mat bacterial communities from mineral coupon in-situ incubated in ocean water Damariscotta River, Maine, United States -... | ecosystem: Environmental > Aquatic > Marine >...
AATTGAAATTGGAGATACGGATATGTCGAACGCGCAGCTGGAAACCGCCATTGAGGCCGCATGGGACACCCGCGATCAGATCACCTCGGCCACCACGGGCGAGGTCCGCGAGGCCATTGAGGACACCCTGACCGCGCTGGACGGCGGCAATCTGCGGGTTGCCGAGAAACAGGCAGATGGGTCATGGCATGTGAACCAGTGGGCCAAAAAGGCGGTTCTGCTTGGCTTCCGTATCAAAGACATGGAACACCAAGAAGGTGGTCCGCAGGGTGCTGGCTGGTGGGACAAGGTTGACAGCAAGTTCAAGGGTTGGGGCGACAACCAGTGGAAAGCTGCGGGTTTCCGCGCCGTGCCCAACTGCGTTGTGCGCAAATCGGCCTTCATCGCGCCTGGCGTGGTGTTGATGCCATCCTTTGTGAACATCGGTGCTTATGTGGACTGCGGCACAATGGTCGACACATGGGCCACTGTCGGGTCTTGCGCCCAGATCGGTAAGAACGTGCATCTGTCTGGCGGCGTTGGCATTGGCGGCGTGTTGGAGCCGATGCAAGCGGGTCCAACCATCATCGAAGACAACTGCTTTATCGGGGCCCGCTCCGAAGTGGTCGAAGGCTGCATCGTGCGCGAAGGATCGGTTTTGGGCATGGGCGTATTTATCGGCCAATCAACCAAGATCGTAGATCGCGAAACCGGCGAAGTCATGTATGGCGAAGTGCCGTCCGGTTCCGTTGTGGTGGCGGGCTCCATGCCATCCAAGAACGGTGTGAATCTTTACTGCGCTGTGATCGTCAAACGCGTGGATGAAAAGACCCGTTCCAAAACCTCCATCAACGAGCTGCTGCGCGACTGATCCGCAGCGCGGGAACCAAACCCCGGACTTGTGCGTTCTCCTTCTAACAAAGTGAAGGAGAACGACATGACAGGACTTGGATGGTTTGCGGCGCTTGTTGTCGGGGCGCTTGCAGGCTGGATTGCTGAAAAGATCATGAAGCGTGACCACGGTTTGCTGCTGAACATCTTTATGGGCATCGTGGGTGCGATGCTGTTCAACGCGATCCTCGGGTTTATTTTTGGCTCGTCTTTGGGCGGCTGGATCGGACAGCTGTTTGCCGGTGTTGTCGGGGCCTGTATCCTGATTGCGGCGATCAACGCCTTTCGCAGCCGGTCCTGAGCCGAGGCTTTTCAATTCCCACAGATCACGCTAGGGCTGCCTTTCACGCGAAAAAGGTGGCCCTTGTCATGTCTAATCCTAAGAAAGCCAAAAAGAAGTCACGCCAACAGGTGTTCACCTTGCTGGTGCAGATTGGCCGCAAAGAGGGTGATGGCTTGCCGGACAAGGCAACCGGTGCCGCGCTGATGTGTTTCGCCTCCGGCGTGGATGAGGCCGAAGCCGTGCGTGAAACCGTTGCTATTCTCAAACAGGCGGACACCAATCCTTTGGATGTGACTGGCTATGGCACCATGGAAGAACGCGAAGCGGACGGGCAAGACATCAGCGATGAAGAACGCGCCCTGATGCAGCGCGCGCTTGAGGAAAATGCGGTGATCGTGGCGCAAATGACCCCGTTCTTTGATAAGGAATTACCATCACCGGAATGAGGCAAGGATCGCAAGGTTTGCTATCCTTTGACTTGCCCATTTTAGATCAAGCGGCCCGCTGACGCGCCAGATGGATGGCGTCATACCAACGCAGAACGTGATGCGCCGGGCGTCCATGTTCGGGCAGGGAACCACGGTCAAATGATTGGAGCAGGCTGTTGGCCAGATGTTGGCCATTGCGCCGAATGCGTCCGATATAAAGGCTTTCCAGCGTGGTCCCAGCGGCAAGCAAGGTTTCGTGGGACGGCAACAGCAACTGGGCATAGCGAATGACGGGTCCGCAGGGTTCTTCAAGCGCGGCGAACCCGTTGACCAGATGACGTGCGGGCACCAGTACCGCCTCTTGGTTGAACAGATATTCCACCTCCGGCCCGTCGATGATCAGCCTTTGATCGGGGGAAACGATGATATCTTGTTGCAAGCCAAAGTAGGGCGCGCGCAGCCGTACGGGGCGATAACTGCCGCGGGCCGGGACCATTCTACCCAAGCTATGGAGAACCGGCACGATGCCCGCGTTGCCCGTCAGGACAGTATCACCGCGCTGTAGCTGCCCCACTTCCTTGTACCCGCGCGGCGTCGCAACCGGTGTGCTTGGCAGCAGGCTTGGCATCGGGCCAATTGGTTCGATCTGATCTGACAGCGCGGCAAAGATCATATCGGCAGAAAAGCTGTGATCATTGCGCCCCAACATCAGGTCGCGAATGTCATCCAGCGATAGCGGTTTTGGCACATCAATATAGGCATGCGAAATCTGCGCGTCTTCCGGCCGCTCCAGCGTCATCCGGGCCCAGTTTGCGTTGCAATCCCACGAATAGGTGATCCTGATTACATCTGTGCGCCCGGTTTCGGATCTTTGGATCGCGGCATGACAGATGTCCTGATCCTGCACCTGAACCATCGCGATCCCACCGCCTGGGATGGCTTGAAAGGTCAGGCTGCGCAACTCGGGATAGGTGGCTTTGTACCCGAACAGAACCTGCGGTTTGCCATCAGGGGTCAGCCGGGTCTCAAACATGATCGTGCCACGATTGAGCAAGCTGCCGGGATGATCTGCCAGCAGAGGTTTGTCTTTCTTGTCGGCGCCAAGACCGCGCAGGGAAAACCGCCGGTCATCGTGATCGCTGAGGGCCAGCCATGTCATCTTAAGCCACCTGACCAGAACGCAGAAGATCGGCTTCGAACCGCTTCAAGGTCCGACGTGCCGCGGGGGGATAGCCGATGCCGGTTTCGGGATCAATTTCGGGAAAGAGCGCACAGATCTCGGCGACAACTTCTGTTTCAAAGCTCTTGTTGGTTTGCGGGCCGGGCAGATAGCTTTCTGTCTCAAGCCCCTCGGAGAAGACCACCTGATGACGGTCAAATAGCAGGTGAACATAGGTCACATCGCCGCCCGGTCTGCGCCGCACGGACCTGTCGTTGACCAGATCACGTGCTGCGACCAGGACCTCGGCCTCACCAAACAGAAGCTCTGCCAGATTATCACGGATCAAGACCCGGTGTAGCGGAGATACCAGCAGGTCGCGGTGATCGCCAAACGTGTTGGCGCGGATATGGATCGGGGCAAACTCACCCTCGGCCTCAACTGTACGTGTCCCGATCCAGCGCAACGGTTGCGGCCCGTCATCTTGGGTCAGCACCAGATCTCCCGGCATCAGGGTCTCGGCAGGGCGCTCACCCTCAGGGGTATCGATCATTGTCCCAGCGACAAAGCAAGGCACGCCAGTCGCGTTGACAAAGCCGACATCGGTGTTGCTGCCGTTGTCGACAGTATAGGTGAAATTGAAGTTCTCGACATCGCCGTCACCTGTCACGGTAAAGGTGCCGTTCGGATTCAGCTTGACTGTCTGGCCCGTGGGCAGGGTGATCGTATCACCGGCAAAAACGTCTTGTCCGTTGATTTGTGTGATCGTCAGCGTGCTGCCGGGTGCGTTGTTGATGTCATTGGCCAGAACATCAATGTCTTTGTCACCGTCGGGGTAAAGATCAATATCATCCGACACCGCGACAAGGCCGGTCTGAACCGAATTGCCCGCGATCAAGAGATTTGAATCAAATTGGTTGTCCGACACATCCGCAATGGCGATCCGCATGGAGTTCACAACATTCGGGTTCACGGCCATCGTCAAAGTCATGGTGATGGTAAAGCCGTCCATCTCGGTGTTGTAATCGTCGGACTGGTTGTTGACGTACATGTTGATGTTGTTGGTCGTATTGACGTTACCCGGATCGGTATCGCCATTGCCAACATCCATCTCCACCAGATCACCATTGACCCAGACGCCTACAAAATCCTGATAGATCGAATTTTGAAACTCGGGGTATTCCTCGGATGAAAACACAAACTGCATCGTCATGGTGGCCGCATCGGGGATGAAATCCACGTCCAGCGTTGAGGCATCATAGGTACGTGCGCCAGCGTGGTTGTTGTACATGCTGACGTTATTGCTGCCAGAGGTATTGGTGCCGGTGTTCGTACTTTGGTTGGACTGGCCGCTGGAATTGGTGAAATCCTCAGCCTCGCCCGTGGACATGATCACACCGGTATCAGATGGCGTAACCCCCGGCGCGACGCTGTTGCCGTTGGAGTAGATGCCTGCGCTGTCGCGATCACCGTAGTATGTGGCGCCAGTGACCGTGACGCCATTGCCAAAGATCGCCTGCGCCATATCAAGCGCAGTTGTGCCTTCGCGCACCGTTTCAATAGGGAGTTCCGACGCTGCTACCATGTGCCTCAAACCTCTGGTTCAGACAGAACGTGGCAGCCTGCATGGTATGCCCATGCGATTGTTCTTGGATGCAAGCGCGGCCGGATTTTTCCGGTTCCGTCATTTGCGATATGCTGCTGCGCCCTGCCTCGGGTCATATTATTGCCACAAACTTAACACGAGGATTTAAGAACTGTTAACCTTTTCTGGGCGATCCCCCTTGGCATCGGGTGTTTTTCGCCACAAAACAGGGCAAATTTCACTGACCCAGCCAAAAGGAACTGCCATGCCCGGTGTTGATCCCGCCGAATTGACCGCCAAATTGGTGCAATGTGCCTCTGTTACCCCTGCAAATGAGGGGGCGTTGGAAATCTTGTATGACCTGTTGAGCGAGGCGGGGTTTGATTGTGCCTGGGCGGATCGGGGCGGAATTCGCAATCTGTTCGCCCGCTGGGGCAACAAGGGCAACACACGCTCCTTCGGGTTCAATGGTCACACCGATGTCGTGCCGATTGGCAATCCTGAGGATTGGTCCATGCCGCCATTCGGGGCCGAGATCAAAGACGGCGTCATGTTCGGGCGCGGCACCACGGATATGAAATCCGGCGTTGCCGCTTTTGCCGCCGCAGCCGTGGATTTTGTAAAAGATACTCCGCCCGACGGGTCGATCATTCTAACCATTACGGGCGATGAAGAAGGTGACGCGCTGGATGGCACCACCGCGCTTCTTGAATACATGGAAAACAACGGCGAGCGCATGGATGTGTGCTTGGTGGGCGAGCCGACCTGCCCGGAGACCATGGGCGAGATGATGAAAATCGGGCGCCGCGGTTCAATGAATGCGCGCGTCACGGTCACGGGCGTGCAGGGGCATTCGGCTTATCCGCACCGCGCCAACAATCCGCTCAATGCGATGGTCCGCCTGATGGACAGGTTGGCCTCGCATGAACTAGATCAAGGCACAGATCACTTTGACGCCTCCACATTGGCGATTGTGACCGTTGATACCGGCAACCCGGCTACAAATGTCATTCCGGCAAATTGCACAGCGGGTTTGAACATCCGCTTTAATGATCTGCACTCAGGGGCCAGCTTGACCACATGGCTGGAGCAACAAAACGCGCTCATCCGTGACGAATTTGGCGTTGAAATCGAGATGAGCGTCAAAATTTCCGGTGAAAGCTTCATCACGCCGCCCGGACCCCTGTCGGATATGATCGGCAAGGCGGTTGAGGCTGAAACGGGGGTGAAACCTGTGTTGTCCACATCGGGCGGCACATCGGATGCGCGGTTTGTCAAACATCACTGCCCGGTGGTGGAATTCGGGTTGGTCGGCCAATCCATGCACAAGGTCGATGAACATGTGAAGGTGGACCATATTCACCAGCTCAAAGCGATCTATGGCCGCATTCTGCGGGACTATTTTGCGTGAAAAACGCCACCCTCATCGTGATGGTGAAGGAACCGCGACCCGGACGGGTGAAAACACGGCTGGGGCGTGACATTGGAATGACAGCTGCGGCGTGGTGGTTCCGCCATCAAACCCGCCGACTGTTGCGCCGAATCGAAGATCCCCGCTGGCAGGTTGTTCTGGCTGTCGCGCCGGATGTTGAAGGCCTGAAAAGCCGCAACTGGCCGTCACATCTCGCCCGCTTTCCTCAAGGCAACGGAAACCTGGGCGACCGTATGGCGCGGATGCTGCGTCTGTCCGCACCGGGACCAGCCTGCGTGATTGGCGCCGATATTCCCGGCATCACCCGTCACCACATTGCCAAGGCATTTGCCGCGCTGGGCGATCATGATGCGGTTTTTGGCCCTGCGCCAGATGGTGGTTACTGGCTTGTCGGGCTGAAACATCCCGCACGCCAGCCAGCTGGGTTTTTCGCGGGTGTGCGTTGGTCCAGCGCAGATGCACTGTCAGACAGCAAGGCAACGCTTGCGGGCTACCGGATTGCTGAGATTACGCCACTGCGGGACATAGACACAGCAGACGATTTGCGATGACGCGCCGCAGGTCGCGTGCTACCTCAGGAATATGAGCAAAATCCCCTCCAAACCCGAAATTCTCGAATGGATCACCCAGAACCCGACCTTGACCGCCAAGCGCGACATCGCCAAGGCGTTCGGGATCAAAGGCGCCGTGCGTATCGACCTCAAGCGGGTGCTGAAAGAGCTGGAAGCCGAAGGTCATCTGGAAAAGCGCAATCGCAGCTACCAAGACCCTGACCGTTTGCCGCCGGTCTCCGTTTTGGTGGTCACTGGCCCGGACCGCGACGGCGACCTTTACGCCAAGCCGATGGAATGGCAGGGCGAAGGGCAAGAACCGCGCGTATTAGTTTTGCCGCGTGCCTCTGATCCGGCGCTGGGTGAGGGGGATCGCATTCTGGCGCGGCTCACCCTGATCAAGAACGAAGACCATCATTATGAGGCGCGGCTTATCCGGCGCATCGGGACCAACCCCAAGAAAGTCTTGGGCATTTTCCGCAAGCGGACTGAAGGCGGCCGGATTATTCCCATCGACAAAGGCTCTGACAAAGAGTGGATCGTCGCCGATGATGCAACCTTCGGGGCCAAGGACGGTGAGCTGGTCGAAGGAGAATTGGCCGGCCCGAAAGGCCGGATGGGCCTGCCGCGTGCACGCATCGTTGACCGGTTGGGCGATCCATCAGCCCCCAAAGCCGTGTCACTGATTGCTATCCATCAACACGGCATTCCCGATCAGTTTCCCGATGATGTGATCGCGCAAGCGGATGCGGCCAAACCGATGGGTTTGAAAGGGCGGGAGGATCTGCGCGAAATGCCGTTGATCACAATTGATCCCTCCGATGCGCGGGATCATGATGATGCCTGTTATGCCCATGCCGATGACGATCCCAATAACGAAGGCGGGCATGTCGTCTGGGTCGCGATTGCGGATGTGGCCGCCTATGTCACACCCGGATCGCCGCTGGACCAAGAGGCGCGCCGGCGGGGCAATTCGACCTATTTTCCGGACCGCGTTGTGCCGATGTTGCCGGACCGCCTTTCTGGAGATTTGTGCAGCCTGCATGAAGGCGTGCCGCGAGCCTGTATTGCTGTGCGCATGGTGCTTGATTCCAAAGGCAACAAACTGCGCCACAGCTTTCATCGGGGGCTGATGAAATCTCCGGCATCGCTGCATTATCAAGAAGTGCAGGACGCGATCGACGGACAGCCCAACGACCGGACCGAAGCTTTGCTGGAGCCGGTGCTAAGGCCGCTTTATGCCGCTTACGAGGCGCTAAAACTGGCCCGCGCTGAGCGGCAACCGCTTGACCTCGACTTGCCAGAGCGGCGCATCGAACTTGAGGCTGACGGAACTGTTAAATCGGTGAATTTCAAGGAACGGCTGGACGCGCATCGGTTGATTGAAGAATTCATGGTGCTGGCCAATGTAGCGGCGGCAGAAACGCTATTGGCAAAGAAGGTTGATCTGCTGTTTCGGGTCCACGAGGAACCTTCACCCGAAAAGTTGGAAAGCCTTCGGGAGACCGCGCAAGCGGCAGGGTTCAAGCTGGCCAAGGGTCAAGTTTTGCAAACTGCACATCTGAACCGGTTGCTCAATGATGCGGCGGGCAGTGATGAGGCCGAGCTGATCAACATCTCGACCCTGCGGTCGATGACACAGGCCTATTATGCGCCGCAACATCTGGGTCACTTTGGTTTGGCGCTGCGGTCCTACGCACATTTCACCTCGCCCATCCGCCGCTATGCCGATCTGATCGTGCACCGTGCATTGATCACGGCGCATGGCTGGGGCAAAGACGGGCTCAGCCCCGAAGAAACCGAGCGGCTGGAACAAACCGCGGCGCATATTTCGGACACTGAACGCCGGTCGATGATGGCGGAGCGTGACACGACGGATCGTTATCTTGCGTCCTATTTGTCAGAACGTGTTGGCAATGAAATGACTGGCCGGACCAGCGGCATTGCCCGGTTCGGAGTGTTTGTGAAGCTGGACGAGACCGGCGCGGACGGTCTTATTCCGATGCGCAATCTGGGGCGTGAATACTTCCACCACGATGCGGATAGCCAGACCCTGATGGGGTCTGACACTGGCATGATCATTGGTTTGGGCCAGCGGGTCAAAGTGAGGCTTTCGGAGGCCGTTCCTGTCACTGGTGGCATCGCACTTGAGCTGCTTGAGATCGAGGATCAGAAGATAAAACAAGGCTCGCGCAGCCCCGCAGGCCGAAGCCCGCGTGGCAAGGCGCATAGAGCCAAACGCAAGAAGGATAAGATCAAGCGCAAAGTGACGCGGAGCCGTCGGTGACCCATTGTTTGCCCAACGCGTCACTGACCCGGTCGATATAGCGGCACAGCACTTCGTCTTCGGCAACGCGTGTCTTGAGCAGGGTTTTGCCCGGCGTGGCCCGCATATTGGTCAGCATCGCCGCGACCGAAGCATCAGCCGCTGTGGGCCTGTCGCCGAACAGGTAGGCGCCAAGCCAAAGCCGCGTCAAAATGGCTTGCAGGTCTGGCTCAAGCCTAGCGAGGCGTTCTTCGTCGGACCACCGGCCAAGGCCTTGAAATTGCGTGCCCTGAATGACTGACTTGCGCAATTTGTTGGTGATCAATTTGCGCAACATCTTGGGAATGCTGTCAAAATAGGTTTCTCGGATCACTGGCCAAACTGCATCGTTGCACCACCTGTCCGCGACGATGTGGAAATACATATGCTCTTCCGCCATGCGGATGAATGCACGCGACGTGGCCTTTTCCATATCGGACAACCCTGGATCAAACTCCGCGCCCAGACCTTCAAGATGGCTGCGGATATTGTCGCTGTCATGGATCAGCTGGCCGTCCGTTTGGATTGCGGGTAGTTTTTGATTGGGCATCTTGCGTGGATCAGCAAGGTCTTCACGTTGCCAAGCCTGCCCTGACATATTCAAAAGCCAGATGGCCTTTGTACAAAATGGGCTTGCGGCGGGTTCGCCAAAGGCGGGTTTGTAAGTGTAGAGGGTGATCATCAGAGTCTCCTGTTTCTGATGCTGGAGTAACATTCGATACTGTCAATTTCTGACAGGATGGAGTATGATCTTGGGATGAACCGCACCCATCGCCTCTTTCAGATGATGACAACCTTGCGCCGTCTGCCCGCGCCTGTTCGGGCAGTGCAATTGGCGAACGAGATGGACGTGTCCCTGCGCACTGTCTATCGCGATATTGACGCGTTGCGCGGTCTTGGAGCCGTGATCGATGGCGAGGCCGGATTTGGCTACACCTTGATCGAAGACGCCGCATTGCCGCCGCTTGGGTTCGAAGACGACGAGCTGGAGGCGTTGGTCTTGGGCCTGCGCGATGTGGCGGTGATTGGCGATCCGGCCCTGTCACGCGCGGCGGAATCTGCGCTTGCCAAGCTGACTGCGCGGGTGCCGCCCCGGCAGGCCCATCGCCTGCAACACGCCATTCTAGATGCCCGCCGTTTCTTTCGCCCCGATCCACCTCGCATTGATGTGGCGGATTTGCGGGCCGCCACATGGGCCGAAGAAACAGTTGCGTTCTCTTATGTTGATGCCAAAGGCGCCCCGTCGATCCGCGAGGTTGATCCACTGGGTATCGTCTATATGCAAGACACCAATATGCTAATGGCATGGTGTCATTTACGCTGTGATTTCAGGGTGTTCCGCCTTGACCGGATGGATGATCTGCGGCGCACCGGGCAAAGTTTTCGGCCACGCAGGGTGCCAATGCTTCGAGAATACACAAAGCAATTGCGGGCCGAAGCCGAAGAGCGGGCAAGATGCCGCCCAAGCGCAACCGGCCCTTCTGCGGATGACAAAACCTGATAAGATGGCCTTGCAGGCAACAGGTGAAAAATGATGCGGATGAGCAGTCTTCTATGTGCGATGTCATTGGCTATTGCACCGGTTCTGGCACTGGCGGCAGGGCCGGAAATATCGTCTCGGCCACCGGGTCAGCGCAGCGCTTTGGCTGCCGTTGCGGGCGTGGCCGCACAAGAGCCTGCAGGGCTGAGAAATTGGATTGCGGGTTTTCGCAAACGCGCTCTGTCGCAAGGCATTTCGGCACAGACCTTTGACACTGCAATGACTGGTCTTCGCTATGATACTCAAGTGATTAAACGCGATCGGAACCAATCGGAGTTTACCAAAACCATTTGGGATTATCTGGACACTGCCGTATCTGATCTGCGCATTGCGAACGGGCGCAAGGCCTTGGCCAAATGGCAAGGCACGCTGACCAATATCGAAGCGCGTTATGGGGTAGAGAAGGAAGTTGTCACCGCAATCTGGGGGCTTGAAAGCGCATATGGCACCTTTCGCGGCAGTGACAACGTCATCCGCTCACTGGCCACGTTGGCCTATGATGCACGCCGCGCCGCGTTCTTTGAGGCGGAGCTGATCCATGCGCTGACCATTTTGCAATCGGGCGACACCGACCGGTCGCGGATGCGCGGAAGCTGGGCCGGTGCGATGGGGCATACACAGTTTATGCCGTCATCATTTCAGGCACATGCGGTCGATTATGACGGCGATGGTCGGCGCAATATTTGGGAGGATGATCCAAAGGATGCTTTGGCGTCAACCGCTGCCTATCTGAAACATTTTGGCTGGACCAAAGGACAACCGTGGGGTGTTGAGGTCTCGTTGCCCGAGGGGTTTGATTACACGACCGCCCGCCGCGATCTGGTGAAACTGCCAAGCGCATGGGCCGCCCAAGGCGTAACGGGCACGAATGGTCCGATCGCCGACCACGGCACGGCATCGGTGCTGTTGCCGGGCGGTGCGGAGGGCGCCGCGTTCTTAGTGTTCGACAATTTTGAAGTGCTGGAAAGGTACAACACCGCAGATGCCTATGTAATCGGTGTCGGGCATCTTAGCGACCGGATCAAAGGCGGCGGGCCGATTCGCCATGATTGGCCGCGCGGCGACCGCGCCCTGACATTTGATGAGCGGATAGAATTGCAAAAGCGGCTGACGGCGGCGGGCTTTGATACCATCAAGATCGACGCCAAAATGGGCCCTTTGACCATCAACGCCGTGCGCAATTTCCAGAGAGCCAAAGGGCTTTTGCCAGATGGCTATCCGTCATTGCGGTTGTTGGAGCGTTTGAGAGCGCTATAGGCCGGTATAAATCCGGCCTATAGAGAAGTTGTTTAAGATGCCGCTTTGAGCATGTCTTTTTCCTGAAGCTCCGCATAGGTCGCATCCAAGGCGGCTTTGGCCCGAGTTGCCAATACTTTGATTTCTGCAGGGGTGATGACCAACGGCGGCGATACGATCATCCGGTCGCCCACATGGCGCATCACGAGGTTCTGGGCAAAGCAGTTCTCGCGGCAGATATAGCCCACTGCGCCTTGCTCTCCGGCAAAGGGCGCGCGGCTGCCCTTGATGGGGGCCAACTGAATGGAGGCCATCAGACCAGACATATTGATCGTCCCAACCAAGGGATGTTCTTCAAGCGCTTCAAAGGCGGCTTTTAAGGCAGGGGCTGCAACATTGCGCACGTGATCGATGATGTTTTCTTCTTCGATGATCCGGAGATTTTCCAGCGCGACAGCGGCACAAACAGGATGACCCGAATAGGTATAACCGTGGTTAAACTCACAGGCACTGATCACAGAGGCCACTTCATCACTGACGATCGACCCGCCAATGGGCGCATAGCCGGAGCTGAGCCCCTTGGCGATGGTCATGATGTCTGGGCTGATCCCTAATGTCTGAGATCCAAACATATTGCCGGTTCGTCCAAACCCGCAGATCACTTCATCGGCGATCAGCAAAACATCATGCTTTTTGCAGATCCGCTGAATTTCGGGCCAATAGGTGCTGGGGGGCACAACCACACCGCCTGCACCCTGAACAGGTTCACCAATAAAGGCTGCAACCTTATCCGCACCCAGCTCAAGGATTTTGGTTTCCAGTTCCTGCGCACAGGCCAGACCAAAGTCTTCGGGTGTTTGATCTCCGCCCTCGGCCCACCAGTCGGGCTGTGCGATGTGGTGAATGCCGGGAATGGGCATGCCGCCCTGTTCGTGCATGTAGGTCATGCCGCCCAGTGACCCAGACCCAACCGAGGAGCCGTGATAAGCGTTCTTGCGGCTGATCACATGGCTTTTCTCTGGCTGACCCTTTTGCGCCCAATAGGTCCGCACCATCCGGAGGTTGGTGTCATTGGCCTCAGAGCCGGAACCGGCGAAAAACACATGGTTCAGATCGCCGGGGGCGAGTTCGGCCAGTTTTGCCGCCAATGCGATCACCGGCACATGGGTCGTCTGGAAGAAGGTGTTGTAATACGGCAGCTCAAGCATCTGGCGAGCGGCGACTTGGCTCATCTCTTCGCGGCCATATCCGATGTTGACGCACCACAGACCCGCCATTGCATCCAGAATTTCGTGACCCTCGCTGTCTGTGAGATAGACGCCCTTGGCCCGCGTGATGACCCGCGCACCCTTTTTGCCCAGCGCCTCGTTCTCCGAAAAAGGGTGAAGGTGGTGCGCGGCATCCAATGCCTGCAATTCATCAGTCGGAAGGTGGTTTGAGATGATAGACATGATTCTGCGCCTTTCAATATGGCCTAACGGAGTGAGCGCAGAATATGATCAAATTATCCGAAGTCAATCGAATCAGTTGGCTTGCTGACCTTCTTCAAAGGCGGCTTGTACCTGAAGCATACCTTGCTCTACGTCCTCTGCCATGGCTGCAACCGCGGCTTCGATATTGTTCGCGGCCAGGGCCTCAAGCAGGTCTTTGTGTTTGTCCGGCAGATTGCTGGTTCCGAACCGCCCGCAAATGACCCGCAACGAGGGTCCAAAGCGCAGCCAAAGCCTGTCAACTGTTGCGCTCATGATCGGGGCATCGGCGCCATCATAAATCAGGCTGTGAAACCGGTAATTGTGCGTCAAATATCCACCCACATCCCCCAGTGCAATGGCCTGATTAAGATCTCTGTCACAGGATTGCAGCGCCGCAAGCCGGTCCGGTGTCATGCGTTCTGCAGCCCTACGTGTGAGTTCACTTTCGAGGGTTTTTCTCATAAAATAAAGCTCGTTGGCGCAGCTTTCGGTCAACTCCGGGACGCTAACGCGGCGGTTGCCTTGATGGGTGAGCGCCCCTTCAGAGATCAATCTGCGCAAGGCCTCGCGCACCGGGGTCATCCCTGCGCCCAACTGCTTGGTCAGGCCCTGGATGGTCACCGCTTGGCCGGGGGCCAGATCGCCAAAAAGAATCATCTGGCGCAGTTCTTCATAGACATGTTGATGCGCGGGCGTTTTTACAGATTGTTCCGCCCCGCTTTCCCTATTGGATGAAATCACGTCTGTCGCCATTTTCTGCCGCCCAAATTCTACGCTGTTACGGTACCTTGCACCAATGCGTTGTGCGTGAAACCATAAATCATCTTGCCCGAAGAGGCAAAACTTGATCAAATTAACGTAAGGCCGGGGTCAACCCGGTCACCTGATGGGAGCTTACTATGAAGAACCGAATTCTTGGCGGCGTTGCCGCAACAGCCCTGACTGCGGTCAGCGCCATGGCCGATGAAGTACGCGTGTACAACTGGTCTGACTATATCGACGAAAGCCTGCTGGAAAAGTTCGAGGCCGAAACCGGCATCGAATTGATCTATGACGTGTTTGACAGCAACGAAGTTCTGGAAACCAAAATGCTGGCCGGTGGGTCCGGTTATGATGTTGTGGTGCCCTCCGGAACGTTCTTACAGCGCCAGATCAGCGCGGGTGCGTTTCAGAAGCTGGATATGTCCAAGCTGTCCAACAACGGCAACCTTTGGGACGTCATCGAAGATCGCCTGAAGAAATATGACCCAAGCAACGAATACGCCATCAACTACATGTGGGGTACCACAGGTATCGGCGTGAACATTGGCAAGGTCAAAGAGGCACTGGGCGAGGATGCCCCTGTCGGCTCTCTCGCGTTGCTGTTTGATCCTGCGAATATGGAAAAGCTGGCCGGTTGCGGCGTGCATTTCCTCGACGCTCCTGCTGAAATGATCCCGGCGGCACTGGCCTACATCGGTGAGGATCCCGACAGCCAGGACAAAGACGTGATCGCAAAGGCCGAGGGCGTCTTGACCCCCGTCGCGCCGTTTGTGCAGAAATTCCACAGCTCGGAATACATCAACGCGCTGGCCAATGGCGATATCTGCGTCGCATTCGGTTGGTCGGGTGATATCCTTCAGGCGCGTGATCGTGCGGCAGAGGCGGAAAATGGTGTTGAGATCGAATATTACGCGCCGTCCGAGGGCGCGCTGATGTGGTTTGACAACATGGCAATCCCGGTTGACGCACCAAACCCCGATGCCGCGCATAAATTCCTGAACTTTATCATGGATGCGCAGAACATGGCTGCGGCCTCCAACTATGTCTACTACGCCAACGGCAATCTGGCGTCTCAGGAATTTCTTGAGGAAGACGTGATCGGCGATACCGCGATTTATCCAGACGCCGCGACACTGGAAAATCTTTATACGACATCGCCTTACGGGCCAAAAACCCAACGTTTGGTGACGCGTATGTGGACCAAGATTAAGTCCGGTACCTAAAATTGATTGGGGCAAGGCAGCGATGCCTTGCCCTTTTTACATGCCCGATCAATTGGGCCGAGCGAAGGATTGCCAGCCGTGAGCCAAACCGTTTTTGCGCCTTGGGATGATCCCAAAGAAAAACCCCTCATCCGCTTTCAAAATGTAACCAAGAAGTTTGGTGAATTTGTCGCGATTGACGATCTGACGCTGGATATTTTTGAACAGGAATTCTTTGCCCTGCTTGGCCCCTCTGGCTGCGGCAAAACCACGATGATGCGCATGTTGGCCGGGTTCGAAACGCCCAGCGAAGGCCGGATCGAACTGGCCGGTCAGGATATTGGCCCGGTGCCGCCAAACAAACGCGCCGTGAACATGATGTTCCAGTCTTATGCTCTGTTTCCGCATCTTTCGATCTGGGAAAACATTGCATTTGGCCTCCGCCGTGATCGCAAATCCAAAGACGAGATCAATGCGCGGGTTGAGGAAATGCTCAAACTCACCCGGCTTGAAAAATTTGCCCAACGCAAGCCGCATCAGATCTCTGGTGGGCAAAGGCAGCGTGTGGCGCTGGCCCGTTCTTTGGCCAAGGCGCCTAAATTGTTGTTGCTGGATGAACCTTTGGGCGCATTGGACAAAAAGCTGCGCCAAGACACACAATTTGAGCTAATGGACATTCAGGAAACCACCGGTACGACCTTTGTGATCGTGACCCACGACCAAGAAGAGGCCATGACCGTTGCGTCCCGCGTGGCTGTCATGGACGAAGGCCGGATCATTCAGGTCTCCACCCCCGCCGCGATTTATGAATATCCCAACTCTGTTTATGTGGCGGATTTCATTGGCGATGTGAACATCATCGAAGCGACGGCAAAGGCGTCCGGCGAAGAGATGTATGATCTCAACTGGGCTGATGGTCAGCCGCCGATCAAGGCAACCTCGACCAAGCCATTCACCGAAGGGCAGCAGGCCCATTTGGCCATTCGCCCCGAGAAAATCCGCATCTCGACCGAAAAGCCGGAAGATGCGCCAAACGCCATGCAGGGCAAGGTTCTCGATATCGCTTATCTGGGCAACCTCAGCACCTATCATGTTGAATTGCCCGGCGGTCAGATTATCAAAACCCAGACCGCCAACACCCGCCGCCTCGCACGCCGAGACATCACATGGGAAGATCCCGTCTGGATCTCATGGAGCGCCACCGCTGGCGTTTTGCTAGACCAATGATGCGCCGCGCCGCCCTGATCACGGTGCCTTATCTGTGGCTTTTGCTGCTGTTTTTGGTGCCGTTTCTGATCGTTTTCAAAATTTCGCTTTCGGATACGGCACTCGCAATCCCGCCCTACGCGCCGACGATGCGCGACGGGCTATTTGCCCTCTTGGCGGAATTGGATTTTGAGAATTTTGTCTTTCTGACCGAAGATGATCTTTACTGGAAGGCTTATCTCAGCTCTCTCAAGATCGCTGTTATCTCTACGGTGTTGACCTTGTTGGTCGGCTACCCCATCGCCTATGGCATGGCCCGCGCCCCCGAAGAATGGCGGCCAACCTTGATGATGTTGGTGATCCTGCCGTTCTGGACCTCCTTTCTGATCCGCGTTTATGCATGGATGGGTATTCTGAGCAACGAAGGACTGTTGAACCAATTCCTTCAGTGGCTCGGGCTGATCAATGATCCGCTGACCATTCTGAACACGACCACCGCTGTCTATATCGGTATCGTTTATACCTATCTGCCGTTTATGATCCTGCCGATTTATGCAGCGCTGGATCGGCTTGACGATTCATTGAACGAAGCCGCCGAAGATCTGGGATGTTCGCGCATGCAGGCGTTTTGGTTGGTGACCATTCCTCTGTCCAAAAACGGAATCATTGCAGGCTCATTCCTTGTGTTCATCCCGGCGTTGGGCGAATTTGTGATCCCGTCTCTGCTTGGTGGATCAGGCACGCTGATGATCGGCAAAGTGCTTTGGGAAGAATTCTTTAACAACCGCGATTGGCCGGTCGCCAGCGCGGTTGCGGTGATCTTGCTGCTGATCCTCGTGATCCCGATTGTGCTGTTCCAGCGCAATCAGCAAAAACAGGCGGAGGCAGAGCAATGAGGCGCTTAAGCTGGTTCAATGTCACGTCGCTGACGCTGGGATTTGCCTTTCTATACCTGCCGATGGTCATTCTGGTGATCTACAGTTTCAACGCATCAAAGCTGGTCACAGTTTGGGCCGGGTTCTCCACCAAATGGTACGGCGAATTGATCCAGAACGAGGCGTTTCTGGATGCGGCTTGGGTTACACTTAAGGTTGCGGTCATATCCTCAACCTTTGCGACCATTCTGGGCACGATGGCCGCCTATGTATTGGTGCGTGGCGGGCGCTTTCTGGGGCGCACATTGTTCTCTGGCATGATCTACGCCCCACTGGTGATGCCCGAAGTGATCACCGGCCTGTCGTTGCTGCTTTTGTTTATCGGGATTGGGCTGGATCGCGGTGTTCTGACCATCGTTCTGGCGCATACGACCTTTTCCATGTGCTATGTCTCGGTGGTTGTCTCATCGCGGCTGGTCTCCTTTGACCGGTCGTTGGAAGAGGCGGCGCTTGATTTGGGATCCTCCCCATGGGAGGCGTTTCGCCTTGTGACCTTGCCGATCATTGCGCCAGCTGTGATTTCCGGTTGGCTTCTGGCGTTTACACTCAGCTTGGATGATCTGGTGATTGCGTCATTCACCTCTGGCCCCTCTGCCACGACATTACCGATCAAGATCTTCAGCGCTGTGCGCTTGGGCGTATCTCCCGAGATTAACGCGCTTTCCACGATTATGATCGCCATTGTGACCGTGGGCGTGATCAGCGCCTCTTTGGTCAGCAAACGCAATTCACTTCGCGCCCAAAAGGATGCGCAGGCGGCGGAACGTGCCAACGGATGACACGGATCTATCCTGACTTTGCCTATGGTGATGGACCTCGCGCGGGGTGTTGGTGGGATGAAACCTGCGCGGCGCCAGATCGGCCAGAACTGACCGGGGATCACCGGTGTGACGTTGCCATTATCGGTGGCGGGTTCACGGGGATTTCTGCGGCGCTTCATCTGGCGCAAACAGGCGTTTCTGCCACTGTTCTTGAAAGCCGATATGTTGGTTGGGGGGCGTCCGGGCGCAATGGCGGATTCTGCTGCCTGGGTGGTGGCATGATGGAAGACGCCGCGCTCGACAAAGCGTTTGGTCGCCAAGGCCGGGCGGATTGGCGCAACGCAGAGGTGGCTGCGGTCAAGTTGGTCGAAAACCTGATTGCGCGTTTTGGCATGGACGTGGACCGCCATTCAAACGGCGAAACCATGTTTGTCCATCGCGCGCGGCATTTCGAGGCCCTCAAGAACGCTCGGGCCTATTACGCTGAAAACTACGGGGTAGAGACGGAACTTACCGGTCCGCAAGACCTGCAGGATGCCGGGATGAACGCGGGGTATCACGGGGCACTGACCATTCCGATTGGGTTTGGCTTGAACCCGCGAAAATACATCACCGGATTGGCATCCGCTGCCGAAGCGGCGGGCGCCAACATCTACCACGAAAGCCCGGTGACTTCGGTGCGCAGAACAGCAAGTGGATTCTCTGTCGCAACGCCCAATGGCACCGTGACAGCAGACAAGGTCATTGTTGCGACCAACGGGTATTCCTCCGAAGACCTGCCGCCTTGGCTGGCCGGGCGGTATATGCCGACGCAATCCAGCATCATCGTGACGCGGCCCCTGACCCAAGAGGAACTGTCCGCGCAAAACTGGACCAGCAGGCAAGCTTGCTATGACACCCGCAGTTTGCTGCATTACTTTCGCCTGATGCCCGACAATCGCATGTTGTTTGGGGTGCGCGGCGGCTTGATGGCGACAGCCGGATCAGAGGCCCGCGCGATGAAACGGGCCCGTGCGGATTTTGACCGTATGTTCCCGGCATGCCGGCATGTGGAAACCCCGCATGCCTGGTCCGGTATGGTCTGCATCGCCCGCAGCATGATGCCATTTGTTGGCGAAATTCCAGACCAGCCGGGGATGTTTGCAGGCCTGTGTTACCATGGCAATGGTGTCGCAATGGCGAGCTTTTCTGGCGCGTTGCTGGCCGATCTGGTTCAGGGCAAGCCGCCGCAACACATCTATCCCGAAGCCGTCCAGCGCCCCTTGGCCAAGTTTGAATTGGGCCGTTATCGCCGGGCTGTTATGCCTCTTGCCTATGCCGGCTTTGCCTTGGCGGATCTTTGATCACAGCGGCGTTGGGCTGCGCAGACCTGTCACCGTATCGGCCGCTACTGTTGATCCCCCTTCCAAAACCAAGAGCGTTTGGCCGGAAATTATCTGTGCTTCTGTGACTTTTCCATAGGTTTCGGCCGGCTCTGACAAGACCAACGATCCCTGAGAGCGGCTTTCGACTTCAAAACGGTAAAGGCCGGGCGGAAAGGGTGCGCCACCAGACGTGACGCCTGCCCACTGCACCGGTTCGGTGGAGTTGGGAATTGTGAGGCGCTGCACCTCGGCCCCGGCGGCGTCATAGACCACCAACTGCACATTGTCGGCCACTGCTGCGGGAGTTGGCGAGATTGTCAGCGGCGCCCGGTCAAAGTGTACAGCCGCTGTTGTGCGGGCTTCCATCCCGATCCAACTGGACATCTGCGCCATGTTGCTGGCCCCCAATTGGGCGGTGAGAGCCGTGAGCAAATCATTGGATTTGACCTGCTGTTCCACCATGGAAAACTGCGCCAGCTGGGCGGCATATTCCGAAGAATCGATGGGTTCTAGCGGATCTTGATACTTGGCCTGCGCGGTGAGCATTTGCAGAAACGTTTCAAAGTCGGATGAAAGAACTGCGTTGGTCTGTGGCGGTGGGGCCGGGGCGCCAGATGTTGGCGAGGTGGCGGCGGTGACGTCCATGACGATCCTTTCTATAGGCGCAAATCAAGGCCACCACCGCGCTGCGGCGGTGCGGTGGCCTGTGCGGTGTTCATTGGTGGCGGCAGATCTGAATTGCCTGTCTGTTGATCCGAGGTTTGATCCTTGGATGCATCTGCTTGATCTTGGGGCGTCTGCCCCCCGGCGAAGGAGAAGGCGACGTCTTCAAACCCTAGCTTCAGGAACTCCTGATCCAGAATGCCGATATGGCGGCGCAGCAAATCCATTGTCTCGGGCCGTTCTGCAGTGACATGGACGGCGAGCCCTCCATCAGCGGAGACGAGATGTAATTTCAGGCGTCCTAATTCTTCGGGGCTCAGCGTGATTTCAACCGGCCGATTGGGGAGTGATTGCACCGCATCGGCGATCTGCTGCGCGACATGACTGGCGAGCTCTGGACGGGCCATAGTTGATGACATCACTGTGGGGCTGGTGGCCATTTCAGTGCGAAAGGACAGGGCAAAGTCGGCCCCGGACGACAAATTGTTTCGCCCTTCGGTCCGTTGATCGACTTGCAGCTTGGCCATGGGTGTAGCGGCTGTTGTTGCGCTGATTTGCGATGTGGTTTGAGGGCTCGCTTGCATTTGTGCCTGCGGTTGCAATTGCGCGCCTTGCCGCGGTTCACCCTCGGAGGATTGCGCGGCGGCTGCCTTGGGAGGCGCTGGCAGATGCTCGACGTGTGCTTGAGAGAGGCGCGGTATTGGTTTGCGTGGAGGTGCAATTGGGCTTTGCTCAACATAGGAATGGCGCCGCCCGAGATCATTGAAACGATCAGCGGTCGAGGGTGTTTGGGCGCCCGTCTGGGCCTGCCTCGTTACAGGCTGGATAGGACTTCGGAGTGCGGGCGCGACACTTAATGCGGGGAGCTCTGATGCTTGCGCAGTTTTGGTGCCTGCCGCATCGGGCTTTAGAGGATCGGCAAAACGGGCAGTTGGCAAAGGGTGCCGGATATGCGGCTGGATCTTGTCATTGGGTACTGCGGGGGTTTCGCGATTGATGACTGGGGGCGGAGCCACATCATCCACGAATGTTGTCATCGAACGAACCGGCGTTTTGTTCGTTGCGCGAACCTCAGGAGCCGCAGGTAGATCAGGCACTTGGCCTTGAACTTTCGGGGTCTGTGGTTGTGTTTGATTTTGCGTCAGAATTGGCCGGCCCGGCTTGCCCAATTCAGGAACTTCCTGCGGCATGTGTTGCACAGGTCTTATTCGCGTTTCGGAAGGATTTACCTGCAAAGACCGTGCGTTTTCAGGTGTAGTCGTCGCCTCTCTTGCCGTAACCAAGGCTGGTTCGACCGGGCGCGGCTGAGTTGCAACAGCCGAAGGCTGTGATTGAGCTGGTGTTGGGGCATGCGCTGGCATTTGGAGTGATGTTTTTTGCCCATCCGCTTGCGTCGAGGGTCGTAGGATGATCCGTTGAACAATTGGTAGGGGCCGCAATTCAGGCCGCACTTCACCTTTTGACACTACGCCGGTGTTGCCCCGAACCGGGGTCATGTTGGGGCGGTCTGGATCGAGATTTGTCTCCGGCACTGCGGAGCTGGCGGGGGTAGGCGTCGCGGGCTTCTTGCCCCGATGCATCGCCGCCCATTCCTCCACCCCGGCCTGCGGAAACGTCGATTTTTCCCTTATTTCGGTTGGTTGGGATGACGTCGTCAGTGCCTGCTTTGGATTGTCCTGATCCGAAATGCCCACTTGTTGGGCATCCAATATCTCACCCTCAATAGACTGCGCCTCAGGATCATCCGCAGCATCGACATGAGAAGCGGGATCATTCTCAACAACCTCGGGTGCAGGTTCTGGAGCCGCTTTCTGCACCGGAACTTCAGCTGGCAACATGGCCGAAAACAGATCGCTGAATGCAATTCCCTCAGCATTTTCTGGCACCTCCGCAGGGGCCAACTGACCCAGTGCGCCCTGTTTTGCCACATCTGCGGTGCCCGTGCCCGTCAATAGACCTACCAATGATTGCATCGCATCCTCCGGAAGTTTCTGCCCGTGGCTGCTGGTATGCGCGATCGTCCTTACCTGTTGTTTACCGAAACAACGGATAACCGAGAAATATACGCAGCAATTTAAGGATCACACGATGCAGATTGTGCCCGTCAGCCCCCCCGAAGCCGCCGCGCATAGGGACCAGCAATTGCGGACTGCCGCGCAAGACCTTGAAACGACGTTTCTGGCAGAAATGCTCAAGTCAGCAGGGCTGGGGGAAACCCGTGGGGCATTTGGCGGAGGTGCGGGCGAGGATCAGTTCGCCTCATTTCTGTTGCGTGAACAGGCGGCTGCAATGGTGCGTGCTGGTGGTATCGGACTAAGCGAAACAATTTTTGAATCCCTAAAGGAGAGAAATGATGCAACCCCAATCGACTGACCTGGCCTTGGACGACCTGAGCGCGTTGTTGGATGCGGAACGTGAGGCGCTCATTGGTGGCGATCTGGAAAGTTTGGCGGACATGTATTCGACCAAAGAAGCCCTGATCGGATCGGTGAACCAAAACCCCGAGAAACACGATCTGAAATCGCTGGAGGCCTTGGACCGCAAGGTGCGACGCAATCAGCTTTTGCTGGACGGGGCGCTGGAAGGTATTCGCGAAGTCGCACGGCGCATGGCCGCCCTGCGAGAGACCAAAGGTTCATTGGAAACCTATGGCGCAGATGGCCGTAAACACAGCATCGAAATGAACGCCGAAACCTCGGTCGAAAAACGCGCCTAGAAGTCGGGTTTGGAGGTTTAAATAAAAATCGGGCTACTCAGTCCAGACGCATTTAGAAGGTGTTAAGGCTCCACGCGGCAAGTTGTCCCTGCATCCGAGGTCGGATGGCGCAGCCTTTTCAGACAAGGCGCTTGCACAGGTCAGAACGACATTTCGTCCAGCCCCAGGGGGGTGGGACCTCACGGACGCAAAGCGTCAATGACTGAAGGAACGTGCTTATGGCAACTTTCCAAGCACCCCCATGGTGCCCGCCGCCTGCGATGACCTTTTTCTTCTTGATGATGACTGGCGCTGCATTTGCTTGCGCACTCATCTCCACCACCTCTTTTCACCCGACAACTGGTTTACGGCAGCAGGGCTTACCGCCCGCTTAACAACTTCAATTGTCACGATTTGATTGTGGCTCTTGCGCTTTGCCCGGACCTGACGCCAGATGGCAGCGAACGGAGAGCCTTGCATGCAAACCATCGAAACGGACAGCAGATATTCCTGGTTCAGATTGGTCCTGACCCTGCTGGTGGCAACCATTGCAAACGCGGGGATGTGGGCGATCATCGTGATCATGCCAGCGGTTGAGGCCGAGTTTGGCACCACCCGGGCCGAAGCATCCTTGCCCTATACGCTGACGATGATCGGCTTTGCGCTTGGCAACTTTTACCTCGGCCGGGCGGTCGACCGGTTTGGGGTAGCCCTGTTACTGATTTTTGCAGCGTTGACGGTGGCGCTCGGGCTTGTGCTGGCGATCATGTCACATTCCATTGTGCTGCTGTCAGCGGCGCAGCTGATCATCGGTTTTGCGTCAGCCATCGGCTTTGGCCCGCTCATTGCTGACATATCCCACTGGTTCGTGCGTCGCCGCGGCATTGCGGTGGCGCTGGTTGCAAGTGGCAATTATCTCAGTGGGGCAATCTGGCCAATGCTGCTGGCGGGCGTCTTGCAAGACAGCGGCTGGCGGGCGGTGTATCAAGTGATGGCGGTCGTGACGCTTGTTGGGGTGATCCCGCTGGCCCTTGCCCTGCGCCGGCAGGTTTCGGATGCTGCCCATGAGGCGGCGCAGTTGGCCTCCTCTTTGAATGCGCAGTCTTCCGGGCTCAGCCCGCGCGCCTTGCAATATCTTCTGGGACTTGCCGGGATCGGCTGCTGTGTGGCGATGTCCATGCCGCAGGTCCATATCGTGTCGTACTGCGTTGATCTCGGGTTCGGCCCTGTGGTTGGCGCCGAAATGCTGTCGCTGATGTTGCTTGGCGGGGTTGGCTCGCGCGTGGTCTCTGGCTTGCTGGCGGATCGGCTTGGGGGCGTGCGAACGCTGTTGATCGGGTCTACGCTGCAATGTTTGGCACTGTTTCTTTACCTGCCCGCAGGCGGGCTGGTCTCGCTCTATGTGGTCAGTTTGGTTTTTGGTCTGTCACAAGGCGGCATCGTGCCAAGCTACGCTTTGATCGTACGCGAATACATGCCCGCGCGAGAGGCAGGTGCGCGGGTCGGCTTTGTGATGATGGCGACCATCATGGGCATGGCGCTGGGCGGATGGCTGTCTGGCCAGATCTATGACCTCAGCGGGTCTTACCATCTGGCCTTTATCAACGGCATTTTCTGGAATGGGCTGAACATCGCAATCATGCTCTGGCTCTTGCTGCGCAGCAAGCCACGTGCGCCGCGCGGCGCAGTAACGGCCTAGATATCCAACCAATTGAGCCTGCAGCAGACACCCGGGGCTTTGCCCCGGACCCCAGAGGTTTAAGGGCCAAATGAAGAAAAAGGCGTCCTTGTCTTCATTTGGCCAGAAAAACCTCCGGGGGAATCGACGCGCAGCGGCGATGGGGGCTGGCCCCCATTTCACGTCGGAAATTAGGTGATGGTGCCCCGCCGCTCAGGCCAATTCGCCGCGTTCCTGGGCCAATCGGATCTGTTTTTGCCGCTCGCGGAACCGCTCCTTGTCCCAGTCCGACGTTTTGTCATGGCACTTGTGGCAGCTCACGCCCATCTCGTATTCCGGCCGTTTCATATCTTCTGGCAGAATTGGCTGGCGGCATCCGTGGCACAGAACATGCGGGCCTTCCGCCAAGCCGTGTCCAACACTCACCCGGTTGTCAAAAACAAAACATTCGCCGCTCCAGGTGCTGTCAACCTGGGGCACCTCTTCGAGGTATTTCAGGATGCCGCCCTTGAGGTGATAAACATCCTCGACGCCTTGGCCGAGCAGGTAGTTGGTGGATTTCTCACAGCGAATCCCGCCTGTACAGAACATCGCAACTTTCTTGTTGTGGAACCTGTGTTTGTTGGCTTCCCACCATGCCGGGAACTCACCAAAGGTTTTGGTTTCAGGATCAACCGCGCCGTCAAATGTGCCAATAGCCACTTCATAGTCGTTGCGGGTGTCGATCACGGCGACGTCGGGGCTTTGGATCAAGGCGTTCCAGTCTTGCGGATCGACATAATGGCCGACACTTGCCCGCGGATCGACATCGGGCTGGCCCATTGTCACGATCTCTTTTTTCAGCCGCACTTTCATTTTGCCAAAGGGTGCGCGATCGCTGGTCGCCTCTTTCCACTCCAGATCGGCGCATCCCGGCAGGGCCTTGAGATGGGCAAGCACTGCATCAATGCCTGCACGCGGGCCGGCGATGGTGCCGTTTACCCCCTCACGGGCCAACAACAAGGAACCTGAGACATCCTGCGCGAGGCACAGCTCCAGCAAAGCAGGTTTCACGGCAGCCGGATCATCGAACCGGGTGAAATGGTAGAGTGCAGCGATAATATACATGGCCTGCAATTACGGCTTTGGGGGGCTGTTCTGCAAGAGGGGGCTGGGCTAGTTTCCCTCGAGAACGGCCCAAAAACAAAGGAATTCACCATGAAAGCCCTGATCGTGATCGACCAGCAAAACGATTTTTGCCCTGGTGGCGCCCTTGCCGTGCCAGAAGGGGACCAGATCGTGCAGGGGACCAATGCTTTGATGCCGGAATTTGACGCGGTGATTCTCACGCAGGATTGGCATCCGGCGGGGCATTCCTCCTTTGCCTCCAGCCACGATGGCAAGAGCCCTTATGACGTGATCGACATGCCTTACGGGCCACAGGTGCTTTGGCCGGACCATTGCATTCAGGGCAGCATAGGCGCGAAGTTCCACATGGAATTGCAGCAAGACCGCGCCGATCTGATCATTCGCAAAGGCTACAACCCGGCCATCGACAGCTATTCTGCGTTCTTCGAGAACGATCACAAGACCGCAACAGGTCTCGAAGGCTATCTGCGCACGCGGGGCATCACGGAGCTGACGATGGTGGGTCTTGCGCTGGATTTTTGTGTGAATTTTTCAGCGGTGGATGCCGCCAATCTGGGGTTTGACGTGACAGTGCGCCGCGATCTATGCCGCGCGATTGATCTGGATGGCTCATTGGCCGCCGCGCTTGAAGGCATGGAAAAGGCTGGTGTGACGCTGGCCTAAAGCCCATCAAAGATCGGCCTGCCCCGCGCAATGATCCCTTTCACCAGTTTGAGACCGCGGGTTTGTTGGTGGCGATCGCCAAAGCGGTCGTTCGATACCACGGGCAGGGTCTGCTCTCGGGCGAACTTCAGGATAAAGGCATCTGCCTCGGTTTTGGCCGGGCAAACCCGCACGCGGGCCTGCGGCAGGCCCAGAGCCTTGGCAAAGCTCTTTTCGGTCAGGGATGTGTCGTTCAAATGATGCCGCGACGAGGCGTCGAGAAACACAAACGGCGCATAGCCGCGGCGGCGCAGGTCATCGACAACGATACGCAATGTCGACAGTTCGGCTTGTTCGCCATCCCAATACAGGACGTTGGTGCCGTCGATGACGATCTCCTTGCTGTCAGGCTGTGGATCCTGCGGCGCGGTTCGGTCTTGTGCCGGAGGGCGGGATTTGCCCAGCCGCGCACCAAGGGCGAGGATCAAGACAAACAGGGCCGCACCGATCCAATAGGGCTGATAGATCCCAGTCAGTGGATAAAACCGGGACAGATACACACCGAACAACGCTGTCAAAACCAAGGTGATTAAACCAAAGCGGGCAAGGCAGGCGAAATAACCGACAAAGGCCAGAATAACCGTGCCGAGACGAATAACATCAAACTGATCCATGAACCTGCCTTTCAAACCACACCGCTGGCATTTGAATATCCGCATTCTGCCGGATCAATGGGTGAATAATGTGGCAGGCCTATCACCGTGAGTTGAAAAAGTGCAATGCCCGACAGAACGGGTTTTTGGCGGTCCGCTTTGCGCAGCAGTGCGTGACAGCTGGGCTGAGCCTGCTTGCCAGTGCCGCCCGGCTTTGCTTTAACCGACGAACCTAATTGCCGGAGCCTCTCATGGTCGATATCGCAACCCGCGTCTGGAACCACAAATGGAAGATTGACCCGATTGTCCGGTCCCTGATCGATACCGACTTTTACAAGCTGTTGATGTGCCAGTCGATTTTCCGCAACAAGCCGGACACGCAGGTCACCTTCAGCCTGATCAACCGTTCCAAACATGTGCCGCTGGCCAAACTGATTGACGAGGCCGAACTGCGCGAGCAATTGGACCATGTGCGCACTCTGTCGCTGAGCCGGGGCGAAAGCACCTGGCTGCGCGGCAACACCTTTTATGGCAAGCGCCAGATGTTCAGCCCCGAATTTATGGAGTGGTTCGAGGGTTTGCGCCTGCCGCCCTATCAATTGGAACGGCGCGGCGATCAATATGAGCTGACCTTTGAGGGCAAATGGCACGAGGTCATGCTGTGGGAAATTCCCGCCCTTGCCATTCTGATGGAACTGCGCGGCCGTGCTGTGCTGGATCAAATGGGCCGCTTTGAATTACAGGTGCTTTATGCCCGGTCGATGACCCGCGTCTGGGAAAAAATCGAGGTGCTGCGTGATATCCCAGATCTGTCGATTGCCGATTTTGGCACGCGGCGGCGGCATTCCTATCTGTGGCAGGACTGGTGTGTGCAGGCCATGCACGAAGGTCTTGGAGATGCGTTCACCGGCACGTCAAACTGCAAGATTGCCAAAAGCCGTGAGGTTGAGGCGATCGGCACCAATGCCCATGAGCTGCCGATGGTTTACGCGGCCTTGGCCAAAGATGACGCCGCGCTGGCCCAAGCGCCTTATGACGTTTTGTCCGATTGGCATGATGAGCATGAAGGCAACCTGCGCATCATTCTGCCTGACACTTACGGCACAAAGGGTTTTCTCGACAATGCGCCTGATTGGCTTGCTGGTTGGACCGGCATCCGCATCGACAGCGGCGATCCTGCGACCGGTGCGCAAACGGCGATTGATTGGTGGAAGTCACGCGGCGAAGATCCGCTTGAGAAACGGGTGATCTTTTCGGACGGATTGGACGTCGAAAAGATCCGCACCTTGCACGCGCAATTTGCCGACAAGGTCAAAGTGTCCTTTGGTTGGGGTACGTTGCTGACCAATGATTTTCGCGGTCTGGTGCCCAATGACGCGCTTGCGCCATTCTCATTGGTCTGCAAGGCGGTGTCGGCAAACGGGCATCCTACGGTCAAGTTGTCGGACAACCCGAACAAGGCGATGGGACCGCAAGACCAGATCGACCGTTACAAGCACGTTTTTGGCGTTGGCGATCAGGCCGCAGAAGAGGTGGTGGTTTAAGCGCGTTCTGCCCGCCTCAACCGCCGTTCGCGCCAGATGATCAGCAACCCGCCAACGATGATCAACAACGCACCGGGGAAAAGTTCGCCCCATGGGGCCTCATCAAAGAACGCCCAGCCAAAGACAAAGGCGATGGGGATGCCGAAATAGCTGAACGGGGCCAGATCGCTTTGTTCGGCCATGCGGTAGGCGGCGATCAGCAACAAAACGGCGGTACCGCCAAAGGCGCCCATCCCGCCGATCCAGATCAGGTCACCGGTGTCTCTGAGCGGTGAAAAACCCGTTGTCAGCACTGCAAGCAAAAGTGCTCCGATGGCTGCGAGAGCTGATGAATAGAGGTTGATCAAACCTGTCGGCACTTCGGCGTCCATCATCCGCGCGGTCACGCCGGTCAGCGCATAGCAGGCCGCCGCCGCCAGGGGCAAAAGCGCCGCTGGGGTAAAGGTATCTCGCCCCGGACCAACCACCAAGATCACCCCGACAAAGCCGACCAGAACAGCGGCCCAACGGACCGGCCCAACCTTTTCACCCAGCAGCACGGCCGCCAATGCGACCATAAACAACGCATTGGCATAAGTGATGGTCGATGCGGTGGCAAAGCTAAGTAACCCGAGGGAAAGATAGAAGAAATACTGCGCAAAGGTCAGTATGAACCCGCGCAACAACGCCAGCTTCCATTGCCGCAGGTACCAGCGCCGTCCCGCCTGATGCCAAGCCCGCGACGACCAAAGCGCGATCGCGGCCGGGATCAGGCCAAAGAGGTTGCGATAGGCCGACAATTCCGCCGCGCCATAAGCGCCAGACAGGTGTTTGATGATCAATCCCATGGAATCGAACAAGACAAGCGCGATCATTGAATAACATATCGCTAGGGTCGTTCGGCTGAGGTGCATAAGGCTCCGTTCTGGCGGGCACGATTCGCGCGGCGCTGCGCCCATGCGATGATTTATCTGCACATTCCTCAGATAAGGCCAGCAAAGATGCGTTTTAGGTGCTTTGCCTGTCGCAAAACAACCTTGCCAACATTCTGGTCAAATGCGACATTCGCCGGGCTTGGTGTTCCGAAGCGCATCCAATCTGGGTGTGGAACCGAACAGGGAATTCAGTAAGGATCGTCCGCGATCCGAAGCCGAAGCCGCCCCCGCGACTGTAAGCGGTGAGCCTGCGCCCACTATGCCACTCGTCCTCGGGCGGGGAAGGCGGGCAAAGGCCACGACCCGCGAGCCAGGAGACCTGCCAAGCAAATGAAACGCAATATGCCGTCGGGTGTGACGGTAAGGAGAAAAAGAAGATGACAACAACAACCAAGACACGCGCAATCAGCACATCCCGTTTTGTTCCTGCGGTTTTCGCAGTGGCACTGGGTGTGGCACTGATCACCCTGACCGGCCACGTTCAGGCAGCGGCCCTGCACGATGCGGCACATGATGTCCGCCACGCCACAGGCTTTCCCTGCCACTAAGCGCGATTGCGTTTAGGTTTTCTGCGGCCTCACCTTGTTGGGTGAGCCGCTGAGATAGTCTTCCCTTCGCGGGGTTTTTGGCGTTTCCGTATTCTGATTGCTTGGAGTGGCGGCCGGTTATCGGCTGCTTTCTTTGCGTTATGGCATCCGCTTTTTTAAATCCCGCATCTCGCGCCACAGGCGCAGTACCACAAGGATTTGGATTTCTATGTTGTCCCGTTTTATCATCAGCGCCGTTTTTGCCGGTGCCGCCGCTGGTCTGTTGACCGGTCTACTACAGCTTGTTTTTTTACAACCTGTCCTCTTGCACGCCGAACTCTACGAAGGCGGCGATCTTGTCCACTTTGGCGCCGAAGCCGTCAGCGCCCATCCGGAACTGCCCGGATTTGACCTGATGCGCGACGGCCTTAGCGTGATTTTCACCATGCTCACGTATACGGGCTATGCCTTGATCCTCATCGGCGCGATGAGTTTTGCCGAAGAGCGCGGCACACCCATCACGGCCCGTTGGGGTATCCTGTGGGGGATTGCGGGGTTTGTTGCATTCCACCTCGCTCCCGGATTTACCCTTGCACCCGAAGTGCCGGGTGTTGCTGCCGCTGACGTGACCGCCCGGCAAATCTGGTGGTTTGCCACCGTGGCAGCAGCGGTTGTGGCGCTCTGGCTGATCGCTTTTGGCCGGTCGCCGATCATGATCTTGATCGCAGCGGTTCTGTTGGCCGCGCCCCACCTGATCGGTGCGCCCGAACCTGATACCTTTGCCGGGCCTGTCCCAACCGAAATCGGGGCCCTGTTTGCCGCCCGCGCCTTTGGCGTTGGCCTTGCCGCTTGGGTGATGCTTGGTGCCTTCGCGGCCTATTTTTGGCAGCGCGAAGGGGAGCAGTGACATGAACCGGACGCTTTCTCTTTTTGTGATTGGTCTGGTGTTTGGCGGCGGTCTTGGCTTTGCCATTGCGGCCGGAAATGGCGTCACATTTGATGGTCATGACCACGCCGATCCATCCGCCCACGGCGGTGCAATGGATCACGCCGCAATGGGCCATGGCAGCGATCACGAGATGATGCACGACACGCCCATCGACCTGCCCGCCGCAAACGCGCCGACAGTCGCGATGGAGTTGACCGACGATCCGATGGCAGGTCACAACCTGCACATCATCACCAGCAACTTTGCCTATGCTCCGCAGCAGGCCAGCCTTGGCCACACGCCGGGTGAAGGCCACGCGCATGTCTACATCAACGGCGAAAAGTTGAGCCGCGTTTATGGGCCTTGGTTGCACATCGCCAGCCTGCCCAAGGGCGAGGTCACAGTTGAGGTCACATTGAACAGCAACGATCACCGGCCCTTGTCGGTGAACGGCACCGCCATTTCCGCCAGCACCACGCTGACGGTGGACTAGGGGCCGCTTGCCCCGATCACATCGGTGGGCTAGGCCCTGCGCCAGCCCGCCGAAATCTGAAAGGTCAAACCCATGACCACAACATTGCATGTTTGCACCACCTGCCGCGCCGGTGAAGTGCTAGAAGAAGACGCCCCGCGCCCCGGTGCGCAGCTCTATGCGGCCCTCACCGAAACGGGCGCGCCGGATGGCGTGCAGATCATCGGCGTTGAATGCCTGTCGGCCTGTTCCCAAGGCGCGGCGATTGCGCTGTCTGAGCCCGGCAAATGGAGCTACGTCTATGGCCGTCTGACCAAGGCGGATGTGGACGACATCCTTGCTGGTGCTGCCGCCTATGCCGCGACCGATGATGGCCTTGTGCCATGGCGCGAGCGCCCCGTTATTTTCCGCAAGCAAAGCCTTGCGCGTATCCCATCTCTGACCCTCCCCGAGGAGCCCAAAACATGAACGACCTGTCCAAAATCCCCGTCACTGTGATCACCGGCTTTCTCGGGTCTGGCAAAACCACGCTGATCCGCCACTTGATGACCAATGCAGGCGGTCGCCGCCTTGCGGTGTTGGTCAACGAGTTTGGCACCGTTGGCGTCGATGGAGATATCCTCAAGTCCTGCGCGATCCCTGATTGCCCGGAAGAAAACATCGTAGAGCTGGCAAATGGCTGTATCTGCTGCACCGTGGCTGACGATTTTATCCCGACCATCGAGGCGCTGATGGACCTGCCGACGCGCCCTGACCACATCCTGATCGAAACCTCCGGTTTGGCGCTGCCCAAGCCGTTGCTCAAGGCGTTTGACTGGCCTGCGATCCGGTCCAAGATCACCGTTGATGGCGTGATTGCCTTGGCGGACGCCGAAGCGGTGGCGGCTGGCCGTTTTGCCGCTGACGAACATGCGGTGGACGAACAGCGCAAAGCGGACGAATCCTTGGATCACGAAACGCCGCTGTCCGAGGTGTTCGAAGATCAGATTTCCTGTGCCGACATTATCCTGATGTCCAAGGCCGACCTCGCAGGTGACGATGGCCTGTCCAAAGCCCGCAGCGTGATCGAAGCCGAAAGCCCGCGCCAGATCCCGATCCTGCCGATGAGCGAAGGTGTGATTGATCCAAACGTCGTTCTCGGCCTGAACGCCAAAGCCGAAGACGATCTTGCCGCACGTCCATCGCACCACGATGGCCACGATGATCACGAACATGACGATTTCGAAACCATCGTTGTGCCAATGCCCGAAGTGGACGATGTGGATGCCTTGGTTGCCGCCATCGAAAAGCTGGCCAATGAACAGCATATTCTGCGCGTCAAAGGTTATGTCGCTGTCACCGGCAAGCCGATGCGCTTGTTGGTGCAGGCTGTGGGCGCACGGGTGCGTCAACAGTTTGACCGCCCTTGGGGCAGTGATGCGCGGCAGGGCCATCTGGTGGTGATCGCGGAACACGATCACATCGACACCGCAGCCATTCGCGGCGTTTTGGGGGCCTGATCCATGCATGTGGTCTTCCGCGAAAGCCATGGGCTGGAGGATACCGAAACTCCGTTTGATCCGGGGCAAACCCCTGCGGATCTGGTGGTGCTTTCGTTTTCCGACAGTGACCTCGGCGCTTTCGCGGCAGGCTGGCACCGCGGCGGCGGCGTTGAGGGCAAATTGCCCACGCTGCGCCTATGCAATCTGGTGGCTTTGCGCCATCCCGCTTCGGTCGATAACTACGTAGAACAGACCCTAACAGGGGCCAAAGGCATCTTGATCCGTCTGATTGGCGGCGAAAACTATTGGCCCTATGGCATCATGCAGGTGCAGGATTTTGCCCGCCGCAATGACATTGCCTTGGCGATCCTGCCGGCCGATGGTCGCGAAGATCCGGCGCTTGATGCCCATTCGACCTTGCCTGTGTCGACCCTGCGGCGGTTGCAGCACCTGTGCGACACCGGCGGGACCGTGGCAGCACAGGCCGCATTGGCGCAACTGGCACTCGCGGCGGGGTTCTATGCCGGACCAGTCAAAGGCACCAAAACCGTGCCGCCCTGCGGTGCCTATGATCCCGATTTAGGGGTCATACCCTTGCCTGAATCGGCGACGAATGTGGTCGCTGTCACCTTTTACCGCAGCTATCTCACGGCCGCTGATACCGCGCCCATTGACCAGTTGATCCAAACCCTCCGCGATCGGGGCTTTGCCGCTGTGGGGCTTTTTGCACCGTCGTTGAAAGATGAAACGGGCCGCGCCTTTTTACACGATGCCTTGGCCCATCTGAGGCCCACAGCCATTATCAATGCCACTGCGTTTTCCGGGCGTGGCGGCGATGGCACGTCGCCACTTGATGGCACCGGATGCCCGGTGTTTCAGGTCGCGCTGTCAACTGCGCGGCGCAAGGATTGGGACACATCCGAACGCGGCCTGTCCCCTGCCGATCTGGCCATGCATGTGGTGCTGCCCGAAGTAGACGGGCGCATTTTTACCGGTGTTGTCAGCTTCAAAGCGCCGGACAAGAAAGACCCACACCTGCAATATTCCCGCTTTGCCCATCGGGCAGAGATGGACCGGATCGAGGCCGTTGTTGATCGCCTTGAAGGCTGGCACCGGTTGGCCCGCACCCCAGTGCAAGACCGGAAACTTGCGCTGGTGTTGTCCACTTACCCCGGACGCGCCGATCAGATCGCCCATGCTGTCGGTCTTGATGCGCTTGCCTCAACCGAGGCGACGCTGGCCGCGCTGGGGGGTGCTGGCTACAGTGTGACGCAGGCAGAGCGCTTTGGTGAGATCCTGACACAGGAAACGCTTGCGTGGGATGCGGCGGATTACACCGCGGCGCTTGCCAAATTGCCTCAAAACTTGCGTGATGATCTGGCCACCGCGTGGGGTGATCCTCAGGATGATCCATTGTTCCGGGAGGGCGCATTCCATTTCCCCGCGCTGGCCTGCGGCAATGCATTGGTGGCGCTGCAACCAGAACGCGGCAGCATTGATGCCCGCGACGCAGATTATCACGATCTCGAACGGGTGCCGCGCCATTCCTATGTTGCTTTCTACCTTTGGCTGCGGGCGCAAGGCCAGCAGGCGCTGGTGCATATCGGTGCACATGGCACCCTCGAATGGCTGCCGGGCAAGGCCGTGGCCTTGTCTGATGAGTGTTGGCCTGAGGCGCTGACCGGCGATCTGCCGGTGATCTATCCGTTTATCGTCAACGACCCGGGCGAAGCGGCACAGGCCAAGCGGCGCATTGGCGCAGTGACATTGGGCCACCTTCCGCCCCCGATGAAAGACAGCGAAACACCTGATGGTTTGCTACAATTGGAACGGCTGCTGGATGAATATTCCACCGCCGATGGTCTTGATCCAGCCCGCCGCGACCGTCTGATTGATACCATCCGGTCCGAGGCGCAGGCGGCGGGTGTGGAGAAAGATCTGGGGCTGGATGACGATGCCAGCGCCGCCGAAGCGATCACCCGCATTGACCGCTTTGTCTGTGACATCAAGGAAAGCCAATATGGTGATGGCCTGCATATTTATGGCGCGGGGCAAGGCGAATTTGACGGGCTTCTGACCGCGCTTGATGGCAAACGGGTCACCTCCGGCCCATCGGGTTCCCCCTATCGTGGGCGATCCGATGTTTTGCCAACCGGACGTAACCTTTACGCTGTGGACCCGCGCAGCGTGCCCAGCCGCGCCGCTCATGCCCAAGGTGTGAAACTGGCCGAAGAGCTGATCCGCCGGCATTTGCAGGACGAAGGGGATTATCCCAAAGGATTGGTGATTGATCTTTGGGGCTCTGCCACTATGCGCACCGCTGGTGAAGAGGTTGCCATGGCGCTGCACCTTGCCGGACTGTCACCCAAATGGGATGCAGGCAGCGAACGGGTCAGCGGCTTTGAAATCCTCCCATTGGCCCTGTTGAACCGCCCACGCATTGACGTGACATTGCGGGTGTCCGGCCTGTTCCGCGATATCTTTCCCGGTTTGTCGCAATTGTTTGAATCCGGTGCCGCCGCCTTGGCAGACCGTGAAGAGGCGGCGGATATGAACCCCTATCTGGAACGCAGTCCGCGTGTTTTTGGCCCCAAACCGGGGCTTTACGGTATGAACATGGAAACGGCTCTGCACGACTATTCAGACGACGGGCGCACTGCCGCTGGGCAGGCGTGGCTCAAAGGCTCCGAATGGGCGATCAACGCCAAGGGGGAGGCCCATCAGGACCGTGCCGCGCTGGAACGGCGTTTGCACAAGGCGGATGGTTTTGCCCATGTGCAGGATCTGCTGGAAAGCGATGTTTTGCTGGCCCCTGACTATGCCAGTCACGAGGGCGGTTTTGCCGCCGCGATGGCGCATCTGGGCGCGGCCAAGCCCGCGATGTATCATGTGGACAGCACTCGGCTGGACGCACCCAAAGCCCGCACCATGCCCGAAGAGATTGCCCGCGTTGTCCGCGCCCGCGCTGCCAATCCGGCTTGGGCCAGCGGTATGATGCGGCACGGGTTCAGAGGGGCAGCTGAGGTTGCGGCGACCCTCGACAATCTGGCGGCTTTCGCACATCTGACCCGCGACGTGCCGGGGCATCTGTTTGATCTTTACTACGACGCTACGCTGGGCCGCGATGATCTTGTG
>Ga0316202_10000627_pt1 | contig 35515 bp, 39 predicted proteins | sample 3monrhotite_MG_FD_204934 | JGI IMG/M metagenome (GOLD analysis project Ga0316202, IMG submission 204934) | Microbial mat bacterial communities from mineral coupon in-situ incubated in ocean water Damariscotta River, Maine, United States -... | ecosystem: Environmental > Aquatic > Marine >...
ATGAATGAGGCGCTTGACGATCCGATTTTGGGCCCACCGATCGTAGGGCACATTTCACAAGCGATTTATCGCTCTGCCGCCAATGCCTCCAAGGGGTTCAACATCTTCATCGACGAAGCGGCAAAGCTGCTGCAAAACGATGGGTTCAAAGCCCTCGCCATGGAAATGTTCCGCGAATATCGCAAGCTCAACGGTGCGGTTGGCATGGCCTTCCAGGACCCGGCGGCGTTGTTCGCCAGCGGCGCGGCGGAAGCCTTTCTTGAAAACACGGCCACACTGTTTTTCTTCCCCAATAGCCTCGCCACACGCGCGATGTTGGAACCGTTCAATCTGAACGAGGAACAAATCGGCTTCATTCTGGGCGGTGAATTCTACGAACGAAAAGCCGGTCAACGCTTGGTTCTGGGGATCAAACGCGATGCTGCCACCGGCATTGATGAAAGCGGAATTTTCGATGCCGACTTGACACCTCTTGGTGACAGTTTGCGATTTTATCGCGCTGGCGTGGACGCCAATAAGGACCTGGCCGCACTCAAAACGCAATGGGGGGATGCATGGCAAACACACCTGTAATTCCACTCCAAAAAGACGGGGCACTCTGCGCCACATGCAACGACGAAGGCATGGTTTATCGCCTTGAGCTGGATATAGAGCACACCGTCGCACGCCACGAATACGACGAAGAAGGCGAATTGGTCACAGAAGAGTACGAAGTCGTGACCAGGACCGGCGGAGTCGATGCCTGTCCGGCCTGTGCCGCGCGTGCGGAAGCCGCATTCCAAGGACGCGTTCACACCTACCCAGAGGGCCGGATTCCGATCCGGTTGACGGTGGTGAAATGACCCCACGCCGCGCCATCGCAGAACTGATTTCAAGAGGTGACATCGCACAACTCGGCGGTGGTCATGTCCTCGTTTCAGAACTGTCGCCGGCGTTGCTGGAATATTTAGCCGCATTCGATGCGGTGTATGAGGACTTCGAAGACGAAGGCTTAGACGAAGACGGCTTGGTCACTGAAGACAACGAGCAAAAGGCATAACGACATGGAATTTTACAACGCTTTCGATCATTCCGTTCTTTGGCTCGTCATTTTTGGGCTTTTGATCATTACGAGCATCACCATCGTGCTGTGGGCCGAGGTCATGAAAAAACCACTGGCGCCCTATCTGGCTCTCAGCGGTTCGATCTTCTTCCTTACGGCCATCGGTACCGTCTTCCTCAAATGGATGAGGATTATCTGATGCATAAATCAATGAAGGATGCCGTGCTCAAAAGCCAAATCGCCATGCCGTCACGTCTCATTGAAGACGACGCAATGGTTTTTGAAAACACGATTTTATTTCTAAATGCCACGAAGGCCGTTTTATTAATGATCGGCTGGACACTTGTGCCCATATTAGCGGTCCTCCTTCTCGGCTCACAATCTTATTTTCTACCGCTCTTCATGGGTGGTGCTGCCTTGCATTGGAGTATCGAGGCTTATCATCGCCGTCGGCGTTCTGCACAAGGTCCATGGAATCATCTAGATTTTATGGTGGTGCCGAAATCCTTGTATTTCTTATACAAGGACCTCGCACGCCTTGCCCCTGAAAGCACCATTGCAAAGCCCCTTTCCAAGGTGATTAAAGATTGCGGCATGCCCATGGTCCACTGTCCCCAGTGTGGCGTGGTGCATGTCTTCTATGCGTTATCCGAAAAACCGCATAGTACCGGTGAGCGCACTTGCGGATTTGATGGCTGCACCGCCTCAATCAAACGCGAGGTGGCTTATCATGATTAGGCGCACCCTCCCCCTCCTTTTGCTGTCGTTTGTCATTTTGATCTCTGCCCCAAAACTTAGCCGCGCCGTTGGACTCGACATCGGCCCCATCGTAGCAAAGTTGACCGAACAGCTTACCGAGATGGCGAAGCAGCTCGAAGAAGCGAAAAAAACCAGCACCGCCGCACAAGATCAAATCAACGCCATCGGCAAGGCTGGTCAAATCAGTTTGCCGCTGATCAATGCGGCAAAGATGGCCTCGCAAATCCGTCAGGACATGCAATGTCTCAAACCGGATCTGAGCAAGCTTATGCCCTCAATCGAATTTGAAAACTTGGATTGGAATTCCGTTTGTCAAGCCGGATCGGCCTATAGGCAAACCCTGTGGCTCGACCCGAACAAAATCCGTGAACTTGGTGGTTGGCAAAATTTGGATGGGCTCGGCAAAGAGGTTGAGCAACGCCGCGAGAATGTTCTTTCGGATGCCGCTGAAAAGGGGCTTGGACTTGGGGATGTTGCTTCAAAGGAAGTCGTAAGAACGATCAAAGTCGCGGATGAGTTGGAAGCCGAAGCCAAGGCCGCAAAAACGGAAAATGATCGGCTGTCCGTGATCGCGGAAAGTCAACCCGTCCTCATTCGGGCTATCGCACAACAAAACCAGATCCTTGCGCAAATGCTCAAGGTTCAATCGGCCTTCGCGGTCAAGGCCGGTCTTGATGTTCAAAGCTTGATGGAAAAAGAGGGCGACAAAAAAGAAGAGGCTGGGCAATGACCCGTTTATCTCTTGCTCCACCACTTCGCATTGCCCTTAGCCATGTTGGCTTTGTCTTCTTTAACGCCGTTGGGTGTGCGCCAGTCCGGCAAGTCGTTGCACTGGCCGGTGAAGATGTTCATGGTTTTAATCAGCCCACAATCTATGGCACGAGTGTTTTTGTTCCATCCTTCACTGCCGTAAACGCTGAGATCGGAACGCCAAGCACGGTAAATCTCAGCCCACTGCTGATTAGTCAAAACAAGGTCATGACACTTCTTAACTCCTTCAGCTTGAGGGAGGTCTTTAAGTGCATTCAATGCGCCCTGTGGGTCCTTCCGGTAGTCCGCTTCCCAAGCATCATAAACGTCACCAATTTGCCCGCCACCGTTTGGGCATTGCGACACGTAGAAAGCCTCAAGCTGCTCTCTCGTCTGAACATCTGCCCAAAGGCTTTTCGCATATTCAAAATCAAAAAATTGAGTGCGTTGAATAGAGCCAGCTTGAGCGCCGCGCGCACTTCCAATCAAAAGGACAATTAAAATGCCTGCGCCTACAAACGATCCCGCCGAAACCGTTTGCCACCTCGGCCTTGTGACTGGCGAGTATGCCAATTTGGCGAACCAATTCACCCAGGGTTTGAGTGAAGCCCTGCACGGGCCGATGTGGATTTTGTTTGGCGCTTTTGCGGGGCTGTGGGTGGTCATTCAAGGTCTCCGACTGGTTGTTTTTCGCACAACCATAATAGATGTCGCGCAAGAATTTGTATTCGTAATGATAGCAGCAACTTTGCTGGCAAGCCAAGGCTCTAGCTTGGTCAACACCATTTACAGCGGCTCACTTTCCATGATGGGCGGCGTCGCCAGCACGGCGCTGGAAGTCGCCCCTCAAGACGGCGGCGCGTTCGCAACGGTGAACGGCGGCGTACCACTGGAAAGCGGCATGGTGTCGCTGGTGTGCACGGCGCAATCTGCGGTCAAAAAAGTTCTTTATATGGGGAGCTACATTTCGCAAACGGGCTCGCTGACTGACCCCATGCCGTGGTTTTACGCCCTGGCGTTGGTGGTGCCGTATTTGTTCGTCGTCGTCGTTTATTTCTCGCAAGTGGTCATCTCGATGTTTCGCGTCATCATGCTGGCGTCGGTGAGTTCGTTCCTGATGCTCGGTTTCGGGTTTGGATGGGGCCGCGACATGATGAAATCCGGTGTCAAAACCCTGTTGTCGGCGTTCATGATTTTGTTCGGCGCAACGGCGGCTTTAGCCATGCTGATTTTTGGCATCAATTCTTTGGATATTGGTGAAAACCCCACCCTTGAAAGCGTCCGCGCTATGGCGACGCTGGACTCTCCCGAATTCATCCTCGCGTTTTTGATGGGCTGGATGGGTACGGCATTTATGACCGAAGCCACCGGCATGGCGAATTCCATTGCCGGGTCGGTGTTGTCCAACACCGGCGTGGGCATCATCACGGCGGGTGCGACGGCCACCGCCGGCATGTTGACGAAAAACCCCGCCACCACCGCCTTAATGGGCGGTGCCGCCACCGGGGCCGGCAACTTTGCGCACAATGCCTCATCACTCATAGGACAAGGCGCAAGCCACCTGGGCAGCAATGCTGCACAGACTGCTTCCGACCTTTTGTTCAAGGCCAAGCACAACGGTAGAACCCCGGACCAGATAGCCGAGCGGTTCAAAAACGTCATGGGTAAATGAAGAAAAGGAACTCCCATCATGACAAGACCAATCTTAATTCTCGCCTTACTTCTCGCGCTGGCTGCTTGTGCCGGCACAAAAACGGAAATGCCCAGCAACCCAAGCGAAGGTACCGACATGATGCGCAAGAGCCCTTGCGCGTGTGAACAGCTCGATTTTGACGGCAGAGGATTCACATGGCTTGGATAAAGAAAAAATCGACGCCGAACGCTGGCGCTGACGACCTGGCTCCGCATGCATCTGTCGTAAAAGCCGATCCCTACAGTTTTCAAGTGGCGCACCGTCGCCTCGCGTGGCTGCTGCGGATCAGCGCCGGCACCAACATTGTGTTGGGGTTCTGTTTGATTGTGACCGTCAATGGCCTTGTCGAAATCGCGCCCATGCTTTCGGACATCAAGGTCGCATTGGTGCGATCGGACGCGGAAGACAATCGGACATACCGCATTGAGCCCCTGAACAAAACGGTGGAAGGGTTCGACCTCGTTTTGGAAAGCAAAGCGCGGCGCTATCCGTGGCTGGTGCTGACCATCGACCGGGTGACGCACAAAGAACGTATTCGTGAAGCCGCCCGGATGTCTGAAAAAAACTTCTTCGAGCGGCTGAAGGATGAGCGTCAAAAAAAAATCAACGACGCCCTCGCCAACGGTCTTACACGCACCATCACCGTGGAAAGTGTGGATCGCATTCAAACCTATGACGGCACTTATAAGTTTGCCGTCGATCTCCTGCAAACAGACACCCGCCGGGGCGAACTGGTCGAAACCAGTAAACGCCGGGTGTACCTCAGCATGACCACCATCGCACAAGACAAAGTGAAGGAAGAGGACAAGTACGAAAACCCTCTCGGCATCACCGTGCTCGATATGACATTGCACAAAAGGGGCAACTCATGAACAGTCTGAAACCCACTTTCACAGTCCTTCTCTTGTCGTCCATCCTGTTGGCTCCGCACCTGGCGCACGCGCAAACTCCACTGTTTGGGGGCGATGCCGTTCCAACGCCGCCGGTTCCCGAACGCGCCGTAAAACAAGCGGAAGCCCAAGCGCAAGGGCAATTCACATCTATGCGCCGCTCCATCGCCGGCGGGCAAATCCAGGAAGCCTGGGACGCTGCGGATGATCACGCCGGGGTAATGCGTTTTCAATATTGTCCCACGTGCAGCTACAAGGTGCGGCTGCGCGAACACATGGTTTCGCTCATCACATTGCCAAAAGGCGAAACGATCAAAAAGATCGACGTGGGCGACAAAGCCGAATTCATAGTCGAGCAGCGCGACGCCAACGGCCTATCGATCAAGCCGGCGGGCTACGGTGTGGATTCCAACGTGATGGTGTTCGGCACTTCGGGCGCGGTCTATCCGATCTACCTGCGATCGGAGAATTTCTATTCCGTCAATATTCCAGACTTGTTCGTGGAAATCGTCGGCACTGTCCGCCCGAAAAGTATCGAAGTCGCCGGCATCGATACCATAGATGGCCATGTCATCGATGGCAGCGCTGATCCCACGCCCAAAGCAGACATTCCACCTCTTGAGACCGATGGCAAAACCAACGCAGGGCAACACCCCTATGACACGTTGCCGCCCGGTTGGAAACCGCCCGCCCAGGATGATTTTGTCAAACAAATCCCCTTCGATCCGGACAAGTTGCGCGGATGGGGTGAATATGAGTTATGGGGCGACGGGCCACACATTAAAGAATTGAAAGAGGCTATCGCTACCGTCTTCAAAGACGATTACATGACGTTTATCCGGTTCAAAAAATTGGCTGGCGTCGAGCTGCCCACGGCCTACGTGGTGGTGGACGGCATCGACGAGCTGGTTAACACGCGGATCGACGGCAATACCTACATCATCGAAAGCACGCAACGCCTCATCACGTTCAAGTCCGGACAAACGTATCTGTGTATCAAGTATACGGGGGCGTCATGAGCGTACTGTGTGACACCCTTGTTGCGCTCAACCTGACGCTCGGCGTGTTCTGCCAGCCGGCGGGCGACGGAAAAACCGTCGCTTTGCCTAAAGACGATCCCTCAGCCTGGGCGATCAAGCCGCCCGCGCCGAAACCGGAACCCAAAACCCCAGAGTTTCCCCCTGTCGTCATCAAACAAGCTGCCCCTCCGCCGCCGCCCGCACCGCCACCGCCCGTGCCGGCAGTGGCAAAACCAGAGCCAAAGCCGGAACCGCCCAACCCCTACCGTGTAGCCCTACAAGCGGCGCTATCACAGTCACACCATGCCCCATCGACGGGCTTCAGCGTTCCCGCCACCGGCGAGGACAGCAATAAAAAACTTGCCAGTTTGACGCCCCCGGGCACCACTCCGCTCGATCTACCGCCGCCGCGTACGCAAGAGCGGTATGAAACGGAGGGCAAGACATCGGGATTGCCGGTAGACAACTCCCGGATCATCGCCTCAGATCGCTACATTCACGGCCTTCTCGAAAAGGGTTTCAACAGCCAACTGGATAGCACTTCAGGCGGTGAAGTCATCATTCAAACCACCCGCACCGTGTTCGGCTATCACGGTCGTAATGAGCTGGTCCCACCCGGCTCGCGGATCAAATGCAAATACATCAGCCCCACCAAACAAGGGGTTTCTCGGGTCGGTTTTGATTGCTATCGCCTTTTGCGCGGTGGTGATCGTGCGGAAATTCGCCAGCTTGCCGCTTCGGCGGGTGATGTTCAAGGACACCCCGGCGTCACGGGCGAAGTCGACAATCGGTTCTGGGAAAAATACGGAACCGCAATCATCCTTGCCACGATCTCAGCCACCACCCGCCTCGCCACCGCCGCCGCTTCCAACAACGAAAACAGTCCACTCGGCAACATTGCCGATAAGGGCTCTGAAGAGTTGAGCCAGAAGTTCAGCGAAATCAGCGCCTCGGTTACGGAACAGACCGTGAATTTAGCCCAGATTATTACGGCCTCACAGGGCACCCGCGTTGTGATCATGCCCTCACAAGATTGGTACATCCAAAAAATAGGAGACACACAATGAAGACATTCATTGCAACTGTCGCTCTCACAGCACTCGGACTGACCGCCCCGGCGCTGGCGCAAACGGCAACCCCAAACGATCCCACGGCAACGGTTGATCCGGCATCCCCGCTCCCAACCACGACAAACATTCGCGCCCGGGTGGACATGCTGACCAGCATCCCGCTCAACACACCCACTGCGATTGATCTGGGGCAAATCGACGTGCCGGGGGTATCAAAGAATTTGACCGAAGGCGTGACCCTCAAAGCCTTCACCCGTTACATCGAATATGAAGGCCGCAAGATCGGTCAAGTCGTCGTGTCCGGGGTGGAAAAGAATGGTCAACGCGAACAGCTCCCCTCCGATGGCTTCAGTGCGCAATTCGATCTGGAAACCCCGAGCCTTGATCCGTCCAAGGACGTGGTGATCGAAGGCGACAGTGCGCCACTGATCGCAGCGCTGGAACGTTTGGCGGAGGCTCCGCAAGCGACGCCGGAAAAAACCATCGTCGCACAAAACGACAACAACAACGCGCAAAAGCAAGATGTGGGCACCCCCACCCAACAAAACGACCAGGCGTCGGCATACCAGACGCCCGCCCCGGTCGCCGTGCCTGATAAGCCGGTCGAAGGAAGTTATGTAACGACAGAAGGCTGCAAGGTGCGTCCTGATTTCACGGCCATGCGGGCCATTCAACAATCTAAATCCGTCACAGAAAAGAACGGAACGAAAGTATCCGAAACGGATTGCAGTGATAGCTTCGATAGCGTTCCGATCGATAAAAGCTACATCTTTTGTGGATACGACATAAACCTAGACCTAGGTGTTCGTTTAGCAACAGCAAAATTCGAATATGTCTACATCGATAAGATGGGTGCACGAATTTCGGTGAAACCGGAAGGGCAAACGGACCAGTGCGCCCTCGACCCGGAAAAGGCCTACCCGATTGTCGAGAAAGAAGAACGTATATTTCTCGACTACGCCAAGCTGAAAGCGGTCCCGCAATCAAGCTTGGTATATCTCGATATGAACAATCGAGAAATGCCGGCTCGTGGCGTTCAAGCCTCCGATACAAAAGCAGCCGTCGATCTCGTGCCCACCATAAACGGCTGTAGCATCCGAGACGAATTCGGCACGGTCAACACATCGTTTCAGCAAGGCACGCACACCTACGTTCTCGACGGCATCTCCTATCAAGCTGGTGGCTGTTCGGACAACGGCACTGAATATAAACACTTCAAAGCCTACACCGATCTTTCCGGCAAGGCTCTCTGTGAAGCGGTCTTAGATGTTGATGGGCGTCCAGTAGGGTTGCAAAGCCGTGTGGGCATCATGGTTGACGGTCTTTCTAAATACATCACGCCGTGCGCACCGGATGCCTCCGCGCCCGGTGTTACAGCAACCACAAACCTCTGTGACAATCCGGCACTTTGGACAACCCACGACATCAACGCCGGTCAAAGCTACGGCATGGAACGCTTCTTCTTTGTGAAAGACGGCATGGAAATCAAGCTGACCGGCTGCCAAAAATCCAAAACGGTCTACCCTCACGATTATGAAACAGTCGGATGGGAACGGCATGACGGACTTCTCTATGCTTTGCCAAAGAAGACCGTCTTCATAACGCCACCTACGGGCCGTCACGATCTTGTGGTTGGTCAAGTGCTCTCAGGCACAACGCAAATGCCTTATCAACTCACAGGCACCGCTGAGGAATCTACAGGCATACCGGACTATCCAGACAATTCATGTACCAAATATATCCTTACTGAGAACTTTGAGAACTGGAAGCGCCCGGACACCACCATCCACAAAAAATCGCTTGGTGCTGGAACCCCAATTAACGCTGGATATGACTGTACGGCTCAAGGCGCAACGTTGCTAACAGACTGGACGCTTGCGCCGTTCAGCACCGGATATTCGTCTTACATCGCGTCTCAGAGTGGCTGTAATAGCAGCAGTTGGCGAACGGTCGGCGCGATTGTCAAGTACCAAGCAACGCGGAACCTCGTCCGTGGTGATGGCTATGTCGTCAGCACGGATACACAAACCAGCACAACGCAAGTCTCAACGTCTAGCGTAACGTCCGCTGGCGCGTGGTGTTCATATTCCGGACCATCCTGGAACTCACAATCAACGGTCTATGCAAGTACGACTATGGGCAATTTTTCTCTCAGTTTTAGCCCTGCCCTGCCATCAAACCCGCCAGCAGGAACAGATGTAAATGTCCTTAAGGCAAACGCGCCTTTCTTATTCTGAGGCCGCGCCATGACCAACACACACATACAAGGCAAAGCCACCAACCCGTTTTTATCCAAGGCGCTTGCGCCGCTCTCGAAGCATTATGCGCCCACTGATGCGGTGGAAATTCGCATAGTGCGTCCGGGGCGCGTGATGAGAGACCGACGCGGTAAAGGCAAAGAGGCTGTTGATGATCCCGAGTTAACCCTCGCGGTGATTGAAGGTATTTGCACATCCCTTGCCAATAAGCACGGCCTCAAGTTCGATGCCGATACACACCCAAAATTATCATGCGTGTTACCAGGCGGCCATCGATTCGAGTGTCTGTTGGGTGCGTCGGTGCAGTCGGGCATTTCTCTTGCCATTCGGTGCAAACATCCGTTCACCCCCACCTGGGAGCAAATGGGGGTGACGGAACCCATTCTAAAATACCTTCTGGAAGCGGTGGAGCTGGAAAAAAACATCATCGTTTCCGGCTCTACCAACACCGGAAAGACGACGCTGCTCAATAAGTTCATCGACACGCTTCCAGACGATGAACGCCTCGTTGCAGTTGAAGATGCGCCAGAACTGCACATCGACAAATTTGAGGATGATGGAACAGGTCTGTTGGCGGACCGTGAGGCCAACGCAGACTCTAGTCTTATTACCTATCGCGGCCTGTACGATCACAAAATGCGGATCACGCCTGGCCGGATTGTGTTCGGTGAAATTTCCACCCTCAACGCTGGCGCATTCCTCAACGCACTCACCGCCGGTGTGGCCGGCATGATGTGCTCGATCCACGGCAACAATCCGCACCAACTCATTAAACGCAAATTTATTCAGCTCACCGCCATGGGTGGCGAAGTCGTATCCGACGCCCCCGAAATCCTCATGGAAACGATTCACATGATCGTCCAAATCAAACGCGACAAAGACGGGTTTCGGCGCATTACCGACATCTACGAACCGATTAACGATCACTACGTCCTCAAGGACGGTAAGGAGATTACGTCATGATCGCGCATCGTCTTGTTTCAATTCTCATTCTCAGTGCTGCGATCGGAGCCTTGATGCTGCAATGGCATTTGATAAACGGCTTCGATCCATTGGATAGCCGCTGGTGGGTATGGTTGGTCAAAAGCATCGTGAAAACCGGAACCTTGCCCGATGCCCTGCTCTATTCGCTCTCATGGACCGCTGCTGGCGGGATCGCCATCTTTGCTGTCGTCACGTATTGGTTCAAGCGCCCATCGACGCGCACGGTTCACGGCAATCAGGACGCACGTAATACCCACGGATCGGCGGCATGGGCCACATGGCGCGATGTCAAACGCGCTGGTATCACGAAAGCCAAAGGCATTGTAATCGGCGGGTTCCGCCGTACTTGGCGCACCGTGCATCTGTTTCATGACGGCCCGGAACATATTCTCGCCTTTGCTCCCCCAAGATCGGGCAAAGGCGTCGCCCTGGTCGTTCCAACGCTTTTGAGCTGGCTACATTCGGTTTTGGTGCTCGACATCAAAGGTGAAATATTCGCCTTAACGGCGGGATGGCGAAGTCTCATCGGGCAATTGGTCCTCAAATTCGAGCCCGCCGCGTTGAGCGGATCGGTGCGCTACAACCCGCTGGCCGAAGTGCGACTTGGTACCGATTATGAAATCGCGGACTGTCAAAACATAGCCTCAATGGTGATTGATCCAGACGGCAAGGGCCTGAAGGATTTTTGGATGCAATCGGGCTGGGAATGGCTCTCGGCGGTCATTCTCCACGTACTCTATCGTATCCAGCGCGACAACCAGCGCACCGGGACATTAGCGGACGTTCACGCCTTCATGTCGGTCGGTGATGATGACGGTGAAGATATCGAAGGCGGTGACGTAGGCTTTGCAGCAATCCTTGATGATATGGCCCGCTTCGACCATGGCCGCGAAAGTGTTAACGGCGAAGTGCGCCGCGCCGCCGGTCGTATGCTCAAACGCGCTGGATCGGAACGTAGCGGCGTGCACAGTTCCGCCACCGTCCAGTTGGCGCTGTATTCCGATCCAATCGTTGCTGCCAACACCTCGGAAAGTGATTTCCGCATTGCCGATTTGATGAACGGAGACAAGCCCACAAGTCTGTACATCGTCATTGCGCCGTCAGACTTGCAACGCCTGCGCCCGCTGATCCGCATTCTCATGAATCAGGTTATTTCTCGTTTGACAGAAAAAATGGAATTTGAAAACGGCCAACCGAAGCCGAATTACAAGCACCGTCTGTTGTTGATGCTCGATGAATTTACCTCCGTCGGCAAGCTGGAAATCTTTGAAAAGGCCCTGGCTTTCATGACTGGCTACGGCCTCAAAGCCTTTATTGTTATCCAGGACCTTGTGCAACTGCAAAAGGAATATGGCCGGGACGAGTCCATCGTTTCAACCTGCCATGTGCGCATTGCTTACGCCCCCAACAAGATTGAAACAGCGAAACTGCTTTCTGAGCTGGCGGGCAAAATGACCTTATTGCTGCGTAAGCGCTCCCGGTCGCACGGTCGCGGCGGCGGCAACGTTTCGGATTCCATATCGGAAGTGTCACGCCCCTTGATGACACCAGACGAAACCATGGCCTTGCCGGGTATTCGCAAAGGCTTTTGGGGCCGGATTATCCCCGGCGACATGCTGATTTTCATCGCCGGACAACGCCCGATCTATGGCCGTCAATGGCTGTACTTCCAAGACAAAGTGCTGAAAAAACGCGCCGCGCTTCCGCCGCCTGAAATGAAGCGCCAAGCAGCGGTTGTGCCGGCACAAGATCAGGAGCCTTCACAAGGCCAAGATCCCTATCAGGCCGCTCTTGATCAAATACGGGAGGCAAGCTGATGGCGCAATGCTCAACTCCTAAGCCAGCTGAACCGACGAAAACAGCCGACGTGCTGCCTGGACCGAAGCGATTTTGCCTAACTAAGGTCTCTCGGGCGATCAACATGCGCTGGGTCTTCGCCGTCCGCTACTTCGACGAACAGAGCCGTAAGCACGAAGAGCTTCACTCGGCGGATACCCGCGTCGAAATCGACACCAAACTCACCACCGTCGCCACCCGCATACGCGGCAAAGGCATGATCCTTTGCGACTGCGGCTGCGACTTCATGAGCACCACACCTGAAGGGTGACCCCCCACTTACGCCATTTGGAAAAGGAGAAATCTCATGGCGGATAACAAAGGAATGTCAGCGGCGGAACAGCTGTTCGCTGAAACTGAAATGATCGCAAGGGCGGCAGTCTTCGGATTGCCGATCAATGTCGATCCGGACGTCGCCGATTATATGGGCGCGTTTGAAGAGACTGCGATCGATGACATCGAGGCGGATGAAAGCCGCTTCGACGTCAATCTGAACACCGGCATCGTTATCGACGACCCAATTGATGGGGAGACGACCCAATGAGCGAGAAAAAAACACCATGGCGCCAAAACGTCGCCGACGAAATGATCCGCCATATTGAAGCCGGCACCGCACCTTGGCAAAAGCCTTGGAAGGCTGGCGTTCTCGGCGACAACCAACACAATCCTTCCAGTGGCAGCGCCTATCGCGGCATCAACGCCTTGTGGCTGGAAATGCAGGGCTTCGAAGATCCTCGCTGGTTGACCTTGCGCCAGGCGAACGCACTGGGTGCGCAGATCCGCACAGGCGAGAAATCGACGCAAGTCGAATACTGGAAGTGGACGGCCCCGCAACCCAAGCTCGATAAGCTTGGTAATCCGGTGCTTGATGATAACGGTAAGAAGGTCTTCGGCACGGCGCGCCTGGAACGCCCGCAAGTGTTCTATGCCAACGTCTTTAACGCTGCACAGATTGACGGCCTTGAACCTTACAAAGTACCGGACCTGACTTTTGAACCTGTCGAAGAGGCGGAAAAGCTGCTTGCGGCCGGCGGCGTGGAAATTCTCCATGATCAAAACGATCGCGCCTTTTACAGCCCCGCCCGCGATCATATTCGAATGCCCCCTCAAGAACAGTTTCCCGATGCATACAACTACTACGCAACGGCGCTGCACGAGCTGGGACACGCTACGGGTCACAGCTCACGCATGGACCGGAAATTCGGCCCCTTTGGTAGCGAAGTTTACGCCAAAGAGGAACTGCGGGCCGAAATGAGCAGCTACATGGTGGCCCGCGATCTCGGCTTGGGTCATTACCCGGATCGCCATGCCCCGTATGTCGAAAACTGGCTGAAGGCGATCAAAGAAGATCGCAACGTGCTGTTTCAGGCTGCGCGTGATGCTGAACACATTACGCAGTGGATCAAAGAGCCGGAAATGCGCCCTGCCCTGGAAAAGAACGCACAGAGCAATCGAAAGGCAGCGAAGATGGAACGTGAACAAAAACAGGAAGCCAAGCCCGCGAAAGAAGCCACTAAAAGCCAGCGTGTTTATCTCGCGGTCCCCTTTGCAGAAAAAAACCAAGCTAAAGCGCTGGGTGCAAAATGGGACGGCAAAGGCAAAAGCTGGTACGCGCCCGAAGGCGTGGATCTGGAACCACTGAAAAAGTGGCAACTAGAAAACCAGCCTGAGCTGAAGCCGGAAGTTAATCCAGTCAAAGAGTTTGCCGACGAACTCAAAAAGCAGGGTGTCGCCATCAAAGGTGATCCCGTCATGGATGGCAAATGGCACCGCGAACGGCTCATTGACGACAAGGGCAAGGCCCGTAATGCATCGTATCGTGGCTTCTTAGATGGCCGTCCAAACGGCCAAATCAAGAACTACAAAATTCACGGAGAAGGCCAACACCATAAGTGGGTTGCCACTGGTGAAACACTCACCAAAGACCAGCTGGCCGCGCTCAAGGCAGAAGCCGAAACAAAGAAGCAGCAGCGTATAGCTGAACGCAAAGAGCTTCAGAAAGGGGCGCGTTATGCCGCTATGAAGAAATTCGATGTGGCTCAATTCAATCCAGTTCACCCATACCTAAAGCAAAAACAGGTCCAGAACATCGGTCTTCACGTAAGTGACAACGGAAACCTCCTTATTCCGGCACGTGATGTCAACGGCAAGCTCTGGTCCATTCAAACTGTCCAACCAAACGGCAACAAGCGCTTTCAAAAGAATGCCCGTAAGACCGGCCTCATGCACATCATCGATCCGGAAAATAAAATTGGCGAGGGCCTCGGGTATTTCACCAACAAGTACCTCGGTCAGGGATCTGTTCTAATCGCCGAGGGCTACGCAACAGCCGCAAGCGTTCATGAGGCGACACAACGCCCGACCATCGTTGCTTTCGACGCCGGCAACCTCAAACCGGTGGCCGAAGCCGTTCGCAAACAGTACCCACACGCAAAAATCGTTATCGCGGCAGATAACGACCATAAGCTCGAACACAAGCCATACGGCAATGTTGGCAAGATCAAAGCCACCGAAGCCGCTCTCGCGGTCGGAGGATTCATGGTCGCCCCTGGGTTCGATGACGAACAGAAGGCCAAGGGCCTGAGCGATTGGAACGATCTCGCCCAAGCCAACGGCACCAAAGCGATCATCGAACAAATGCGCCAACAACTTAAACGACAACGAGCTGTGCAAAAGGGTGAAAAGCCCAAACGCGCCGCGCTCGAAATGTAATCAACCAAGGAAAGGATATAGACCATGATTATCGGAAAATTTGAAAAAGACGGCGACGGCTATTACGGCAAAATCAGCACAATGCTGATGGACATGCCGGCATCGATCAAACCGGCTAAACGCAATAATGACAAAGCGCCTACACACCGTGTGTTTTCCAAATCGAAAAGCGGTATCGAGATTGGTGCTGGCTGGCAAAACACAAGCAAACACGACAATGAGTACATTTCCATCAAGCTGGACTGCCCCAGCCTCCCCGCTCCGCTTCAATGCAATCTGATTGAAAAGGATGATAAATATCTCCTGCTCTGGGAACGTGAATGAGCGCACGCGAACAAATTAAGTCGTATGTCACGCCTGATGAAAAGGCGGAAGTGACCGCGCTTGCACAGCAAGCGCGGATCACGACTTCCGAGTTGGTGCGCCGGTTGGTGTTGGGTGAAAAGCTTCCCGACACAAATCGCCACCTAATGGTGATCGAACTGGTCAAGGTAAATGCTGATCTCGCACGGCTCGGCAATCTTCTCAGAATGGCCGTGATGGAAGAAGACTTCGAACTGCCGCAAGGCATGGACCTGGAACAATTAATTGATACCATCAGGGAAACGCAAGACGACCTGAAAACCAAAATCAAGGAATTATGATGAACGACAACATGCAAGAGCGCATTGCCCACAATGCCGACATTCTGCCTCAGCTCAACGCCGCGATTACCAGCGGTGATGAGCTGACAGCCCAAGCCCTCCTTTCAAAACTCCGCCTCCCTGCCGTCTCCTTGCTCATTCTTGAAGAGGCATTTGGCAAAGAAGCGGTCGCTGAACTGGATACCTCCGAAGCTGAACGGGTTTTCGGCAGAGATTGGATGGAGGGCGACCATGATAAACACGCGGACAAGCTCCATGTCTAAAGACCTGTTGAACGGTTTGAGGATCTCCATGGCCGCAGAACATGCATCCTTCGAAATGAAGGAACAAACGCCCGCAGCTCAAATCCACAAGACAGCTCAAGACAATAATCTTCAAGCCGTCAAATCGATTGGCCGCTCTGGCGATCATCAGATCATTCTTACGGCAGAAAAGGCCTTGCTGATTAATGAGCTGCGTCTCTATGGCAACAGCCCAGGCATGAAAAGTAGCCTTCGTGCCGCCCTTCAAGACTTGGAGCTGGCCGACAAGCATACTGAGATCGTCAAAGACCCTAAACGTTATGCAGAACTTAATGAATTGTTTCAGCGCCCTAAAAACCGCCGTGGTGGCCTTCCTTATGATGAGGCCCGTCAATTCTTCAGCTCACACAACACCCGGCTTTTGAACCTCGATCGTTCACGGCTGAGCGAGACGGAAAAGAAAACGATCAATGCACGGCGTTCAAATATCCGTGTGGCCGAACTGGCATATATTGCCCTTCAGCAAAAGGCGCTCGGCATTGAGCCTAAAAAAGACAAGGGCCGCGACCGGGAAATGTCGCGTTGATTGCGACCAAAAAACCAAAAAAAGAACCAACGCCCTACCGGGATTTGGCTGAGTACATCGCTGAGGCAAAAGACCCCGGTGAAAAGCTCGAAGAGTTGTGGATAGTCAACACGCACGCAGGTGAAACGCTTGATGACCTGGAAATGGCCATCTTAGAAGTGGACGCCACACAAGCGCTGAATACCCGTGTTAAATCCAATAAACACTATCATTTGATCGTCTCATTTCGAGACGAACACCCCTCCCCTGAAGCCCTGCGCGATATAGATCGTGAATTTGCCAAAGCACTCGGTTTTGAAGAGCATCCCCGCGTTGTCGGTACGCACGTCAACACCGACAATTTCCATATGCACATCGGCTACAGTCGCATTCATCCCAAAACACTCCTTGAGCACTCACCGCAATGGGACTATCCGGCAATGGAAAAAGTCTGCCGGTCGATGGAGCAAAAGCACGGCCTGAAGGTCGATCTTGGCCGTGCGGATAAGCAAGAAGCAAACCGCAAACCTAAAGCCGCGCAAGATATGGAAGCGCATTCATGGGAACAGAGCTTTTATAGCTATGTCCATGAGCACAAAGAGCCGCTGCTGAAAGCCAAAGAACAGGCGAAAGATTGGCAGGGTTTGCACAAGGCATTCGGTGAATTCGACCTGGTTCTACGCAAACGCGGCAACGGTCTAATTATCGGATCTGGCGATGGAAAGCAGCGTATCAAAGCCAGCGATCTCGACCGCTCCTTTTCAAAAGCGGCGCTTGAAAAGAAGTTCGGCCCCTATAAACGCCCTGAGAGGACTCAGGAACGTGCAAAGCCGTCCAAGAGGTACAAACGTCGCCCAGTCACCCGGCATAAGGGCCAGGGACACCTCTGGCGACGTTATATGGGTGCTCGAAAAGGTAAGGACTCCCTTTCCGCACAAGCGTTCAAAACTTGGCGCGATTTTCTACTGTACGGCGCAATGGACGACCCTCTCGCCATGGCGATCATTCACGCGCAAAAGCAGTTCTTGAAAACCATCAGTTTACAGAACGTACCCCCCTCTCCTCAGCTGCCCAAAGCGAAGCGGCCCAAGCATAGCAAGGGCCGCAATTTTGAGTAAGCACTGGGGAATGTTACCTTGGCATTACGCTCAGGTCTGAGCGTAATGTGATATTGTCTGGTCGTCGAGGTGCGGTTCGCAGTACGCTAGCATAGGGGGGAATTTGGAACAATTTTTCGATCCATTTATTTATTCAGTCGCAACAGTTGTTGCCGCGTTAGTTTTCCTTGATTTCCTAATCGGCGAACAACGTCGTCAGCACCTGCGAGACGGTCTTGAGACATTTTGGATTTATATTGAAGATAAATCTTTTTCCGGCTTAGCCAAAGAGGATGCGCAAAAATTATTGGACTGGCTGACGAAAAAATTTGGTGACAACTGGAAGTCATACGGATTTATGTTCCGCTCTTGGATTTACATTGTGGTCATTTTTCTGTTCTCACAATCGATTGTCAGTCTCCCTTATGATACGAACTCGGTAGAGTTTGTGACTCTCCTTATGACCTTCATTATTGCAGTAATACCCAACATGTTTACGGGTTGGCTTTCACTTGCAATTTCGATCCGTCTATTGACTGTGATGGCAAACCGCAAACCTAGTTTCGTTTTGCTTTTGGTTGTATTAACGATAGACCTTCTTGCAGCAACGTTGCTGTCATTGGTTGCTCTGGCCAGCTTGGAGTTCACCCCAACCATTGTCAGCCAGTTTTTTCCGGAGCAATTTTACTACTATCGCGAATTGGCATTTGGCCCGACGGTTCTTACAAACGCATTGCCAACGGCGCTTCATTGCATTTTGACCGTCGTTTTTCTCGGCTCAAAATTGCTTAGACCATTGATCAAAACACCCCTCAGCGCCCTAATATTCGCATTCACCGAATCGAAAAAAGGGCCATTAACGCTGATATCGATTGGTCTTGGTACCATCGCAAATTTAACTCACCAGTGGCTGATATATTTCAATTAAATCGTCGAGAGCCACTGACGTGAGCCCCGACTTCCCTCCAGTTATGGGTAGAGCCCGTGACGTGAGACGAAGGCTCAAGTTTCATCCTTTTGAAAAAACCGTTGAACCCAACGCCCCCAAAATCCCGACCTTCGATTTAATGGCATCACTCTCATTGAATTGAAAAAGTAAACCGGGCCTCCATGGGAACAGGAGCCCAGCTTAAACGGCTCATCAATTCGATAAAGCGTAATCATTGCAGCCTGTTTTACGTCTAGAGGAAAGAAACCGCCTAGACCTGGATCTGAATGGATGTAGAAATCCCCCAGCTTCGCTTCGCACCGTTCACAATGGTTCATCCAGTACTGGCTTCCAGCCATTTTGCTTGTATCTGGATAAAAATGCGTTGTTAACGCTGAAATACGCTTTTGGATGGAGTCCGGTAGGTGCCCTATGTAGGCAATCGTGGCAGGCTCGTCTATATGCTCCCAACTCAGCACCAATTCATCACTATCCGGACACTCGTAATCCATCAGAAGGTCATGGTCTCCATCCAACAAGAATCCAAAAATATTGGTTTGATTTTGGCACTTCCAACATGATTTGGTCGTCTGACCAATATAATAACGGTCAGCACGAATACTAAATTCGTCATCCAATATAGTAGGTAGCCAACGGGCAAAAGGCTGTGGATCGGCTCCCTCCGGCACATACCATACCTTTTTCTCCCAGTCCCACTTGGCTCCGAGTGATTTAGCCTCATCCTTCTCAGCGTAAGGCACATTCAAATCAATCTGGACCATGAGAGCCCTTTCACAATGGGTGAAACAGTGCCTGCAAGGCCGCATCACCCTTTCAGGTCACTACAGAACGAAAAATGACTAAACAAACAAAGGCCCCGACTGCGGACCCGAATAAGAGTTGTGACGTCAGAACGTACTAACGCCCCCCTCGGCGGTCGTTAAAAATTACGACTTATTGGTTTTCTTGTTCGTAGAATTCCTCCGCCAATTTAAAAAATGTGTCTTCATTAAAGGTGTCGTCCTCATCCTCTAGAGGTCGAACGGGGCAAATAGCCGCTGCCTTAAGGATGGCATCGGCAACCATCATTTCCCCATGTTCGTAGACAATCCAGTCTTGAGCGCGATCTGTTCGAAGCATTGTGGACATGCCGTTAAATCGGCTCGCAACAGCAAGGTGCTTGTTCGTGTCTGGAAATGCTGTACCGAGAGCGGAATAGAATCGTGTCAGGAAAGTGTCTTTCAGGATGTAGGTATCATGCCCCCCCGTATCTTCATCAAAGATATTAATCTCCCGAGATTCAGGGTTTCGTGTCAGGATTTTTTTATTCTGAACGCCTGCGGCCACGTCCAAAGCGGTTTTAATGTCGTTATAGGAAACAGGCATTTGATATGCTTTTTTAGGATTAAGCGGCATAGAAGGCCTCACACTTATTAAAACCTAAACGTGTCAGATAAAGTTGCAAATTTCAACCATGTGATCGACGCACGATGTGCAGGATTAGAAGACGGTATGAATCAATTGCGTGCCATTGCAAAAGCCGATCTCAGTAAGGGCTGAGCATGTTACTAAGGCGTGTATAACGGCACAAATGGCTCGACAGGCTCAACAAAAAATATTTTCTCAAGGATAGGAAGCTGCTCACGGGCATGACTATGACCAAGCCCTTTTAGGGCACTTACTACACCAGGGTCGTCCATATTGTATTCCCCCTCAGGAACAACAGGATCAATACGGTGAATCACCTTCCGACCATCGTGCTCATCGCCTGTAAGCAATTTTGCCATCCCCAAAGCCCCGTGGCTTTGACCGTCCATAAACAATTTTATAAGCTTCTTGCCTAAGGTGCCGATCCCACCCCACGAGCGAACCGAATAAGTTTCACTTAGACAACTTATGCTCAGTACATCCAAACCATCAGCGGGCCACCCCAATAAGGTTATAGCTTCAACCACCGCCAATGCGATCGGATTGTTTGCCCAGATACCGCCATCAACCAAACCAACTTCATCTTGAGACACATGCTGGGAAAAGTAGGTCGGCGCAGCAGCTGTTGCCATCGCCGCATCAACAGCAAGTCGCGTAAAATCAGTTTTAAGTCTTAGGTGATGAGGCGTTTTGTATATATATACCTGCCGACGAGTTGCATCCCATGCTGGAATAAGCAACCGGGTCTTAGCATCACCCAGCTTCAACTCTCCAAGCACATCTTCAAGAACGTTCCGTAGTGGGTCGGAAGAATATTTCCGGCGAAAAACATGGCGAACTCTACGGACTTTATTCATCGCAAAATTCAAGATGGGTGAAGAGCTTTGCCCAAAAATCTCAGGCCCACGGTCTTCATACATCTGTAAAAGCTCCTTAGCACTGAGCCCCAACCCCATCCCAATCGCTAAAATTCCACCTGTAGAAGTGCCAGCAATAAGATCAAAATACCTCCCAATCGGTTCTTCGAGATTCTTTTCTAATTCTGCTAAAAAAGCAGCAGGAAAAGTCCCAAGAATACCTCCGCCATCGATACAAAGGATACGTCTCCGTTGGACGGCTTCACCCATTCATATATCTCCCAAAAAAGTCACGAAGGTTCCACAACGACATAAAATCTATCAGAACTCCCGATACAACGCCCCTGTTCATTCACAACGAATGCCTGAACCCAATGCACCCCGACAAATACGGTCGCCTCCCACCTGACAAGCCCCGTTGTATCAGCAAACTTCCCACGAGTTTGCCGTTTAAAAGCAGCTTGCATACCAGTGTTAGTAATACGCCAATGCACTTTAGACTTCTTAGGCAAAGCACCAAATCCAGGGTGAGCTTGAAAACATAACCACCGCCCAGCTAGAACAGGCTGTCCGCTCTGAAGGGATGAAATCATCTCGCCATCTTTATGAGGGTGTACTGTTGCAGTCACAGATACAGGGATATTTCCGCCAAATTTCCACGGTGGCGCTTCCTCGTAAGGAACCGAAATATTTAGGCGATCCAAAAATGCTATACCCTGCCGTTTTATTGCCTGAACAAGAGTATTGTCATCAGGCATCTGTGCGGTGCTTGCAACAAGACCTGCCGCCAGAGCTGTTGAACCGCGCTCGGTAGCACGTTCGCCAAACAACCGATCCATAAGTTTTCGATTGTCGCTAATGGGACGTTCCGCCAGTTCCCGCAACTCCCCAATCAAAACCTCAAGGTCTTCGCGAAACTTAGATTGATTGGGGGCCATCTCGCCAATTCCGGATTCCCCAGGCCAACGGTCTGTGAGAACGTCATCACTACAGGCCGGGTTTGAAACGACGCCAAGAGGCGTAGACATTACATTGAACAAATATGAAGAAAGCTCAACCATCATTTCATAGAGGCTGTCTTCGTTTGCGCTGGTAAACTCAGCAACATACTTCGACAACAATACCGAGGGAATTTTATCTCCCCCCTTGTTCTCATGCTGTCGATCGCGCCACCGCTTCAACAGTTGGAGTGCAAGAAGACGATTGGGTTTCTCAGATAACGGCTTCTGCTCCGGTACAGGTGCAGCATCCGCTTTAAGTGATGTCATTCGCGCTTCAAAAATTTCAGCAGGTAAAATCCACTTATCAAACCACCTGGCAAACCCCTCTGGATCAGCAATGACATGATCAACACGTGCGGGATGTGCGTCAAAAATTTGGCTAGGTCTTGGCGGTAGACTCGAATCAAGAAGTACCGAGGGTGTGATATCAAGGTGCATATTATCTGGGTACTCGATTGTCACGCAGCGCCGCTTTTTCACGACCCGCCAATCACTCCTATTGGAGAGACTGTTTATAACAGCATCCAAAACAACGTCGGGGTCATTGTCACGACGGATTTTGAGCTCAAGCATCAAGTCAATATCGAACTCATCTTCTGCATCCGATGAAGAAATTGTCGTTTGAGTCCGAAATGACCCTTGTGGGTAAATCTTCGGGTCAAACTGTGCGACCTTACTACTGTCACTATGAAGGTGGTCTGCAACAGCATTGTACCGACTTTGCGCCTTATCATAATCAGAGGCACTAAGCTGAATGCTGTTCGCAATATCCGTAAGAACGAGGTCTAATGCTTCACGGTTATGCGCAGACGTGTTCTGAAAATCCAAAATGCCCCCCCTTTGAAATGACATGCCCTTAATGATCAAAAAGTACGCGCCCCTTTGGGGTTGAAGTTTATCATACAGAAACAATCATAAGAACGACACCTAGCAACGCTACGGCACCCAATTTCAAAACATCTAAATTCTTCGTTGAGCACCGTAGGTGCGAATAAGCCCCCTTGTGGGCAGGGGGAAGTGGTACCACTTCCTATATCCTGCCCCCCTAACGACAGGCAAAGTCCGGCCAGGACGTGCCAACAAAGGCCATCTTAGGCCAACCCATAAAAAGATAGGCCATCATAGGCAAAGACAGGCCAACTAAGGCCAACACAGGCCGCGCAACACAAACGGGCTTGTTGAAAATGCTGAAAAAACATAGAGATAGTTAGTGAATAACGGAGATCATCGGAAACAAACAGAGATAGACACTGAAGCGCTGCGACACCTCTTGCGCGAATCCTGATGATCCCCATAATGCGCCAACAAAAAAGCTGTTTAATGGAGACCATCAATTGACGACGCGCGTCGCGATCTACGCAAGACACTCTACGGACAAACAAACCCATTCGACCAAAGACCAAATCGCACGCTGCGAGGCATACTGCCAAAACGCCGGCTATGAGATTTCACTGGTTTTCCAAGATGAGGCCATATCTGGCTCATCGGTCGTGAATAGGCCGGGTGTGTCTGAATTGATTGATGCGGCGCTGTGCGGATATTTTGACCGCGTTATTACAGAAGACCTTTCTCGCATCAGCCGTGACCAAGCCGACATGGCAAACTTCTTTCGAAAAATGCGCTACCTCGATATTGGTCTGGAATCCGTTTCTGAGGGTGTGATTAACGAACTGCACATCGGCTTCAAAGGCACAATGAACGCGCTGTACATTGTCGACCTTGCCGATAAGACGCGGCGAGGAATGATCGCATCCGTCCTCAAAGGGGCAATCCCCGGTGGCCGAACATATGGTTATGATTTGGTTCATCGTTTAGATGAGCGCCAAGAACTCATCAAAGGGTTACGGCAAATTAATCCAAAACAAGCAAGTGTCGTCCAGCAGATCTACGACCAGTACGCTGCCGGTGCTACTTTGAATTACATCTGTGAAGGGCTTAACCGACAAGGCGTCCCTGCTCCGAAAGGTGGTCGATGGGTTAATACAACGCTTATCGGACATGCCGCACGCAAAACCGGCCTTCTTCGTCAATCGCTCTACAAAGGCGTAGTGACGTTCAATCGGATGATGTATCGCAAAAATCCGGAAACGGGAAAACGTCAGTCTTTCATTCGCCCGGAAAGTGACTGGATACAAGTGCCGGTTCCAGAGTTGGCGATTATTGCTGAAGATTTGTTTGATAAGGTTCAGACACAAGTCGAAGAACGTTCCAGCCTTCACAAACAAAGGATTTTGCTCAACCAGGTGCTCGCCGCCCCAGACAAGCCAGCCAATGTTCAAAAACGAAAACGACAGGCCGAAAAGCGCACAACGAAATCACGCAAAGTCAGCCTCTACATTTTTTCAGGCAAGCTCTGGTGTGAAGACCATAACACACCAATTTCGGTGATTCGAAAAAGGGTATACAGCTGCAATTCTAAACCCTGCCAACATCGCAATATCCAACACGAGGTATTCATGTCAGCGGCGCTAGATGCGTTACATCATATGTCGGTTGACCAAATCAAATTAGCGATTGATGAGCTCCGAGCGGTTCGCAATAAGCTTGAAACCAAAATCACCAAACTAGATGCCCGGCTCGAAGAAGCCCGCCAAAATATTCGTGGCATTCTCGATGGTCTCAAGTCTCGCAAAATGACGCCGGAAACAAACGCGTATCTTGATGAGCAAGAGGCCCAAGTCCTCAAAATCAAATACGAGATCGACACCCTCAAAAAACAATACGATCCAATATCCAAGATTCCCGACGAAGAGGCAGAGGATGTTTTGCAATCCTTCAATAAAGCGATTGCACCGCTGTTTGAAGAACCAGACAATCAACTAGCTTCATCACAGACTTATCACTGGTTTGATCGCTTTATGGTCAAATCAGAAGGCAAAAAGATGGTGATCAGCATTGATTACAACTGGCCGAAAATGCTCGTCGCACTCAGGGCCGTCAAATCAGCACCATTTTTGTCTCGACCAGCTGTAATATTGCCGCGCCGATCCTGCCTAGCTGGCCATTTGTGAATTCTTCAGAGGGAGACGATGTCACCCTCAAGGACGAAGGAGGCGCGTTGCCGATCTTCAACTGAAATGATGGGTTGCACAAAACCCTGGCACTCGTCAGTAGATGCATTCAGCAATTTGGCCAGAAGCGCTATGCTTCGTCGCTGCTGGTCGGTCAAGTTCGCTATTTGCTTATCTAGATCGTCAAGCGGCGTGCGGTTTACGTGGCTGAAAAGCTTGCCCAAGAGGCCCGCGATGGGGTCCGACAATTGTACGCCTGCCTCGGATTTGGAATTGGCAAACCGAAAATGGCGGAGAGGAGCGCCGCTGTCGTTGAGCGGGTGCAATTCGAGATACGCTTCAATCTGCTTCTCATCGTCGAGGATGTGCTGAGAGTTCTTGAAAAGGCAGAGCCGGTTCATGAAGAACGTACCGAACCCATCAATGAGGACGTTGGGCGTCTCGTCCTCGAGATACGGCAGGGAATGCAGTCGCCCAGCCATCTGCAACAAACCTTTTAGCATATAGAAAGGGAAGTGTTCGAGCATGTGTTCGCGGTGCTCAATGAGGTCTCTCAACTCGGCAATAAACGCGGTCCGGCGCTCACGCCCAACATCGGGATAATTGTAGCGGCCGAGCAACTGGGCAGTGCCCTCGACATCGTCGCGCAGCACCGTATAGAGGCTATCCTTGAGTAGCAGATGCACCGCCATTAGTGAGGGCTCGTCGACTTCAGTGATAATCGAATCTATGATGTCGACAATCGACCAATAAAGCAGATCGGTGACTTGAAAATGAACGAGAAACTCCTGTGCCGCTACCCATTTCAGGAACGTCTCAACCTTCGGTGACTCAAGCAGTTGAAGGAAATCACCGGCCCCCAGATGCTTTAGCTTGATTTCTTTCGCCGACGATTGAAGGCGTAGCGCGGTACGCAAGGGAGCGAGGTCGATCAGCCGTGGCGGACCTCGATGAACAATCCCCCCGAGCACGAAGCAGTCCGGCTTGCGAATGTTCATCCCGTTGGGTGTCAGGTGCAGCTTTCTAACGTTGTTCGTCTCATCGTAGTAGAAGGTGTAAGGCTCATCCACGTTCCGTAGGCGGTAGGCAGCGATGATAGTATTTCGCATCTTGTTTACATCGATCATGCTCTCACCATAGCACGATCCAGATCTTCCGGTACGAGGTGCCATCACCTTCGCTGGTTGAAAGCTCATTTTCATCAAAAAAATCGGCATGGAACTCGAGGTTACCCTCTGAATTCACGCGCACACTCAGCAATGCCTTGTGTCCCAACACACGTTCGATGATATAGCTGAAGTGCTTTCGGATTTCTGCCAAAAGCCTCTTTGTGTCTCGACTGACGGCGCTGACGTGCCGCTCCACCCCGCGTCAAAGGAGTATATTCGTGTTTAAAGCAAAACCCGCCCCGCGATGAGCTTGGGGCGGGGTTTTGGCTTAACTGTGTTCGGATATTATATGTCTTCAGTCCGGCCTTCCGTTCAGAAAGACCGTTAGCCGAGAATCACGGCGCATTTTTCATGCAACTCATCACATAACATTTCCAGATAATACTTGCCATATACCGCTCAACTGCCTTAATACCGCATTGAAAATTATTCTACTTTAGGGGGTTATATGAAACACATACTTACGGCCATTGTCGGCATTTCGTTGCTCGCAGGTTGCGCCACACAGCCTGATAATATTGCATCAGCCTACGTATCGCCATTGCAATACAAAGATTATGACTGCGATCAAGTGTCCATGGAGATGGGGCGTGTTACTCGGCGTGCAAGCGAACTTCAAGCGAGTTTGAAAAAAACAGCCGATGATGATCAGGCACAGATGGCCGTCGGTCTTATCCTTCTCTGGCCAACATTATTCTTCCTTGAAGGAGGTGATGGACCAGAAGCGCAAGAATATGCCCGCCTCAAAGGAGAACGCGATGCTCTTGAAAAGGCCGCCGTTGAAAAGAAGTGTGTTGTGAATTCAGTTCAAACACCCACCGAAGAAACGCCCGTAGCATCGGGCACTTAACACCCTCCCTCCTCGAAGCAAGGCCCGCATTCGTGCGGTCTTTGCTTTTTTCTGGGTACTAGAACCCCGTTGCCCTGAATTTTGTTGGCACCCCCCCCTCTTTGCTGCCGCGAATTTTACGGCAATGAAAACACCTCAGGTTTAACCATCGCAAGCACACCCAGGAGGTTGCCTACATGTATACGAACGGGAGATGCAGGAGTTTCCACATGCTTTCCCCTTGCGACAGATTTTGCAGCATCTTTGAAGTAATGAAGGAGAAGAGAGTTCAGACTTCGGAATGGGGGTATACTGAAGCATCAAAGGTGTTAGTTTCGTCCCATCAGACGCACTCTTGAAGACTTGCCCCGTGAAGACCTGCTCTGGTGCCTGTGACAACTGGGTAGTGGTATTGAACTTGCTTATCTCTCCAGCTTGAGGAGCGTCACTTCCATTGACGTAGAAAACACCCAAAAGCAACACACAAGCGATTAACACGATACGCATAGCAACCCTCCCTTAGTGACGCCGCCATTCCCACTGCGGCTCAAATCCCCTAGCCCATATCCCACGCTTGGCTTCTAGATCCCTGCCTTCTCTGGATTGGGCGCGCATAATTGTCTACAATATCACCTCATCTCGCAATAGGTGTACTGCTTTAAAGTAACACAGGGGGGTAGGATATGCGCTACATACTCGTTTTCGTGTTGTCACTTTTCGTCATCACATCTGCAGCCAGGGCAGAAACGGTTAAGGTCGCAACGTTCAATGTCTATTGGCTTTTCAATGACCAGCCCCCTCATAAAAAATGGTGGGATGATGTTCGTGGCAGTACAGGGCAGACGTATAACCAGGCGCTAGACGGCGTGGCCGATGTAATCAAAACGATTGATGCTGACGTGATTGCCCTCCAAGAGGTCGAAGACGCCAGTGTAGTTTCTGACCTCCAAACCACCCTCCAGGGGAGGGGTGTGGACTATCCCCATTCATGGATCAGCAAGGGGGCGGATAGCTATACAGGCCAAGATGTGGCCTTGCTTTCTAAGTTTCCGTCTTCGGGGCCCCCTGTCCGTGAGTATCCCAACGAACGGGAAACCTATATGAAAGAGATTGATGCCGGGAACGAGGGGGACACAGGCCTTTCAAAAGTGCTGAGAGTTGATCTGAATATATCTGGCAAAACCCTACCTGTTTTCGTCTTGCACCTTAAATCCCAGATTGGGGGCTTTGAGGCCGACCAAAAGCGCCTGGCTCAAGCTTCTATCATTCGTCGCTTAACTCTCCCCCTCATCGAGGCCGGGGAGAAGTTTGTGGTGATGGGCGATCTAAACGCCGATCGTGGCTCCCCTACCTTACGCCGTATTCGCGGTCTAGATGATGTGTTCGCAGATTTGTCTCAGCCGGCTCATTCTGATCGTTTCGAGGGGGACAAGTGGACTTACAGGTACGCAGGGCGCGGTCAGCAAATCGACCACATATTGTTATCCCCCACACTCCGAAAATCCCTCCAGTCAGGGCAGGTTATTTATGGCCACGGTGAGGATGTAAGCGACCACTCTCCATTGCTGGTGACGGTCGAATTGAATTGAGTATCTAGCGACGCGGCGATCCGTACCTGCATCCACATGCCGACGATTGACAGCCATCCCGCAATATCGGCGCTAAAGGTGTCGCCGTCAAAGACGAACGCACTTTGGCTACATATTAGCCTATTTCGCCCAATGAATACGGGCTGAGCACAAACTCTTGGAAAAAGATGTTAAGAGCTCTATCGTTACACTGTAGGCATGCAGGGGGGCATACTGCCCAATAGTTTTCGACTACTTGGAGAGAAAATGAGCAGTTCCGTCTCTTCCCTATTTTCAAATACTGGCACCGGTCCGCTGATCGACCCCATTTCACCACTTCTGGAAATGGGTGCATATGAAGCGATGTGGCTTGAAAAAGGAGCCACATTCAAGCAGATTGCAGAAAGATTAGCTGCCGATCCTACGGCAATGCCATCTGATTTCGTCAGCATGCCTGAGGCCCTAAAGTGCTCGAATGAAGTTCTAGCCGTTCTCAAAAAAGCGGGGGTTCATCAGTTTGGAGTTCGTATTCATCACGCGGGCGATTACCCTGATCGACTGAGACATGCAAAATATCCCGTCGAACTACTTTACTATCGCGGAGCATGGGAGCTAACTGAACTTCCAAGCGTTGCTATCGTAGGAAGCCGAAAACCCAGTAATGACGGCATTTCCAGGGCCCGACGTCTGGCGCGAAGCCTCGTCGAAATGGGATATGCCGTCGTATCAGGCTTAGCCTCTGGTATTGACACTGCGGCCCACACAGCAGCGTTAGAGGCAGGTGGACAAACTATAGCCGTAGTAGGAACCCCACTGGGGTCGGTCTACCCAAAAGAGAATGCCGCACTCCAAGAGCACATCGCAGAAAAATACTTAGTAATTTCACAAGTTCCTGTTCTCCGTTATGGGAAGCAAGGGCCACAACATAATCGATTTTTCTTTCCTGAACGTAACGCCACGATGAGCGCCCTCACTAAGGCAACAATTATCGTCGAGGCGAGCGAAACATCTGGGACTTTGACCCAAGCAAGGGCGGCGCTCTATCAGGGACGCAAGCTATTCATACTCAATTCATGCTTTGAACGTGATGACATCACATGGCCCGCACGATTTGCCAAAAAAGGGGCCATCAGGGTGCGAACCCCCGAAGATATCTGGAAGAACTTAGACTGAGATGGCCCGTTTCCAACAAATTGACGCGTTGCTCAGGCCGATCCACTCCTACATCCAACCAGATGACGAGTGCTACTTTCTTTATGAGCGCACATCAGGGCGGGACTACACGTACAGCAATGCAAACAACTTGATTTCCAATCTCAAAAAGAAGCCTAGTACAAGGGCCACGGGACAATGGAGGCATAAAGTCCATGCGATGGGTCAATGTTCCAAAGCCTTGAGTGAGGCAATCAACGCAGAATGGCTCGAGACTGGGACCTTGGTTCCTGTGCCGCCGTCCAAGATTGTGGGGGAAGCTGAATACGATAATCGTATGCAGAAAATTTGTGAAAATATTCCAGTCGATTTCGACATCGATGTACGGAACCTTGTAGTGCAAACGGAATCCTACAATGCTTCGCACGAAAGCGATGACCGCATTACGGTCGACGAACTTCTCGACATCTATGAGATCGACGAGGACATTACTGAGCCAGCGCCTACTGCAATAGCCATCGTGGACGACGTACTAACGGCAGGGGTTCATTATCGTGCGATGAACACCATTCTTTCTCTTCGGTTTCCAGACATCCCAATTATTGGTATTTTTATCGCTCGACGGGTGTTCGCTGATCCCATCGAGGAGTTTTAGATACCCACCTTCGTATACCCCGGTATCGCCTCATTGATCAGAATGTAAATTATGCCCTCAGACATTTCCGCCCCCAAACTTTTGCGGGTTTCAGGCGTTGAATGACAAGCGTCAACGTAGTGAAGTGCCAGTCTAGTCTAAAAAGCGGTAGCATGGGGAACATGCTTGATTAATTGGTGCACTTGTTCGAACAACGTGCAGATCATGTGAGGTGCCAGCACCCAGTTTGTCTGGCGAATTTAGACGCGTTTCTCGTTAACCGCTGACTTGCCGACCAACACGTCTACCTGACGCAACTTGGAGACAACGTCTTCGGATTTGTGACGTTTGATTGCCATATCTGATTCTCCGTTTTCTATCATAGACGGTGGAGCAAATCAGTGAGGAAAGATCATTAGCCTATGGCATGTACATATTTGACAGGCTGAGCCGTACAGCGAGAACGCAAGTGCTGTCACAAGGCAAGGCTGAGGCACACACTTTTAGAACAACTACCTCGCTGTTAATTTAACCTAAAAGCCCCGGGTGCATCCTGCCGATAGCACCATAATTTGTAGCAGTTACAAACACAATCAGAGATGCACATAAAGCACATCCACACATCATTTTAATTGTATCCGCTAATGGTTCATTCTTTATGGAAATTCGGGGACACAATACCAATTAAACCTGTGCCGATCACATCACAGCGGTCGTGCTTGCACACGATGCTTAATCCAAATGCCCTCTCATAAACGCTGCCCAGTATTACCAAGTGCGCACTATGGCGCCCCCCCGCAACAGCTTGCTGCAGATTGCAGGAGCTGGAAGTTGGCTGCTTGCCCAGTTATTTTGGTGCGGTGTGGTTCAGACAGCAAAAAGCCCCTAACTCATTGAGTTAGGGGCTTAATATTTGGTTGCGGGGGCACGCCTAAATGAGTGTGCATCCGAAAATGGATAACAAGATAATCTATATCCTGTCATTCGTTAACAAAACAACCACAAGCACTACGATTCGGTCAAGCTGTAAGGGTAGACCAGAATGTCGCGTGCTTCGTGGGGTAAAGCCAAACACCAGGTAAATGTGCTCAAGAGCGAGATAGTCGCCTTGCTTCAGCAAGGTGAAAATCTTGAGGGTGCATATCGCCAACTCAAATCAGCAGAAAAACTGACAATTAGCGCACGGGCCTTCCGACGCCATGCCGCGCATTTTCGTGACGAAGCCCTATCAACGCTGTCGTCAAAACAAACACGCCCCCTCAAGGTTCCCAACTCAACGATCTCCCCTGAAACCAAACCATGGGGCAATGAGCCCGCGCGCCCAATTAAGACCACCGACAAACCATCTCCATACAAATTCAAACCTTCTCAGAAAAGCAAGGCGTTCGACCACAACCCGGTTGTGGATGATGACGCACTTGACGCGCTTTTTCATGGCGAAACCAACCGCCCGACAAACCCAAAGGAATCTAACGAATGAAACACCTTCATATGATTTTGCAAGGCAAAGGCGGTGTGGGCAAAAGCCTGATCGCCTCAATGCTGGCACAGCACTACATCAAGCGCGACATCACGCCGATCTGCATCGATACCGATCCGGTCAACGCTACATTCGCCAGCTACAAAGCGTTCGGCGCAAAGCATATCGACCTAATGAGCGGTGATGATCTTGATCCACGCGCATTTGACGAACTTGTCGAAATGGTCATGGCCGCTGACGACGAAAGCGTCTTCGTCGTTGACAATGGTGCAGCGACCTTTGTCCCGCTCTGTTCGTGGCTTATTGAAAACGAAGTTGTTCAATTCTTCAAAGACGCTGATGTGAACTTTACCGTTCATTCTGTCATTACCGGTGGCCAAGCACTTGGCGATACCATTTCTGGCCTGGGGAATTTACTCAAGCATTTCGATGTCCCTCTTGTCGTATGGATCAACGAATACTTCGGCAATCCGGAACGCAACGGTACGCCTTTCGAAAAATCTGCGCTGTTCCAAAACAACCAAGACAAAATTCATGCATTGGTAAGGATCAACGCCGTCCGCAAAGAAACGTTCGGCGAGGATCTCGACCAGGTGCTCAGGGAAAAGAAGTCCTTCGCTGAGGCTGCCGCCGATCCATCTTTCTCGATCATGGCCCGACAACGCATCGCGATGATCTGGCGTGCAATCGATGAACAAATCGCCAACGCGAACCTTTGAGACTTGCAGCGCATGACGGACAACCTCACCAACCAAGAAATAGAAACTCCAGATGGCGTATCGATCACGTCACTGGATGAGCTTCGCGCTTATTTGCATTCGCAAACGGGCGTGTCGGTTGGTGGGGATGATCCGCTTCTTCTTCAGCACATCATCAATCAAGTTCATCTGTCCGAAATTGATCGCATTCTTAAACGGCATAACGCCGCGCTAACAGAGGCGCTAAGCGTGGCCGTCAAAGGTCTCACGGCGGATGCCATTTCTCAAAACCTTCAAGAGCAAGTCCGGCTCACCGATCGCACTCATCAAGAGTTCGAAAAGCAGTATCGCCGCGCAAGACTTCTTTCTGCCGTCAACATTACCTGCTTCGTCGCCTGTCTTCTCGTCTTCGCATACCTGATCACCCACTAGGAGCGCACCCCATGTGCATGAAAAAATTTACTCTGAGTTTCCCGCAAAAGGTTCAAACAGCAACATGGCCTCAACATCAGCGCAAGCTGCACCTGACATTGAACATTGCCGTCCCCCTTGTCGCCCTGGCCGTTTTGCTTTTTGCCGATCCCACTTTTGCACAAACCACCGCCGCCAGTGACGAGTGGGTTAAACCCGGCGTTGATACCATTAATCGTTTGCGTTCCGGCGTTGTCACTGCCGGTGCGGCAGCGATCGGGCTAGGCATCATGATTCTCGGGGTCTGGGCTTGTCTCACTTTCCGCATGAACTGGGACAAGCTCGGTTACGTCATCTTTGGCGGCATTTTGATTATGGCGGGTCCGCAAATGGCCGCTGGCTTGTTGGAGCTTGCCACATCATGAAGGCAGAGAGCTTCGTTTTCACCGGCATGCAAGGTCCGTTCACCGTCTTTGGTCTGCCGCCAACAGTGTTGGGGCTGTGCTTGGCAATCACAGGGGCCACCATCGGCGGGCTTATCGCCGTTGGTCACATGGCGTTTTCACTACCCGTCGGCGTGGTGGTGCTGGCGGTGATGTGGACAATCTTCTTCCGCCTCCAGCGTCGCGATCACCATTTCACTAATGAGATCTTGACCGCTCCCCGGTTCTGGAAAAAGGGCCCAACCCGCACCCTCGTTGCCGGCCATCCCCCCATCACAAAAAAGTGGAGGAAGCGGTGATGTGGGAAAACGTACTCCTGACAGGTGTCAGCGCCATAGCCGCCGGCGCAATGGCTGTACCCGCCGGGCGATCCCTGTTGCTTGGCGACGTCGAGCACGATTGGTTGGCCTGGGAATTGGATTTCGATTGCATCGACCCGGACGGCAAAACAGTTTGCCTCAAATCCGGCGGTATGTTCCGGGTGTTCAAGATCGAAGGCGTCGCTTATGACGCCAAACCTCAAGCCCAACAGGAACAACTTCTTGAGCTGCGCGCCGCGCTTATTCACGTCCTGGGTGATGGTGGGTGCAGCTTGCGTTTCTTCGGCATCAAGCGCCAACGCGATATCAGTTTCGAGGCCGAATGGCCGTCTCCCGCCTTAACGGAAATTGGCGCTGCCGAACGCAAAGAATTTAAATCCAGCTATTACATTGATTGGTATTTGGCGATTGCCTCCAACACAGATAAAGCCCTGGTCGATGGAACCGGAGCCATCACGTCGATGCTCGGCGCTTACCGTCCCACGATTTTGGAACGCCAAGAGAACCCGGAGCAGCCCTGTCCTCTGACGGGTTTTTTGAACTATCTGGTTTGCGGTGATCTGCGCAAAGATTTACCTGCCGTCTCACAAAACATTTCGGGGAATTTGCCGGGGTCCGATTATACGCCGGACCGGCAGACCGGCCTCATTCAAACCTTTACGCCCACGCGCCAGATCCACCAAGTGATCGCCATCCAGAAATGGCCCAAAGACCTGACAGGACAAATCATCGCTGACGTTTTGGCGGTCCAAGGCGATATCGAAGTATCGCAAGTGTGCGTGCCATGGGACCGCGATCAAGCCATGGTGTTGTTTGATCGCAAGGTCAAAGAACAAAGTGCGGCTTTGATCGGCAATGCCGAACTGGCGGCGGAATACGCCGCAACCGTTCAATTATTGTCTGAAGGCAACACCACGGTTTTCCATACCCAATTGCAAATCATCGCCCGTGCAGACAGTGAGGATCGACTAAACCGTCACATAACGGCTATCGGAAAAATCTTGGGTAAACGACGCATTAAATTCAGCGTGGAAACCCGAGGGGCCCCCATCTGTTGGTTCAATCGCATGCCGTCGCCTTCACCTCGCATTGCCGGTTCCAAGGGGCTGCGCCGGCCCTTGATCCTGCGTGAAGAAAACATTGCCGCACTGTGGGCGCTGAACCATTCCCCTACAGGCATGATGAAAGGCCCTTATGGCGATCATCCGGTCCGGCTGTTCCGCACGCCGTCTGGTCAAGCCTACGCCTTTCAATTCCAGGTTTTGAACAAGCCGCAAGCCCTGGGCAACTACCTGGTCTTCGCCCCAGCCGGAAGCGGCAAATCAACCTTGATCATGCACCTGTTGGGTGGGTTGGCTAAATTCGCGGATGTCCGCAGCTACATCTTCGATTCCAAGGAAGGTGCACGCTTCATGGTCGAAGCCATGGGCGGTATTTATCAAGGTTATAGCGATCTGCAACTCAATCCCTTGGATGTTGGCGAAGACACTCTGGAAAACCGCCAGCGCATCGATTTCATTCTCAGGGCCATGGCGGCGGACGCCACTCCAAGCGACACGGACGATCAAACCTTCAACCATGCCGTTGAATGCGCATTCACCATGGACCCGCCAGACCGCACGCTGAACGACATTTATGAGTTTGCCTTTCCTCGCCGCACGCCCTTACGTCGCGCCTTCGCCCGATGGGTGACGGATGAAAAGGGCACCGTCGGTTTGAACGCCCATGTGTTCAATGCGCCCCATGACAGCCTCGGAAGCTTGCTGAACGCATCCCACATGGTCGGCATCAACATGAATGAGGCGCTTGACGATCCCATTTTGGGCCCACCGATCGTAGGGCACATTTCACAAGCGATTTATCGCTCTGCCGCCAATGCCTCCAAGGGGTTCAACATATTCATCGACGAAGCGGCAAAGCTGCTGCAAAACGATGGGTTCAAAGCCCTCGCCATGGAAATGTTCCGCGAATATCGCAAGCTCAACGGTGCGGTTGGCATGGCCTTCCAGGACCCGGCGGCGTTGT
>Ga0316202_10000629_pt1 | contig 35502 bp, 24 predicted proteins | sample 3monrhotite_MG_FD_204934 | JGI IMG/M metagenome (GOLD analysis project Ga0316202, IMG submission 204934) | Microbial mat bacterial communities from mineral coupon in-situ incubated in ocean water Damariscotta River, Maine, United States -... | ecosystem: Environmental > Aquatic > Marine >...
GGTCATCGTGTTGATGCCTTTCGAGAGGGTTGTAGGAGATTCCTCGAAGGATCACACGGTGACCGCGTTCACGTCAGCAACGACGTGCGCGACCACCGTGGGTTACACCACTATGCGGGACTCCACTGCGCTCATGTAACTCTATCGAAAGCTGAGTGCTTCCTGAGGTGGAAACCCCCTACGGGTGGCGCCGAAAGGGACGAGTGGTGTGGTTTGAACTCTGACCTGGAATTTTGCGTGCTGCGCGGCCCGCAGAAGGGCCTGGTCCGGGAGAAATATTGGGGTGGTGTGGTCTGGTGCCCCAAATCCCCTTGTCAGCCGTGCGATATTCTGACAGCGGTTGCCCCACCCGACAGGGAACGGCAGCGATTGAGACAGGACGATGAACGGTCCGAAGCCGAATCCCAAGGTTGCCCGACCCGACAGGGAACGGCAACGATTGAAACTCGAACGACTGGCCCTCGATGTGAATCGTGAAGTTGCCCGGCCCGACAGGGAACGGCAGCGATTGAAACGCGACGATAACTGCACTGACGTGGTAGTCGAAGTTGCCCGACCCGACAGGTAACGGCAGCAATTGAAACGGGATTGGTGTTCTTGGTACTACTCGGCAACGAGTTGCCCGACCCGACAGGTAACGGCAGCAATTGAAACAGGACGTCGATGTATGCCACGACTTCTTCCGAAGTTGCCCGGCCCGAGAGAGAACGGCAACGATAGAAACGAATCCACAGTTTCCCCACTCACTTTGAGGTTGCCCGTCCCGACCGGGCACGGCAGTGATCGAAACCCGGTTGTCTTGGCGACCACCTCCTTCCGAGTTTGTTGCCCGAGCCGACTAGCGACGGCAGCGATTGAAATCCCTTGACTACGAGCAGTTCCCAGTGGTCGAAGTTGCCCGACCCTAGCGGGAACGGCAGCGATTGAAGCTCACCTCTTCGCGCTTACTGTCGCCCATCACCAGCATTGCCGGACACACCAGGGAACGACGGTGGTGCGCCGACTCGCGTAGCGAGCGGCGCACCACCGCAGGTCACGACAGGGTGCTCTCCAGGTTGCGGATCTGCACGGGGAGGCTCTCAGCGTGACGCCGGGCCTTCTCGGCACTGCGGCGCAGCTCGGCCGCCTGGGGCTCGCAAGCACGACGGTGCTCGTAGGCGTCCGGCGGGCGAGGCGGGTTGCCGGCGCGCCGCACGAGGTCGTCGGCGCGGCGGGGCTCCTCGTCGGCACGGCGCAGCTCCTCACGGCGGATCTGGTCAAGGCCGCGGATGTTGTTGGTGACGCGTGCGGTGTCGTTCCTCGTGTTCTTCTTGATGGAGGTGGTGTTGCGGTGCTCCTGACTAACGGGAGCCGTTCTGGCAAGCGCAATCAGTCGCCCGGTCGGTCGATGACGGGGCGTGTCACTATCGCCCCGTGGGGTGGCGCTCGTGAGCCAGCTGCGACACCAGTGGCTAATCGCCTGCGACATCTCCTCTGACCGCTCCCGCACGAAAGTCGCTGCACGGTTGCGCCGGTACGGATCTCGCGTGCAGTCCTCGGTGTTCACCGCGCGGATGACCGGGGCCGAACTCGACGAACGCCTAGCCGCGCTCGCTGAACTCTTGGACGCCACCACCGACAGTCTCATCGCGGTGCGTCAGTGTCAGGACTGCGCACAGGAGCAGCAGAGCCTGGGGCAGCACCGGGGTCTATCGGAACAGTGGTGGGTGCTCATGTAAGTCTCTCGAAAGCTGAGTGCTTCCTGAGGTGGAAACCCCCTACGGTTGCCGCCGAAAGGAGCGAGTGGTGTGGATTGCACGCTGACCTGGGATTTTACTAGCTCCACGGGCGCAAGATGTGCACCGCGAGGGAGGCGAACGGGGGTGGTGTGGTTTGGCGCACCAAATACCCTGATCAGCCATGCGATATTCTGACAGCGGTTGCCCGACCCGACAGGTAACGGCAGCGATTGAAACATGCGCCTCTCGGCGATCTGGCGGGCCAGGTTGGTTGCCCGACCCGACAGGGAACGGCAGCGATTGACACGAAACGGTCGGAAGCTGTTCGGTTTCGGCATTAGTTGCCCGACCCGACAGGGAACGGCAGCGATTGAAACCTGTTCGAACCGTCATCATCGTCACCGTTGAAAGTTGCCCGACCCGACAGGGAACGGTAGCGATTGAAACCTTGGCTGCTCGCTGTTCGGAGAGTGCCGCCGCGTTGCCCGACCCGACCGGGAACGGCAGCGATTGAAACTCGACTGATGTCACATAGCTTGAGTTCCAGCCAAGTTGCCCGACCCGACAGGGATAGGCAGAAATCGAAACTAGATCTGGATGCACTTCTGAATATTTCCTGGATTTGCCCTACTCGAAAGGGAACGGCAGCGATTGAAACTTGGTGCCCTTGCACACCATGTAGTGGCTGACAGTTGCCCGACCGACTAGGGAACGACGGTGGTGCGCCGACTTACATGGCGAGCGGCGCACCCCCGCACGTCCATTACAGGGCGCGCTCCAGGTTGCGGATCTGCACGAGGAGGCTCTCGGCGTGACGCCGGGCCTTCTCAGCACTGCGGCGCAGCTCGGCCGCCTGGGACTCGCAGGTGCGCCGGTACTCGTAGGCATTCTGCGGGCGAGGCGGGTTGCCCGCGCGCCGCATGAGGTCGTCGGCGCGGCGGGACTCCTCTTCGGCACGGCGCAGCTCCTCGCGCCGGATCTGCTTGAGGTTGCGGATGTCGTTCCTGATGCGTGCGGTGTCGTTCACGGTGTTCTCCTTCGTTGAGTGGTGGTGCGGTTTTCCTACTGGCGGGACTCGTTGAGGAGCCTCCAGTACCAGGGCCTCTGGGCAGGCTCAGATGGCGGTTCAGGCGCCCCGCCCGTCGCTGCAGGGTTGATCGACGACGAGGCCGAGCGGTCGTAGACGTGCGACCGGTCAGGAGGCGCTTCGAAGCGCCCCCGACGGCGATAGTTCTGCGTGGCATCCGCCCACAGGGCGGCGACCGCCTTCGCGTCATCGAGGGTGCGCAGCTCGCTGTCCCAGCACACGTAGTGCCGGTCCCGGTCAAGGAGGCGGTGCGTGGAGTGCAGGTTCTCGTTGCGACCGTCGTACGGCGGCTGGCGCACGATGTAGATGCGCCAGCCGCCGTCGTGAGCTTCGAAGTCGAAGACGTAGTCTTCGAGTCCGTCGCTCGTGCGATAGTGCGTGTTGCGAATCGGCTCGCTCACGAGTCCTCCTCGTCCTTCGATTCCAGCGGGGGGCGGTGCGACCCGCCCCCCGGGCGGTCGGCCAGCTCGATGCCGTCGTAGCGCGGGAGGTCCCCGAGCCCCGGCAGGCGCATCCCCGCCGCGGACCCGGTGTCGTCGCGGTGGCGGTAGCGCGACCGGCTGTAGGCGGAGACGAGCTGCCGGTAACGCTCCTCGATGCGCCGGCGCGCGTCCCACGCGAGCTCGTGCACCGCCTCGATGTCGGCGAGCAGCTCGTCGTGACGACGCACCGCCGCCTGCCGGGCCGCCTCCGTCGCGGCGGACCGCGACCTCGCCGCGCGCGCCGCTTCCTCACGGCGCGCGGCGGCCACGCGGTCCCGGGCGGAGTCCCCTGTCGAGGCCGCTGCGGGCGGCGGCGACTCCGGAGCCGGCGCCTCCGCGATGATGGAGCGCTGGGTGGCCAGTTCGAGCGTCAGGCTCCCGCACTGCTGCGCCTCCCACAGATCGACCACGCGCATCCACTCGTGCGCGATGCCGGCCAGCTGGAGGGTGAAGTGGGTGTGCTCGCCGACCGGGACGCGGTCACGGTAGCGGCGGCGGTCCGTCCAGCCGCGGTAGCGCATGCGCGTCACCTCGAGCAGGCCGGGGGTCGGGAACGGTGCGGTCGCGGCATTGCCGGCGAGCGGGGCGCGTGTGGGCTTCTTCATGGTGTGCTCCTTCGATGATGGGATGGTGCGGGGTATCGGGTTGTCGGGGTGAGGGTCAGTACCAGTAGCGACCGTGAGTGGCGCAGCGCAGGCCATGGGTGCAGTGCACGCACCGCACAGCGAACCCGCGGCCCTCGCACGACGCGCACACGCTGCGCGAGCCCAGGCAGCGCGGGCACGGCAGCACGGCGTCGACGCGGCCCAGGCGGCGCATGAACCATCGGTAGACGCGGATCACTGCGCACCACCCGCCTGGCGCCGGTCGCGGTCTTCGCTCTGGCGCACCACCACCGCCGCCGTGAAGTCGGGGTCGCCCTTCAGCCGCACCAGTTCGGTCTCGTACTGGTCGTAGGCGAGTTGCTCGAACTCGGGCAGGGTCTCGTCGATGTAGCGGCGGAACGTCTGCTCGTGCGTGTCCCGCGCGATCTCCTGCAGCTTCTTGGCACCCTCAGCCTCCACCAGGGCGCGCTGCGACCGTCGGTCCTCCCGGCGAGCTCGCAGCAGCGATGCGTAGGCGCGCGCGTACTCGTGTGCGTGCGGGTTGTAGTGGCGAGACTCGTCGATCCAGATCCACAGCAGGCCCACGAGCAGCACGATGGCGAACAGCGGCGTCATCCACCACGATCCGTAGAGGTCCAGGGTTGCTTGGGCGCTCGCGAGAGCGGTAGCTGCGCCTGTCTCACCTACTTGTTCCTCTGCCTCATCAACGAGCCTGCCCGCCCTTCCGACGTAGTAGCCCTGGCGCGCGATCGCGATGGCGAAAGCCACGAAGATGGGCACCAGTAGGACCAAGAGCTTTGGCGAGCGTCGTCCGCCGCGGGACGCGACAGCGAGCTCGTGGACCAGCCCGTACGGCAGCAGGGACAGCGTCAGCGTCGTCAGCACGGTGAGGGCGAAAGCTGCGAACTGCTGAGCGAAGTCGGCCCGCGCTCCGCCGATGAGAATCTGCCACATGCCATAGGAGAGGGCGAACTCCATCGCGGTGAGCAGCGCCACCACAATCATGGAGCGGCGCGACAGCCCGCGGAACAGCCCCCGCTCGGATCGCTCGGCCTTACGCCCACGTACCGCGTCCTGCACACGCGGGCGAGCCTCCTTCTCCACCGAGTGCTGCACGGCGGCGACATCGCCGTTCGTCCACGCCACGTCATCCGACCCGGGTACGGCACCGGTGAACACGGCGTGCTTCTGCTCGTGCTCCTGCTCGGCCTCGGCCAACGTGCTCTGCGCCCGCAGCCGGTCGTTGGTGGCGTGCACCAAGTCGATCTCGGTGTTGGTGAGCAGCGCCGACATGAGGCCGCGCCCCTCGGTCGCGACCTGCTGGGCCTCACCGGTCAGAATGGTCATCTGGCCGCGGAACACTCCCGCCCGGGGCAGTCGCTCCGACCCGATCGACTCGACGGTAGACGTGCTCACGGCGGGCTCGTCTTCCGCCGCGGCCTGCTGAGACAGCTGGCGCAGGAGCCCGACGTCGAGCATCGGCGAGACCGGTGGCGTCGTCGCGACGTTGTAGGGGCGATCCAGCGTGATCGAGGTGTCGTCATCGTTCGGTCGAAGCGAGGTGGCGGGCACGACGGTCTCCATTCGGTTGGGGGATTCGAGGGTTCAGGGTCGATCGAAGGAACGAATGGCAACTGTTGTCCACGCCCTGGGGCGGGGCGCGTCCAGCGCTCCGCCCCGTGTGGTCATGATTTGCCTTTTGCTGTCTCGACACCGACCAGGTGCTCGCCCGACCCCGAAGGAGAACCTCGTGCCCTACGCCACAGTCGCCCTCAACGACGACGTCGTTCCCGCCGCCGCACCCCACGCCGGCGCGTTCCTGCGTGCCTTTCACGACCGTGCCCGAGCCGAACAGCTCCCGATCACCTTCACCGTTCTCGAGCGGGGGCGCGGGGCCACGCAGCGCACGATCCTGCGAGCAGAGTTTCGCGTCGGCGGCATGCTGAGCCGCAGCAGCCGCTACCGACTCGAGGTCTTCGCCGACCCGGTCGGCTCGGGCCTGCAGGTCGGGTTCCAACTGCTCGAGCCCGTCCCTGGCATGCTCGCCTCGCCGCGGGTACACGAGGCCAACCGCTACGTCAACTCGCTGCCGCGCAACGAGCGAGAGCTCAGCAGCATCATGCACGCCGTCGAGCGCGCCGTGTTCGTGCCCGTCGTGCAGCAGCTCGTGGACACGGTCTGAGCGCCATGCCGATCACGGGTGGCGAGCAGAACCTCGCGCTCTGGGTTCTGCAGCTCGCCTTCGGCGTGGCCGTCTTCATCGCCACGCGATCCTCCGGCAGCATTCCCGCCGGCGAGAGGATGCTCCGCCTCAGCGTCCTCGTCGCCGGCCTCATCCCCCTCGCCGGCGGCAGTCTGCTCGTGCAGCTGCCGCTCGCACTGGTGCTCATCCTGGCCCGCGCACTGCGTCTGAGCCGAGCACGCCGGGCCCTCGAGCGGCTCCAGCAGCAGCGGCCGCTGAGCAGTGACCGTCTCGACGACGCGATTCCCGCCGACCAGAGTCACCGTGACCCCTACACCAGCGGCTCAGCGCTCCCCTCAGCCGACAACCCCTTCGCCTGACGCCTCGAGACACCCGACCAAGAGGAGACCACCATGACCGACACGCCAGCAGTACCCCTGCACCTCAGCGCACCCGTGCACGACTGGGATGGCGGCGGACTCGGAACCTGGCGCACTGATCAGCCGAGCTGGGTCGCGACAGCGCGCATCATCGGCGCACCGTCGCTGACAGGAGATCCGATCCTCGCCGCTCGCTCAACCCTGTCCGCAGCGCGCCGCCTCGCGGTCACGGCGACCGCGAGCGCCGGCCTGCTCGCCACGCAGCTGCGCATCAGCAACCACCCGTCAACTGGTGCGCTCGAGGTGCTGCTGCGGTGCCGCGCCGAGGGATCGCCCCAGGTGGCGAACAGCTGCCTGGAGACTCTGCTCAACGCCCTCCCCGATCAGCTCACGTTGCAGCGAGGCGCGACCCCCAGCCCGCTGCCGCGCCTCGCCGATCCGGCAGTACTCGAGCTGCTGCGCGGGATCGATGTCGAGCCGCCCGCGCACCCCGACGCCGCCCGCCACTACCGGGTCGCCGACATTCGCACTCCGCGCGCACTCAGTGGTGACGCGAGCGGCTGGCACTCCGTGCACGACGCGATCGCGCGGTCGACGGCGCCCGTGCAGCTGAGCGTGGTCGTGAAGTCGACGCGCCTGACCCATGACGAGCTCGCGCTCGCCGATGCCTACGCCAGCGCGCTCACCTCTCTCGGCCGTGACCACCAGACGACCGACCTGCTCGGCTACCCGCGCACCATCAAGGCCGACGCCTCGGCCGCCGCCGCAGCCGAACGTTGGCGCACCTGGCTGATCGCGCTTCGACACGGCGGTGCGCTCGGCCGCGTCACCGTACGGGGCGAGGTCGAGGCGGTGCACCGTGTGACGGCGGCCGCGGTCGCTGGGCTCAGCGACGACCTCGAGCGAGCATCCGCACCCCTCATCGTGCACGCGCCGTCGCGAGCCGCCGACCGCAGCCTGCTGTGGGAATCGATCGACGCCGTCGACATCTACCCGATCGCGCCGCCCGAGGGTCAGGATGCTCCCGCGCGACTCGAACGCCTGCCGCACCTGCTCAGCCACGACGAGGCCGCCGCACTGCTCCCGCTGCCCGTCGCCGACGCCTTCGGCGCTCCCGGCCTGCCCACCACTCGCGGCCTCGATGCGCAACGCGTCGACCAGCGCCCGGTGCACGACGGCAACCGTCCCTCGATTCTGCTCGGTCAGTACCACGACCGGCGAGAGTCGGGCGCCGCGTGCACGCTCGAACTCGACCAGCTGGTGCGCCACACGCTCGCCGTCGGCGCCCCCGGCTCAGGAAAGTCCACGACCGTGAGCGCGATTATCTCGCGCGCCTGGCACGAGCACGAGGTTCCCTTCCTCGTCATCGAGCCCTCCAAGGGCGAGTATGCGCGCTTGCTCGCCGGCATCGACGGCCTCCGGGTGCACACGGTCGGCGGCGACCGCACCACCCTGCGTCTCAACCTCCTCGCCGCACTGCCCGGCGAGAGCAGGCACGCCCGACACGGGCGCATTCTCTCCACACTGACGATGGCGCTGCCCCTGGCCCACCCCCTGCCCGAGCTGCTCTCGGTCGCGATCGACCGGATGCTCGACCGCCCCGATGCCGATCGCGCCACCCTCGGCATGCTGCGTCATGAGTTCGCGGCGCACTTCGCCAAGCGAGGGTTGCGCGGCGACGCGCTCAACATCGGGGTGGCGTTCGAGACTCGCCTGCAGACCCTGACTAGCGGTGCGCTCGGCAGCGTGCTCGACACGCTCGAGTCGACTCCGGTGGCCGAACTCGTCGACAGGCCGACCGTGATCGTGTTCGAGCAGGTGGCGCGGGCCGACGATGTCCGACTGCTGGCGGCCGTGATCCTCAGCATCGTGCGCTCGGCCGCCCAGCAGCGCGGTGTGATCGGGGGGCTGCATCACCTCACCGTGATCGAGGAAGCGCACCGGGTGCTCTCCTCTGTCGAGGGCGGCGGGCGTGAGGACGGCGACAGTCTTCGGGCCGAGTCCACGGCCGCCTTCGCCCAGGGCATCGCCGAGCTGCGCGCGTACGGCGAAGGCTTCATCATCGCCACCCAGTCGCCGCGAACTCTGCTGCGTGAAGTGATCACGAGCACCTCGACGCAGGTGGCCCACCGGCTTGTCGACGAGCAGGACGCCCTCGCCGTGGCTCCGCCCGGTAGCGATCGTGAGCGGGTGCTCGAGGCGATCGTCCGACTGCGGCCCGGGGAGGCGATGGTGACCAGCACTGCTCAAGCGCAGACTCTAGGGGTGCAGATCACCCCGGCCTCGCTCGCCCCGGCCGCCGAGACGGTCGCCCCCGAGTCGGCCGACCGGCTGCGCCCGTACGCGCTGTGCGGTCCCGAGGCCTGCCCGAATGGATGCTCCCCCACCGTGCGTGCGGCGAGCGCGCCACTCGCGAACCAGCTCGGCGACCTGCTCAGCACGAGCCTGCACGAGCGACCTCGACGCATTCCGCTCACCGACGCCGCGCGAGCGGTGAGCGAAGTCGACCGCGACTCAGACCCGCGCACGCGCTACTGCACGGTCGCGCGCCTGCACGCCCAGACCGCGATCGGTGCTGAGACCAGCGATAACAGGTCCCGGCAACACCTGTGGCACACCATCCGAGCAGAAGGAGACACGCATGCGTGACACCGACGACACCAACGACAGCGACAGGACGGGCGCTCTGGGCGACTCCGGCGAGGCGAGCGCGGTCGAGCTGCTCGTGGAGGGCATGGGCCACGACGTGGTCGCCCAGCACTATCCCGGCGCGAAACCGCAGGGTCTCGACGCCGTGAGTCTCGACCCCGACGGGCGGCTCATCACCACCGAGGTGAAGACCACAGCGGCGGATGTCTGGCGCCCTCCGCACACCACCGAGAATGTGGCCGACCATCAAATGGACCGCGTGTGGACATCGCGCGGGCTCGCCGAAGAGGGGGTCGAGGCTCCAGCGATCGGCGACGTGTTCGGGGACGACGATGATCAGGTGGGTCGGCAGCTCGTGCAGATCGACGTTCCCAGCAGCTCGGCCTCGGTGTGGGAGGTTGCTGACGACGGTCGAGTCGTCGGCTCGACGCCGCTGGAGATGTGGAATCTCGACGACTTCCGCGATGACTGAGCGGGCGCGCTACCGTCGGGGCGGCGGCCCAGAGCCCTCGTCATATGCGACGCCATCGGTGGTGAAGGCGGTGGCCGCCGGGAGCACCCAGGAGTTCTCATCCTTGTCGGTGACGAAGGTGCGACGCTCGCGGTGCGCCATGAGGCGCAGGTCAGCTTCGGTTTCGACGAGCGCACGGGGGGCGCCTTCCGGCACCTCGACGCGCAGCACCCGGATGCGGTGGCTGTCGCGATCCGCCCGGAATCGACTCTCGTACGACAGCGTGATGTCGCCCACCTCGATCAGCCGCGAGTAGCGCCGCTGAGCTGCCCGGGCGGCATTGTGAACCGCCTCGGTCAGCTCCCGAAAATTGCCGTCGAGGTAATCGAAGTCCAGCAGCTTCATCATCGCTTCCCGGCTCACATGGGTCACCGTGTGCCGACCGTCACTGCGCAAGGGGTTCGCGGTCGGATCCTGCAGGACGAAGTCGATCAACTGCCACAGCTCGTTCTTGTGCGGGTCGCCGACTGTGCGCTCGCGCAATGGCGGTATCTCAAGCCGCAGCGCGAATCGCGCGAGGAGATCGTTGCGGAACCACTGCTGATTGGCTCCCTCATCGAGGTCTCGATTCGTGGCGGCGATGATGTGCTGGAACCCGGGAAACGGCGTCATGCGCGTCGGCCTCACCAGTCGCTCATCGAGATAAGTGAGCATCGCCGCCTGAACGGGAAGGGGAAGATCGCCGATCTCGTCGAAGAACACCACTCCATGCGCCCCTCGGGCGAGCTGGCCGATGACCGCCTGGTCGATGCCCGTCCATGCTTTGGGCCCCGTGCCATGAACCTGGTGATCCCACGACTTCTCCGTGAGACCGGCGCTGTTGATCTTCTCGAAGCGGGTCTCCTGACCATCCGGGGTCAGCATGGCAGCGATTGTCTCCGCGACGAGCGACTTGCCGGTACCGCTCTCGCCGGTCAGTAGCAGGAGCGGCGGCTTTCGTCGCCACGCCGTCAACCACTTCGTGTCGTCTGGAAGAGTGCCGTCAAGTCTGCCCCGTGATTCCTTCTCTTCGAAGGTGTTGAGCACGTCCTGTAAGTTCGGTGTCCTGGTGGTGGATTTGTCGAGAGCCCACCCGGTGCCGGCGCTCGCAGATCGCTCTGCCCTCGAGACCTGTCCGCCTTGCGGATCCCAGGGGAGTTCTTTGCGCAGGGGCCATTGCGCCAAGGCGCTGTATGCCTCCCGCAGGTCAGCGACGAAACCTCCCATGCGGTGCGAGATCAAGGAACGAGTGCGTGCGTGCGCGTAGTCGCCGTCATCGACGGCGAACAGGCTTCCGACGCGGAAATGGTCGGCACGGCCTTCCTCGACTGACAGGTCGAGCACGGCTGGTCTGGTAGTCAGATGAGCGCGGACGTGCGAAGCGATGATCTCGAGCGTCTCGTGAAGATCGTCCTCCGTGCGAATCTCCACCGCCTGATCGACCGTCGTTCTGCCGAAGACGAATCGCAGATCTCCCAGCGGTCGGGGTCCCTGACCCACCACCTCGAGCCGATCGAACAGGATGCTCACGGCCGCGCCTTTCGTGGCGGCCTGGTCGATCAACGCAGAAAGTACGTCGCGTTCGGCCTGTCGATCGACCCCCTCGGCTGTGCGCAGGTCGACAACGAGATGCACGACCTCCGAGGAGCGCGTGACCTCTCGCAGGGCCGCTGGCACGTCGTCGAGAAGCGAGACGGTGGCTTCGGCCGCGGTCTCGCCTGAGCTCGGGAGCACCGCCTTGAGGCGATCGATGAGTTCAGTCTGAAGGGCCTCGTTCCCTCCCGTCACGAGAATCATGCCGACTCCTGCACGGCCATTACCATGGCTCGCCATAGCACCGGGTCGGCTCGGTTGAGGTCTAGGGCACCCACCGCATCGTGGGTCGAGGGCGACGACGCCTCACGAGCCAAGATGAGACGGCGACCGAGCGCCTTGACCTGTTCGTCAGCCAATCGCGGGTCGTCCTGCCAGCGAGCTGCGGCTGACGCCACGAGATGCGGCCACTGGCGGGCCGCGCGAGACCACGGAACGAGCTTGCCGAGCGTCGTCCCGGCGTTCGGAATCCTCTGCCTGAGCTCCGGCACCGTGAGGGAGAAGAGGTCATCTCGATAGAGCAGCGCCTCCGCGATCTCAGCGGCGGGCAATCCTTCGGGCGCTTTACCCCGAGGGCTCTTCGAGAAGAAGAAGTCGAGGGCGACCCGGCCGACCGGCAGGGACACGACGATGAGGGAAGCCTCACGCGAGAAATCGCCCTTGTCGATCTTGAGGGCACGAGCGAAGTCGACCGAGGCGAGAGGCGGCAGCCGCCGATGCAACTCGGCGATCGACGCGGCCGTGTGAGGTTTCGGGTTCTCGCCCTCCAGCAGCAACGCAAGATGCGCGCCGAAACGACCCAGGCGAGCCCATCGCGCCACCGCATTCCCGCGCAGGCCGCTGTCGGCCAGGTGACGCTCTACGGGAGGCGGCACCTCCACCACCAGCTGGGTTGCGGGGTTCGCCCACAACCGCATCTCGGTTCGGACGGGCGAGAGATAGGCGTGATCGACGAAGCCGACCTCGGCCGCTCCGCCGAGCTCGTCCTCGTCACGCCAGTCGATCTCCGTCTCGGCGTCCCACGGCGCGGCATCATCAGGGTCGAAGCGCGGCTCCGGCCCGCGGGCTTCGTCGACGCGGTAGGGATCAATCACCAGTCGACGGTCGAAGACGGCCTCCGGTGACCGGGTCGCGATTCGTGCGCCCGCACGCTCGACGACAGCCTCGGGTCGCCAGTCCACCTCGAAGTCATTCATGATCAGAATCCCCCGCGTGCAACGACCCGGCCACGATTCCGATCAAGGTAGGTTCATGGGCTGGAGGATCGACCTGCGGCTCGAAGGTCACGGTGTCGTCCTGTTCCGGCAGCAGCAACCGGAGGTCTCCCTCGGTCACGGCGTCGGCGAACCGTGACAGTTCTCGGGGCCGCGGTGTCTTCCATCCATCGCGTCGCGAGACTGCCAAGGTCTGCGGTGGTTCGGAGTTCTTCGCGGCGTCCAGTCGTTCGCCCGCTCGCAAGTGCAGGCGCATCAGCAGGAGCGGATGCACGAGGTCGACCGATCCACCCAGCAGCTTCACGACCGCGTGTGCTCGATCTCGTAGACGACGAGTGGCGACGTCGTGATCCAGTCGGAGCAGCTCCTCCACATCCCCACCATCGTCGTCGACCATGACGGAATCGTGAAGCCGACCCAATTCGGTCAGCAGCGCTCCCACGTCGGTGACGGTGCTCGACAGGGCGCCGGCAGAACCCTCACGCTGATGGATGGACTTCATGGCCAGCTGGGTGGAGCGTTCGCCGATCACCATTCCGGCCAGAATACCCACGCGTCGACCGATCTGGATCTCCCCGCCCGTCTCGCGATCGTGACCGTAGGCCCGAGCGCACAGCTTCCCGTCCGGGCACTCGAGCACGTCGTGACCGGGTGCCTGACCGCAGTCGGCCGTCGTCACCACCTCCTCGAATCCGAGGGTCACCAGCTCGCGCGTCAGTGCCCCGGCGAAAGGAGTCACGAGCTTCTTCGCGGCGAGCGACGACAGCGCTCCTCGCGCGGCTCTCGCGTATCCGCGCGAGTCGAGTCCGTCGAGGTAGCAACCGTCCACCTCTCCCCCCTGCTGGATGGCCGTCGGCAGGGCGATGGCACCTCGTCGCACCAGCAGCTGCTCCAGGTCTGACGGCTTGCCCAGCACACCGGCACGCACCGCGCGGGCGAAGTCGGCGTTCGACTCGAGAGCCGCGGCGACCGAGCCCGTGGGCAGGGACAGAACAGCCACCCGCCACTCGCTCGCACTCTCGAAGCATTCGGCCTCGAACGCGACCAGCACCTCGAGCGAGAGACGTCGCCGCTGCACACTGTCTTCCCCATGGAGCGCCGCCAGCCGCTCGGCTGCTTGAGTCACTCGCTCGGGAGTGTCGAGCGCCTCGTCACCGATCGCTGTGGCGATCATCGGCTCGGTGAGAGCGGTCACGGCGCGTGGCTGCACGTGAGACGCGAGTCGGGCGGCGAGTCGCTCGGCGAACCCGCGCCGAGCATCCCTGTCCTTCGTCGCGATAGACGCGCCGAGGGCCACATCGAGGCCCAACGGCGCGATGAGCTCGCCGGCGCTGGCCGAGCGCAGAGCCGCAGCCGGGCGGCGGGCGCTCCAGGTATCTCGACGCTCCGCCTCGGTGATCGGCCGATGCACGGCGATCGTGTCACCGTCGAAGTCCCCGGCGAGGGCGGTCACGTGGTGAGGATGGATGCGCACCACATCGTGCTCACCCTCCACGGCGCGCAAGGCGATGAGCGTGTACGGCAACAGGGTGGGCTGACGATTGACGAGCACGACGTCGTCGAACTCGCCGCGCTGCTCGATGGGGACATCGACGGGCACACCCAGTTGCGCGAGCATCCAGCGTGGCAGTTCCACGCGCTCGACGTCGAGCCCGGGATGGCCCGCGAGCACGGCCCTCGCACTGCGAATCGCGGATGCTCCCAGCAGGTTGCGCCGGAGCACACCGTACTTTCCCTGCAGTCGACCAGCGATGCTCGACGGCGCAGGATTCGCCGGGTCCCCCAGCAGCTCGCCGACGCGACGCTCGAGCTCGGCCTCCAGTCTCTGCCGGTATCTGCTGCGCTTCCCCCCGACGCCGAACGATCTCAAGATGAGCTCCACGGTCAGGACGCCTTCGATGCCCCGCCGCAGGCTCTGACGGCGCGGGTCGATGCCCTGGGGGGTCCGGAGCAGTCGAGCCGAGGGGACGGCGATCCAGTGCAGGCGACGACGCGGCCACCACGGGTGACGTACCGGCGCCGAGAGCGGAATGTATCGTCGGGTTCGCTCCTCCGGAGGCGAGTCCAGATCGTCGGTATCGTCCGTGCCCTCCAGCAGAGCAGCGATGGCGGAGCGGGCTTCGCGAGCAGCCTTGAGATAGTCGAGGGGTGCGCTATCGGCCAGCGCGCTTTCGCGGTGGTGCGAGATGATCGACGACCAGGTCGGCGGAGTGTCGTCTGCCTCACGAAACCGCGCGCGCAGCTCGCGCACGCGCGAGCGGTCGACCCGCGGGTCGACCGTGATGTCGACCCAGGTTTCATCGTGGTCACTCCCCGCCGGCGCAAGTCGCGCTTCGAGGTGCACAGCACCGATAGCGAGGTGGGCGCAGGCAGCCCGGAGCCCGGCCGGCAGCAGACGTGCGTCGCCCCTCGCCGAGCGCTCGCCTTCCCCACGCGCCCGCAGCAGATCGGCGAGGACGCCATCGGCACCGCTGGCGAGCAGTCCCCACATCTCCATCTCCCCGATCCTTTGCGGGGCCCCCTCGCGACGGTCCTCACCCCACGTGCTGGCCCGCACCGGTTGGAACGTGACGGGTGACGCACCCGTATCTGCTCGGCCGGCGGCCTTCGCGGCTGCCAGATGGTCCAACTTGAGCATGTGCAGAATTCCCACGGACGCATGCTCGGGCCCCACGGACTGCGCGAGTTCGAGCCGCGCATCCTGCCCGACGGAGCGCGGCGCGGTCACCGCGCTCCCGGTGCTCTCCGCCACGAGACCGGAGGAGAGCTCGAGCAGGGTGCCGGCGTTCAGTCGCCGAATGATGCCGAGTGGGTTGAGTAGCACCTCGAGCGGCCGACCGTCGGTGTAGGTCGGCATGTTCTCGTCACGCTCGATGCGACTCACGATCCCTTTGCCGCCGTGGCGGGTCGTGAGCTTGTCCCCCACCGCGAGCGGCCTGAGCGCGATGACGTCGATCCCGGCGCGACCGCCGGATCGCGTGACTCCCCGGCGAGCACCGTCGCTCGAGGAGCTCGGCGAGACGTAGCCGGTGTGGGGCATCCGATACACGCGACGATCCCCGCTCACGGTGCTGACGGCGAAGAGCTCGGCTCCCTTCTGCAGTCGGCCGCCCTCGAGGTGCTCCGGCGTGAGCAGGTCCTCGACGATGGTGTCCTCGCCCGCGGGAACGTCGATACGGACGCGATCTTCGCTGCCCAGGCGTTCGCTGAATGACCGGCTGACCACGATGCCGTCTTCGAAGTTCCAGCCCTTCCAGGCGACGACACCGACGAGGGCATCCACGCCGAGTGCGAGGCACGCGCGGCCCGGGCCGTCACCGCTCAGGTCAAAACGAACATCAGGGGCGTGGGCGACGATCTGCCCCTCGTCGACCCACTCACCGACCTCGACCAGGGCGTGCCAGCGAGCCTCCGAACCTCGACCGTCATGCTCAGCCGGGCCGAAGGCGAGAGGGGTCTCGGCCACGACGATGAGACCGGGATCGACTCGTTCGACGATGCCCGCTTGAGGGGACCGCACGACGCCCACCTGCTCGGCGAGCCACTCCTCAGCCCCGCTGCGGATGCGGGGCGGCTCTGCCGCGCGCACCCTGACCGCCTGCCGCATCATCTTGGCCGCGATCGATGCGCGAGTCGGATCATCGTGGTCGACATAGGGAATGAGGGAGGCCCCGACACTGAACTCTGCAAGATCTCGCGGAACCTCGGGGCCGCGGCCCTCCTCGGCGACCGCGTCACCGAGAGCCCGGAATCGCACCAAGCCGACCTTCTCCGACTCCGGCGTCTGGACGGGGCAGAGCCGACCCGACCACTCCTCGGGAAGAACGCGGAGATCGAGTCGCCCGCGGTAGTCCTCCAGTCCGGCCGGACCGAAGAAGGTCACGGTGCGGGCACGCTCCACTGCCGCGACGCTGTTGGTGGGGGCGTCCATGAGCGCACCGCCGACGTGCTCGTTCCGCCCGGCCACGACGCTGTCGACCGCGCGCGCAAGCGATGTGGCCAGGACCGCCGCCACGGTCTCGGCGTTGAGCCGCGTGCCCGAGAGGTCGCTGAGCATGCGGACAGCGCCGCGGTGTACCTCGCGGGCGAGCTGGGAGTGCAGGTGCTCCTCATGCCATCCGGCCCGGTCGAGCAGGGGCACGAACGGTGCCGAGCGTCTGGCGAGCGCGGCGACCAGAGTCGTGAGCACGTCAGGGCGCCGCCAGAGCGCCGTGGGCGGGAGGCCCGTACCGTCATCGGTCGCCAGCGACGGAGCGAGCGCAGGAAGGTGCGTGGCGAGAAGCCCGAGACTCGACGCCAGGGCGGCATCGTCGACCGCCATGGCGGGAGCGAGCGAGGCGAGGTACTCCGTCAGCGGCACGCGCTCAGTCTCCGACCGCGGTGCGAGACCGTCGCGGCGCGCCACCAACGAGGTCCGGTCGGAGGGCAACCGTGGGCGCAGGGTGGTCGTGGTGTAGCTGCGCTGCGATTTCGGAACCCTGACTCCTCGGGCCGCCAGGCGCAGCACGGTACCTTTCGTACTCGCGGTCACCCGCAGTTGCGGGCCCCAGCCCGGCACGATCTCCAGTGCGTGGGCCGTGCCGTCATCCTTGCTCGCATCGTCCCAGTGCACGAAGCGCACTCCGGCCGTGCGCACGAGGCGAATGGGGTGCTCTCGTGGTCTCCCCCAGTGCGTTCCCGCTCCTCCTCCCACCACGACTCCAGTGGGGGCCGTACTCGCGGCGCCGGCGTCCACCGGCCAGGGCACGAGCAGACGATGCTCGGCTGAGGAAGTGTCCTTGCCCCGGCTGAGGTTGACAGTGAGAATCACCGGTCGACACCACAGTCGTTCCGGCGCCCACTGAGGCTTCTCCCACTCGAGTGAGACGTCAGCGTTCGCTAGTCGAGCGGCGGTCGCGAATGCAGTGAGCAGCAGACCCGGTTCGCTCTCCTGCAGGCCGTGAACGAGCCGCCGAGCATCGTCGCGCCGCTCCTTCGTGAGCATCAAATCGCTCACATCGCCGCCTTCGCCGGTAACGACATTCCTTGGTCATCGACAGGTCGGGGAAGAATCTGAACGCCATCCTCGCCGTCGTCGAGAGCGATACCGATCGAGCCGAGCGCTGTCCGCAGTGGTGCCCGCCAGTCGGGATCCTTGCCCCGCAACCCGACCTCCTTGAGCACATCGTGGCCGACCACATCCAGGATCTGCTGCTCGTTCAGATGCGCCAGCTCGGGGTCGAGGTGCAGGTCGGGCCGCACGTGCACCAGCACGCGGAACACCAATCGGCCCTTCTCGCGTCGGTGAGGAACGAGGTGCACCCCCGACACACTCGCGTGCTGCGGATAGTAGTGATGCTGCTGCTTGAGCAGGTGGCGCAGTGTGCGGAGCAGTTGCTCGACGATGTCGTGGGCGCTGCTGTTGCCAGCCTGCTGGAGCTCCACAGGCAAGTTGTCGCCGAACGAGGCCCGCACAATCGTGGCCACCTCGGTGTTGAGCGCATCTTCGCCCAAGCCGCGTAACTCCGGCCGCTTCTGTCGAAAGAATCCCGCGACTTCTTCATCTTCGAAAGCGATCCGGAGGTCTCGCGCGAGTGGGCCGTCGGTCGTGCCGTCGAGCGCGCGCATCGCTCCGATCGCCTGGCTGTACACCGCCGACCAGGCATCGGTCGAGATGGAGACCGGCGCGAGCATGTGCGGGGTACGGTGCACGCCCAGGTCAGCGCCATCGGCCACGCGCAGAACAGCGAGCAGGGCCTGTGCGCGCTCAGGGGTGATCGGGGCAAGGCGAGCATCGAGTTGCGCGAGATTGCGTTTCGCGAGGTCGACGTCGACGCGGAACGAGGCCACCGGCACCCTGAAGCGTTCGGCGACTCGACGCTCGCCACGCTCAGCGCTGGGGGGGCGACCATCGCAGGAGGTCCAGCTCTGGTGATGCTTGGCCAAGAGGGAGGTCCAGATCTTCTCCTCCGCATTGAGCCCCAGTTGCTGACCGAGGAGGTGCTGCTTGTCGTCAATCCGTCGGCCGGAGAGAAGACCGTGCAGATCGCGCACGTCAGCGCCCGAGGTGGGGGCATCCCCTACGGTGCCGCCGGACGCGTGACCCCAGTCGTGAAGCCAGCACGCCAGCGCGACCAGGTACACGTCGCCCGGGTCGACCTTTCCCGCAGCGAGCGCGGGGGCCAAGAGGGCCGCCGCGTGCCTGTCGACGGCTTGGGTGTGGGGTTCGTCATGGAGCACGATCTCGGGCACGAGGTTTTTTCTGAACAGCCCCGTGACGTGCCAGCGGAGGACGTGGTCACGGAGTCGTGCTCCGAGTTCCTGCGCCTCAGCAGAGGGGTGCCGCACGAGCAACCCGGCGCAGGCCGAGTAGCTCGGCCCCTCCACGAAGGGGAAGGCGTCGATCATCGCCCAGGCGGACGAGGTGAGCCGCCAGTCCTCACCGTCGTAGATGACCTGCCCTGCCAGGTTCCAGTTTCGGATCCGTTCGCGTCGCTCGTCGTCGTCGATCGTGCCGTCGTTCACGACACGCACAGCCTGATCGAAGAGCTGGTGCATGATGCTCGTCGACACAGACATGGGGACGGCAAATGGCACGAGCGGAGTTCCTGACGCGTCCAGCACTGTGCGTGCTGGGGTAAGCACACCCTCGGGCGTGGCCCACTCCCCCGCGTCCTCCCGTGTCTGCAGCAGCACAGCACCGAGTCGGTTGCCATCCCGCTTCGCGATTCCGAGATTGAGAGCCTGTCCGAGTGCTTGCTTGGCGAGGCTCGATCCTGACCGCGCATTCACGAAGAACGGTTCCGTGCGCGTCGATCTGCTCAAGAGGTCGGAGGCGACCTCGATGAGCTTGTGCTCGGCCGCGGCCAGCTCAAGGGGCGACGACGTGACCGTGGCCTCGGAATTCAGGACGCTGACGCGTCCCGAAGCCGTCTCGATCGCGACATCCACCACATCCAGCCTCAGCGGAACAGACGCCTTCGGGCGATTGGCGATCCATCGTTCGATGAGTTCTCGAGTCACCGCATGCCGCGCGTCGGCAAAGTCGACCAGCAGATGCAGCACTCCGGCATCGGCCTTATCGCGCTCAAGTAGTGCAAGCAGAGTGTCCACTTCCACGAAGGCGGAGAGATTCTTCGCCCCCATCCCGGCCCGCTCCAGGGCTTGACCCGTTGAGGAGTCGAAGCCCCACGCCGCGGCGGGCGCGAGCAGCGCGACGAGCTCCTCCGCCGACGACGAGTCGAGCAGCCCAGCCCGGGACAGCTCAAGCAGTTCGTCGAGGCGAGCGAGTTCGCCCACATCCAACCTGAGCCGAGCCGCTGACGCGGGGCCCTGCCAGCCAATGCTGCACGCCGACACGACGTGAACAACGCGAGGGCTCGTGGGGCGCTCTTTGGCAGGGCTCACGCACTAGCTCCTCGGGGGTCAGAGGCTCGGGCTTACCTCTTCACTCTAAGGGAGTCTCAGGTACGTGTGTGGCCGCTTCGAGTCGCGCCTCGCCATCGGCGGCGAGAAGTAGTGCCTGTGGCCCGGTGGCGCCCCGAGCAAGCACAGCCCCGAATTGGCGGTCGATGTAGTGCTCCAGCCCGCGCGCTCCCAAACGCATCTGGTCGACATCGTCGATTGCGCGGGCAATGATGCCGGCATCGACGTGGACGAGCTCGATGCCGTAGTCGGCGGCGATGACCGCGAAGGAGCGCGCCGCGATCAGAGCGCGACCATGACCGTCGAGTGCGCCGAATCGCACGATCGCGCCGAAGCGACCGACGACCTCGGGCCGCAGACCGGTGTCGATAAGGGTGCGACGCAGGGCAGCGTCGTCGTCGGTCGCGAACCCGTGCGCGGCAGCGCTGACCGCGTTCGAGGTGAACAGGAGTATCGCCTTGGAAGCCACCACCTCGCCGTGCTGCGCGCTGTCCAGCCGTCCGGCGTCGAGGAGGTTCATCAGGGTGGTGAGCACGATCGGATGCGCCTTGTCGATCTCGTCGAACAGCACCACCCGACGGTCGTCGGCGGCGAGCAACGATGCCAGCGACGGGTCACCGTATCCGACGTAGCCCGGAGGGGACCCGATGAGTCGGGCCACGCTGTGCTGCTCGGTGAATTCCGCGAGGTCGAATCGGAGTCGCTCGGCGTAGCCGGCACGTTCGCGCACGATCTGCGCGATCGCCTCCGCGGTCTGTGTCTTCCCCACTCCGGTCGGCCCCAGCAGCAACGCGGAGGCCGGGCGCCGCGGGTGCGCCTTGCTGACGTGACGCGAGACCAAGGCGGCGAGCGTCGACACGGGTTCGTGCTGCGCCAGCACGGTGGCGCTGATCGACGTCGTGAGTTCTTCTGCGCTCAAGGGTTCCCGGTCATCCATGAGTCTCACCACCTCGGTGACGTCAACGAGAACTTCCGCGTCGATCGCCTCCGGTCTCGGGGTCGCAGCGTCCTCCTGGCGGGTCGTCCCGCTATCACTCAGCCTGTCTCGGTACCAGCGCAGCGCATCGTCGAGTGTGGAGAAGTGTCGCTGCCCGGCCCGCGCCCACGCAGCGACCTCACCGTCGTCGCCGCGATACGGCAAGCGGTCGACGAGCAGGCTCGTGCCGGTGCCATCGGATTCGAGGCCGATGCGGCCCCGCTCGCGCGGGAACCCCCGGGGGAGCACGTGGTCGGGAAACACGACGCACACCCGTTCGATGCGCCCGCGCAGGGTCGTCAGCTCACGAGGCGCGAGGCGGGTGATGTCGGTCATGGGTCAGGTTCTCCTTCTGCGTCGGTGGAGCGAGGTGTGGTTCTGGGTCAGCGGGGTCCCTTGGCCCGCCCCAGTGCGGAGCGGGCCAAGGGCTCGTGGGCGGACAAGGGCAGGGGAGGGCCGGCGAGCCCCGCACGCTGGGCGGGGCTCGCCGGGGATGCTCACCGGGCGTGGAATCCGCCGGCGGGCACCTCATCGCCTCCGCGGTGGGTGTGTGCAGTCATGTCGTCACCTCCTCGTATCGGCCGTGGGTGGTCAGGACAATCAAAGGCAATGCATGTCTGGATTGCCGGCCGCGAAGATCACGACCATGCGATTGGTGGCAGCGATGTCGAGGAGGAGTTGACCGCTGGCATCCCGATCCGGGGTGAAACCGCAGTGATCCATCGCTGCCGGGATCGTGGTGAACTGGGATCGATCCAGTGATGACATTGCCGCGAGGTCCTCGGCGACTCGCTCTGTGCGCGCAGTGGCGACGATCTGGCGCGATTCCGCGGTTCCCGCCGAGGAGGTGCCCGCTAGGACGACGAACGGCCCCGGGCATCCCTCGAGGCGCTGTGCGATGGAGGACAGGGTCTCGTGGGCATGGATGGGGTCGACATACTCGGCGCTGTCCGGCTGGAAGCTCAGCACCGCGTCGCCCAGCTCGGTGCGCTCGCACCGGAAGTCTGCTCCCGGCAAGGCTGCCGACTCACGCAGCTGCACAATCGAAACCGGGGGAAGCTCCGCCGCGGGTGCGTCGGGCAGAGGCGCCTGCTCAAGCACGACGGTGGCGCCAGCGCGTTCCAGCACCGTCACCCAGAGCGCCTCGAGACGGGTCGTGGCCGGGAGGTCGAGCGGCGGCTGGTCACCGGCCACAGAACCGAGACCGTGCAGGTGTATCGTCACACCGCTCAAGTCCGGCAGCTGCTCAGAGTCTTCGAGGAACTCAGCGATGTCAGCCGGGTCGAGGTAGAGCTGGCCCTCGTGCATGGGCAACGACCCCGTCGTCTGAAGACCGGAGCCCATGTAGTGGACGATGCGGGGTAGCGCCGGGTCGAGCTGTCGCACCGTTTTCGTGATCGCCTCGAGCGGTGCAGTCTCCGGGTAATCCGCGACCGTTCCTTCCAGAGCTGCCCTCACCTTCGAATCGACCTCAGACCGATAGCTCTCCCAGTCGGCCGAGGAGAAGCCCATCTCATTAGGCATGCGCTCGACCTGCACCACACTCGGAACACCATCGCTCTCGACGATGGCGAACATGCTCTCGCTCCTGAGGCCCGGCTCGAGAGCCTCAAGCACTCGACTGATGTCTGGCTGAGCGGAGTGCGCGTGGGGGCTGATGACCACGCCGACAGCCGACGGCTGTTCTGGCGCAGAGAACCACGTGCATCCGGCCAGGACGACCATAAGGGGGAGAAAGAGAAGCGAGAGGGTGGGGCGCAGGGCATTCGTGTGGGAACGTGCGGTCTTCATGGTGACCTCTTTCGAGTCGGGGACGGGTGTCGAGGAAGCTTTGGCAAACGATGTCCTACGCCCGAACCCTGGTGATGCGGAGCGTCGCTCACTATGCTGGCCTGTGATCCCCCCCCCTACCCCGCGATCGAGGCCCGGATGAACGACGCTCGCCACTGGGCCGTGATCGAGACCGGCGCCAATCAGCGCTACGTGTTCTCCAGCAATCGGCGCCGGCAGAACATCGGGGCGAGCGAACTGATCCGGCGGCTCGGCGAAGAGTGGGTGCCCGAATCGGCGAACCGATGCGGCCTGACCGAGGAAGAGCTCGTCATTTCCTCCTCAGGTCGTGCCCTGTTGCTCTGCACACCCGATAAGGCCCGCGCCGTGATCCGTGAGGTCACGATGCGCGCCCTTCAGGAAGCCCCCGGTCTGCAGGCGTGGGGCACCGTATGCTCCGTGCCCGTGGGCGAAGCCCCCGCCGCGAGTCTCGACCGTGTTTATCGCGAGCACGCGGCCGCACGCAGTCTGATTCCCGGCCCCGAGGTGCGGGATGCTCGCCTCCCGATCCTCGCCGCCGACTCGTTCTACGGCCAGCCGGTTGCCTCGGTGGAGTCTCGGAATGGTGCCATCGAGCGCTTCGGTCGACGAGCCTCCAGCGCGGATGCCGCGGCACTCGACGCACGCCGACGTCTCGCTCGCCGACTAGATGACGAGCTGCGCGGCTCGAGCGAAGCCGGGAACGCTGAGATCGAGCATCCCGCCTCAGCCGCCCTGCTCGATGAGGCCTCCCTCCGACGGGGCGAGGACGTCGTGGACGACGGTCGAGTCGCAGTCGTCCACGCGGACGGCAACGGAATCGGGGCACTCTTCATGAGTCTCGGGTCGTTGCCTGCAGAAGACTTCGCGCCACGAACCCGTGACCTGAGCAAGGCACTCGACGCCATCACCTGGGCAGCCCTGGCCAGGGCGGTGGACGAAACCCATCAGGCACTCAACCCTCACCTGCGTGAGAGCGAACCCTCATCGGTCGACGCGACATCAGCTCAGGTGGACGCGATGCCGCCCAGAACCGTCACCGGCTGGATTCTGCCCGTGCTCGTCGGAGGCGACGACCTGACGGTGATCGTTGCCGGCCGGGCCGCCTACCGCTTCACTGTGGCGTTTCTGCGGGCTTTCGAAGCCGCGGCCGCAGCCAACGACACGATCACCGGGCTCCTCGACGACCTGCGCGGCACGCCCGGCGCACCCGACCGACTCACGGCAGCGGCAGGAATCGCCGCGGTCGATTCGCACCACCCGTTCAGCCACGCCTATGAACTCAGCGAAGAGCTGTGCAACTCTGCCAAGCGCACGGTGCGGGCGCTCGACAAGCCTCGCAGCGCGCTCGACGTGCACGTACTGTTCGAAAGCTCCCTGCGGGATCTTGAGCAGATTCGCGAGCATCTCGTACTGAAGCGGGGCGACACGCGTCGTCAACTCTGGTCAGGAGCACTGGTTCTTGCCGACGCCGACGCCGCCGAGCTACCGGCCCGCACCCTCACCACCAGCTCTCTCGACGCCATGGTCGCGGCAATGACGTCGCAGGGCAAGGACTCTCCCGCGGTGCTCACCTCCGGGGCCGCCCACCGGGTGCGCAGTGCGCTGCTCGAACAGCCCGAGACACTGGCGCGCGAACTCGACGCGGTGATCCGCAACGCCCTCGATGGCGACGCCGTCGCGGCGTTGCTGGACGCCGACGGGCTGCGCGACCCGACCAAGACGGACCCGGTCACCCTGGTGACCGCCCTCGATCTCGTCGATCTCGCTGAGGAGACCATCTCATGACCGGTGAGCTCAGCACTCGCATGCTCAGCCTGACCCTGTCGACGAAGAGCGACTGGGCGACCGGCACCGGGCATGGGCGCCACGGCGGTGTCGACTCGGTCATCGAGCGAGATGCCTCAGGCCTGCCGTTCGTGCGCGGCAAGACCTTGGTGAGTCTGCTGCACGACGAGGCGAGGGCCCTCGCGGCCGCACTCGACTCGGCCGAGACGGCGCCGCACGTCACCGATGCGCTCGCCACACCCTGGGCCTCCTGGCTTGATCACCTGTTCGGCTCGCGGCCTGCACGCGGCGGAGATCGCACGCACCGCCTCGCACCGCGGCCCTCCGCCCTTCGTGCTCGCCCGCTCACCCTCGTCGACGCCGACGATTTCGGGCGGCCTGCCTTCGGACTCGAGGCCGCAGAACTGGTGCAGGGCCTGACCAGGACCCGGCCTCACGTGCGCATCAACGAGGCGACCGGCACGGCGGCGGACGAATCGCTGCGCACTGCCGAGCGGGCGATCGGCGGTCTCGAACTCACCGCCGTGTGGACGATGCTCACGCACCCGGCTGCGACGAGCACTGCGCCCACCGACGCCGAGCCCCAGAAGGACGACCTGCCCGCGGATTGGCCTGCGCTGCTTCTCCTGCTCGGCAGCGCTCGGGCGCTGGAGCGACTCGGGGCGGATCGCCGACGCGGCGCCGGGCGCGTAGAACTGACCATCACGGTCGGGGCACCCGACGATGACGCGTCAACCCAGGCGCTGCTGCCGCTCATGCTCGAGCGTGTCGACCGTGGCCACGGCATCCCGTCGCCTCCCGACCATCACCCGGCCGGTGCAGCAGGAACCTCAGTCGCAGCGGCATCCGCCTCCTCCTCCCCGCTCTCCGAGGCACCGCTCGTGTCAACACTCGACCTGGCTCTGGACCTCATCGACCCAGTCATCGTCAATGCTGGCACCCGCGGCAATGTGCTCGAATCGCTCGACTCGGTGCCCGGCACGCTCCTGCTTCCCCTGGTGGCACGAGCTCTCGGCGACCGGGCATCCGCCCTCATTCGCGCGGGACGCATCGTCGTCTCGGACGCCGTGCTCGAGGTGGACGGTCGCACCAGCTCGCCGTGGCCGGAATCCCTGCTCGTCTCGAAGAACGAGGCAAACGCGCCGACCGGCACTGAGGCCACCCGAGGTGTAGCCGACTCCCCTCGGTGGAAGCCCGAATCGGGCGCACGGCTGAGCGGGTCTGGCCGCACAGCGACGGTCGACAGAGTGCCCATCGTCCTACGCATGCACAACGCGACGGACCCGGAGTTCGACCGCCCGACCACGCGATCCGGCGGCCCCTTCGCCTACACGGGAATCGCCGCGGGCACTCGACTGCGCTCGACCGTGCTCTTGCCCGAGGGGCTGCTCGACATGGACGAGACAACCGAACTCGTACAGGCGCTGAGCGCCGAGGTCCAGCTGGGCACCTCGAAGAAGGACGACTACGGCTCGGTGCGGCTCTCGGCCACCCCGGCGACGAGCGCTTCTGCGGAGGCGCGCCCACGTGCCGTGGACGAGATGGTGCGGATGGGCACCCGACTACGGGTTGTCCTGGAATCCGACCTGCTCGCTGTGGACGACGCAGGCGATCCTCAACCGACCGCTCACGGAGTCGTCGACGCGCTCCGCGCGGCAGGACTGGATGTGCGGCTCGCCGAATTCGCGCCGGATGAAGGGATGCTCGTGGCCATGGTTCGCGCACGGCGGCGGGAGTCGTGGCAAGTGGGGTGGGGGCTTCCTCGAACCAGCATCATCGCGGCGCAAGCGGGCGGCGTCGTGGTCGTCGAGGCGCAGTCGGACCTCGACTACCCTGCCCTCGACCGGCTGCACCGGGAAGGTGCGGGCTCTCGTCGTGCCGAAGGTTTCGGGCGGGTGCAGATTACTCCGCTCAACGATGTGCCCGAGCAGGTTGACCTGTATCGCGAATCGTCGCCGGCAAACCGAGCAAGCGTCGATGACAGCGTGGCCGAATCAACGATGAGTATCGACTCGATTGCCGTCCGCCGCGCCTGGCAACGCCGCATCCGGGAGGCCGCGGAACGTGCGGCCGCGGATCCGCGCAGGCGAGCCTCGATCATCCCCCCGGGGGTGGGCGCAGCCCAGCTCGGCTCGCTCCGCGATGCGGCCATGAGTATCGGCCTCACCCCCAGCCGCCTCGACGTGGGGTCGGCGCAGGGCTGGCTGGTCTCCACGATGCGCAGTGTGGGCACTGGTTCCCCTTGGCCTGAGGCGACTCGCGCCACTCTGACCGCGCTGTTCTCCCCCGAGAGGGGCGCCGTCTGGGGCGAGCTCGGCTTCTCCGCAGGTGACACCGAGTCGCACGACCTTCCGGCAAGCTTCCCCATTCCCGAAGAGGTTCGGGGCGCATCGTGGTTTCCCGCTCTCGAGCGAGAGGCGATCCAATTGCTCGTCACCCTCAGCGTGCGTGCGGAGATCAGCGGCAGGAGGAGCAGGCAGTGACCACTCATCAGCGGGCAGTGCGTCTTCGGCTGAGCGGCACGCTCGTCGCGGTCTCGCCGTTGCGGGTCGCCACGCGCCACGATGGCCCGCTCGTCGACGTCGAACTGGCGCGGGACGGGCAGGGGCGACTGATCATCCCGGGCTCGTCCCTTGCTGGAGCCCTTCGCTCACAACTCGTCGGATCCTTCGTGACCTCGGCAGCACGCGATCGGGATGACCTGGTGGGGGTGGAGTTGTGGGGCTCCGGGGCGGAGAGTGGTCGGGCATCCCGCGTGTACGTCGATGACGCGGTCGCCGTGGGCGAGCCGGTCGTGGAGATCCGGCAGGGCGTGTCGATAGACCGGATCACGAGCGCAGCTGCGGCCGGCCATCTCTTCAGCCGCGAGCACCTCGCACCGGGAACGCGCTTCACCTTCTCCATCGAGGTGCACGTACCCGGAAACGAGGCGGCTGGGGCTCTGCGCGAGCGAGCGGAGGCTCTTCTGACCACCGTGGAGTCGCGTCTCACACGCGGTGAGCTGGCGGTGGGTGGTGTGGTGTCGAGCGGGTCTGGACTGCTACGACTGGAGGCGAGCGAACGGCATCTGACCGACCTGTCGAGCGCCCGCGGCGCTCTCGCCTTCCTCCGTGACGGGTGGGTGTCAGATCGGGACGCGATGCACCTGAAGTCGAGCACGAGGGCGGATGCCGCGCACCCGCCACGTGCGACGCCAGGGGCTCCGCGCCCCGGCGTGCTGCGCATCGTGGCTCCCTGGATGCCGACCGGGCCCCTGATGTCGAGCGCCTACGCCATTGGGATGCCGTTCGATCGCCTCCCACTCACAACACGACGTGGTGACGACCTGCACGTGGTGCTGCCGGGCACATCCGTGAAAGGCGCTCTCCGCAGCCATGCGGAGCGCATCGAGCGCACGCTGCGCGGCGTGAGTGCCGAGGAGGTGCCGACAGCCTTCCTCGAGCAGCTGAACGACCCGAAGCTCTCGATCGTGCACACGGTGTTCGGGTCGGCGTCCCTCAAGGGTGGCCTTGGTAACAGTGGCGGCATTGCCGTTCATGAGGTCGAGTCGACGCGAGCCATTTCCGTGGACAGGTGGAGGGCGGCGGTCTTCGACTCCTGGAGCCAGGCCACCACGAAAGAGGACGCCACAGCGCTCCTGCACGGGGCACTGCGGGAGTTCAATGCCGAACTCCATAACAGTGGCGATGACGCGCTGTGGTTCGATCTGGCAACCCGCAACGCCATCGATCGTTGGACCGGTGGTGTCGCCGAGGGCGTTCTGTACACCTCGCTCGAACCGTACGCTCGCAGCACCGAGAGTTGGAGCCCGATCGTCCTGGACCTCGACGTGCATCTCATCGCTCAGCGCGCCGCGCTCGCGATCAGGGATGCGGCGAGCCACGAGGCCGCCCGCGTAGCAGGTCACGAGGCCGCCCGGGCCGCGGTGGCTCTGCTGCTGCACCTCCTCCGCGACATGTCGGATCACCGCATTCCCCTGGGCTCGAGCACGAGCCGTGGACTCGGCGACGTGAGCCTCGAACTCTCGAGCGCACGCCTGCTGTACACCCCGATAGACGACAAGCTCCTGGACGGCCTGGACGCCGACAAGGCTGGGGCAACTATCGAGTCGACCGTGGCCGACGCTCTTGCCAACGTTGAGCTGGTCACGTCCCTCGACGAGGCGTGGAGCGCACGGCTGCGTCGCCCCGAGGCGGTGGGCGCATGAGCACTGCACGCCACCGCAAGGTGAGCACGCCACTGGAGTCGGCCGAGGGCGCTCCTGCTGTCGTCGACGCCTCGTCCCGCGTGTTCGATTCGGGCGCTATCGCCTTCGCCTCGACGCCCCGCCGTTTCGTACTGCTGCGCTACGACGGAGCCCAGTGGCTCGACGAACACGACGACACGCCCAGCGATCTCGAGACGGCGTTCGAGCTACGGCTGTTCGACTCGGTGCGCGAGTGGCGGTGGAACTATCGCGAGGGTGGATCACCCGTACGCGAGCTCCGCGAGCAAGCCGAGCCGGCCGCCACGGAAAGGCGACTCGGCGGCGACGTGCGGGTGCTCGAGCCGACGGGGTACGCGCGTCGGGTTCTCGGCACGCCCACCCACGACGTCAGTGCCGACGGCTGCTGGATCGTGACCGCAGAGGGCTCGGTTGGCTCGCTGCGTGTGCCGCTCAGCTCACCCGTCCCGGATGGAGTGGACCCCAAGACGGGATGGGTCGAGTTGACGGCTCTCGAGTATGCGAGTGAGAACGAGAGCGGCTCGGCGTTCGTCGTCGGCGAGCGACTGACCGGCATTCGCTGGAGCACGACGGAAGGTGGTCCGACGTCATGACGAGATTCTTCAACCCGTATGCGCACGTGCAGCTCACGCAGGACGACTCGCGTCGCGACGAGGCCCCTCCGGGCCACGCGGTCCACGGCGACGATCTGTTCAGCGCGACCCTGTCGATCACCATCACGGCACAAACGCCGATCCTGCTTCCCGACCAAGCGGGAAAGCGGTCAGTCCAAGGCTCTGCCGACGTCGTGGGCATGCGGACTGGGCCCGACGGTCTGCCGCTTGTTCTCGGGTCGAGCATCAAGGGAATGCTGCGCCACTACTACGAGACCGCCACCAACTCACGCCTCGGCGTCGTCAGCTCGGCTCACGCTGCGCGGCCACTCGCGATCCGTCGGCCAGCCACAGCTGCAGTGCAGAATCCTGGAACAGTCACGGCGATTGACCGCGATGACAATGGTGCCGTTACCGCCGTGCACGTAAATGTCGTGCAGGATTTGTACTCAAAGGACGACCAAGACATCGACTTCCAGCCCGGAGCATGGCTCCCCCGTGAACTCGGGAACAGATTCTTCGGAGACGCCACGCCCCTGCGCGAACGTCACGGCAGAGAGGTGTGGGCGCTCCTCCATCCACTCCGAAGTACTCGGCGCAACTACTGCATCTGGCGGGCAAGCGCTCTCGGATGGTCCCGCGAAGAGGTCGATCTCTCTGCACCGATGTGGCCCCGGCAGAACGGAGATCGCGCCCTCATCAAGAATGTGTCGCCGATGGTCGCGCGTGCGATCGTTCATTGGCCAACGGGAGGAGGTCTCGGACATGATGAGCGATTGGTAGTTCAAGGGGTAGGCGACGGGCAGTCTGGACGCGTCTACCGAGAGTCCATCACTCTTGGTGCGGATGCGGTTCGCAAGTGGGACGCGCTTATCGAGTCGTACAGACGCGCGCACGAGAATGAGAGGGATGTATCCGCCTACAGCGGCTTCGTGGACCCCCGTGCTGATTGGTCGTTGCGGCAAGGATCAACGGTGTGGATCGAGAATCCCGATGATCCGCCACGTGCGCGTCTGCATCCGGTGATGATCGGTCGAGACGTGTTCGATCTGGCCCCGACGGAATTTGTTCCGCCGAATCACCTGCCCGCTGACGGCCTCGATCAGCTGTCGCCCGCGGATCGCCTTTTCGGGTGGGTATCTCCTCACGCCGAGGGCATGGCCTCTCCAGCCTATCGATCTCACTTTCGCGTTGATCCAGCGACCGTGGGTAGAACCGACGGCGGTTCGGTGCTCGCGTCCTTCGCACAAGGGATAACGCTACAAGCTCTCAACAGCCCCAAGCCCTCCCAGTACCGCTTCTATCTGGGGGAGCGCGCTGGGGCAGACACCAAGCCGCTTCCGGCGGGTCAAGCGAAGGGAATCGAGAAGGGCTATGCCAGCGGAGGACCCGCGAAACGCATCGTTCGCGGTCGGAAGCACTATCTTCACGACAAGCATCTCCTCGCCGGTTCGCCGCTATCGAAGTCTTACTGGTCGCCCAAGGAGGCGGCCAGTCAACCGCACGGCTCAGTGATTGTCGACGGCGTAACCCGCTTTCGGGAGTTCACCATGGCTCCAGGCCAGCCGCCCGCGGTTTCAGTGAGGATCTCCGGTTGGATCCCTGCAGGAACGACCATCCGAACCACACTGCGCCTCGTCAACGTGTCGAAGGCCGATTTAATCCCCCTCCTGGCCCTTCTCACCGGCGATGACGAAGAACACATGCGGCTGGGTTTTGGCAAGCCTCTTGGCTTCGGCGTCGTCCGCGTGCGCCTCGACAACGAGCAGTCGTCCGTTGAATCCCGCGAACAATTGCTTAAGCGATACTCGTCGCTCTCTACGCCGCCATCACATTCCGGTTCGGAAGAGCTCAACGATCTCGTTGACGTTGCTCGAGAGTGGTTCTCTTCAAGCTCGGCGCCGGCTCACGTTCGGCAACTTCGCACGATCATGCACGGCGCGTCGACCAGCCCGGTCCACTACCCCAGACTCCCGAGCGGGCAGAGCTTCGGCCGAACCGGTGAGACTTTCAGGTGGTGGGTCGAGAACGATCGCGGTGGACAAGGTGGCGGGCAGCGGCTCGCGCAACCGCCGCTCAGCGACGACACCCGTGGATCCCTGCCCTACCGGCCCACCCTGTAGCCGGGCCCGCGGTGGCACACGAGGATCGGACTGACCGGGGAACGCACTCGAGCGACGCGCTGATCTGCACGGTCGGCCTGAGTCCCACTCCGGTGGCGCTGAGCGTGCTCACGCTCGAGCCCGAGCGGTTGATTCTCGTGTGCACGCCCAGCACCAGCGGCGTCGCGGCGGCCGTTGAGCAACTGGTCGCGGAGCGCGACGAGTTCCGCGACACTCCCACCTCGGTGCGCATTGTCGAGATTCCCGAAAGCGCGGCACGCGATCTGCGTGGCATCCACGGTTTCCTCGGCACCGAGCAGATCGACAGCGGTAGCCCTCGCGCAGGTACGGTCGCGGCTGCGCTCCGGGAGCTCGGCGCCATCCGACCCATGCTCGACTACACCGGCGGCACCTCGGTGATGGTCGCCGGCTGCGTCGAGTTTCACCGCCGCCTGCTGGAGTCGGAGGGAGTCGATGAGCCGGGCATCCTGCACCGTCGCAGCTACGTAGCGATCGCCAATGACGTGATGAGATTCGACGATGGCGCGTCCGTTCTTCTGGACGACAGTCTGAGCCTCAGCGAGCGCGCGCGCCTGCACGGCATGGAGCTCTCCGGTTGGCGCCGGGGCTTCGTGAACTCCGCCCACCTCCGCGAGTGGGGTCGCACCCTCGCGGCCGCTCACCGAGAGGCCACCAGCGCGAGTTCAGCAACTCCCGCGATCCGATGGCTCCGCGATTTCGAAGCGCAGGGGCCATTCCGGTGGTCCTCGGAAACGCGGACCGCGTCCGCTCTCTTCGAGAGCAAGACCCGTGCGGGTGAGGTCCCCAGCCTCGACAGTCTCGACGGCGCACTCACCGAGGCCCTCGCGATGATTCTCGTGGAGCATGCCCTCACCCTCGTGCCCGGGGTCCGTTCCCGCGAGACCTGGGCCAACACCAAGGCGTATCGGGTGGGAGCGAAGCAGGAATCGGTGGAGTTCGATCTTCTTGTGCGGATCGGCAACACGATCATCGCCGTCGAGGCGAAGCGAAGCGCCAGCGACAGTGACCGGGTGCAGACCGCGCTCTACCGGCTCATGCGGTCGACGCCGCTCGTCTTCGGCGCCTCGATACGGATTCTCCTGCTGCCCCTGCTCCACACGAAGACCGAACTCATCGACGGTCTACGACGATCGGCGGCGCTGCTCGGTGTGCCCGAGCGCGCCGTGGGTGCCGTTCTCGACCACGACGCGGCACCGACCCTTCGCGATGCGCTCACCGATCTGCGTCGCCGCGACCATCGCAAGGCCCTTGTCGCGCAGTTCGAATCCTGGATGCCCGCCCGCCGTCGCCCGGCCGCTGACACTGACGCCCCCGAGCCGGCGGGCACACCCGAGACGCCTCCGCCCGCTGCGCCAGTCCCGCTCGACATGACGCGCGACGTCACCCTGACCATCAGCGGCATCGGAGGGAGCCCGCTTGCCGTCGAAGTCGCCAGTCTGGCGCTGCCGGCAGGCGAGCGGCTCACAGTGGTGGGGTCGGAGACACTGCTCGACACCGTTTCCACACACGCGCCCATCAGCCCCGTGGTGTCGCGGTTCGACCCCCAGTCGTCGGTGGAGGCCAGGCAGATTCTGTCGCGGGTCGCGGGCGGGCATCCGACGGTTCGATTCGTCATCACTCCCGGAACCAAGGCGGTGACGGCGGCAATGGTCGACCTTGCCGCGGTGCTGCAACGGCACGGTCGCGACGTCGACCTGATGCACATCGACTCCGAGCACGATACGGCGACCACTCGTCGTGGTGCAGACCTGACGTGGCGCGGCGATCGGTCCATCGACTGGCCGCACGTTCTCTCTGTGCAGGCTCGACGCCTGATCTCGCGTACTGACGTCGACCTCCGATATCTGCTGGCGGAGGACGGAGACGACAGGTCGGAAGCGCTTCAGCCGTTGCCGCACGAGTTGCGTATCGCAGCCCGCGCTGCCCGCAGCATGGGCATCAGCGTCGCAGCGCTTGCTGACCCGACTGTCGCAGAGGCTGCAGGTGGTCTCTTGATTCCCTCGCTCGCCCTGCTGGGAGATCGACGAGTGGTGGCCGTGTCGCACGTCAAGAGACTGAAGACGAGCACGAACCTTACGGAGGACATGATCGCCTTTCGCTTGGAGAGTCAGGCGATTCTGCACCAGTTGCAGCACGGTCCGGCAGTGCGGACGTTGATCCTCGCCCGGGAGACGCCGAAATTCCTCCGAACGGTCAAGCGCGTCTTGCGCACGTGGCGGGGCGCCCCCCTGTTCGTGGGTCTGTTCCCGAACGCCTCCCCCATCACGGGCGTCATGTTGCAGAGCTGGACGGTCGACGGCACAGCGATCGAATTCGAACCTCTCGGTGCCGAAGAAGGCTGGAGCGGGATCCTTGACTTCTTATCGAGCCGTGCCGACTTCGACGAGTGATCGGCGTCAGGGCTCGACATCGTCGTGCTGCACGACACGACTGAGCTCGACTCGCCCCTCACCGAGCACCCAGTAGTGCAAGCGGAGAGCCTGCGGTCTGCCTCTCCCCACTGGAACGCTTGGCTGAGGAGGGGCTATTCTCAGATCAGTTGCCCGACCCGACAGGGAACGGCAACAATTGAAACTTGCCGCAGCGCACCATGATCCAGATGACGAAAGGTTGCCCGACCCGACAGGGAACGGCAGCGATTGAACCTTTGGGGTCGTGATGATCAGGATGTCCTTGAAGTTGCCCGACCCGACAGGAAACGGCAGCGATTGAAACACTTCCTCGGCCTCGTCGATCCTGTCCTGCTGTTGCCCGACCCGACAGGGAATGGCAGCGATTGAAACTCACGGCCGAGAACTCGCAGTGCGACGATGATGGAGTTGCCCGACCCGACAGGGAACGGCAGCAATTGAAACGACTCGAGATTCTCCACAGTGCCGGCAGTGGAAGTTGCACCGCAGGAAAAGGAGTCCAGACAAGACAGAAGCCCCCGAACCCGTGGTCAAGTCTCTGGAAGAGGTGTAACGGCTGATCCTTCGTTCTATGCGCTGAACGCGGCGTGGGTGTCGGAGACCACCTCGCTTCCGGAGTCGGGCAGGAGGTGCATGCGGGAGCGGGACAAGACGTCCAGACTGAGATTCCGGCGCCCCTCTGCCCACTCGTCGGTTCGCTCGGCTAGGACTGCTCCGATGAGGCGGATGACGCTGTCGCCGTTGGGGAAGATGCCCACCGAGTCGGTACGGCGGCGGATCTCTCGGTTGAGCCGCTCGTTGGGATTGTTGGACCAGATCTGCTGCCAGAGACCCTCGGGGAACTGCGTGAAGGCGAGGATGTCCGCGCGGGCGGCGTCGGGGTGCTCGAAGGCGTCGGGCAGCTTCCCGTCGACATGGTCCAGCAGCAGCTCAAACTGCGCGTGCACGGCGGCGCCGTCAGGTTGGTCGTAACCGAGTGCAGCATCGCCTTGACCGCTGGCCACATGCTCTTCGGGGTCAACGACATGAGGTTCGCCGCGTAGTGGCTGCGGCCTCGCTGCAAGGAAGTGCCGGGCAAGTTCGCCGCGATCGCGTCCCTCAGCCCGGCGTGAGCGTCAGAGCTGACCAGGCGCACCCCGGTGGAGTCCCGCCCAGATGACCTGACGCCTCAGCGATCGATGGTGAGGCCCAGCTCCGAAAGCTCTTCCGCCCGCCAACTGGCGAGCGGGCGTTCGCTCAGGCGAGAATTTGCGAATCGAGGATCATCAGTGACGTCGCGGCCCACCCACTCCGGCAGTCTCGGCAGATCGAATACTGCCGTCGACTCGATCTCGAGCATGACGAGGCCGTCGTTGCGTCCCGAGAACTCATCGACCGTCCACACGTGCGGCGATCGATGCAGCGTACTACGAACCTTCTCGACCCCCGACAACGTGAGAGTGGCCATGATCTCGCGAGCATCCCGAACCGGTATCGCGTACTCGAACTCGGCGCGAGACGCGCCGGACGCAGCGCCTTTGAGTGTCAACCACGCCGAATCGCCAGCGATGCGAACCCGAACCGTCGCATGCTTGGCAGTAGACACGTACCCTTGTGCGATCGAAGCGCTCTCTATCGCCTCTGACCGAGTGGAGTCCCGCATAGTGGTGTAACCCACGGTGGTCGCGCACGTCGTTGCTGACGTGAACGCGGTCACCGTGTGATCCTTCGAGGAATCTCCTACAACCCTCTCGAAAGGCATCAACACGATGA
>Ga0316202_10000630_pt1 | contig 35478 bp, 34 predicted proteins | sample 3monrhotite_MG_FD_204934 | JGI IMG/M metagenome (GOLD analysis project Ga0316202, IMG submission 204934) | Microbial mat bacterial communities from mineral coupon in-situ incubated in ocean water Damariscotta River, Maine, United States -... | ecosystem: Environmental > Aquatic > Marine >...
GGAAGGGTCTGGGGACTACTGGAACTCAGCGTTGAACACGACATGGCCCTCGACGCTGCGCAAGAACCTGCGGATCTTGCTGTACCAGTCCCACAGGCAACGGAAGGCGGCGGGGCTCTTGTCCGGGCGGGACGGGAAGTAGCCTGGGCTCACTGCCTCAAACGCCTCCTCTAGCTTGGGCTTCGTCAGCTTGGAGAGCGCAGCCGAGATCGCCTCTCGGTTCTCCTGCTCAATGAGGTTGATCAGGCAGTAGTCGGCGCGGTGAAGGCGTTTTCCACCAGCGAAGACCTGATCCAAAGGGGATTGGTTGAGCGGGCCGAAGGTGAACATCACGTATAGCGCATACCAAGCCTTGTCGGTGTCCTGCATCCGCCCCGCTCCCAGGGCCTCCTCAAACTCCGCCAAACAGCCCCGACGAGCGGGATCTCCCCGACTTGCTCGGAGCTTCTCTAGCTCGGCGTCGGTCAGCGCGAGGAAGAGGCCGCGAGTCATCGGCCCCCCTCGGAAAGGGGCTGGGGCTCATAGAACTGGCCAGCCGAGTAAGGGTGTCCTGGCCACGGCATCAAGGGCTCCGTGTGCGCGGCGTCACCGAACGCGCCCTCCCACTGGGCGTTGATGTATCTCGGCGGGTCGGCGGCGATGTCTGTCCAGGTCGTGTCCTCGGGGAAGACCGCGATGAACGGATGGGAGGAGTCCCAGGTCCCATATCGCCGGTGCTCTGGGAGCCACAGGAGCAGTCCGACGCCGTCGTAGTCTTCGGCGTCCTTGGTCAGGTTGACGGCTGGCACCAGGTAGCAACCAAGGTTACCGCGCCTTGGGTCGGCTTCTTCCAGCGGCGTGCTCTGGGTGTCCACGGGGAACGCCTCCAGCTTCAAACTCGCCCACTCGACCAGGATCACCAGCCCCGCCTCGCACGCGCTGGCGGCGTAGTCCAAGCGACGACGCTCCTTGAGGAAGCTCACGAGGTCGGAAGTGAGGTTCAGACCGGAAGCGCCCATCAGCTTGCCCGCACGCTGAAACACTCGGGGACGACAGCGCCTCCTGCGACTCTGACGGTCTCAGCTTCTCCAAGCACCTCGGCAGCGAACCTCAGACTCTCGGCCAGAGCAACCTCCGGCGAGTTGCCCAATGGGGCCTCGAGCACGGCGCGGACAGCTTTCTGTAGAGCCTTCGCCGCGAGATCCGCTGGAGAGTTCGCGGACAGCCTCCTTCGAGGCAAGGGCGCACCCGTCTCTCCCTCGACAAAGCCAGTGACCCAAACCCGAGCGTCGGCAAGTGCGTGTGCGCGGCCCGTTGAGTCTGGCTTGGGGATGCCGATCTTCTCAGCCTCTTCGGCCCTTTGGTCTGCCAGCGTGGACGCACGCTTGGCTACCTCTAGGCAGACGACGAACTGGTCCTTCCGGCTCAAGCCCGTCCGGCCAAGGTAGGTCCAGCTCTGAAAACGCTCCGGCTGCGAGGTCGTCTCGATGCCAAGGGCTACGCAGGCCGCCGCTGCCGGGGCACTTCCGCAATATGCTGAGAAGGCAAGGTGAGTCTCTCCCAGTTCGCCTACTCGGACGCGTTCAATTAGCCAACTAGCCTCGTCCTCGACGGATCCACTGGCCCGCCAAGAAGCTTTGAGTACTCGAAGCTTCTCGTCACTCATTGGGGAGTTCCCCCACTTCACCAAGGGCGTAGCTCGCGAGGCGAAGCCGTTGCCATGCGCGTTCCGAGTCGGAGTCCTCTCCAGCCGCAGTCGCCGCATGGTCCAGAGCGCTCCACGCCGACCTGATTCCTGTCACGACTCCTGCGCCGGTCTCAGCCCCGACCGTTCGTGCTGCAATCGCAGCAGAGCAGGCCGCCTGGCCAGCCGCAGAGACGAGGCGGAAGCGGTCTGGGTCGTTGATGAGCATGTGCTCTTCTTCGTCGGTTCTGAAGACATGTCCGAGTTGGTTCCCTGCTGCTCCTGCCTCAAGAGTGTGTTGGACGCACGGGCACTCAAGCCAGGCATGCACTGCGGCCAGCGCCTCGCGAGGCCGCATGTCGTTGACGAACTCGACCTCCCAAACGCGGAGGACGCGCCGGGCAGACTCCAGCGCCAGACGCGCGTGGAGGGTGTCGTTTCGAAGCACCTCGCCTGCGCCTGCCAACGCCTCACCCCCCGAGTCCTCGTCAGCGAGGTCCACTGGCTCCAGATCAGAGAACAGCTCCAAGGCCGCCAGGTGGCCCAACCGAGCAGCCAACTCCACCTGCTGCTGACTCACCTCCCCGACGCGAAGGCGACTGCGGAGAAGATCGACCCTGTTTCCAGATCGCTTGGCTTCTCGAAGGTCACGGTCCATGACCGAAGAGTAGCGGGCTGGGTGTGGTGGGACCACACTTCAGGGCATCTCCAGCGGGAACCGCGCCTATCTAGCGGAGATCCTCAATGGTCTCGAACTGCTCATACTCGCCGTCAGCATCCACGGCCCAGACCCCGTTCCATGCGTCAATGACGCTCGACAGCATGAACTGGATCACTAGCGGCGGACCGTTCCCGGTGGGAAGAGGGCAAAGCCGCCGCCCGCCACTGAACAACATGGCCGTAGCGTCAACTCCAACTTGCTCGTCTATCTCCCGGATCGAGACGAGTACGCCCCAGCGCGCGGCAAAGGCGCTCTTGCAGGTGGGCGACCTCAAGGCAAGGGACATGCATCCTGACTCGGGGACTTCTCGGCGCGTGACTTCGAGCCGTGCCCCGAGTTGGTCTTCCAGAGCCAGCCTGACCTCGAGCGCTAGAGTCTTGGCTAGCTCCCCGTCTTCCTCTGGGAGAGGGCGTCTCCTAGCCAGGACGAGCCTAAAGGTGTTCATGCAGCACCAACTGCTCTCCTTGCGGGGCCTGGAAGTGGAAGGCAGCGAAGCTGAACAGGAAGAGCGCGAAGAACGCGCTCGGCCCCAAGGCGGACGGTCCCGCTTGCGTCGCCTGTCTGATTGCATGAAGCCCTCGGTCGCCAATGACCTCGATTCCAAAGAGGGACATGAACACCCAGCCTAGGCCGCCGAGCAACGCCGCCGCCGTGGGGGCAAACCATTTCGGCTGGGGACGAAGACGGCTGCCGAAGGCGGCGAGTCCGCTCGCGAGCACGACAAGCGCGAGCAGCATTCCGGCCAGCTCGTTGAGGTGGTCCACAGCGCGAAGGCCCCAGTGCGCTCCGCGTCGGGGCGACAGGTCGTCTCCTCCCTCCTGCTCATTTAGCCCGTTCGGTCCAACCGAATACTGGCCGAGCGCTCCGCTGGGCAGCGTCTTGAAGATGTAGGTCCGCCCCTACGGGTCCTCCTCCGGGTGCCCAAGACGGTTCAAGGTGCCTTGATCGGCCACATGCGCTCTTCGGCCTCGGGGCTCATTGGGATGCCGGTGGGGGCGTCGCAAGCGTATCGGGCGTCAACTGCGAGCTGGGGCGCTACGGTCCGAACCAGTGCCCTGCCGCCGAATGCGATCGCGCCAAGCACCAACACCACACAGGCTAGGAGGACCAGCGGAAGCAACCGTGATGAAACACGATCAGGCTCCTCTTCGCCTGTGGAGTCATTCGTCACGAGCGGCGATCACGCGAGTCGTCAGCGAGCCCGTAGTGGTGGACGAGGTCGAGTAGATGGTGCCCGACGACTCGCTTGGGAAGGTGGATCACGATTACCAACGGCCTGTTCTTGTCGCCGAAGTCCAAGAGGAAGTGCGCGAAGGTCTCGGTCTCATCTACGTAGATCCCAGGGATCTCGACTGCGGCAAGCCCGCCGCCAGTCGGATCAACCAGCGCTAGGGTCTTCTTCGCGTAGGCGTTCAGCTCGGGGAAGGGTTCAACAACTCCGCCCTCGACTGGATCCAAGGTCATCTTGGTGGTGAAGGTTGCGAGGAACTCGTCGTACGTGAGTTCGCGAAGATCCGAGTCACCCATCAGCGACCTTCATTTGTCGAGCTTTGACACGCGCGCGGACAGGATCTCCCGAACCCAAGGCCCACGACGAGAGTTCGCTACGAATCCGGTCTCTCGCCTCGGGGAGTCGCTCTTTGGGGACATGGTCGAGGCAGCAGCTCAAGTAGAAGCCTGGACCGTAGCTATCGTCCTCCTCGAGGGCGGCAACGACGTTCGCTGCCTCTTCGCTCTGATCGGTTCGGATATCCGCCTCGTCTGGGTTCAGGTCAGCTGCTCTCTCGTGCTCCAGGCACGGGCACGCGGCCCATGCTTCTGCTGCGCTCAGAGCGTCGTCGGGCAATCCGAGTTCAAGAGCCTCGTAGCTGATCCAGGTCACGCAGATCGCTGTTCGTGCGCAGGCTTCCTTCCCGAACTGCGCCAAGGCCTCTGCCCAGTTCGCCAGATCGCTGCCGAACTGAGGGGCAGGTGTTGTCGTCGCCACGACAGCCGCAGCGTGACCAACGAACGCTGCCAGCTCCAGTTCGCGCAGTTCCAGATCGCCCGCCCGCACACGTTCAAGCAGGAAGGCTGCTTCCTCCTCCTCGCTGCCCGTCTGCTTCCATGAGTGCTCCAGCTCTCTCTGACGCGAGTCACTCACGCGCGGCCTCCGCTCGCTGACGAGCCTCGACGCGCTCGCGGACGGGGTCGCCGTAGCCGAGCGCCCAGGGGACGAGTTCCCGCTGGACTACGCCGAGGTAGTGCCGGTCCCTCTCCTCCCCTTCCCTTTGGTCAAGAGGGTCCACGGGTAACAAGAGGGATCCGATTCGGTCTCCAGGAAGCCGTGTCGATCGTGCCCACAGCGGAAGCTGAGAGCGACCTGGAAGCAACTGGCTCAGGTGAATCTCACAGGGGCAGAGGATGAAGGACTCTTCGGCGACGAGGGCGTCCAGAGGCAGAGGTGTCGCGCCTGGATCGAAGTCTGATTGGCGCCGAGATCGCCACTCCTCCCAAGCGACCCAACCGCAAGCAACCAGTGCTCTCCTTATGGCCTCACTCTGAGGGCCCACTAGGGCTGGCAACATCCACAGGGAGCGCAGCTGACCATCGGAAGGTTGAAGTAGCTCCGAGCCCTGATGTCCAAATGAGGCCGCCAACGTCACTTGCCTCTGCTCCAACTCCCCGGCCTTAACTCGGGCTCGAAGCCACGCCGACTCGTCCTCGACGCTGCCCGTCGCGCGGAATCGGCGCTCCAACTCGCGGAGGTCTGCGTCAGTCACGCGGGCTCCGCAGGGTCCACTCGACGAGTGGCGCTCTGGTCGCGTCGAGCACCGCTCCAGCGCCGTGAGCCTCCCCTGCGACGCAGAAGATCCTGCCAAGGAACTCATGGCAACCCTCAGGCCAGTCGGCGTCGAGGCCGTCAATGACCTGAACGTCGACAGAGCTGCATAGGCCCTGGCCGAGGAGTGCTCGCGTCGCAAGGAGGCTCGCCTCCTTCCCTTGGTCTGCAACCCTGTAGGCCCAGGCCTCGGCTGTTTGGCCCTCCCACCACCCGACGGCGGTCATTTCCGCCTGGAGTGCGGGGCTGTCGAAGGGCTCGTGCTTCGGGGGAGTCCACGCTGACGAGGTGGGAAGGGCTGCTAGAGCTGCCGCATGACCACACTGAGCCGCGAACTCCAGCCTCTCCTGCTCGAGATCCCCCGTTTGCACCCGAGCGCGCAGCCACGCAGCCTCGTCCTCCACGCTGCCCGTCTCGCGGAACTTGCGCTCCAGCTCTCTCAGCGTCCCGTCGCTCACCCACGCAGTCTGACGCTCGCGCGTGGACTCGGCTAGTGCAGGGAGTCGGCGGCGAGGGAGGAAGGTGCCGCCCCCTCCCCCCGAGGGCAACGTGCAGTTCCCCGCTCAGAACACTCAGAACCGGTTTCGGGGGTTTTTGAGTGCTCTCCTCTTGGCCCCAGCGGACTCGGGCTTCCTCGAGTGCCTCACGAGTCTGAGCCTCGACAGCCTTGTCCGTTGCGTGTCGCATACCAATCAGCCTAGTGCCACGCCTAACCCGCAGCAACCGCAGGCCCCTACACCGGCTCTGCCCCTAGACCCCCCGGTCCCTCTGCGCGGGCTGCTACTGCGGGGACGCTGCGCTCCCCCTCGAGTCGCCGCGGCCAAACGACCAAGCCACACCAGAGCAGGAGCAGCCCCAGGCTCGTGATTCCTGTTCGGAGCGCGAAATCTGCGCCCGCTCGACCCAAGAGCAAGCGCCCGGTGCCCACGATCAGGAGGCAGCCCAAGACGAGGAGCGCTCGCGCCCAGCCTTCGCGACCTCGCCCCTCCGCCCGCGGCTGGAGGAGGAGCCGCGCGGCGAGGAGGCCCGGCAGGATCAGCACTACCAGGTGGGGCTTCCAGGCCACGGGCGAGATCAGCGGCGTCGCAGCCAAGCAGATCCCGAGCGCCAGGGTCACAGAGCGGCGGCGAGCCACCGCCAAGGTCGCGCCGAGGAACCCCAGGGAGACGAGGGTCAACCAGGGACGCACGCTCTCCTTGGACAGGCCGAAGAGGAAGGGCTCGGGAGGTGCGCCAGCGTCGCCGCTCCCGACCAGGAGTCTCAGGAGCGCGCCCGGGAGGGCGGCGTTGTTCCCGACGCAGGCGTGAAACTCTGCGTTCCAAGGGGTGACCTGGGTCGCGAAGCGCCAGAGGTAGTCCGCGTTGAGGCTCGGACCCCAGAGCAAGGCCGGGAGCCAGAGGAAGAGCAGACCCCAGGCCACACACCAGCCGAAGAGCCTCCAGCGTCCCCGCGCGAGGTAGAGCGCGACCACGATGGCTGGCGTCAGCTTGAGGACCACAGCCGCAGCTAGCCAAGCTCCCGCCCGCTCCTGGTGTCCCCTCCCTCCGGCCTCGGCGGCGGCGACGCCCTCCAGCGTCAGCCAAGCCACGAGGAGGTTGACCTGCCCGTGGCCGATGTCGCTCCACACGAAGCGGAGCGAGACCAAAGCCCCAAGCAGGAAGCAGAGCCCGCTCGCGCGGGTCGGCGGCGGAGGACGCCCGGCCCAGATCAGGCGCCAGCCGAGCCAGAGGCAGCGCGCCGCGAGGAGCACGCTCAGGGCGCCCCAGAGGGCGCGCAGGAAGGAGAAGTCCAGCCGGGTCAAGGGGTAGAAGAGCGGCGCGAAGGTCGGCGGATAGATATAGGCCGTCGGGCGCTCTGGGTCCGGGCCCTCTCGGTAGTGGTAGAGGTCTTGTCCCTGGCCGACGCGTTTTGTGACCGTGTAGTAGACCTCGAGGTCGCCGGTGTTGCTCCGCTTCGAGAGCCGGACGCCCGTCGCGATCGCGAACGCGATCAGGAGGAGCAACAACACCCAGCGGGCGATCTTGGAGGGGCGCGACGCTTCAGGGAGCGCCGGCGGCGCAGTCTCAGGGCCGGGGTCGCTCACGGGGAGAGACGCGCTTCCTACTGCTGGAAGCGCTTCTCCATCGTCACGATGTTCCCGGTGTCGTTGTAGGACACGGTGTCCATCACGCGGCGCGCGAGGTGGATCCCGAAGCCGCCGGGGCGCTTCCCGCGCTCCTCGCGATCCTCGATGGTCTTGAGGGGATCCACCGTCGGGTCGGGGACTTGGCGCGGGTCGAAGCCGCGGCCCTCGTCTGCGATCCGGATCATGATTCGGTCAGGCAAGAGCCGGTACGAGAGCCGCACAGTGGCGTCCTTGTTCATGGCGTTGCCCCACTCGATCGCGTTCTGGCCCAGCTCCTGAACCGCGATCTTCAGCTCGTTCTTGCTCCGGTCGTCGAGGCGACTCGCGATCAGGGTCTCGGTGAAGTCCTGGAAGCGATCGAGGTATTCCTGACGACTGGGCGCGGTCAGCTCGACCCAACCCTGCTCGTCCTGCCGAGCGGCGGCGGGGAGGGTCCCCTCGCGCAGCTCAGTCAGGGCCGCCTTGACGACGCCCTTGAGCTCGTCGCTCGTAAAGGGCTTGGTCAGGAAGCGATAGGCGTCGTTGGTGAAGCACTCGGTGATCAGGCTGGGGTCGCTGCGGGCCGTCAGCACGATCACGGGGAGGGCATAGCCTCGCTCCTTGATCTCTCGCAGGAGCTCTTCACCGCCCATTTCGGGCATGTTGATATCGGTGATCACGAGCTGGAAGGGCTCGCTGGCCGCCTCCAGGCTGTCCAGGGCCTCGCGCCCGTTCTTGGCGGCGACGACCGTATGGCCAGCCCCGCCCAGGAGACGCTCGAGGACGGTGCGAATGCGGAGGTCGTCCTCCGCCACCAAGATCCTGCTCGCTTCGCTCAAAGGTGCCTCACACAACCACTTCGCTCCGAGCCTAACTCCACAGCCCGCCTAGGGCTACCGCCGGCGAGAGCTTGAAACCTGGCCCCCTCCTCGCCGGTAGACTCCTGCATGCGATCGATCACCTCTCTAGGCCTGCCCCTCTCTCTCCTAGCCCTGCCCCTCGCCCTCGCGAGCGCGGGCGAGCCCATACCCCTCGAGCTCAAGGCTCAGACCGGTCAGCGGGCCGAGGTCGAGGAGGAGAGCCGAAGCGAACTCAAGATTCACTACCGCAAGGCCGGTGAGGCTTCGGTCGGCGCGGCCGAGGTCAGCTGGGGTAAGCGGGCCTACACCGAGGAGATCCTGCGGGCCAAGCCCCTGGTCCAGGTCCGCGAATACAAGTCGTCCGAGCGCTGGAAGGGCAAGCCCGGCGCCAAGGCCAAGCCGCAGCAGACCTCTCTCCATGGCCGCCGGGTCAAGCTCTCGGGCCTCGAAATGGAGCCCATGGAGGCCTTCAAGATCAGCGCCAGCGACCGCGAGCAGATGCGCTTCGACCGTCTCTGTCGGGCCTTCTTGCCCACGGCCGGCCAGGCCTCTCCCAAAGAGGACTGGAAGCTGCCCTCAGATCCCTTCGCCCAAGCCCTCTGGGGCAAGCTGGTCCCGCCCGGCGCCCACCACGGCGGCGCGAGCGTCGAGCTCAAGAAGGTCAGCAAGGTCGCTGGACGTCAAGTCGCCGTGCTCAAGGTCAAGCTCGACTTCCGGACCGACCTCCGCGAGTCCTTCCCCGAGGTCGTCCTCAAGCTCAAGGGCACGATCCGCTGGGACCTCGACGAGCACGACCTCCTCACGGCCGAGCTCAAGGGGACCTTGGGCTACACGACCGTCAAGCAAGACGGCGGCGGCCAGATCAAGGTCGAAGCCAGCGGCCCCTTCAGCTACTCCTACGAGGCGCGCTACCTGATCCCGCGCGAGGTCCCCAAGGACGCCGCCGCGAGCAGCAAGCCCCCGCCCCCCGGCGCCACGGCCCTCGTCTGCACCCACGACTCGCGCCACCGGATCAACCTCAAGGACATCACCTGCTGTCCCCAATGCGGCGAGACCCTCGACCGCGAGCGGAAGTGCCCTAAGGAGCACGAGTGGATCCTCCGCCACTGCTTCCACGACGGGGCCCCCTTCCGTCACGAGTAGCGGCCTCGAGGGTGTTCTCTAGCGAGGGCTCCCTCTGCACAACCCAACGCTTAACCTTGGCCCATGAGCCCGCCCCCTCTCCTCCTCGCAATCGCAGGAACCCGGCCCGAAGTGATCAAGCTCGCGCCGGTCGTCAAGGCCCTGCGAGAGCGAGGCTCTCGGGTCGCCCTGGGCGTGACGGGCCAACACCAAGGCCTCTTGGCCCAAGCCCTCGCGGACTGCAACCTCGAGCCAACCTTCGACCTCGCGGTCATGGAGCCGAACCAAGCGCTGGGTCCCCTCTTGGCTCGGATCTTGACGGGGCTCGAGGCACCGCTGCGGTCCCTCGCGCCCGCGCTCGTGATCGTGCAGGGCGACACGACGAGCGCCTTGGGCGGCGCGCTAGCGGCCTTCTCGCAGAGAATCCCGGTGGCCCACGTCGAAGCCGGTCTCCGCTCAGGAAACCTCGCGGTGCCCTTCCCGGAAGAGGCCAACCGCCGCTTGATCGCAACCCTGGCGCGGTGGCACTTCGCCCCCTCGCAGGACGCGGCCGACGCCCTGGTCCGTGAGGGGGTCGACCCGGGACGAATCGAAGTGACGGGCAACACCGTTATCGACGCCTGTTTGACCTCAGGGAGGGACGCGCAGGTTCCCGCAGAGCTCCAGCATGCCGCCTCTCGAATGGTGCTCGTGACCCTTCACCGGCGCGAGATCCTCCAGGCTCCTGGAGTCTTGAAGGGAGTGTTCGGCGCACTAGAGAGGATCGCCCTCGACAGCCCAGGGACCGGGTTCTGGTTCCCTGCCCACCCGAGCGTCGCCGAAGCCGCGCACGAAACCTTCGACGGCCTGGCCAACTTCCAGGTCCTGCCCCCGCAGCCCCACTCGGTGTTCTTGGCGCTCCTCCGCGAAGCCTGCCTCGCCATCAGCGACTCTGGAGGAGTTCAGGAGGAGGGGTCGGCCCTCGGAACGCCAGTCGCCCTTGTCCGCGCCGAGACGGAGCGCCCGGAGGCGATCGCTGCGGGAGGGGTCGTCTTGACCGGCCTCGACCCAAAGGCCATAGAAGAGGTCGTCCACGCCATGCTCCGGGCCGCGGAGCACGGAAACCCGACCTTCCCCTACGGTCGGGGCGGCGCCTCGGCTCAGATCGCCCTCACCCTGAGCGCGCACCTCAGCTAGTGCGCGCTCTGCTCTGGAACCGCCCCAACACCGAGAGCGCCCCCGGCGGCGACACTGTCCAATGGCGACATACCGCAGCCGCTCTCCGGGCCCGGGGGGTCGAGGTCGAGCTGACCACAGCCGCCGCCGACGAGCTGGTGGGGACCCTCGACCCGAGCGCCTTCGACCTCGTCCACCTCTTCAACCTCCAGTCCGAGGCCCCCGCCCTGGCCGTCGCCGAGCGGGTCCACGCGGCGGGGGTTCCTCTGGCGCTCTCGACGATCTGGTGGGACCTGAGCGAGGGACGCTACGCCCGCCGCCTCCGGCGCAAGCGCCTGCTCCGCTTGCGCGAGCGAATCGTGGGGCCCGCGGCCAGCCTGGAGCGCTTCCGCCGCTGGGATCGCGAGCGGCCCCGCGGTCGCCGCCGCGACGCCGCCGCCAGGCGGCTCCTGGACCTGAGCCAGGTCCTGCTCCCGAACTCAGTCCGCGAGATCCAAGCCCTGGAGGACTACTTCGGCCTGCGCGACCTCGCGGCCCGGAGCGCCGTGGTGACCAACGGCGTCAGCGTGCCCACAGACGCCTTGGCCCTGAGCCTCAACGTCGAGCGGCGGGGCGTGCTCTGCGTCGGGAGCCTGAACCCGCTCAAGAACCAGCTCGCGCTCATCGAGGCCAGCGCGGGCCTCGCGCCGCTGACCTTGGTCGGCCCCTCGAGCCCTGGCCAATACCTCGAGGAGTGCCGGCGCGCCGCCGCTCGCCACGGGGACTGCCAGATCCTGGCTGCCCGGCCCCAGGCCGAGCTCTGGGAGCTCTACGCCGGCGCGTTGGTTCACGCCCTCCCCTCCTTTCGTGAGACGCCGGGCCTCGTGAGCCTGGAAGCCGGAGCCCTAGGCTGCGCGTTGGTCAGCACCGACCGCGGCTCGGCGGCCGAGTATCTCGGCCAGGACGCGGACTACTGTGACCCGACCGAGGTCACCTCGATCCGCAGCGCCCTGGAGCGAGCGCTGGCTGCGCCGCGACCCGTGCCGCCCGAACGCCTGGCGCTCTATACCTGGGAGCGGGCGGGCGCGGCGACCGACGCGGCCTATCGCTGGCTCTTGGGCGAGGCGGTCGCGCTCCCTGATTCCCTCGCCGCTCCGCTTCCTGCCGCCGCTTCGGCTCCCGCAGGGCGTGAAGGAGCTGACGCGCTTCGCGCTGGGGACGGTCCCCGGGAGTAACCTGTCCGCCCGACCCCCCCGGAAGGCGTCACAGCCACCGTCGACGGTCAACGAGAGCCCGAGCGAGGGCAGAGAGAGGAGCCCGTGTGCGGGATCGCCGGAGTGCTGCACTTCGCGCCAGGACGTCACGCTGACGCAGACGTCCTCGACGCCATGACCGATCGGCTCGCGCACCGCGGGCCCGACGGGCGCGGGACGCACCTCGACGGGCCCCTCGGCCTCGGGCACCGCCGGCTCTCGATCATTGACCTCTCAGACGACGGGCGCCAGCCTATGTCCAACGAGGACGGTTCGATCTGGGTCGTCCTGAACGGCGAGATCTACGACTTCCAGCGCCTCCGCGACGAGCTGATCGGCAAGGGCCACACCTTCCGCTCGCGGACCGACACCGAGGTCTTGGTCCACCTCTACGAGGAGGAGGGCGAGGCCATGCTCGAGCGCCTGCGCGGGATGTTCGCCTTCGCGCTCTGGGACAGTCGGCGCGGGCGCTTGCTCCTGGCGCGGGATCGCTTCGGTCAGAAGCCGCTCTTCTATCAGCTCGACCACCGCGGCCTCCGCTTCGCCTCCAGCCTGACCTCGCTCTTGGCCGATCCCGAGGTCTCGCGGACCCCAGACCCGGTCGGGATCCACCTCTACCTGGCCTACGGCTACGTCCCCGCGCCTCACACGGCCTTCACCGGGATCTCGAAGCTCCCGCCTGGCCACAGCCTGAGCGTGACCCGCGAGGGAGGGAGCGCCCTCCGCCGCTATTGGCAGTTCCGCCTGGGACCCAAGTTCTCGGTCCCTGACCGCGCCGCCGAGCGCCGCCTAGAGGAGGAGCTCGCCCACAAGCTCGACGAGGCGACCCGGCTTCGCATGGTCTCCGACGTCCCCCTCGGCGCCTTCCTCTCGGGCGGTGTCGACTCGTCGGCGGTCGTGGCGAGCATGGTCGAGGCCAACACGGGCCCGGTCCGGACCTTCTCCATAGGCTTCGAGGAGGAGGCCTACGACGAGCGGGCCTACGCCGCCGAGGTCGCGCGTCACCTTGGGACGGAACACACCGACCTCGTGCTCCGGCCCGAGGACGCGGTTCCCCTAGACGAGATCGCCTGGCATTACGGCGAGCCCTTCGCCGACGCGTCTGCCCTCCCGACCTTCGCCGTCAGCAAACTGGCCCGCGAGCACGTGACCGTGGCCCTCTCGGGCGACGCTGGCGACGAGCTCTTCTTGGGCTACCACCGCTACACGGCGACGGCCAAGGAGGAGCTGGTCCGTCGCGCGCCGGCTCCGATCCGGGGCTTGGCCCGCAACCGCGTCGCCTTGTCGCTCCTGAGCCGAGGCGGGGCCCCGCACCTCGCGGCGCAGCTGGCCCACGCCGGCGCCTACCGCCACGCGAACCCCGTCGACCTCTACTGCACCCGCCTCGAGCTCTGCGGCGAGGCCCTCCGCCACGAGCTCTACAGCCCCGGGTTCGGCTTCGCGACCCGCGGGGTCGACCCCCGGGCCCTGGTCCGCGGCTTGGCCGGCGCGTCGGAGGGCGAGACCCTCGTCGAGCGCTGCGCCCACGCCGACGCCCTGACCTACCTCCCCGACGACATTCTGGTCAAGGTCGACGTCGCGAGCATGGCCTTCGGCCTCGAGTGCCGCTCGCCCTTCCTGGACCATGACCTCGCTGAGTTCGCCGGGCGCCTCCCCTCGCGGGTCAAGATGCGCCGCCTCGTCGGCAAGCGCGTCCTCAAACGCGCCATCGCCCCGCGGGTCCCTAAGACCGTCCTCAACCGACGGAAAATGGGCTTCGGGGTTCCCCTCGAGCACTGGTTCCGCGGCGGCTTCGAGACCCTCCTCCGCGACCGGCTCCTCTCGCCAGAGGCTCGCGCTCGGGGGCTGTTTCGGCCCGACACGGTTCAGCGCCTGGTCGAGGAGCACACCCGCGGGGTGCGGGACTGGCGCAACGCGCTCTACCCGCTCCTGATGCTCGAGACCTGGTTTCAGGTCTGCGTAGACGGGGCCTGAGGCCGGCAAAGCCCCGCCACTCAGGCCGGTGCAGGAACCCGTGCCCGTGCCCGACACGTGGCCCGAAACGTGCTCCAAAGCCCGAACCCACGCGAGGTCAGTCGGGGTCTGGTTGGGTGAGCGAAGAGTTCTTAACGCGGAGTGCGCGGAGATCTCGCAGAGAGCGCAGAGATCGTCTCGCCAGATTCGAAGGCGCCCCGGAGTTGGAACTGGCGGGGTGGTGTGGTCCGTCGGAGGATTGGGGGATTAGAAGCTCCGCTGGGCGAGAGCGGGTCGCTTCGGATCAGTTTCGCAACAGCCCGCGTGCCCTTTCCCATGCCGCATGTAGCCCTCCCTGCCCGCCAGGCGCTCCCGATCTGACTCGCCGGGTTGTGGGCGGACCCTTCTTGATTCGCAGAGAGCGCCAAGGGCCGCCAAGTTCGCAAGTTGACTAAGGAGGACGCTCCAGAGAGGGCAGGAGCGAGGTCGTGTTGGCAGGGCGAGCTTTGGTGATCGTTGGGGCTGGTCGCTCGGTCTCGCAACCGCCTCCGGCGCCCTGCCCGATCTTCGTCTAGTTAGGACGCGTCGGCCGAAGTCGATCCGCGCCGCGGCGCTCTCCGAAGACCCTCCGCTCTACGAGGTTCGTGAACCCAAGCGCCAGGCTCGCCAGGAGCAAGGCTAGGCCTTGGCCCAGGCCAATCGCGAGGAGAAAGGCTAGGACCTCGCCTATGAAGACGGCGTGCGAGCTCGCGAGCCTTGCGCCGACGATCAGGAGGGTCGCGGCGCTCCCGATCACGCCATATTGGAGAGCGAAGGCCCGCAGGACCTCTGCGCGCTGCCGCCGACCGAGGTTGATCGCCGCGGCGATCCCGAGGCCGCTCCCGAGACTGCAGACGTTCACCAGGAAAGCCCAGAGGACCTCGAAGGGCATGGCCCGGGCGAGCTCTACGAGCTCGCCCCATGCCTCAGGAGGGGTCGCTCCCTCCCTCAAGACGAAGTAGGTGTAGAGGCCCTGCACTAGGGCCAGGGTCACCAGGCTGATGGCGATCGCCGTCAACTTGAAGGACAGACTGGTGAAGAGGGTGTGATCGGCCAGCCAGGTCTGGGCGAAGGTCAGCGGGACCACCACGAGCAGGGTCGAGACGAGCCAGATCAGGGCGTCGGCGGTGCCGCCCGTCAAGGCTCCCAGAGCCGCAGCGCCGAGACCCAAGACCAGCGAGCGCACGCCAACTCGACGCCAGGTCGCGCGGTCCGCCAAGACGTCCCTGATTGACGTCGACTGAACGACTGCAGCCCCTATGTCTGCCACTGGCTCCTCCACGAACTGGGTGCCGCTAGAAGGGGAGGGCGAGAGTGTGGCGCATTGGAGTCCCCGGGCTTGGTGAGCGCTCGAGTCTAGCCTCGAGGGCTGGGAGCTTGGGCCCGGTAGGATCAGGCCGTGAACGCTGGCAACTTCATTTGGCTCCTCCTCTTCGTCGTCCCCGCGGCGGGCCTCTTCTTCTTGCTCCTGACAGGCCAGACTCGGGGCCAGCGGGCGGCGCCCCTCTTCGACGCCCTGCGCGAGTTCGCCGCGAACCATCCGGCGCGCCTCGAGGAGCTCGACGTCATCCACACGGTCCAGGTCAAGGCCCACTCTGTGGTGGCTGGCGAGGCCTGCTTCGTCCAGCTCGGCTGGGAGAACTCGGACTTCACGCTCCGCCTCCAGGTCGACCTGCCCGGACTCACGCGGGAGGGCTTCGAGGAGTGCTGGGACCGGGACTGGGTCCGCTACCTCAAGCGCGACTACGACCAGCGAATCTTCGTTACCTCTGGGACTCACTTCCTGAGCTTGAGCGGCCCCTCTCACAGTCTCCGCGAGACCTTCGCCGAGGTCGACCTGGCAGACATGGCTCGGCTCTTCGGAGCTCCGCCTCGGGGCCCGGGCCAGGAGCAGCGCCGCGTGAGCGTGCAGGACGGGAACCTCTCAGTCCTCGTGGACTTCCCCGACCTGCGCCACATGGGGGACCTCGCGGGCCAGCTGGCCGCCTTGGTCCGCCTCGCGAAGTTCAGCGTTCGCCCCTTCGGCGAGGAGCAGAGCGCCAGGCCAACGCAGGCTCCGCAGTCCGTCGGCAAGGTCATGGTCTCGGTCCAGCCTGGGCAGCGCTGCAGCTTCTGCCGCGAGGACCTGATCGGCGGCGACGTGGGCCCGGTCAAGACCTGCGCGGCCTGCAACTCGAGCCTCCACGCCGCTTGTCTCGCAGAGCACGGCGGGTGCTGCACGGTGGGCTGCCGCAACAACCCACGCGAGCGCTAAGCGTCGATCAGGCCGGGGGCAGGAGCTTGATCAGGTAGTCGATCAGGTCTGTGCTCGTGACCATGCCCACGAGCCGGTCGTCGTCGTCGAGGACCGGGAGGGCGTGAAAGGAGCCGGGCGAGAGGCGCAGCGCTGCTTCTCGGATCGGGTCGCTGGCTTTGACGGTCACGACCTCTCGCTCCATGACCTCGCCCAGCTTGAATTGTCGATCCAGGACAATTCCCTCTTTCTCAGGGTCCACGTCGTAGGCCTCGAGTGAGACTCGGAGGAGGTCGCTGGCGGAGACGATCCCCACGACCCTGGCTTGATCGTCGAGGACCGGGAGGTGGTGGAAGGGACTCATAGCGAGCCCTCGGCGAGCTTCGCTGAGCTTCGTCCCTTCCTTGAGCGCCTCGACAGGCGTGGACATGATCTGGCGGACGAGTGGACCTGCGCTCACGGGGTCTCCTTTTGGGGGCACTAGGATCCTAGCGCACCTGGTCACAAGTAGCGCGACGCTCGCTCGGTCTCACCACGCCGAGCCTCATCGCGCCTCACTGACGAGTAGCCGCCAGCAATCGCGAGCCCGAGGCGCCGAAGTTGGGCGAGGGTCGCGGCGGCGGTTTAGCATCGCGCCGTGGCCTCCCCTCCCCTCGATCCCCCAGATCCAAACCCACCAAGCTCTCCAGCCCAGCTGCCGAGCCCGGACGAGGTCACGGTCGCCATAGGCTCCAAGGCCTGGACGGGCGCCCCCGGCGAAGAGCCTCCTGCGGACGACGCCCTGACTCTGGTCACGCCGACCCAGACCTCGAGTGGGCCTCCTGGTCCGCCCCTTCCTCCTCAGGTCACCGGACTCGAGCTCCAAGGCGAGCTGGGGCAGGGCGGAATGGCGGTCGTCCACGCCGCCAAGGACGCCGCCCTGGATCGAGTCGTGGCCTTCAAGCGGATCCGCCCCGAGGTCGCCTCTCCCGAGAACGTGGCCCGCTTCCTGGAGGAGGTCCGGATCACGGCCCACCTCGATCACCCGAACGTAGTCCCGATCTATGCCCTGGGAGGGAACGACCAGATCCCTGGGTTCTCGATGAAGCGCGTCTTGGGCCGGACCCTAGCCGAGATCCTCGACGAAGCCCGAGCCGCCCTCGAGGCCGGCGGCGAGCCTGGACCTGGCGCTCAGCTTCCGGAGCTCTTGGACCTCTTCGCCAAGGTCTGCGAGGCGATCCACTTCGCCCACACCCAAGGCTTCGTTCACCGCGACCTCAAGCCCGAGAACGTGATGGTCTGTGAGCACGGCGAGGTCTACGTCCTCGACTGGGGGATCGCCAAGGCCATTGACGCCCCCCTCCCGAGCGAGGAGGACGCGAGCTTCGTAGGCACCCCGGCTTACATGGCGCCTGAGCAGGCCGACTGTCGCTACGAAGAGATCGGGCCCCAGACCGACGTCTACGCCCTGGGCTTGATCCTCTTCGAGATCGTCTCCTTGCGACGCGCGCGCCCGCGCGGGGCGCCGGAGGCCACGATCCTCAACGCCCTGGAGGGAAAGCTCGTGCCCCTCGAGCACCTCGACCCCCACCAGAGCATTCCAGGCGACCTGGCCGCCATCGTGCATAAGGCGACGGCCCTCGAGCCCGCCGCGCGCTACGCCAGCCCAGCCGCCCTCGAGCTCGACCTCCAGAACTTCGGCTGGGGCCAGGCCGTGTCGGCGCGACCCGACAGCACGCTCCGCGCGGCCCTGCGCTGGATGAGCCACCACAGCCGCGCGGTCCTCGTGGCGCTGCTCTCCCTCGTGGCTCTGATCGCGGTCGTGTTCAGCTGGAGCCTCTGGCGCCAGGTCGAGCAGCGCCGGGAGGCCCGGGCCAACGAGGAGCGCCTGGCGGCCCTCCTGACCCGGGTCGGCAAGCGCGCCAACTCGATCTCCAAGACCTTCAGCGAGATCGAGGGAGCCCTGGGGGCCTTCTCGAGCGCCAGCGCTCACGCTGTCTCCTACGGACGCGAGGCCGAGGAGCAGACCTACTCCAACGACGACCTCGGCGCAGCCCAGGACGACCCCAGTCGCGGGCCCCCGGACTTCCGCGCCCTGGAGGTGTTCCGCGGGACACAGACGAGCTACGGCTGGCCGGTCAACGTCTACGCGCCGGGGACCGCAGCCCGCCACGCCAGCACCCGCCGCCAGCTCTCGCCCTTGCGGCACCTCGTCCCGACGCTCTTGGCGCGCGTCAAGCCGCCCTCGGGGGACCCTCCGCCCCCGGGGCTCCCGGGGGCCGTGATCGAGAAGATGTTCCTCGGCCTCGAGAGCGAGTTCTTCTGGATGCTCCCGGGCCAGCACTTCGAGCGCCTGGCCGACTTCCGTGAGCGTCCCTGGTATCGCCTCGCAGCCCGCAAGCAGGGCTTCTTCTGGGGGAGCCCCTACGTCGAGCTCAGCACCCACCGCTACGTCCTCCCCTGCTCGACCTCGATCTATCGCGGCGAGACCTTCTTGGGCGTCGCCGCGACCGACCTGACCTTCGCCCGCCTGACCCGCATGCTCCGGCTCCCAGACGTCCCCCACGTCCGCGAGACCTACCTCGTGGACCGCCAGGGCCGAGTCGTGGTCAGCGCTTCGGACCCGACGCGCCCTGCCGACTCAGAGGTCGCCGGGCGTCGCCCGACCCCTGCCTTCCCGATCCCTGGCTTGATCCCGGTCCTCCGCGAGGGTCAGGCCGGCTACTTCCAGACCGAGTTCGAGGGCCGCCGCGCGCTCCTCGCCCACTACCCCCTCGGCGTCTCCGGTTGGCAATACGTGGTCTGGACCGAGCCGCCCCAGGAGAGCGAGTAGCGAGGGGCTCCCGCTGATGCTTCGGGTCCTGATCGGCGCCGAGGACAGGGCTGCGGTCGTGAAGGTCTGCGACCGACTCCTCGCGCCCAGCCGCCCTTGGAGGACCCGAGCCTGAGCGAGGTCAAGCAGAACCGGGCCTACGCCGGCGAGGCCCTGGGCGGCACCTCTCCGAGCCCGCGCTAGTCCCTTCCTCGCGCTGACCTAGAGGCCAGCTGGCGGCGGGAGGTAGCTTCTTGTTCCACAGAACAGGAACACCCATGATCAAACCCGTCCTCGCCGCAGCCCTCGTGGCTATGGCCCTCGCCAGCTCAGGCTGCGTGGGCATCAGCACTCAATACGAAGGCAACCCCATCACCAAGGAGAGCTTGGCCAAGATCAAGGTCGGCGTCACGACCCGGTCCCAAGTCCTCGAGACCCTCGGATCGCCCCTGGTCATCGACCGGACCGACATCACGGGCCTCGCCGAGCGAGTCCTCTCGCGCTTTCAGGGTGAGGAGCTCTCGCTCAAGATCGACCCCTCCCTCTTCAACGACGTCTATATCTATGAGCGCCGCGAGGTCGATCGCTGGCTGATCTTCCTCGGCTTCTTCACCTTCGTGACCTCCGACGAGCGCTCCGATCGCCTCTCTGTGTTCTTCGGCAAGGACGGCCTCGTCCTGGGAATGGGATGGACCGAGGGAACGGCTGACCTATGAGGGCTTGGCGCCTCTGCCTCTTGCTCCTCCCCCTCCTCACGAGCGGCTGCGTGACCTTCATCTGGGGGACCCAAGGGCGCCCGATCGAGACCGCCAAGGTCGAGGGGATCAAGCGCGGGGAGACCACCGTGGCCGAGGTCCTGGAAGACTTCGGGGCGCCGCACGAGGTCCACAACCACGCCGACGGACGAATGCTGGTCTACCGCCACAGAGCCCGCAACACCTTCCGCTTCGGGATCTCGGCCAACCAGGCCCTGCGCTTCCTCGACCTCTCGCAGGTCGCCTCCGAGGCGGCAGGAAACTTGAGCTTCACGCTCTGGCGAGTACACCAGGGAGAGGATCGCTTGATCCTCCTCGTAGATCGCGAGGACGTCGTCCAGGGCGTCGGGTTCCGAAACACGACCGACGAACTCCCGGTGTTCTGATGCGCACCAGGATCCTGCTCCTGCTCTGCGTCCTCCTCGCCGGGGGCTGCACGATGCGCCGCGAGTACGACGTCGACACGCTCGACCTCCAACGCTTCGAGCTCCTCGAGAGCGCCGAGACCAAGGCCGAGGTCCTCGAGCGAGTCGGTCCTCCCCACTCGGTCGGGCTTCAGCTCGACGGGAGCGTGTTCGTCTATCGGACCAACATCGAGAAGTCCGAGAGCCTCAACCTCTCAGCCTTCCGCGCCAGCTTCGACTACCAGACCACCGATCGGCGGACGGCGCGCTTGATCGTGCTCTTCGACAAGCAAGGACGAAAGGTCGGCACCGGCTTCGACAGCGCCCGAGACTCGGAGCCTGGCGCAGCTGAGGAAGAGGCCGACTAGCAGGAGGCCGCTAGCCGGCCTTCTTGGCCAACTTGACCAGGACCCGGGTCACGCGGCGCTCGTCGGCGGCGGTGACCTCGAAGCTCGTCCCCTCGTGCTCGACGCGATCGCCCTGGGCGGGGATCCGACCTAGCTCGAGGGCTATGAACCCACCGAGGGTCTCGACGTCGACGTCCTCAGGGAGGCGCGTCCCAAAGGTCTCGTTGAACTCGTCTATGTGAAGCTTGGCGTCAGCGTCGACGAGCCCTTCGCTCAGGCGCCGGACTGCGGGCACGACCTCCTTGTCGTGCTCGTCGTCGATCTCGCCAATGATCTCCTCGATCAAATCCTCGATGGTCACCAGGCCCGCGGTCCCGCCGTATTCGTCGGCCACGATAGCCATGTGGACCTTGCGCTGCCGGAGCTCCTTGAGGAGGTCGGCGATCTGCTTCGTCTCAGGCACGAAGAAGGCCTTCCGGAACAAGTCCTGCGGGGAGAGATCCGGCTCGCGCATCGCGCGCAGGAGGTCCTTGACCATCAGCACGCCCACGATCTTGTCGAGGCCGCCCTCGATCACTGGCAGTCGCGAGCGCTCGTGCTCGAGGGCCACGTCCAGCATCTCCTCGAGGGTCATGCTGGTGTCGACGGCCACGATGTCGATCCGAGGCGTCATGACCTCGCTGACGTCGGCTTCGCGGAACTCCATCAGGTTCTCGATGACGTCCTTGGTCGCCTGGTCGATGACGCCCTCGCTCTCACCCGCCAAGGCAGCTGAGAGGATCTCGTCCCGGGCATCTTCCTTGTCGTCGATCTCACGGACGTTGAACACCCGCAGAGCCACGATGGAGAGCCCGCCGAAGAGCCAAGTCAGCGGGCGCGAGCAGAGCGCGATCCAGCGCAAGATCGGAACGAGTCGCAACAGGACAGCTTCGGCCCGGCCTTCTCCGAGAGCTTGGGGCACGATCCGCCCCAGGGCCAAGAACACTCCGGCCCCGATCCCGAGAGCCTCGGCGCCCGTCAGGAGCCAGCGCCAGTAGGGGATCGGGAGACCGGGTCCCGGCCGCCCGCTGATCAGCGTCTCGGCCACGAGGGCTGCGCTCAAGGCGACGACGCCGCCGATCATGAGCAAGCCACGCACGATGGTGGCTGAGAGGATGAGGTGCTCCTCCCGCTCGACGATCCGCTTGACCCGCGCGAGCTTCTTGGGCCCTAGGTCTAGCTCTTCGAAGCGCGCCAGCGAGTAGTTACGCAGCGCGCCGAGGTTCAAGGACAGGAAGGCGATGCCGAGCGCCGAAGCGACGACGGCGAGCCAACAATAGTCGGGGTCCACGGCTGGTCTTGATCTCAGTCAGTCAGCGCTCGCGACTCGAGCGAGTCGCGCTCGGCGCTACTTCTTGGAGTCCTTGAGCTTCTTGTTCTCGGGAGCGTCCGCGTCGAGTTGGAGCTCGAGGGTCTTGACTTCCCGCAGCTTGATCGTCGTGTTGAAGTCGTCGGCGAAGCGTCCCCGAAGCTCGAGGCTAGCCTTGACGGTCCCCTCTAGGACGCGGTCCTCGGGCTTCTTGGCGTCGATCTCGACCTTGATGGCGAGCCGATCCTCTTTGACCTCGCCGACGGTGATCTTCTTGAGCCGGGCGAAGGGGACCTCAATAGTGGCCGCGCCTCGCAGCAGGAGCAGCGTCTTGCTCTCCTTGCCCGCGCTCCCCCCAAAGAGGGAGACCTCTGGCTCGAAGATGCGGATCTTGCTCGCCTTGAAGGGCTTCTGCCCCTCCTTGAGGAAGCGATCCCAGACCGTGGCCACGTAGACGTGGGGATCCATGACCTTCTTCTTCCTGGGAGCCTTCTTGCCCTTCTTCGGCTTGGAGGTCGGGGCCTTCTCGCCGGCGGGGGCCTTCTCTTCCTTAGGCGCCTTGCCGTCTTGAGCCGCGCCAGGCTCGCTGGCGCAGCCAATGAGCAGGACGGTCAAGAGCCCACACCAACTGAAGCGATTCCGCATTTTCGAAGACCTCCGGGCCATGTGGCCAGAACCATACCCGATTCCCGGGGGGCTTCGCCCCTTGGACCCCATCTCTTGCGGAGCTCCACCCCCCGAACCCAGGCAGGCTTCGGGGTTCACCTCGGGGACCTGGCTGGGCCCTTCGATTCACCGGCTGGCGCGCGTCGATCCGCGCCGCTAGATAAGAGTAGGCAGGGAAGAAGGGTTCCGACCAGTGCTCAGCGTCGTTGCAAGAGCCGAAGTCTCCTATCGCTGGGACGAGGTCCTCGAACGGGTCCGTCTCACCTCGGGACGGCTCGTATCCGCCGAGGCCACCCCCGGCGGCGGTCGGGCCTGGCTCGAGATCTCCGAGGTCGCAGACCCAGTCCAGCTCGACCTCCAAGAGGGCCTCCTCCTAGCCCTAGCCCGCTCCCGACCCTGGGGCCCGGGCTACCACCAGCGCGCCGTGGAGCTCCTCGACGAGCTGGGCATCGTGGTCGGAGGCTGGGAGACGGTTCAGGACACGACCGACTACGCAGAGTCCCGCGACCGCGTCGAGCTCGAGCGGGTCTTCCTCCGTGACGCCTACGCCCTCTGGGAGCCTGACCTCTGGAACGCGCCCCTCGGGCTCTCGGTCGGGCTGGACCCGGCGCAGGCCCCAGCCCGGATCCCGCCAGGAACCGTCGCGACGCCCGTTGGGTTCCGCGACGAAGCCTGGGTCCTCCGTCTCCGCGGCGCGCTCAAGAGGGACCTCCTGGCTCCCCTCGGAACGCCTCCCTCGCTGGTCTCGCGGGAGGCTTTCCTCTGGTGGTTCTTCGAGCCCGACGCCTTCGACTGGGTCCAGCACGGCCGCGTCCTCTGCACCTGCGAGGTGATCTGGCGACCCCTGGCAGAAGGGGGCGAGAGCGACTCCCAAATCGAGGCCCGTCAGCGCGCCTACGAGTGCTTCCAAAACGCCCTCCGCCTCGACCCCAGGGCCCCGGTTCCCCGCGCCGAGCACCGGCGCTTGGCCGAGCTCCTGGGGCGTCCGCGCCCCGAGACCACACCGACCGAGAGCGAGGAGTTCTCCGGTGGATACCGCGAGGGCTACATCCGCAGGCGCGTCGGCGCCGCTTGGAAGGTTCGCTTGCCAGGCTGGCTTCGGGCCGGCTACGACGCCGGCGACGGCCACGACGTGTTTTGGGACGGCGGGTTCACGGTCCACCTCACGGTTCGTCGTCGCGCCGGGACATTTCGTCGCGCCGGGGAGGTCGCGCGCCACATGGCGTGCCTCCCCCAAGAGGCGCGCGCCCAAGCCCGGGTGATCCCTATCGACCAAGGCCGAATCCAAGGCTACGCAATCGTCCTCCAAGGACTTGACTCGGCAGAGGTCCTCGTCTCAGGTCAGGTCGCCTGCGGCGCAGAGCGCGTCAGCTTCACGGCCGTGGCGCGCTCGCCCGAGTGCTCAGAGCTCGCGCTCCGACTCCCCCGCGACTTCTCCCTCGCGCCGGGGTAGCTCACCCCTCGGACGCGCTCGCGAGGACCAAGCGGCGGGGGCGCGTCGGCTGGGGGGCTGGTTCCCGAATCAGACCGGCCTCGATCTCGCTCAGCTGCTCGGTGATGTGCGGGAGCACGACCCGGTGCGTGAAGGTGTACATGTGGTGGCCTAGGATCACGTAGCCGAGGTAGAGGCCGAGGCGATCCGGGCGACGCCAGATCAAGCGGAGCAGGAGCCGGAGCGCCTCGCGGCGAAAGGCTGGGCGGAGCTTGCCGAAGAAGGACAAGACTCTGCCGAAGCTCGTTCCGTACTCGCGACTAATGGAGAGCTGGGCGCGCACCGCCTGGACACCAGCCCAGAAGCCCCCGGGCCGAGGCGCGGTCCGATTCGCCCGCCACACACGACCGAAGTAGGCCTGGGGGGTATAGATCGACTCCAACACGCGCTGATAGCCCCGGAGAAGCTCCTCGGGCGGCCCGAGGGGAATGATGTTCGACTCGCCGACCCTACCGGGGACGTGGGTCTCTTGGCGCTCGTGGGTTAGGCGCCCGTCCCGCTCCATGCGGGTCCAAAGCGGAGTTCCGGGAGCCGCCTGCAGTCGCGCGACCATGGCTAGAGGGATCGGGAGGCGCGAGATCATCTCGATCTGGAGGTCATAGATCTCCTGGGGATCGCTGTCGAAGCCGACGATGAACCCGGCCATGACGTTGATCCCGGCCGCCGCGATGGTGTTGACCGAGTCCTCAATGGAGCTGCGCAGGTTCTGGAATTTCTTCGTCTCCTGGAGGCTGGCCGCGGAGGGCGACTCGATCCCCAAGAACGCGCGGCGAAAGCGGGCCTTGACCATCGCAGCCAAGAGATCGGGCTTCTCTGCCAGGTCCACCGAGGCCTCGGTCGTGTATTCGTAAGGCTGACCGTGGAGCTGATTCCACTCCTGGACCCCCGCCAAGACCTCCATGACCTTCTTCTTGTTGCCAATGAAGTTGTCGTCGACGAAGAACACATCTCCCCGATAGCCCGTGGCGTGGATCGCGCTCAGCTCCCGCTGGATCTGCTCTGGAGTCTTGGTCCGGGGTTTTCGTCCGAACATGACAATAATGTCGCAGAACTCGCACTGAAAGGGGCAGCCCCGAGAGAACTGAATCGGGATCGTGAAGTAGTCGCTGGTCCGGACGAGGTCGAAGCGCGGGACCGGGGTCTGAGTCAGGTCCGGCTTGTCCTCCCCCGCCGCGTAGCGCCGCTGGAGGGTCCCCCTCTCGAGGTCCGCCAGGAGCTGGGGCCAGGTGATCTCGGCCTCGCCGGCCACGATGACGTCGGCGTAGTCGAGGCACTCCTCAGGTGTCGAGGTCGGGTAAGGGCCGCCTAGGATCACGATCTTGCCGGCCTCGCGGCAGCGCGCCGCGGCCGGGACCACGCTGAACTTCTGGGCCAGCATGGCCGAGATCAGGACGACCTCGGACCACTCCAAGTCAGCCTTGGTCAGCGGCCCGCAGTTGAGGTCCACCAGACGAAACTCATAGGAGTCCTCCGGGCAGAGGGCGGCCACGGTCAGGAGGCCCAAGGGCGGCATGAAGGACTTGCGCCCGATCACGGGCAGGGAGAACTGAAGCCCCCAGTAGGTCGGCGGAAACTCTGGATAGAGGAGGAGGACCCGCCGCTTCTGACCTTGTTGTCTCGCCACGGGTCACCTCCGCGGCCACAGCCTAAGCCGCCCACCCCGGCGCTCCCAGTCAAATCGGTCCCCCTCTGGCGCCGGATTGGTCCGTGCTCCGACGGCCTCAGCGGGTAGGCTCCGCCCTCCTGACCAGCGAGGATCCCCATGAGCCAGGCCTTCGAAGTCCCCCGCGCCACGACCCGCTCCGAGGCGCTGACCGAGGGGATCCGGATCTCGGTCACGGCGCAATACCTCCCCTCGCACTCCTCCCCCAAGGACAAGCACTACTTCTTCGCCTACCGGGTCCGAATCGTCAACGAGGGCCAGGAGCCCGCCCAGCTCATCAGCCGCCACTGGGTCATCACCGACGCCGCAGGCCGACTCGAGGAGGTCAAGGGCCCCGGAGTCGTCGGCGAGCAGCCCCGACTCGAGCCGGGCCAAGAGCACGTCTACACGAGCTGCTGCCCCCTCTCGACGACGAGCGGCTCGATGCGCGGGACCTACCAAATGGTCCGTGACACCCCTGGGGGTGAGTTCGACGCCGTCGTGGCCCCCTTCCCCCTCTTCGTCCCCGAGCTGCTCAACTAGCCGAGCCCGATTCAGCCTGGCTATGCTGCCTGGGTGCAGACCCTGGCTGGATACCAACTGACCGGTGAACTCGCCCGCGGCGGAATGGGCGTCGTCTATCGCGGCCGCGACCCACACACCGGCCAGGACGTCGCGATCAAGGTCGTCCTGGGAGGACGCGGCGCGAGCGAAGCTCAGATGCGGCGCTTTCAGCGTGAGTCTCAGGCCCTGAGCCGGATCCAACACCCCAACGTCCTCGCGGTTCACGCGGCTGGGATTGAGCAGGGCGCGCCCTACCTCGTCACGGACCTGATCCCAGGCGGAAGTCTCCAGACCCGGCTCGACCGCGCTGGCCCCCTCGCCCCCGAGGAGGCCGTCCGGATCGTGTCTCTCTTGGCCAAGGGTCTGGCTGCGGTCCACGCCGAGGGCCTCCTGCACCGGGACCTCAAGCCCGACAACGTCCTGCTCGACGCTGAGGGCGCCCCGCGCCTGGCGGACTTCGGACTCGTCTCCGAGCTCGACCCCTCCCAGAGCCGCCTAACCAAGACCGGGACCCTGCTCGGGACGCCCCACTACATGTCCCCCGAGCAGGCGCGTGGTGAGCGGAAGGAGCTTGGGCCCGCCAGCGACATCTATGGCTTAGGAGCAGTCCTCTACGCGGCTCTGACAGGAAGTCCCCCAGCCCGAGGGAGCACGCTGGTCGAGGTCCTCGAGCACGTCGTCCACGAGGCCCCGACTCCGCCCTCGCGAGCCACCATCGGGATCCCGCGAGCTCTGGAGCTCCTCTGCTTGCGGTGCCTGGCGAAGGACCCCCTCCAGCGTCCGAGTTCAATGCAAGAGCTGGCTGAGGCCCTAGAGACGGTCCTAGACGTCCCTCAGGTCGGGCCCTCTGGCGTGGCCGCCGGGGTGGTCACTGCTCTGGTCCTCGGCGGGGTCTTGGTGGGTGGAGTCTGGGCGACGCTCGCGAGCGCCCCGCCCACGCCAGGCCCGACGCCGACCCAACCCAGACCTCAGCCCAGCGCGACCCCCGCTGAATCTCCGGGCGAGGAAGAGCTCTTGCGAGGGAACGCCCTCCGCGACGCCGGACGCTTTGCGGAAGCCATCGAGGCCTACACCCACAGCCTGACTCTGCAGCCGGACCTGACCGACGCCTGGCTCTTTCGGGCCTGGACCCAGATCCGGACTGAAGACTACGAGGGCGCCATCGAGAGCTACACCCAGGCCATCACTCTCCTCCCCAAGGACCACCACGACCTGAGCTCCGCCTACAGCAACCGCGCCCTGGCGCGAATGCGAATCGGAGACCTCAAGGGCGCGCTCCCCGACCTAGACGCCGCCCTGAAGCTCGAGAGCACTCCTCTCGGCCACAGCAATCGCGGACTCGTGAGGCGAGACACGGGGGACTTGGTCGGCGCCCTCGAGGACTTCGCCCGCGCCTTGGACCTCGACCCGCAGGATGACGCAGGCGCCCAGCGAGCTCGAGCCGAGCTCTATCTGCGGACAGGGCGCTTTCCTGACGCCATCGAGGACATGAGCGAGGTCCTGAAGAGAAGACCTCAGGACGCCTCGGCCTGGGTCCTCCGAGGACGTATTCAAGCGGCGAGCGGGAATCTGAGCTTGGCACAAGCCGACTTCGAGCAGGCCCTCGTCAAGGATCCCGATCACGTCGAGGCTCTAGTCAACAGAGGGCGTATCCGCAGCATGCAGCGCGACTCGCCGGGAGCTCAAGCGGACTTCGACGCAGCCCTACGACTGGCTCCTGGGAACCCGACGGTCCTCAACGCGCGCGGTAGCCACCACGCCATGTTCGGCAGATTCGTCGAGTCCGAGCGCGAGTTCGACGCCCTGGTCCAAGCCTCACCTCAAGATCCAGACGCCTGGTTTCGGCGCGGAAACGTCCGGACCCGGCTTGGAGACTACAAGGGTGCCCGCCAAGACTTCGACCACGCGATCTCCCTCGACCCGCGCAACGGACTCGCGCTGGGGAACCGTGGCGCCCTCAAGGCGGAGGAGGGCGACACCGAGGGCGCCCGCGCTGACCTCGAGGAGGCGCTCCGCTACCTCCCGCCCTCCCAGGCGAGCGCGCGCCAGACCTTCGCGCGGATCTTGGCCGAGCTCTAGACGGCGAGCCCGAGTCCCCAGGTCGAGGAGAGGAGTCCGCGGAGACGCAGAGGGGCGACGGGAAGGCCTTGCTGCGGTCCAGGTTCGCGCCAGCCTTCTCGCGAGGCAGAGCGCTCCAGCGTGGAAGTGGAGTCGTTCTTGAGAGGAGGGGAGCTCCCTCGGGTTCGCGACAGCCCTCGGCCCTCTTCGGCTCCTCGTCGAGGTGACCTCTCTCTAGGACTGCTCCAGCGCGGGTCGAGTTCCTTGGAGGGACGCGATCTCGGTCGCCTCCGAGAGGGCCTCCTCGAGTTCGCGCAGAGCCGCCCCGGGCGCCCTGCGGGGCTGATAGGCCGCCCACCACGTGCGAGCCTCACCCACTCCCCAGGCCTGCGAGCACTCGATCTCTTCCAGGCGCGCGCGAAGCTCGCGAGCGCTCTGAGGACGACGGCGGGGATCCTTCTCCAGGCAAGTCCAGATCAACTGGTCGAGTTCGGAGGGGATCGGGTGAGGCGCGTGGTTCGAAGCGAAGGGGGGCGGGTCGTGCTTGTGGGCTCGGATCATCTCCAGGAGTCCCTTGGCCCCGTGAAACACGAAGCGCCCCGTCAGGAGGTAGTAGAGCGTGCAGCCCAAGCTGTAAAGATCGCCGCGCGCGTCGGGCTTGCCCTCGGTCCCCTCGGGCGGGAGGAAGGCAGGGGTCCCGACCACGACGCCCTTGCGGGTGTCGGCGTCGAGGGTCCGATAGAGGTCGTGAACGAGCCCGAAGTCGAGGACCTTCAACACGTCTACCTCGTCTGCGAGGCGGGTCGCGAAGAGGTTGCTCGGCTTGAGGTCGCGGTGCACGAGGCCCGCAGCGTGGGCTTCAGCCAAGGAGTCACAGGCCTGGATCATGAACGCAATGGCCCGGGCGGCTGGGAGGGGTCCATAGCCCTGAACGATAGACGTCAGGTCGAGACCCTCGAGGTGCTCCATGACGTAGTAGAGCGAGCCCTCGTCGGTCACGCCGAAGTCGTGGAGCCGGATCGTGTGGATCGAGCTCAGACGAGCGGTGGCTCGAGCTTCGCGCTCGAGGCGTTCGAGAGCCTTGGCGCGTTCACGCGGATCTTCTAAGCGCTTGGGGCGAATTAGCTTCACGGCAGCTGGTCTGACCAGGAGCCGGTGCTTGGCCAGCCAGACCTCGCCCATGCTCCCGACTCCGATCTTGCGCACGAGTTGATAGCTCCCGACGCGGCGCCCCGGGTCGAGCAAGGACTCCTCTATCTCGAGCTCTTCGTCTTCGCGTGACGCCACGAGCGAACAGTCCAAGACCGAGCGCAGCTCGTCCAGATTCCCAGGCCAGGGGTAGCTCTCGAGGCGAGCTCGGGAGGCTTGACTGAGGGTGGGCTTGGGACGGCCTAGCCGGCGAACCCGCTGCGAGATGTAGTGATCTGCGAGGGCCGGCAGGTCCTCGATTCGCTCGGCCAAACTCGGGATCGCGATCCGACTCCAGACCTCGCCCGCTGCGAGCTCGGCTCGCTGGTAGGCGACCACGCGAGGCGTCGCGAGCCCCTCTGCAGCCAGTCGCTCCTCCAGCTCGAGGATCAAGCGCGGCGGGAGGGCGTCCACGCGAGCCAGGAAGAGGGTCCCCTCGCGAGCCAGGTCCCAGCGAGTCTGCGCGCCAAACACGTCGTCCGCAGACGGATCCGGAATGGAGAGGCAGTCTAGGACCAGGAAAGGCCGTCCCGCGCGCGGCGAGGCGGCGTGAATCGCGCGCGCCACGGCCTCCTCGCCGGCGCCGCCTCCGCTCGTGAGGAGCACAGGCGTCTCCGCCTCCCCGGCAGCCGCGATCTCGGCCCTCAAGGATCGCAGGGCCTGACTCTTACCCAAGAGGGGCCCTGCCAAACGCGCCCTCTCCTCGCGGCCCAGCTCTTCCGCGATCCTCAGCTCCCGCTCGAGCTGGCCGTTGCGCTCCTCGAGCTCTCGCTGGAGCCGCTGGAGGGTCAGGTGAGTCGAGACCCGGCTCGCGACTTCCTCTTTGTGGAAGGGCTTGCCCAGGTAGTCGGCCCCCCCAGCCTCGAAGCCACGAACCTTGTCCCCAGACGCGCCGAGCGCTGAGAGGAAGATCACCGGGATCCTCGCCGTCTCGGGATCAGCCTTGAGGCGCCGACAGACCTCGTAGCCGTCGAGCCCTGGGAGCTGGACGTCGAGGAGGATCAGAGCGGGGCGCTCGCTGCCCGCCAGGACCAGGGCCTGCTCGCCGTCCGCCGCCTCCAGGACCTGGTGCTGGCGACGCTCGAGGATCCGGCGGAGCAAGACACGATTGGACGGGTCGTCGTCCACGAGGAGGATCAAGTCGCTAGCGGACACGGGTCGTCCCGTCGCTTGGACCTAGGTCGACTCCGCTCACGGCCCCGTTCTCTCTCCACCACGCTGCTGCCTCGAGCTCGCCCCAGGGATCGCTCTCGGCGAGGCGGAGGAGGGTCTCGCGGACCTCTTCTGCGGAGGCCGGGCGGTCCTCAGGCCGCTTCTCGAGGAGAGCCAAGACCAACTCGTCGAGGGTCGCGGGGATCGCGGCCCGCGCCACGCTGGAGGGGCGCCGAGGAAGGTCCTCATAGTGCGCCCTGAAGAAGTCGCTCGCAGACCTTCCCGAGAACACGCGCTCCCCGGTCAGGATCCAGAACAGAGTGCAGCCCAGCGAGTAGAGATCACTGGCCGGACTCGAGTGCAGCTCGGCGGCCTCGGGAGCCATGAATGAGGGCGTCCCTATCGGCTCGCTCTCCGAGCTCTCGTCTTGGAGCGCGTCCAACACGAGCCCAAAGTCGAGGACCTTGAGCACGTCGTGGCGGGTCCCGATCTTGGCGGCGAAGAGGTTGCTGGGCTTGATGTCGCGGTGCAGGAGACCTTGAGCGTGAGCCTCGCCCAGGGAGCTGCAGGCCTGAGCCCCAAAGTGGATCGCTCGAGCCGGCGGAAGGGGCCCCCTGAAGCGGACCAGGGACGCCAGGTCGAGGCCTTGAAGGAGCTCCATGGCGAAGTAGAGGGTCCCAGTCTCGGTGACGCCGAAGTCGGAGAGCTGAACCGTGTGCGGAGACTCGAGGGAAGCCGTCGCCCGAGCCTCGAGCTCGAACTGCTCGAGCACGCGGCGCTGCTGGCTCGGCTCGAGGAGGTGGTCGGTTCGGATCAACTTGACCGCAGCAGGAGAGAGCAGGAGCCGGTGCGTCGCGCGCCAAACCTCGCCCATACCACCCCGCCCGATTCGATCCACGAGTTGGTAGGGCCCGACGCGACGCCCGCTCTCGAGGAGGGCCTGGCTGACCTCGACCACGGGTCCCGGTGAGGTGCGCAAGGCGCAGTCGAGGACCGCCTGAAGCTCCTCGACGTTCCCGCCCCAAGGCGCGCTCTGGAGCTGCCGAAGAGCCGTCGGCGAGAGGCCAGAGATCTCCCGCCCTTCGCGTCGAGCGGCTCGCTGCAGGAAGAAGTTCCCGATCTCGCTGAGGTCCTCGATCCGCTCCGAGAGGGCCGGGACCTCGAGGGTCTTCCACATCGGGAGCCGACCCAGGGGTGACTCTCGCTCGAACCCGAGCCGGCTCGCCGCGAGCACTCGAGGGCTCGGGGAAGGCTCCTCCAGACGGCGGGCCAACTCCGAGCGGAGGGCCGGAGAGAGGCCCTCGATCGAGTCGAAGAAGATCGTCCCCTGCCTCGCCAACCCCCAGGGCGCGGCAGGATCCCAGTCCCCTTCTCCGAAGGGCGTCCCTGCGTCTCCCAGGCAATCTACCCGCAGGAAGGGGCCGTCTCTTCGGGACGACTGATAGTGGATCGCGCGGGCGACCGCCTCCTGCCCTGCCCCCGCCGGACCGCAGAGCAAGACTGGGTCCAGCCCGCGCGCCAGCGAGTGGACTTGGGCGCGCAAGGCGCGGATCGGCGGGCTCTCCCCTAGGAGCGGTCCTCGGAGCCGGTCGCGAGCGTCGGCGCTCAAGGCGCGCGCGACAGCCACCTCTCGCTCGAGGGTCTCTTGCCGCTCGCGCAGCTCTCGCCGGAGGGAGGCAATGGTGACGTGGGTCTCTACCCGCGCCGCGACCTCGCGTCGGTCGAAGGGCTTGGCGAGGTAATCCACGCCGCCCAGCTCGAGCCCGCGCACCTTGTCCTCCGCGGACCCCATGGCTGAGAGGAACACCAAGGCGCAGTCCTGGGTCGCGGGATCTGCCCGGAGCCTCCGGCAGACCTCGTAGCCGTCGAGGCCTGGCATCAGCACGTCGAGGAGGATCAAGGTCGGCTTGAGCTCTCGAGCCAGCTCGAGGGCCTCCTCGCCAGACGCCGCCTCTCTGAGCGCGTAGCCCTTCCCCGCCAGCGTTCGCATCAGCAACACGCGGTTGCTCGCGTCGTCGTCCACGACGAGGAGAGTCGCCCGAGGGGGAGGAGTCACGCTGCGGAGGATACCCGGAGGACCTATTTCCTCCGGACCTGAGGGCGTCACGCAATCCACCTCGTCCTCGCTTCGGATAGGCTCGCGGCGGAGGTCGAGACGATGTTTTTCCCCCCCGCCCCCTTCCACTTCGGTGACCTCCTCCGCTGCGCGGAGCTCGTAGAGACGGCCTACGACATGTGCGCTCAATGGAGCGATCAGGGCCACTGCCGCGACTCGAACTTCGTCTGGCAGCCCAAGGGGCCCAGTGACCTCGACTACTCCGCGCCCCTCTGGGGAGCTGCGACCTTCCTCCGCTTCTTCAAGAACCACTCCCCCTTCGCCTTCCTAGCCGCCGACGGGGAGGGCACGGCCTTCCTCGTGTTTCGCGGGACCCAGACGCCTTCGGACGGCCTCGAAGACCTCCACGCCAGCCAGACCAGATACAGCCTCGTCGACGCCTTTGGGGACGCCCACGAAGGCTTCGTGGAGATCTACGAGTCGATCTCCCCGCACATCCGAGCCGCCCTCGAGCGACTCCCCGACTCGACCCAGCGGCTCCTCGTCACCGGGCACTCGCTGGGAAGCGCGCTCTCGACCTTGGCGATCCCCGACGTGCTCCACAACTCGCGATTCGGCCCGAAGCAGGTGGTCCACTACAACCTGGCCTCGCCGCGAGTTGCCTCGATTCCCTTCGCCGACGCCTATCAAGCGACTGGGGTTCCGACCTATCGGATCGTCAACAGCGCCGACGTCGTGCCGCAGCTCCCCCCGCCGATCCTGGGTCCAGACACCTTCCGTCACGTCGGCGTGCAGTTGACCTTCAGTGACAATCACGGTTCGGTCGAGGCCAACCACAGCTCGAAGGGCTCCTACCTGGCCGCCCTCGACTCCCTCCGCGAGGCGGGGAGCTAGCTAGCGACGAAGGAACTGCTTGGAGGGGGTCTGCTCCAAGAAGATCGTCTCCGAGTCTTGGACGGCAGCCGCTACCCACTCCCGCTCGAACCCGCCTTGGGTGACGCAGAGTTGGCTCGGCCGAAGGTCGAAGTCTCCCACGAGGCTCCAAGCTCCGCGCGAGTCCCGCCGCCAGCGGGCCATGGCGCCGTTCCGGTTCTCAGCGCTGCGCGCGACGCTGACGACCTGGGGTGGGTCCCGCCTCCTGAGGAAGGCGTGGACCCGATCCGTGTGGGCCCGCCAATCCCCTAGGGGACCGGAGCCTCCCGAGCGCTTGAGGTCCGAGTGGCTGATCGGCGCGCCTTCTCCGTCGAGCTCGACTGCGATCACGCGCCCGATCCGGTTCCCGAGCACGACACTCTGCCCCCAGTAGATCCCCACGGTGGGATCGGCGAAGCCCTTTACGGGGTAGAGGGCGCCGCGCAACCTCAAGGTCCCGCCCTCGACCTGAAGCGCCTGGACTCCCTCCCGCGAGACCGCTAGAGGTCCTCGCTCCGCCCACACGACGAGCTCATGAGCCGCTCCCTCGTGCGCCAGGCGAACGCGCCGCAGGTTCCGCCCGACTCGCCTCACGAGCTCGAGCGCGCTGGGCTCCTCGAGGCTGACCAAGACCGAGTCCGCAGTGGGTGAGGAGCAGAGGCTCTCGAGGGTGCCTTGGGCGTAGGGCGAGTCGATCCGCGAGCGACCGCCGAACACCAAGCGCCCCTTGAGCCCTGCCACGAAGTCACCCCTGGGAAGGACCGCGAGTTGAACGACGCCGGTCAACTCAGTGCTGTGGACCGGAGTTCCGCTCTTGGCGTCGTAGACCTCGAGGCCGAGGGACTTCGACTTCGAGTCGCTAACGACCGCGAGGTGTCGGGCGTCGGGGGAGTAGGCCAGGTGCAGGGGTCGCCCCCCGGTGAGGACGAAGCGCTGGCGAGGGACGAGGGCCGGGGGAGAGACAGCAGGGCTGAGGGAGGGCTTGCTGGAGGGACTGGGTCTGGGTGAAGTGTCCAGCTCGGACGCTATGCTCGGGGTCAGGACCTCGTCCTCGCGGCTCACGACCCAGCCCGCCGCCGCGAGGGCCGAGACCGCGAGCAGGACCCCCAAACCCAGGAGGGCGCCGCCGCGCCGATCTCCCCCAGAGCCCAACGCTGCCCTCAGCTCGTCGGCGAAGGCGCGCATCGTGGGCTGACGCTCCGAGATGTCCTTAGCCATGGCGCGCCCGAGGACCGCCCGCAGGCTCCGAGGCTGGCCCTCGAGAGGGAGGGGCTTGTCGTTCATGACCTTGTTCAGGACGCCCATCAGGCTCTTGGCGGCGAAGGGAGGGCGCCCACTCAAGAGCGCGTGGAGGACCGCTCCGAGGCCGTAGACGTCCGTCCGTGCGTCGCAGGGAAGGCCGTTGGCTTGCTCGGGAGCCATGAAGGCGGGCGTCCCCAGGAGCTGGCCTGTCTTGGTCAGTCGGATCGACTCTCCGTGAAGCCGCTTGGCGAGGCCGAAGTCGGCCAGCCGCGTGCTCCCGTCCTCGGCGACCAGAATGTTCGCGGGCTTGAGGTCACGGTGGAGGATCCCCTCTGAGTGGGCGAGGGCGAGCGCGTCCGCGACCTGGAGCGTGAGCTCGACCGCCTCCGCTGTCGGCAGGGGACCTTGGCTGTAGATCCGGTCCTGAAGGGACCCCCCGGGGAGGAGCTCTTGAACGAGGTATGGCCGCGGCCCTTCGGACTCGGCCGAGAACACGCGCACGAGGTTGGGATGTTGGAGCTGAGCTAGAGCGCGGGCTTCGCGGAGGAAGCGCGTGCGCTCTTCCTCGTCCCCGAGGGCCTCGGGGAGCAGCGTCTTGAGGGCGTAGCGGGCGCCGGTCTCGACGTGAACCACTGCATAGACGGCGCCCATGCCACCGCGGGCGAGCTCGTCGACGACCTCGTAGGGACCGAACCTCATCCGCTCAGCATCGCCCAGCGAGGCCTCCAAGCCAAGCTCCTATGTTGGGGGGGCTGCGCCCCCCCAACCCCCCCATCTTGGGTGGAGGCGTGGGCGCGGGGCCGAGTGTCCTTCGTCGCGCAGCGTCGACCCAGTGGTGGGCGCCCGAAACGTGGTGGATGCGACTGCGGACACTGGCCCCGGATCGGGTAGTGGTTGCGTGTCCGCGGGTCACTGGTGGATGCGACTGCGGACACTGGCCCCGGATCGGGTAGTGGTT
>Ga0316202_10000631_pt1 | contig 35382 bp, 27 predicted proteins | sample 3monrhotite_MG_FD_204934 | JGI IMG/M metagenome (GOLD analysis project Ga0316202, IMG submission 204934) | Microbial mat bacterial communities from mineral coupon in-situ incubated in ocean water Damariscotta River, Maine, United States -... | ecosystem: Environmental > Aquatic > Marine >...
AGCTGGGGGGCTCCGACCGAGACCAGCTCCTCCCCGCTCCAGCTCTGGGGGAGACCGTCGGCCCGGAGGAGGCCCCCGAGTTGACCCTGGATCGTGATCTGGGCGCCGCTGGCGCTCGGGCCGGCCTGGAGCGAGTCGTAGGCTCGAGCCCGCAGGACCTGCTGGCCCTCGGTCCGATACTCGGCCACGAAGCGCCCGGTTGTGTCTTCGCCCAAGGCTTGCCAGCGGGCGCGGATCTCCGTGGGCAGGACGACCTGTCGCGCGACGACGAGGGTTCGGAGCAAGTTCCGGGCGTCGGGGCTGGTCTCGGGGAGCGCCAGGCGGCTCAAGTTGCCCTGGAGGTCGACCTCGAGGAGGAGCTCCTGGGAGGCGGCGGTCGCGAGCTGGTGGTGGCTGGAGCGGGCTTCGAGGGCGTAGCGCTCGCCGAGGAGGTAGCCGCCGCTGGGTAGCTCGGCGTAGCAGCGGAGCTCGAGGGAGCCCCGGAGGTCGAGCCCCTGGGCTCCTTCGGCGGTGTGAGTGGTGCTCAGGGCGTAGCGCCAGAACTGACCGGGCTCCAAGCGCAGCCGCGTCGGGAAGGCGCGGGGGGCCGGGGCGGGCGCAGGCGTGTCGACGCGGGGGCGGGCCTCGGTGGCGGGGGCCTGGGTCTGGGCCTGGGCGCTCTGGGGCGCAGCCTCGTCTTGGCTGAGCAGGAGGTGCCCCGCACCGAGGGTGCAGGCGAGGGCGATCAGGGCGGCGAGGGGTGCGAGCTTGCGCATGGGTCTTCCTTCGGTCGGAGATCCCTTGTGCAGGTCGCATGCCTCCCTCGAGAACGCGCTAAGTCTTTGCTGGCCAGAGAAGGCCCGCCGAGGGCGAAAAGAGAAGGCAATGAAACGTGGGCCGAAAGCGAACCCCTACCGCCGGCGGAGGAAGCGCCAGAGGTCCCGGGCGTAGCCAGTGATGGGCAGCCCGACCATGTAGAGGAGAGGCAGCGTGAGTCCGGTCACGGTCAAGCAGACCTTGGCGAGGCACCACCAATCGACGCCGAAGTAGGTCGTCTGGGCCGCGCTCCAGCCGACCTGGAGGCCCAACCCCAAGCAGGGGATCAGGCACAGGATCGCCGCCACGACGTAGACCGCAGTCGGCCAGGACTCGTCCTCGCGCGTGCGCCCGATCACCATTCCTCGAGGCGCGCGGAGTCGACTCGTGAGCTCGGATCTCCCGGCGCCGGCCTGGCCCTCGAGGGATCGCTCTCGCCGGGGGCGAGTGCGCCTCGCCAGTCGAGGAGCCTCGAGGCCCTGCTCGCAACCGACGGTCGGGCACGAGCTGAGCTCGGCGGAGCACTCCTGGTGCAGGACGAGGCGACAGCCGGGACAGGTCCAGAGGGCTTCGCCCTCCGCCGCGCAGCGGCAGTAGGGGCAGAGCGAGGCCCTTGAGACCTGGATCAGCTGGATATCGAGGGTCGTGCTCACGAACGCGCCTCCCTTACAAGGAGGTGTTCGCCTTCCTCCTCGCCTCGTTAGCCGCGCCTCGGTTATGGATCGACCGATCTAATATGGGCGATTCGACGGTTCGGACTTCCATCCTCTCAGGTGACCCTCGGGGTTGTCGGAGGTCCAGACTAAGGTTCGGGTCAGGTTAGGAAAGGAGTGGCGGGTGGTTCGCCTCTTCGTGACAGAGAAGCCCTCCGTGGCGCGCGACCTCGCGCGGGCGCTGGGGATCCCCTCGGGCTCCCGGGGCGGGACCTGCTTGCGCGGCGAGAACGACTGGGTGACTTGGTGCCTGGGGCACTTGGTCGAGATCGCCGAGCCCCACGAGCACGATCCGCAGTGGAAGCGCTGGAGCCCGGATTCGCTCCCGATCTTGCCGGAGGAGATTCGCCTGCGCGCCATTGGTCGGACCCAGAGCCACCTCCGCTCGGTCGCGAGCCTGCTGCGCGAGCGCGGTGTGACGGAGGTGATCAACGCCTGCGACGCGGGGCGTGAGGGCGAGCTGATCTTCCGCTACGTCTATCAGCACGCAGGCTGCCGGAGACCCGTCCGCCGGCTCTGGCTCTCCTCGCTGACCTCGAGCGCGATCCAGAGCGGGTTGGCTCGGCTGCGGCCGGGGGGTGAGTTCGATCCCCTCGGGGCCGCCGCGCGCTGTCGAGCCGAAGCCGATTGGCTGGTGGGCATGAACGGGACCCGGGCCTACACCCTGCGAGCCGACGGGCTCTTGAGCCTCGGGCGAGTCCAGACTCCGACCCTGGCCCTGATCGTGGCGCGAGAAGAGGCCATCGAAGACTTCGTCCCCGAGCCCTACTGGGTCGTGAAGGCCCAGCTGAGCGCACCCGGCCTGGGCCCTGAGGACCCGAGGGTCCGCTGGGAGGCGCGCTGGCGGGATCCCCGCGCGGCGGGGCCCCGTGACCAGGCTCCTCAGGGAGGCCGGTCGCCGGCTCAGGGAGCGACCGGGCGCGGAGCCTGGCAAGAGGCGGCACCGGCGGAGCGTCTCCCGAGCGCGGCGGCAGCCGCGGCCGTCGTGGCCGCGATCCAAGGCCAGACCGGCCGAGTCAGCGAGGTCGTGCGCCGCGAGGAGCAGGTCCCGCCGCCGCTCCTCTACAACCTGACCTCGCTCCAGCAGGAAGCCAACCGTCGCTTCGGGCTCACGGCCGAGGGGACGCTCAAGGCTGCCCAAGAGCTCTACGAGCGCCACAAGCTCCTGACCTACCCCCGGACCGAGAGTCGCCACCTGACGCGCGACTTGGCGGCGACGACGCCGGGCGTGGTGGAGTCCCTCCAGGGCGTGTTCCCCGAGCTCGTGGGGCCGCTCCTGCGCGGGGGGCTGCCCTCCCTCTCGCGGCGCTTCGTCAACGACGCCCTGGTCGGCGATCACCACGCCTTGATCCCGACGGGCAAGTCGCCGCGCTTGGAGGGGCTGAGCCGCGACGTGGCGCGGGTGTTCGACCTCGTGGCCCGGCGCTTCTTGGCGGCCTTTCACCCCTCCGCTCGCTACGCCCGGACGCGGATCGAGAGTGAGGTCGCGGGGCACCTGCTCCGCGCTGAGGGTCGGGTGCAGCTCGACCCGGGCTGGGAGCGCGCGGACCCGCCTGCGCGCAAACGAGGCGAGCGTCTCTTGCCCGCCGTCGAGCGCGGCTCTCCTTGCGCGTGCGAGGAGGCGGCCAGCGAGGAGCGCTCCACGCGTCCGCCCCGTCGCTACAACGAGGCGGGGCTCTTGGGCGCCATGGAGCGGGCTGGGCGCCGCCTGGAGGAGTGGGACGGGGCGCGAGAGGGGAGCGGAGAGGATCCTCGACCCGGACCCTCGGGCTTGGGAGGCGGAGTCGGCGAGCGCGAGCTCCGCGCGGCGCTCCGCGACCAGGGCCTCGGGACGCCAGCCACGCGAGCCGCGACGATAGAGACCCTCCTCCGGCGCCGCTACCTCGTCCGGGAGGGACGAAACCTCGTCCCGAGTCCGACGGGGCGAGCGCTGATCGGGGGGCTCCCAGACGGGCCGGGATCAGCACTCAAGAGCGCGCGCTTGACCGGCGAGTGGGAGGCGCGCCTGGCGCGCATCGCGCGAGGCGAGGCCGATCCAGAGCGCTTCCGTCGGGACCTCCGCGGCTTCGTCGCCGACCTCGTGTGCTGCCTGGGTGCAGCCCCTCGGGTTGGCTTGCCCGAGGAGGCCCGCAGCCGCGGCGGTCGTGGACGCGGGCGAGGCGGGTCGCGCTCGGGCGGTTCGCGCTCGGGCGGTTCGCGCTCGGGAGGTTCGCGCTCGGGGGGCTCGCGCTCGGGGGGCTCGCGCTCGGGAGGTTCGCGCTCGGGAGGCTCGCGCTCGGGAGGTTCGCGCTCGGGAGGCTCGCGCTCGGGGGGCTCGCGCTCGAGAGGTTCGCGCTCGGGAGGCTCGCGCTCGGGACGCTCTGGAGGGTTCGAGGCCGGTGGGCGCCAGAGGAGCCGGGGGCGCGGCCCGGGCTCGCGCTCGGCCTCTGACTCCAGCGCGACCTCTGCGCGGGCGCCCCGGGTGAGCGTGAGGGGCGGGCGATCCCCGAGGGGAGCAGCTCCAGCCTCAGGGCAAGCTCCGCGACGGGGGCCGCGCTGTCGCGTCTGCAGCGAGGGCGAGATCGTGCGGGGGCGGCGGGGTTGGGGCTGCAACCGCTATCGCCAGGGTTGCCGGCTGGTGGTGTGGTTTCAGCACGAGGGGATCGAGATTCCGCCGGGCGAAGCCGATCGACTCTTCCGGCGGGGGCAGACGCGCCTCTTCGCCGAGCACCCGGTCTCGGGTCGGCGGGCGCGCCTGGTCCTGAGCCCCGAGCTGGAGGGGAACGTGATCTGGGAGGAGACCAAGCGAGGGAGGTCGCGGTGAAGGCTGAGGAGCGCTGCGGAAGGCTGGGGAAGAGTGACTCGGGCGGCGATGGGAAGCGCGCGAGTCGCCCGATGGACGTGTCCTGGGGGCGAAGAACTTCCCTTGCGGACTCCGCGGGCTGGACCCACGCTCTAGGTGTGAGCAAGGACTGGCGGACCTCGAGTGACGCTGACCTGCGCGCCTTGGGGCGCGCGGCCGAGGACCCCGAGGCCCTGGCGGGCTTGGTTCACCGAGCGCTGCGGCGAGGCGAGCTCCCAGGGATCGGGCGAGCCGTGGCGGACCTCCCGCCGGAGGTGCGGGATCAGCTGGCCCGCGCGCGCGTCAGTGAGGGGCGCTGCGCCTGGTGCGCGGGGGGCGTGCACAAGCTCCGCAGCGGTGAGCGAGCCTGCTGCTGCCAGGACTGCTTCGTCGAGGTCGGCGCGCTCTGCCTGAGCTGTCCCCGGCGGGCAGCGACTCCCCTCCTGCCTCGCGAGGAGCCGCTCTAGATCAGGCGGCAGGACGCTCGCGAGGGCCCTCAGGTGGTGTTGGCGCCTGGCCAGGAAGGAGCGGGTGGGTCCCGGATGCTCTGCGGCTCCAGCTGCCCGCAGAACTGTGCCCTCTCCCCGAGGGGATCGAGAGCCGGGCTAGCCCTCGAGTGCCTCTTCGGGCGTCTCGCGGAGGATCCAGTAGTCGTCGTAGCCCATGTAGCCCGAGGAGCGGATTCCGTCGGCGTCCATGACCAGGCGGACCTGGGGATCTAGGGGCACGTCCTCGGGGTCGACCCCGAAGCTCTCGCCGACCTCCTCCCAGAGGGCGGCGGGGAGCATGTAGCCGGGGGTCAGGTAGAGGCCCATGCCTTCGACCTTGCGGAGGTCGAGGATCACGGTCTCGGCCTCTTCTCGGGCCGAGGTCAGCCGAGCCAAGATCGCCTTGGGGTCGTCGGTGGGCTCGCAGGTCAGCAGGAGCGTCGTGGCGTTGGGGCGGTCCTCGATCATGGCGCGCACTCTGCCAGACGAAGCGGGCGGCGGAAAGCCAGAGGTCTGACCGAGCCGACTCGGGCGTCGGAGCCGGGTCGACACTGCTGGAGGCTCGGGCCGTCTGGCAACGGTCGCCGGTCGGATTGGCTCGCGAGCTTCAGGGGATCCCACATGAGAGAATCGTCACTTCTTGACAAAGACTACTTCGTCGCGCCTGAGCGCTTCGAAGCCGAGGGCTTCAGCCTGCGCTGCTATCGCCTCGACGACGGCCCGGCGTTGCGGGAGGCGACTCTGGAGAGCTACGAGCTCCTGAAGCCTTGGATGCCCTGGGCCACCCAGGAGCAGACCCCCGCCGAGGCCGAGCGCCTGGTGCGAGAGTTCCGTGGGCGCTGGCTGCTCGCCACGGACTTCACCCTGGCCGTCGTGGCGCCCGACGAGCGCACGATCCTGGGGGGCAGCGGCTTTCACCTCCGCGGCAAGGGCTTCGGGAGTCGAAGCGGCGAGATCGGAATGTGGATTCGAGCCTCGGCTGCGGGGCAGGGGCTCGGGACGCGCGTCCTAGAGGCCATGCTGGCCTGGTCCTTCTCTGACGAGTGGCCTTGGACCCGCGTCACCTGGCACTGCGACTCGCGGAACATAGGCAGCAAGCGGGTCGCCGAGAAGTGCGGGCTTCGTCTCGAGGCGACGCTTCGCCGCGACACGCTGGGCGTAGACAAGAGCCCCCGCGACACCCTGATCTTCGGGCTCCTCGAAGACGAATACCGCGCCGCCGCGCCTCTTCGCTGAGGCTGGCGGTCGCCGCTAGAGCCAGCGATAGAAGGTCAGGGCAGAACGTCCTCTCCGAGCAGGGAGCGGTCGTCGCGCGGAGCAGACATTGAAACCGGCGGCCTTGAGGTCGTCCTCGAACTCCGCTCTCAACTCGTCTGAAGTGTTGACGTAGACGAAGAAGGCGGCGCCCTCAGGCGTGAGCGCCGCGAATTGCTGCCTCAGAACCTGCTGCCTGTCTGGCCGAGGCATGGTCTGGAGCGCCCGCTCGGAGAACACCAGATCGAAGGGTCCTCCCTGCGCGGGGTCTCGCTGATCCGCCACGACCCACTCAAGAGTCCCCCCTTGGGCCTTCTCACGCTGAGAGGGCCGCTGGAGCCAGCGCTTCCTGACGTCCCACTGGGAGGCACCAGCGGGTCGACTCCACGCTTGGGTCACCCAGTTCTGAAGGGCGATCGCTTCTGGCGAGAGGTCGGTCGCGACGACCTCGTAGCCCTGGCTCGCAAGTATGTGTGGCGCTACCGAGGCCCCGCAGCCGGGCACAAGAACTCTCGCTGGAGGCGACGGAACGAAGGCCTCCCAAATGGCGAGATACTCCAAGGTGAAGGCGTGGAGGTAGTCGGTCCAATAGGACGCTCGCGAAGCCCTCGAGTAGACAAGGTCCCAGGCGGTCGAGTCGGAGAAGGCAGCGCCTCCGAGACAGCTCAGATCCAGGAGTTCGTCGGTGGGATCATCTGCGGGGGCCGTCGAATCGACGGTGGCCCGAGGAGAGCTTCTCCCGAGAAGGCTGCGGAGCCACGCCAGCACTGTCGTCCTCTCAGGGTCCCCAGCCTACGTCTAGCGTAGCGAGCGTTTCACGCCTCGGGAGCAGTGGATCGAGCGCTAGACGTGCTCGAGCCAGCCGTGTGGGCGGCTGGGGGCCTCTTGGCTCGCGAGGCGCTCGACGATCTTCTCCGCCAGGGGCGGGAGGCTGGCGACGTCGGCGCGGCAGTAGCGGATCAGCTTGAGGAGGGCGCCTCGCTCTCCCGCTTGGTGGGCGTGCCAGAGGCGGACCGCCTCCTTGCCGTTGCAGCTCGTGACCTCGGGGGGCCGCCGCCAGCCGAGGGCTCGCTCGACGGCCTTGAGGCCGCCGCGGAGGCCGACATGGCGACCCGCGATGGCGAGGTCGAGGTGGGGGAGGGACCAGGGCAAGCTCGGGAACGCGCGCCGGAGGCGCGGGAGGTCGAAGCCAGCCCCGGCGAAGGTCACCAAGAGGCGCGCCCCCGAGAGCTCTTCCGCCAAGCGCCGCGCCGTCAGGTCACGCCCCTCCACGAGGACCGTCGTGAACAGCCCGTCGGAGATCCCGACCATGGTGATGGGGTCCTCGAGGTCGAGGCCGAGGGTTTCTATGTCGAGGTAGCGCGCTGAGTCGCGGAGCTCGTAGTAGAGCCGCCACTGCTCCGCCGGCTCGAGGAATCGGCCTAGGGCGACGGCGTCGTCGAGGCCTGGAACGCGCCGCGGCTGAGGACGTGATCCGAGCCCCAAGTCCTCTGGGGACTTGTCTGGGGACGCCCCTGAGGGACGCTGCGCAGGCGATTGGCTGGCGACTGGATTCACGTCGCTAAAGGTAGGAGTGTCGACCGACAGAGTTTGATCGGCTCTACCATGCGGGTTTGCATCCGCCGATGGACATTTAGCCGAGGTGAATTGTGGATGACAGGCTGGAGAGCCCTTACTAGAGGGGATTGCTGGCGATTGCCCCTTGGTGTCGATGATGTCCTTTGGCGCTCTCTGCGCTCGGCCGGGTCGCCACAGTCCTTGCCAGTCCACGGCTCCAGCGCGGGCGCTAGGATGGATGTGCTCGCCACGCAGTCGGGGCATTTTCGAAGAGGGATCTCAAGCCCCTCAGCAACACCGCTCAGTTGACCCGCTCAGTTGACGCGGTCGAGATCCGGAGCGCGCACGGCGACTTGGCGTTCGCCGGCTTCGCCGGGAACCACGACGCCGCAGGTCACGAGGTCTTGGTCCCAGTCGACGGCCAGCACGCGACCGGGCAAGGGCTGGGCGCCGAGGCCGGGGACGTTTACGAGCTCGTTCTCTCGATAGCAGGGGAGGAGCGAGGTCAACTTGGCCGGCTTCGTGCCCATCTCTCCGCTGGCCGTCGGAACCGAGACCACGGCGTCAGCTCCCTGGAGTGAGACGATTTGTCCCCAGCTGACCTTCCCGCCGGTCCGCGAGATCCGCACGTATTCTTGGAGCTGGTAGTTGCGGGAGCGGCGCGGGTGGAGGGGAGGTGCTGGGGCGCCGCCGGGCATCTCCCAGTTCATGGCCTCGTAGAGATCGGCCATGAAGGGCAGGCGCTTGATGTATTCCCAGGCGTCCCAATAGCGCCGGTCCTTTTGCTCGCCTCGGTATTCGTGGGGGATCTGATCGCGATACTCGTTGAGCGGCATCGTGATGTTGAGGGCGTCGACGATCTGTCTGCGCGCCCCACGGGAGGTGATCCCTGAGGTCACGTCCTGAACCGACGCGACCCAAGATTTGCCAGTCCCCTCGCGATAGATCAGGTAGTTCAGGCGGCCGTTCTTGGACGCGAACATGTAGGCCGTCACGGCTCCATACATGGGCGACTGAATCGTCTCTTGCGAGAGGACCCGACTGAAGTCTGGGGCGTCCCCGCTCTCGGCGAAGTTGAAGGACTCGGGGGAGCCCCAGGTCCGGTCGCCGTTCTCGACGTCGCGCGCGAAGCTGCCAATAGGGCGCGCCTCGTTAGGGAAGAAGCCTTCAGTGGGGTTGGGGCCACCCTCAGAACCCCAGGACCGGACCTCAAGCGCTCCATAGAAGATCTGATCGCCTTGCTGTGGCGTGAGGTCAGTCCGAACCTCGGTCTGGCGACGAGAGAGGTGGCTGATCAACTCGAAGGGGAGATCTGTGCTCTCTTCGTGCGGGTTGCCCTTACCGATCCAACCGTCCTGGCCTTGCATGCGGTGGCTCGCCGCGCGCCAGATCCCCTGGCTCTGGCTGGCGTAGTAGACGCGGACGTGGACCTGCCCCTCCTCCTCGACATAGGCGAGATAGGCCACGCGCTGGCCAGCAGCCAGGAAGGGTTGGCTGATGTGATAGCGGACACCCTCGATTTCGGCCCGCCACTTGGGCTCGAAGCCCATTTGTCGGAGGTAAGCGATGGTGATCTGGGGCCCGCCCTCGCGCTGATAGCCCTCTTCGGCGCCGTAGACCTGGGCTCGCTGGAACACGTCCTCGTTGCGGGCCTCCGCGGGCAAGTGCGGGAGGAGCTGCTTGAAGATTCGATTCGCGAGGAAGCTGGCTGCGGCCTTAGGCGTGTAATAGCCGCTCTGGATCCGCTCTAGGGCCACTGGCATTTCGATGGTGATCGAGCCGAGGCGCTCGGCACTGAGGTCGACCTTCCCAGGGCTCACCGCCGAGACGCGAGCTCCGACCAAGCGCAGGGCCTCCTCGACGAGCTCCTTCTGCTCGGTGCCTGGCAGGGGCGGGCTCGAGCGGATCTGTCCTCGGACGCTGATCCTCACCCCTCGGCGACCTCCGCCAGGCCCGCCGAGGTCGAGCCGATCACCGACACCAAGCGGGAGAAGGCCTGGTTGAGGGCTCCCTTGTGGCTCTCGACGAGGCGTTCGAGCTGCTCGAGCTCCTCCTGAGCCGCGGCCAGGGCCGCCCGGTCTTCGCTGAGGCTCTCGAGCGAGAGGTTCTGCACGCGCCGGTAGGCCTCCGCCGCGGTCGTCAGGGCGACCAAGCCGAGCATGCCGCCCTGGGAGAGGTCCCCTAGGGCCTCTTGGGCTTCGCGCTGAATCGTCTCGAGATCCGCCATGGGCCCTCCTCGATTTGGAAGTCTACAGCGGGCGGAAGCCGAACCCTAACCCTCTTTCGCGGCTAGCCGGGCGGCTTCGCTCGCTTTGAGTTCCATCTGCGAGACGCCCACCCTGAGCCCGTGGATCGGCCTCAGCCGACCTCGGGAAGCGATGCGCAAGTTGCTTGTTCGCAAGCTCTTATCGGTGCGACACATTGCCACATGGTTTGGGTCGGTGCGGCTCCTACACTCCTCGGACCCAAGGGACTGGGCATGTTTCGGGCGCTCTTGCGAGCAGCCCGCGGCGGCCGTAAAACCTTGGGCCATCACCCTCCGGCGCGCCATTTCGAGGCCGCCCAGGGAGGGCAGAGGGACGAGGTAAGCGTGGCAGCGACAGCGATTACGGCCCCGGAGCGCGCACGGTGAGTTGGAATTCCCCAAGTCAGGTGATCTTCCCAAAGTGGTTCGACACCGCAGTTAAAGTCGCCGTCGTGCTCGTCTTGAGCGTCGTCGGCTACGCCCATCTCCTCGTGGCCTATGGGTTCTCGCCCAAGACCCTGGACGTGGGCTATGCACCGGACCAGCCAGTCCCCTACAGCCACGCCCTCCACGTGGGCGAGCTAGGGATCGACTGCCGCTACTGCCACACCGGCGTCGAGCGGAACAGCTACAGCAACATTCCCACGGCGCAGACCTGCATGAACTGCCACAGCAAGGTCAAGACGGAGAGCGAGAAGCTCGAGCCGATCCGCGAGGCCTTCCGCTCGGGTCAGCCGGTCAACTGGGTCAAGGTCCACGACCTCCCTGACTACGCCTACTTCAACCACAGCGCCCACGTGAATCGCGGCGTCGGCTGTGAGTCCTGCCACGGTCGGATCGACCAGGCAGAGGTGGTGTCCCAAGTCAAGACGCTCAGCATGAGCTGGTGCCTCGACTGCCACCGCCACCCCGAGGCGCACCTCCGCAACCCCGCGCAGGTTCCTCCGACCTTCATGGGCTTCGACAACCTCACCGAGAGTGAGATGAAGAAGCTGATCAACGACCCCGGTTTCAAGGGCGATCGCGTCGACTACGGACGCAAGGTCGCCAAGGACCTGGGCATTAACCCCCCGACGGATTGCTCGACATGCCATCGTTGAACGAGACGCAAGGCAAGGCCTACTGGCGCAGCCTCAACGACCTCGCGGACACGCCCGAGTTCCGTGAGATGGTCCAAAACGAGTTCCCCAACCAGCTCGACGCGGTCATAGACCCCGTCTCGCGGCGACGCTTCGTCCAGCTGATGGGAGCGTCCATGGCGCTGGCCGGCTTGACCGGCTGTGACTTCATCCGTTGGCCCGAGAAGAAGGTCCTCCCCTTCTCGCGCCTCCCCGACGAGCGGCTCCCTGGGATCCCCGTCGAATACGCGAGCACCATTGAGCTCGGCGGCGTCGGCGTCGGCGTCTTGGTCAAGGCCTACGACGGCCGCCCGATCAAGATCGAAGGCAACGACCTCCACCCCGAGAGCCTCGGCGCGACCTCGACCTACACCCAGGCCAGCGTCCTCCAGCTCTACGATCCCGATCGCAGCAAGGCCGTGCGCAAGAAGGGCAGCGAAGAGGCGAGCACTTGGGACGCGTTCACTAAGGAGCTCGGCCAGCGCCTGACCACGGTCGCGAGCAGCCAAGGCACGAAGCTGGCGATCCTCTCTGAGGCCAGCAGCTCGCCCACCCTCAGCGAGCTCCGCAAGAAGCTGACCGCTACCGAGGGCTTCAAGCGGGTAACTTGGGTCGAGTGGGAGCCCCTCTCTCGTGAGAACGAGCAGGCCGGCCTCGCTCAGATCCTGGGCGGTCGCTATCGCGTTCACCACGACCTCCGTCAGGCCGACGTCGTCGTGGGCCTCGACGAGGACCTCTTCGGTCACCACCCTGCGGCTCTGCGCCTCGCTCGCGAGTTCGCTGACAAGCGCCGCCAAATGGACGCCGACCGGACCAAGGGCAACCGCCTCTACTCCGTCGAGGCTGCCCTGACCACGACTGGGACCATGGCCGACATTCGTCAGCCGCTTCAGGCCGGTCAGATCCTCGACTTCGGTCTGGCCCTGGCCGCGGCCCTCGCCGCGCGCCCCGAGCTCGAGGGGCGCGTCAGCTCCGACGAGCTGAAGCGGACCCTCGCCAAGTTCAAGGACGCCGCGAGCGAGCACCAGGCCTTGATCGACCAAATGGCCGAGGACCTCAGCGGCGCCAAGGGCCGCTCGGTGATCGCGGTCGGTCCTCGCCAGCCCGCGAAGCTCCACGGCCTCGCCCACCTCCTCAACGGTCTCCTGGGCAACGTGGGCGCGACCGTCCGCTACACCAAAGCGCCTGAGGGCTCGAGCGGCGTGGAGGGGCTCAAGGAGCTCCACCAGAAGATCAGCGACGGCAAGGTCGACACCCTGCTCGTGATCGGGGCCAACCCGGCCTACACCGCGCCGGCCGACCTCGACTTCCGCGCCCTGCTCGAGAAGCAGGGCCTCTGGAGCGCCCACCTCGGGCTCTACCACGACGAGACGGGCAGCAAGACGACGTGGCACGTTCCGCGCGCTCACGCTCTGGAGTCCTGGGGTGACGCTCGCGCCTACGACGGCACGATCTGCCTGACCCAGCCCCTGATCGCCCCGCTCTACAGCGGCAAGAGCGCGATCGAGCTCGTGGCGACCCTCCTCGATCCGGCCAAGCCCGCGTCGGGCTACGAGCTGGTCCGCAGCGCTCACAAGGCGCTCAAGGTCTACCCCGGCGAGTTCGAGGCCGGCTGGCGCGGAGCGCTCCACTCGGGCGTCCTCCCCGGGACCGCCGACGCTCCCGTGACTCCCGACCAGCAGCTCGGACAGCTCCTGACCAGCCTCCAGGCGCACACGGTCAGCGAGCCCAACAGCTTCGAGCTTGTGTTCACGGCCTGCAACAAGGTCTACGACGGACGTTTCGGGAACAACGGCTGGCTCCAAGAGCTGCCGGATCCGATCACCAAGCTGACCTGGGACAACGCGATCCTGATCAGCAAGGACACCGCCGAGGCGGTCGAGGGCGGCCTCAAGGAGGGCGACCTGGTCACGGTCAACGGGAGCCTCAAGGCGGCGGTCTATATCTTGCCGGCCAAGGCGCTCGCCAAGAACACCGTCACCATCGCGCTTGGCTACGGCCGCAGCGAGGCTGTGGGTGTGGTCGGAGCTGGCACGGGCTTCAACGCTTACCCGCTCCGGACTCAGGCCAACATGGGCTTCGTCTCGGGTGTCACGATCAAGCCCCTGGGCGAGAACTACTACCTCGCTACGACCCAGGACCACCACTCGGTCATGACTCCGATCTCGGAGGCCGAGGTCGAGAAGCGGACCCCTGACCTCGTCCACGAGGGAACCCTCGGTCGCTACACGGCGGATCCGAAGTTCGCTCGCAACGTCTGGGACGCAGGCAGCAAGGGCGTCGGCCCCAACCCCGACCAGACTCTGCTCTGGAAGGAGCCGCAGTCCTTCGAGGGACGCCGCTGGGGCATGGCCATCGACCTCAGCGTCTGCACTGGCTGCAGCACCTGCGTCGTGGCTTGCCAGGCTGAGAACAACATTCCCGTCGTCGGTAAGTCAGAGGTCCAGCGCGGACGCGAGATGCACTGGCTCCGGATCGACCGCTACTTCAGCCACCGTCCCCTCGTCGAGATCGAGGCCGAGGAGGCCGAGAAGGCCAAGCCTCATGGCGAGGGCCACGGCGACGACGCCAAGCACGGCGACGAGGGCCACGGCGAGGAGAAGAAGAGCAACCTCCCCGCCTTCCTGCAGCAGCTCCGCGTCGTCCACCAGCCGATGCCCTGCCAGCAGTGCGAGAACGCCCCTTGCGAGTCGGTTTGTCCGGTCGCGGCCACGACGCACAGCGCCGAGGGCCTCAACGACATGGTCTACAACCGCTGCGTCGGGACCCGCTACTGCAGCAACAACTGCCCCTGGAAGGTCCGGCGCTTCAACTACTTCTACAACCATCATGGCCCCTTCCACCCCCGCAGCAAGCCCGTCACGGGCCGCGTCCTCGGTGTTGTGAGCGGGCGTGAGCTGCCGAAGCTCCCCAAGAGCGTCCTGACCGACGCCCTCGGGACTCCGGCCGCTGCGGCGACCGCCAAGGTCGAGGAGCTGGCCTTCAACCCGGAGGTCACCGTCCGCCCCCGCGGCGTGATGGAGAAGTGCACCTACTGCGTGCAGCGAATCAAGGCTGTCACGATCCCCGCGCGCAACGCGGCGATCAAGGCGCACGCTGAGAAGGTCGCCCGCGGCGAGGCCAAGGAGCGCGAGGTCCACGACTGGAAGGTCAAGGACGGCGCGATTCGGACGGCTTGCCAACAGGCCTGCCCGACTCAAGCGATCGTCTTCGGCGACTTGAGCGACCCCGAGAGTCAGGTCAGCAAGCTCCGCGCTGAGCCTGGGACCAAGGCTCAGGTCGACCCTGCCTCAGATCGTTCCTACACGATGCTGCCAGAGCTCAACGCGCGTCCGCGCACGAGCTACCTGGCTCGCATTCGCAACCTTCCGAACCACGAAGCGTAGGCCGGACGTGAGCGATATCGACAACACTTTCGACGACCCGACCCGGCGCGCGCCGCTGATTACGGGCGACCACGACCTCACGACCATCACGGACACGATCTGTGGCGTCATTGAGAACAAGCCACCAAAGATCTGGTACATCGCCCTCCTGATCAGCTTCGCGATCATGTCGACCCTGGCGGTCTCGATCGGCTACCTGATCTTGGGCGGGACCGGCGTCTGGGGCCTCAACAACCCCGCCGCTTGGGGCTGGGCCATTGTCAACTTCGTGTTCTGGGTTGGTATTGGTCACGCCGGGACGCTGATCTCGGCGATCCTGTTCCTGTTCCGCCAGAAGTGGCGCACAGGAATCAACCGCTCCGCTGAGGCCATGACGATCTTCGCGGTCGTTTGCGCGGGCATGTTCCCGGGCATTCACATTGGCCGGGTTTGGTACGCCTTCTACCTGGCGCCCCTCCCCAACCAAATGGACATGTGGCCCCAGTTCCGCAGCCCGCTCCTGTGGGACGTGTTCGCGGTCAACACCTACTTCACGGTCTCGCTCCTGTTCTGGTACATGGGACTCGTGCCTGACCTGGCCACGCTCCGGGACCGCTCGACGAGCCGGATCCGTCAGGTCGCCTACGGCCTGTTCAGCCTCGGCTGGCGCGGCAGCCACCGGCACTGGCACCGCTACGAGCGGGCTTATCTGATCCTGGCCGCCCTCGCGACGCCCCTGGTCCTCTCGGTCCACTCCGTCGTTAGCTTCGACTTCGCGGTCGCTCAGCTGCCTGGCTGGCACACCACGATCTTCCCGCCCTACTTCGTGGCCGGCGCCATCTTCTCGGGCTTCGCCATGGTGCTGACCCTCCTGATCCCGTGTCGCAAGATCTTCGGGCTCGAGGACTTCATTACGCTGCGCCATATCGAGAACATGAACAAGGTGATCCTGGCGACGGGCTCCATGGTCGGCCTGGCCTATGGCACCGAGTTCTTCATTGCCTGGTATAGCGGCAACCAGATCGAGCAGTTCACCTTCCAGAACCGGGCCTTCGGCCACTACTGGTGGGCCTACTGGATCATGGTCAGCTGCAACGTGATCACGCCCCAGATCTTCTGGTTCAAGAAGGCGCGGACGAACATTTACGTCACCTTCGTGGCCAGCATCTTCGTCAACATTGGCATGTGGTTCGAGCGCTTCGTGATCATTATCACGTCGCTGACGGCTGACTTCATTCCCGCGGCTTGGGACTACTACAGCCCAACCTGGGTCGATATCAGCACCTTCGTCGGCAGCTTCGGCCTGTTCATGTTCCTGTTCCTCCTCTTCTGTCGCTTCCTCCCCATGGTCTCCATGGTCGAAGTGAAGATGACCCTGACCGAGCTCCAGCACCTCGAGCACCTCAAGCACGCCTACGCGGAAGCCATGGCTGAAGAGCAGACCGAGGAGAAGGGGGTGCAAGCGTGAGCGACGACGCGAAGGATCCCAAGGACGAGGCCGCCGACGCGCCCGAGACCGGTGACGTCGAGAAGGCCGAGGCCACCACGGCCGAGTCCGAGGCCGCCAAGGTTTCCGAGGCCGCCAAGGGCGACGAGCCCAAGGCTGAAGAAGCCAAGGACGAGCCCGAGGCTGAAGAAGCCAAGGACGAGCCCAAGGCTGAAGAAGCCAAGGACGAGCCCAAGGCTGAAGAAGCCAAGGACGAGCCCAAGGCTGAAGAAGCCAAGGACGAGACTCCCGCTGCGGAGACTCCCGCTGCGGAGACTCCCGCTGCGGAGACTCCCGCTGCGGAGACTCCCGCTGCGGAGACTCCCGTCGCGGCTGCGGCCGAGGCTGACGTCCTCGGAATGCTGGTCGAGTTCGACAGCGAGGAGTCCCTCAAGGCTGGCTGCGCTCGCGTTCGCGACGCCGGCTACTCCAAGTGGGACGCCCACACGCCCTACCCCGTCCACGGCCTCGACCAGGCCATGGGCGTCAAGGCCACGATCCTCCCCTGGCTCGTGTTCGGCGGCGGGCTGACGGGCGCCATGGTCGGCCTCGGGCTCCAGCTCTACACCAACGGGATCGAGCTCCCCTTCAGCGTCTCCAGCACGCTGGGGAGCGTGGTCGATCCCTTCTTGCCGAGCGGCTACCCCTACGTGGTCAGCGGCAAGCCGGTGTTCAGCGTCCAGGCCAACATTCCCGTGATCTTCGAGCTCACGATTCTGCTCTCGGCCTTCGGGGCCTTCTTCGGGATGTGGGGCTTGAACCTCCTCCCGCGCTTCCACCACCCCGTGTTCTTCAGTGAGCGCTTCAAGCGCGCCACCCAAGACCGCTTCTTCATCAGCATCGAGGCGGGCGACCCCCTCTTCGATCGGGAGCGCACTCGTCGCCTAGCGACGGCCCTCGGCGGGACCTTCGTCGAGGAGCTCGTCCAAGGGCAGGAGGGTTAGCCATGCTGCGTTGGGGAATCCCAATCGTGATCCTGTTGGCCACGATCGCTGCCTTGCCCCTCGCGTACATCGCGAAGGCTCGGGTCAGCACGTCCAAGAAGCCGCGTCTGCACGGCTGGATCGACATGGACATTCAGCCCATGCACAACAAGCAGGGCGAGTCGGAGCTCTTCCGCGACAAGCGGCTGATGCGTCCGCCCGTCCCTGGGACCGTGGCGCGCGGCGAGGCCTTCCTCGACACGCACATGTGGCAGGGTCGGATCGCCGGGATCACCGGCAAGCTGACTTGGGCCGACTCCTTCCCCGCAGGAGTGAAGGTCGATCAAGACTTCCTCCGGCGCGGACGTGAGCGCTACGAGATCTACTGCAGCATGTGCCACGGCTACTCCGGGCAGGGCGACGGCGCCGTGCACGAGCGAGTCACGCTCCGCAAGCTGACCGGCGAGGCTGGCTTCGACGCCTGGGCCGCGCCTGCGAGCTATCACACCGACGCGGTTCGCAAGCAGCCTCTCGGTGAGCTCTTCAACACGATCAGCAACGGCAAGAACAACATGGCCGGCTATCGCGCTCAGATCCCAGCCCACGATCGCTGGGCAATCGTGGCCTACCTCAAGGCTCTCCAAGACGCGAAGCCGACCGACGCGGGCAAGGGGAAGTAGCTATGGGCTCCCACGGCAAGCCGACCGCGCTCTTCGACGCGCTCAACGACAAACTCCGAATCGACGAGTTCGCTCCCGCCGCCATGCGCGTCGCGGGCGGAATGGTCGTCGTCGGTGGACTCCTCGCGGCGCTCTTCGCCCTCTTCGGTCACGACCGGATCTGGGCCGCCTACCTGATCGGGTTCTGCTTCCTGCTCTCGATCTCGCTGGGGGCGCTCTTCTTCGTCCTGATCCAGCACCTGACCCGCGCGGGTTGGAGCGTCGCGGTTCGTCGCGTCGCCGAGGCGATCGCAGCAAACATTTGGGTCTGCGCGCTCCTCTTCATTCCCTTGATCTATGGGATCGGCGCCGGCCACCTGCACCCGCAGGCGGCTTGGCACGTCGAGCACCACGTGGCCGAGGCCGTGTCTGCGACCACCACCGTGGCCGACATGATCGGGCAGGGCGACTACCACTCGGGGCCCGCGCTCCCGAACGCCAAGCACCCGACCTTGGACCACGCCAAGGCGGTCTGGCTCTCCTTCCCCTGGTTCATGGGGCGAATGGCGATCTACTTCTTGATCTGGATCGGGCTCTCAGCCTTCTACTTCGCCACGAGCAAGAAGCAGGACGAGACCAAGGACGTCGCGCTGACGAGTCGAATGCAGGCCTTCTCGGCCCTCGGCGTGTTGCTCTTCGGCGGCAGCGTCAGCCTGGCGGGCTTCGACCTCCTCATGGCTCTAGACCCCTACTGGTACAGCACCATGTTCGGCGTCTACTTCTTCGCTGGCGGGTTCCTAGGCTTCTTCGCCACGCTGAACCTGACCCTCTACCTCCTGCGCCGCAAGGGGATCGGAGCCAAGGCGATCTCGTCGGAGCACTTCCACGACACGGGTAAGTTCATGTTCGCCTTCACGGTGTTCTGGGCCTACATCGGCTTCAGCCAATACATGCTGATCTGGTATGGAAACATCCCCGAGGAGTCGGCCTGGTTCCTGATTCGTCAGACCGGGGCTTGGCTGGGCGTGAGCGCCTTCCTGATCATTGGCCACTTCGTGGTGCCTTTCTTCCTGGGCATGAGTCGCTTCCCCAAGCGGCGCCCGGGCCTCCTGGCCATGCTCGCGGTCTACATCCTCTTCATGCACTTCGTCGACCTCTACTGGCTCGTCGCTCCGCAGAAGAGCCCGCTTGGCGTCGCTGATCCCCCCCTGATGGACTTCTTCCTCTTGATCGCCATGGTCGGCGTCTACGTCCTAGCCCTCGTCAAGAGCTTGGTCGGCGTGAACGTGATCCCCAGCGGGGATCCGCGCTTGGTCGAGTCCGTCCACTTCGAGAACCAGTAGGGAGCGCGCAGTGAGTAACCACGCAGTCGGCGAAGCCCTCGAGTCCCACGTCGTCCCCCCGGGCGGCTCCAAGGACCCCGAGCCCTTCTCGAGCGCCTACTTCGTCTTCTGGGGCTTTACGCTCCTGTTGGCCATGGTCGTCGCCCTCCAGTACCTGGCTTGGGACTGGGAGGCGTCCATGCGCGACCAGAACGCTGGGCACACCAACACTGGCCCCGCGGCCGAGCTCCGCGCCGAGCAAGAGGCTCGGATGCAGCGGATCGGGACCAGCATGAACGCGACGGCCAAGAAGCACGGCGGCCGGTGATTCGCACCCCCCTGGCAACTCGACTCTCCTGCGGGCTCCTGCTCGTGGGCCTCGTCTCTGGCCTGGCCGCTGCCCAAGAGGGCAGCGCCACGGCTGCTCGTCAGAGCAGCGCCCCGGTCACGAGCGCGGCTTCTGTGGGTCCGGACCTCTCGGGCTACGCCTCGCCTGAGGGCATGGGCGAAGAGGTCAGCAAGGAGTCTCAGGTCGTCGACAAGCGCGGCGACCAGCTCCCCCTCGACGCCGGCTTCGACAACGAAGACGGGACGCGAGTCAAGCTGGGCGACTACTTCGGCAAGGGCCGTCCGGTCCTGGTGCAGTTCGTTTACTTCCGCTGCCCGGGCCTCTGCAACGCGGTCCTCAACGGGACCCTCGAGGCGATCGGCGACCTGGACTCAATGAAGATCGGGCAGGACTACGACCTGCTCACGATCTCGATCAACCCCAGCGAGACCGCCAATCTGGCTCGCGCCAAGAAGGCTGCGTATCTCCGCCAGCTCGGGCGACCCGAAGCCGGCGAGGGTTGGCACTTCCTGACCGGCAACGAGCAGGAGATCCGCCGCGTCGCCAAGGCCGCCGGCTTCGGCTACCGCTTCGACGAGGAGAGCAAGGAGTTCGCCCACGGCGCCGCGCTCTTCGTCCTGACTCCCGAAGGCAAGATCTCGCGGACCGTGCCTGGCGCCTACTACTCAGAGCAGACCGTCCGCTTGAGCCTCGTCGAGGCTGCGGACGGTGGGATCGGGACTGCCCTCGATCAGATCCTCCTCTTCTGCTACCACTTCGACCCCGACACCGGCGAATACACGACCACGGTCATGCAGTTGACTCGCGTGTTCGGTGTCCTCCTGACCGCGCTGATCGTGACCACGATCAGCGGCTTCCTCTGGCTGGAGCGCCGTCAACGCGCCCGCCTGGCGGCCAACCCAACCACAGACTCGACCTCCGCGGACGTCACCGCAGAGGATGCCGCCACACCAGCGGGAGGCTCAGAATGAAGCTTCGCTCGATCGCAACCCGAACCTGGCAGGCCTTGGCCGCGCTAGCCGTCACTTTGCTGACCGGGTGCGGGAACCTCATGGGCGATCCAGACGGCAACTGGCAGATGCCAATGCAGGCGTCCGAACAGGCCGCCGGCGTCGACTGGATCTACTACTTCATCTTCTGGCTCTGCGTCTTCTACTTCGTCCACATCATGGCCGTGATGGCCTACTTCATGTGGCGCTACCGAAGGAACCCCGGCCAAGAGGTCGAGGAGAGCCCGCACCACAGCCTGAGCCTCGAGATCGCCTGGTCGCTCCCGCCGATCCTGCTCTGTGTAGCCATGTTCTATCTGGGCTTCGACCGCTACGTGAAGATGTCGACCCCGCCCGCGGACGCGATCAAGGTCGAGGTCACGGCCAAGAAGTGGGACTGGACCTTCCGCTACCACACGGGTCACGAGAGCAATGAGCTCAAGCTCCCGCGCGGCAAGCCCGTCGTGTTCCTGATGCAGTCCCGCGACGTGCTCCACGCCTTCTTCCTCCCCAAGATGCGGGTCAAGAAGGACATCGTCCCTGGCCGGACCACCAAGGCCTGGACCCAAGCCAACCGCGCCGGCAACTACACGCTCTACTGCGCCGAATACTGCGGGACGAACCACAGCATGATGCGCGCGCCAGTGATCGTGTATGAGACCGAGGCCGAGTGGCTCGAGTCGATCAAGCCCGTCAAGCCCGGGCCCGACAAGCTCTTCGCCATGAACTGCAAGAGCTGCCACAACATTGACACCAATGACATCATGGTCGGCCCCTCGCTCATGGGCATTGGAATGTCGAAGCGCCAGGTTGCGGACGCCTCCGGAGCTACCAAGGAGATCACCGCAGATCGAGCCTATCTCAAGGAGTCGATCATGGACCCCAGCGCCCTCCTGTCCCGTTCGGGCAAGGAGTTCGGCGACGAAATGACCAAGACCTTCGCCAAGCAGCTCAGCGCCGAGGAGATCGACATGCTCGTCGACTACCTCCTCGATCCAGAGAAGGCTGTGGCGGACTTCAACGCGAAGCAGAAGAAGGAGGGTGAGAAGTAGCCATGGCTCAAAATGACTACCTAAGCCGGACGCACTGCATCCTCGGCTGGAAGAAGGAGACCGGGATCCTGTCCTGGCTCCTGACCATTGACCACAAGCGCATTGGGATCATGTATCTCATTGCGACCCTCTCGAGCTTCCTCCTGGGCGGCGCCTTCGCGCTGGCCTTCCGGACCAAGCTCCTCTGGTCCGGTCCCGTCGAGTGGATGGAGCCAGACACTTACAACCGCCTGTTCACGCTCCACGGCGCGGTCATGGTGTTCCTGTTCATCGTCCCGGGCGTGCCTGCGGCGCTTGGCAACTTCGTGCTCCCGATCATGCTGGGAGCCAAGGACGTCGCCTTCCCGCGGCTGAACCTGCTCAGCTTCTACCTCTGGCTGATTGGTGCTGCGACCGCGATCGTGGCCATGTCCGTCGGCGGCCTCGACACGGGCTGGACCTTCTACACGCCCTACTCGACCGAGCCGATCCGCCAAGGCGTGATCTGGATGACGACGGGCGTGTTCATTCTCGGGTTCGCCTCGATCTTCACCGGGCTCAACTTCCTGGTCACGATCCACAAGCTGCGCCCGCCCGGCATGACCTGGTTCCGCCTCCCGCTCTTCGTCTGGGGCCTCTACGCCACGGCGATCATGCAGGTCCTCGCGACGCCGGTCCTCGGGATCACCCTCGCGCTCCTGATGGTCGAGCGCCTGATGGGGATCGGAATCTTCAACCCCGAGCTCGGCGGCGACCCGGTCCTCTTCCAGCACTTCTTCTGGTTCTACAGCCACCCGGCTGTCTACATCATGATCGTGCCGGGCTTCGGGATCGTGAGCGAGCTGATCTCGGTCTTTAGCCGCAAGCACATCTTCGGCTACAGCTTTATCGCCTTCAGCTCGGTCGCCATCGCGCTCCTCAGCTTCATTGTCTGGGGACACCACATGTTCACCAGCGGTCAGTCGGTCCTGGTCAACACGATCTTCTCGGCCCTGACCTTCTCGGTCGCGATCCCGACCGCGGTCAAGATCTACAACTGGGTCGCGACGCTCTACAAGGGCTCGATCAGCTTCGAGACGCCCATGCTCTACGGGCTCTCGTTCCTGTTCCTGTTCACGATCGGCGGCCTGACCGGCTTCCCCCTGGCGACGCTGGCGACGGACGTTCACCTTCACGACACCTACTTCGTGGTGGCTCACTTCCACTACGTCATGATGGGCGGCCTCGTGATCGCCATGCTGGGCGGTCTCCACTACTGGTGGCCCAAGATCACGGGTCGGATGTACCACGAGAAGCTGGGTCAGCTCTCGGCCTTCTTGGTCTTCACCGGGTTCAACGTGACCTTCTTCACGCAGTTCCTGATGGGCAGCCAAGGCATGCCGCGGCGCTACTACAGCTACGCCGAGGAGTTCACGATCTACCACCGGATCTCGACCGCGGGCAGCTACACCCTGGCCCTCGGGTTCCTGATCATGATCTGCTACCTCCTCTACTCGCTCAAGAACGGCGAGCGCGCGCCTGACAACCCTTGGGGTGGCGCGACGCTGGAGTGGAAGACCACCACTCCCCCGCACTTCGAGAACTTTGAGACCACCCCCACGGTGGCCGACCCCTACGACTACAGCGACCTGACCTACGACGCGGCGACGCGAAACTGGGTCGACAAGAACGCCAAGGCCTAAGGAAGAACCATGGGTCACGACCACGGGGGCGACCCGAACCTCGCCCACCACTTCGACAACATGCAGCAGCAGTTCGAGTCCGCAAAGCTCGGCATGTGGCTGTTCCTGGCGACCGAAGTCTTGCTCTTCGCCGGCTTGTTCTGCGCCTACACGGTGTATCGCTACCTCCACCCGGAGGTCTTCGAGCACGCCAGCGGGTTCTTGGACACGCCGCTGGGCGCGACCAACACCGCGGTCCTGCTCGCGAGCTCCCTGACGGCTGCTCTGGCGGTCCGCGCGGCGCAGCTCAAGAACAAGGCTCAACTCCAGCTGATGCTCGTGCTCACCATCGTGGGCGCCTGCGGCTTCTTGGTGATCAAGTACATCGAGTACTCCGCCAAGTTCGAGCACCACACCCTCTGGGGCATGAAGTTCGACCCTCGCAACGAGGACCTCACCGCCCACGACAAGGGCAAGAAGAAGCTCGAGGCCATTGCAGAGGCTGCTGCTGCGAGCTCGGACGTGGCCCTCCTGGGAGACTCCTTCGGGGACTACAAGGCCCCCGCGCCTGGCAGCGACCTCGTGGCCGCCGCCAACGTTCAGGTCCCGCCGACCGAGACCCTCGCGGTCACCTCGGCCGCGGATCGGAAGAAGGCCGAGCTCCTCGCCGAGCACAAATCCAAGGTTCGAGACGTTCACGTCTTCTTCGGGATCTACTTCTGCATGACGGGTCTCCACGGGATTCACGTCGTGATCGGAATGATCATTCTGATCTGGCTCCTCGTTCGGGCGACTCGCGGTGACTTCGACACGGGCTACTACCTCCCCGTCGATCTCGGCGCGCTCTACTGGCACTTGGTCGACTTGATCTGGATCTTCCTGTTCCCCCTCCTCTACCTCATCTAGCAGGGCGGAAAGAAAAGCACATGTCTGACGAGCACCATCCCGCCGACGGCAACCACCACCCTCACGTGGTCCCCGTCACCCTCCTAGTCGGAGTGATCAGCGCCCTCTTCGTGCTGACCTTCCTCACGGTCGCGGCCTCTTGGATCGACCTCGGCGCCATGAACGTGCCGCTGGCTCTCTTCATCGCTTCGATCAAGGGCACCCTCGTGGCGGCCTTCTTCATGCACCTCCGTTGGGACAAGCCCTTCAACACGATCATCCTCTCGCTCTCGATTGGCTTCCTGATCCTGTTCTTGGGCATCACGACCATGGACATGAGCGAGAACCAGCCGACCTTCGACACCGAGTACGCGCACAACTTCATGGAGGCGAAGCGCGAGGCCCTGGCTGCCGAAGCGCGCACCGACAAGGGCCTCTCCGGTTCAACCCTCGACGTCCTTTACCCGCAGCACCACGCGGCCGCGCACCCGACGCCGGGCGCCGGCGGTGACCCACGGGCCGCCGAGCTCCAGAAGGCGATGCTGAACTTCTTCAAGCCTCTGCCCAAGGTTATGGAGTCCCCAGCGGACAACCCAGCCACGGCGGAGAAGGTCGCGCTCGGGAAGTCGCTCTACTTCGAGGCTCGCCTGAGCAAGAGCGACAAGATCTCCTGCAACAGCTGCCACGGTCTCGGGACCTTCGGCGTGGACGGCCAGCCGACCTCTCCGGGTCACGGCGGCGCTCTCGGCGATCGCAACTCGCCGACGGTCCTCAACGCAGGCCTGTTCCAGACCCAGTTCTGGGACGGCCGCGCCGCGAGCCTCGAGGAGCAGGCCAAGGGCCCGATCCTGAACCCGGTCGAAATGGCCATGGCCGACGAGGCTGCGGTGATCGCGAAGCTGAAGGGAATCGCGGGTTACGCGCCGCTCTTCAAGGCGGCCTTCCCGGCTGATGCCGACCCGATCACCTACGACAACCTGGCCAAGGCCATAGCTGCCTTCGAGCGGACCCTGGTCACCCCGAGTCCCTTCGACGCCTTCTTGGCTGGCGACCTCAACGCGCTCAGCAAGGAGCAGCTCGACGGGTTCGAGGCCTTCCGCGAGGTCGGCTGCCTGACCTGTCACAAGGGCGTCCTCGTGGGCGACGGTTTCAAGAAGCTCGGCGAGGTGCTCGAGTATCCCGGCCTCAAGGACCGGGGTCGTGAGGCCGCGACCAACAGCGCCGCCGATCGCGGCATGTTCAAGGTCCCGACCTTGCGCAACGTGACCAAGACCGGGCCCTACCTCCACGATGGGTCGATCAAGAGCCTAGACGAGGTGATCACGATCATGGCCAAGCACCAGCTCGGCAAGGAAGTCGACGGCCCGACGGTCGCCAAGATCAAGGCCTTCCTCGAGAGCATGACCGGGACCCTCGACCCTGCGGTCGCTGCGGCTCCGGCACCAGTTCAGTAAGCCGCTTGGGTCGCGCAGCGACCCGAGAGGATCTCTTCGGGGCTCGCCGATCCTCTCGGCGGGCCCTGTTGGTGTACACCCAGCGACCTAGGAAGGTGTGAGCATGGACAAGCACGACCCTGCTCCAGGTGCCGGCCCCTTCGGGTTGGCCTGGTTCCTAGCCTCTCTCGGCGTCCTCTTCGCTGCGAGCATCGTGGCCTACTACGCGGTCCGAGTCCCCATGGCTGAGGCCTGGGACGAGGGGCTCCCGCCGCTGCCCGTGATCCTGTGGGTCAGCACCCTGGTCCTGCTCGTGAGCAGCGGGACCATGCACCTGGCGCTTCAGGGCGCGCGCCGCGACCAAGGCGCCAAGCTCCGCTGGGGCCTCTACCTGACCGATTTCTTGGGCGTGGCTTTCCTGGTCCTCCAGGTCGTGGCCTGGCGAATGCTCTACGAGCGGGCTGGAGCGCCGGCGCTCGAGACCCTCTACGGAGTCACCTTCTACTTCTTGACCGCGCTTCATGCTGCGCACGTCATTGGAGGACTCGTCCCCCTGGCGATCACGACCTACAAAGCGCGGCGCGGTGCCTACAGCTCAGAAGAGAGCACTGGCGTCTTGATGTGCGCGATGTATTGGCACTTCCTGGACGTGGTCTGGCTGATCCTGTTCGCGGTTCTAGTGCTCGTCGGCTAGCCGAGGTCCGCGGCTAACCTCCGCGAGTGCGGCTCTGCTGGAGCTCGCTCCAGCGAATGTCGCCCTCCTCGCCTTCGCCGCCAGGCTGTCCGCCCGCGCCCAGGGTCCAGATCTCATACTTCCCAGCCCGGGCCTCGTAGTGATAAGGCTGGTCCCAGGGGTCGATCAGGCTCCCCTCGAAGTAGGGAGGGACGCGGCGGTTGTTCTTGAGCGGAGGCTCGATCAGCTCCTCAATGCTCCGCGGATAGCGGTGGTATTCGAGCCGGAAGAGCTTGGCGCCCTCGGCGATCCCGCGAATGTCGGTCTTGGCCAGGCTGATCCGGGCCTTGATTACGCTGTTCATGACCGAGACCGAGACGATCGTGGCCAGGAGGCCCAAGATCGCGACCACGACCATGAGCTCGACGAGGGTGAAGGATCGGGACGAAGGGTGAGCCCTGGGCATGGTGCCTCCTGTGGGTCATCGAGATCGGAGTAGGGGTCGAGAGGAGCCTTGCGGTGCGTCCTGTTCACCCTCTAGACGCCCTCAGGAGGGGTCAGGATCAGCGGGAACTTCAGCCCCGCCGAGTCGGATACCTTCCCAGCGGTCGCACCTCTGGCCTCGCCACTAATGCTGATACATTTGGCCCCCCAGGGCGGCGACGTCCCAACGGCGTTGACACCTGGAGCCGGAGAATCGCGGCCCAAGACCTGTGGTACGCTTCGGCCCCTAAACACTTGGAAGGTCCATCCCTGCGTGCAGATCCAATTGGAGCTTGAGCAACCGGTGCTCACGGCCGAGGTCTCCTCGGCTGCCGAGCTAGACAAAGGTCGCTATCGCAGGGTCTACGCCTTCAGAGGACCACCCGGAGCGACCCTCTTGCAACAGGTCACCGTCGAGATCGAGCTCGAGCGGGGAGGCCAGGTCCTCGTGGGCTATCGGGGGCGCTACCTGGAGTATTTCGGGCTCGACGCCGAGGGCCGGGCCCAGCTCGACACCCACGACCTGGTCCTCCGCCGTGACGGCTGGGATCCGGCCTCTGTCCGCCGCCTCCTGCGACGCCACGGCCTCGACAAGGGAAGCAGCCATGAGTCCCGTCTCCGGGCCACCAAGAGCTTTCGTCTCGGCTTGGGTGAGGTCGAGCAGGCGCCCGTGCACGCCTCGCCCGAGACAGGCGCACCAGGAGGGCCCTTCGGGTTCCTGGCCGAAGGGCCCGCGCCCCTCGAGGCTGCTGTCTGGGTGTCCTCGGTGGACGGAAGCGGCGAGCGAGAGCTCGTGCCTGAGTCGCCCTGCCCCTTCGGCTACCGGCCGGCCGGCCGCGGGCGCTTCCTCAGCTCACGAGGCTGGGTCACCCGCGAGCGCTTCAGCTACCGCTACACGACACGGACAGGGCGTCTCGAGGTCGAGGGCTATCAGCCCTCGAGCCTAGCGCCCTTCGAAGCCCCCAACTTCTGGAGTGACTCCCATGAGTGATACGACCCTCAGCGCAGCCGAGCGAGCCCACGTCTCGCCGGACACGCGGCCCGGCTCCGATGCGCCCAGCGACTACCTCGGTCCGGGGCGCGTCCTCGAGGCGCTGCCCGCCGGCGGGCTCCGAGTGAGCCTCGAGGAGGGGAGCGAAGTCGAGGTCAGCCTGGCCCTGGCCTTCGCCTATCAGCCTTCCCCGGGCGACAGCCTCTTGATCGCGGGCCGCGATCGAGCCTGGTATGCGATCGGGGTCCTGGGCGGCAGCGGGAGCCCGAGCCTGAGCTTCGAGGGCGACGTCGACCTCCACGCGGTCGGCGGGACCCTGACCCTTAGCGGCGACGAGGGCGTCGAGGTCGAAGGTCGTGAGGTGACGCTTCGCGCCGACACCCTGAGGACCTTCGCCGGCTCCCTGAGCGAGAAGGCTGACGAGGCCTATCGCTGGGTGACCGGGCTGGTGACCCTCCGCGCCGGTCAGTCCCGTCGAGTGATCGAGGGCGAGGACTACAACCAGAGCCAGGACTCGATTCACCTCGCCAAGGGCACCGTCAAGATCGACGGCCACCAAATCCACATGGGCCACTAGGAGCAAGTCATGGCATTCGCGAACCAGGCGATCTCTTTCCACAGCGACGCGCTCGGGGCCGACACCCTGATCGTCAGGAACCTGACCGGGGAGGAGCAGCTCTCGGGCATGTTCCGCTTCGAGCTCGAGCTCGTGTCTCAAGACAAGGAGCTCAAGCTCGAGGAGATCGTGGCAGCTCCTGCCCGGATCAGCATCAAGCAGAAGATCGCCGTGAGCGGCGGCGCTGTGGCCAGCCGCCTGCGGGAGTTCAGCGGCGTCTTGACGCAGTTCGAGCAGCACGAAGAGGGGCACGGGTGGATCTCCTACCGCGCGACCCTGGTGCCGAAGGTCAGTGAGCTCGGCGAGTTCTGGCGCTCTCGGATCTTCCAAGACAAGTCGGCTCCCCAGATCGTGAAGGAGGTCCTGACGGACTTCGGCCTCGGCGCCAGCGCCGAGAAGGTGTTCGGCGACTTCCACTTCACGGACAACATCGCGAACGGAATGCGCGCTCCGACCAAGGACGTCATGGAGTATCCGCTGCGCACCTACGTCGTTCAGTACGAGGAGAGCGACTGGGACTTCCTGGCTCGTTGGCTTGAGCACGAGGGGATCTACTTCTTCTTCGAGAACAAGGATCAACAAGAGCGGATCGTGTTCAGCGACGCCTCGACGGGCTCAGAGCCGGTCTCGCGGAACCCCTCCGAGGCGACCTATCGCTACCGCCCGCAGACCGAAGCTGGGGCCGTCGGGAGCAGCGAAGAGGAGATCGTGGCTCAGTTCCTCTGTCGCCAGACGCGCGCTCCCAAGGAGGTCGCCCTCAACGACTACAACTGGCGAGACGCGGTCCGGCTCTCGACGGTTCAGAAGGTGGACGACAAGGGCGTCGGCCTCCAGACCGAATACAACGACCACTACAAGAACGCAGACCAAGGGAAGGCTCTGGCTAAGGTCCGCAAGGAAGAGCTCCTCTGCCGGACCCAGCTCTTCCACGGGATCAGCAACAGCCGCGCCATGCGCCCCGGGAAGTCGTTCACCCTCAGCGAGCACTATCGCGGCGACTGGAACCGTGACTACCTCTTGGTCTCTGTGACCCACGTGGCCGAGCAGAGCTTGAACGTCGCTGGGGCCACGGTCACGGGTTCGACCTACGAGAACAGCTTCACCGCGATCCCCCTCGCCGTCCCCTTCCGGCCCGAGCGCCTGACGGAGTGGCCCTCGATCAAGGGCGTGATGCACGGCAAGATCGACGCGACCGAGGGCAGCGAATACGCCGACCTCGACGAGGACGGCTGCTACACGGTCCGGATCCCCTACGACCCCAACTTCGACGACGAAGACACGGCCAAGGCTGGAGGCGCTTCGCGACGAATGCGAATGGCCCAGCCCTTCTCGGGCATGGACGCAGGGTTCCACTTTCCGCTCCGGAAGGGGACCGAGGTCATTCTGACCCACATTGACGGCGACCCCGATCGGCCGATCATTGCGGGTGCGGTCCCCAACGCGGAGACCGGCAACATTGGTCAGCAGGACGAGGCGCGAAACCAGATCGTGACCAACTCGGGCAACCGCTTCGAGATCCACGACACGAACGGCGCGACGGGCTTCGTGTGGCAGGACAGCTCAGGCAGCCTCTACTCGGACCAGCGCCACCGACTCGGCTCCGGTTCGGAGGGTGGCGGAGAGCCGAGCGGCGGCGGCGGCGGCGCGGCGCCTCCTCGGCGCCGAGGGGCCCGGAAGTCGGCCCCGAGGTCGGCTGAGGAGCTGGCCGAGTTCGCGGCGGCTGCGAACCTCCCTGGCCCTAAGACCAAGGCTGAAGCCGAGGCGCTCATGGGCGGCGAGAACTCCAAGCTCCCTCAGCCAGGCGCCGGAATGGTCGCGGGCGAGAAGGAGACGGGCGGCGGTGGCGGCTATCAGGATCCAGGGGAGCAATCGACCAGCGCCGCGCTGGACGCATTCCTCGCGGGCCAGGCAGCCCAGGATTTGGCCAACGGCTGCTACGTCGGAAACAACGAGCGCAAGATCACCTCCGACGACATTCGGGACATTATCGCCTCGACCGTCGCCAAGCACTCGGTGCTCGGCAGCCCTGGCGTGGCCAGCTTCGACGGCAACAACCTGGGCAGCAACCTCATCTCACCCGCGGTTCAGGGACTTGAAGCCGCCGGTAGCGCGATCCTCAACGCACTCGGCTTGGGCGGGGGCCCGGCAGGCGCGACAGCCGACGAGGTCTTGGCCCTAGTCAACAACTTCGAGGGCCAAGCCTTCGGCTCTCGCTTGCGGGTCTGGCTCGGCGACACGATCCAGATCAACCGCGGCGACAAATACACCTACGCCGACGTGACTCACGACGTGAGCTACGGGACGGGCGGCTATGGCTATCACTTGGAGGACGGCGAGACCAACGACGAGAGCGTCCAAACCATGAGCGCGAGCAGCAAGTCGACCTTCAAGGGAAACCAGAGCTCTTGGAGCTCGACCCACGGCGACTCGACCTCCTACTCGCAGACCCTCGGTTGTCAGGACGACACCTCTTACTTCATGGGGACCAAGGTCTCCTTCGACTTCAAGGCCTCGGCGGAGACGAGCACTTCGGTCGCGCTCTCGGGAGAGAACTCGAACTCCTTCATGCTCGGGGCCAAGGCCAGCGTTGACGTCTTCGTGGGGCTCAAGGGCAGCTTCGAGGTCGACATATCCGGCTCGGCCTCGCTCAAGCTCGCGATTACTCGCAACAAGATCTTTGGCGGCATAGACAACGAGATCAACTTCCCGCACAAGATGGAGATCGACGTCAACAAGCTCCAAACCGCGCTCAACGAGACGCAGGCGATCTTGGCCGTGACCACGGCGACCGTCAGCGAGAACAACGCGACCCTGGCCGAGACTCAGGCCGCGCTGAGCACGACCAACGCGGCGCTCTCGCAGAGCGTGGCGATCGGAACCGACAACCGGGCCGCCCTCGCCGCTAGCTCAGCGGAGCTCTCAGCCTCGTCGGCGAAGCTCAGCGAGAACGAAGCGAGCCTCAGCGCGACCAAGGCCGCGGCGAGCAGCACCTCGCTCTCCGGCATGACGATCATTAGTTAGGCCGGCGCAACGTGATCCACAAGAACCTGACCCCCTTCTACTGGGGCCCCAAGGTGACGTCTCGCAAGCCGCCCAAGCCAGAGGTCATGGTCTGCGTGCGGGGGGTGTTCAAGCTCGTCCCGGGGCAGCCCCTCGAGGCGATCGAGGACCCCATTGAGCAGGGCTTCATGTCGGGTGAGCTCTTCGAGCTCGAAGACATAGACCAGACTGGCGCCCTGACCTATCCCGGGGACTTCGCCGACTGGAAGCCCTTCGCCGAGGTCCTCGTCAAGGGGACGGCCTATCCGCCCAAGGGCGAGGACGTCGCCTGCACGGTCGGCGTCGGCGTCGGCGATTGGGAGAAGACCCTCCGCGTGACGGGTCCGCGGACCTTCATTCCAGGCGCGATCTTCGGCGGGAGCCTCTCCGAGCCGCGGCCCTTCAAGCAAATGCCGCTGACCTGGGCGAACGCCTACGGAGGACCAGGTTTTCCTCTCAATCCAGTCGGCCAGGGCTTCGCGGGACCCGAAATGGGAACCATTGAGTATCCGACCGAGCCCTTGACCAAGCCTGGCGTCAAGAAGATCGCGCCCGCCGGGTTCGGGCCGATCAGCCCCAACTGGCCTCAGCGGGTGAGCAAGCGGGGCAAGAAGTACGGGAAGAAGTGGCGGGCGACTCGCTACCCCTTCTTCTCGGAGGACTTCGACTGGACCTACTTCAACACGGCGCCCGAAGACCAGCGCCTCGAGAAGGACCCCCTCGGCGACGAGGTGATTCGCTTCCACAACCTGCATCCCGAACACCCGACCTGGACCGCCAAGCTCCCGAGTCTTCGGATTCGGGCCCTCGTCAAGACCGACGAGGACCTGATCCACGACCTCAAGATGCGCCTGGACACGATCTACGCTGACCTCGACGCAGGCCGGCTCTACCTGACCTGGCGCGGCCACGCTCCGGTGCGCGAGATCGACTTGGCAGACGTCGCGACGGTCCTGATCGCCTCAGAGCCCCTCGAGTCCGAGCCGCTCTCGACGGCGCACTACGAGAAGCTCTTGGCCGAGTTCGAGGCGGACCCCATAGGCCTGGAGGCGGCCTTCCCGCCCGGGTTCCTCGAGGTCGCTCAAGCGATCGAAGCCGCCGAACTCGCCGACCTCAACGGAACGCCCAAGCCGGATCTCAAGGCCCTCTCGGAGAATCTCCCAGCAGGCTGTCCCTTCCCGCCCTGGTTCCTGACGGCCGCCGCAGGCGACCCGGACCCGCTCGGGATCAAGGCCAAGCTCCCGCCGAGCTTCTTCGACGACGACCCCATGAAGCCGATCCTGCTCGAGCACGGCGTCCCGGAGCAGCTCGCCGACGAGGCACAGCGCGACGCGTTCATGGCTCAGCTGCAGCCGCCCCCCGCCGACGATCCCAAGGCGGGGCTGGACGGCCTGGCCGTGGTCGCAGAGCTGCTGCCTCCCGATCAGCAAGCGGGCTTCCTCGAGGCCCTCGAGGCGGCCAAGGAGGCAGCCAAAGAGGCGCCCGTCCCTGAGCCGGCTCCGCCCCCCGCGCCCGCAGCCGAGCAAATGGCCACGCTCAAGGCCCAAGCCATCGCCGGCGCTCCGGAGGGCACGACGGTCCCTGAGGTTCCGTCTCTCGACGACATTGTGGCCAAGATCTTGGCGCCTCTGGACGAGGTCCAACTCCCGGAGGTCCCAGACCCCGCAGCCGTGGACGCGGAGCTGGCGGCCAAGGCCGCTGAGCTGACAGAGCAGGAGGCCGCGCTCCGAGCGCGGGGCGTGGACAACCCGCTCCTCGGCTTGTTCGCGCTGGGTCACCGCTTGATCGAGAAGCTCCCGCGCCCCGCGGACTGCATGCCCGACATGAACCCCATGTTGGAGGGCCTGGGCAAGGCCAAGGCTGCCCTCGCGGCGCAGGGGGTCGGTGCCCTGGCGCTCGCGCCCCTGGCGGGCTTGATCGCCCGCGTGACTGCGATCCGAGACGCGGTCCCGCTGGCCCCAAAGCCCGAGAAGCGCGACTACGCCTACGCGAAGCTGACCGGTCATGACTTCTCTGGACAAAGCCTGGTCGGCAAGAGCTTCGCTTGCGCCGACCTCAAGCGCGCCAACTTCAGCGGGGCCGACCTGACCGACGCAGACCTGACCGAGGCCGTCCTGACCGGCGCCGACCTCACGGGGGCGACGCTCAAGGGAGCGAAGCTGGGGCGCGCCAAGGTGGAGAAAGCCAAGCTCCAAGGAGCGGACCTGGGGGGGGCCAACCTGGCGGGCGCGGACTTCACCTCGGCCGACCTCAGCCGCGCCAACCTCACCGGCGCGGACGGATTGGGCGCGACCTTCGCCAAGGCCGTCCTCAAGGGCGCGACCCTCGTCCAGATCAGCCTGATCGACGCGGACCTGACTGAGGCCGACTTCAGCCAGAGCGACCTCACCAAGTCCAAGCTGGAGTCGGCCAAGGGGCCCAAGGCGAACTTCGCGGGCGCGCGCCTGGTCGAGGCAGACCTCCGCTTCTGCGACTTCAGCAAGGGCGACCTGAGCGGGGCCGACCTGAGCGGGGCCGACCTTTCGCTAGCCATGCTGGACAAGGTCCGCGGCGACGAGGCCAACTTCAGCGGCGTCAAGTTGGACATGGCCAAGCTCACCAAGAGCCGGCTTCACAAGACGAACTTCACCGGGGCCCAAGCCGAAATGGGCTTCTTCGGCGGGAGCGTGTTTACGCGCTCGGTGCTCAAGGGAGCCAAGTTCACCAAGTGCGACTTCGCGGAGGCGGACATTGGCCAGGCCGACTTCTCGGAGTCGACGCTGCGGGGGGTGATCTTCCGCGACGTGCAGGCGGTTGGAGCACGCTTCGTCAAGGCGGACCTCGGCGGGACCTCGGTCACCGGTAAGTCGTCCTTTCGGGACGCCAACTTCGCGGGGCTCGAAGGGCACCGCTCGGTTTGGCAGGACGCCGACCTCCAAGACGCTGACTTCTCCTACGCCAACCTCCGTGAGTCCTACTTCACGAGCGCCAACTGCGAGGGCGCGAGCTTCTTTGGCGCCAGGCTCAAGAAGGCCAGCTTCATGCGCGCCAAGCTGATTCGGACGCGCTTCGTGAGCGCAGATCTCTGCTCGGCGGACCTGACCAAGACCACCATCGTGGACAGCCAGTTCACGCTCTCGAACTGCTACGACGTGAAGTTCCTCGGGGCCAAGATCGGGACCTGCGACTTCCTCGAGGCCAACCTTGCGGCCGCCCAGTTCGACCCTGACTACGAGGAGCGCAGATGAGCTGGGGAAGCCTGACTCGCGAGGAGCTCTTGGAGCGAGTCCAGGGCAAGACGCCCTTGGCCTCATGCATGATCGAGTCTCTCGACCTGACCGGCTGCAAGCTGGCAGGGGCCGACTTCGGGGGAGCCGTGGTCAGGAAGGTCGTGTTTAGCCACGCTGACCTCTCCGGCGCGACCCTCTCTGGTGGGACCTTCATGGAGTGCGATTTCTCCGACGCGCGCCTCGAAGGGGCGAGCCTCGGAGAGGCGATCGGAATGGGGAACAGCTTCGAGCGCGCCAAGCTGGCGAACACGACCTGGGCCCACGCCAAGCTCCCCAACAGCAACTTGTCAGGAGTAGACCTCTCCGGCCGGGACCTCTCAGAGGCGATCCTCTCAGGGTGCGACCTCTCGGGAGCGAACCTGTCTGGCGCGACGCTGCACAAGACCGTGCTCGCCCTGAGCGACCTCAGCGGCGCCAACCTGACTCGAGGCCAGCTCCAGGGCGCGATCATGGCTCAGGCCAAGGTCGCGGGAGCGGACTTCAGCGGAGCGGACCTCAAGGGCGGAGTCTTCGTGAAGTCGGAGGCTCAAGGCGCGAACTTCACAGGCGCCGTGCTGAGCGACGCGGTGTTCGTGATGGCCGAGCTCCAGGGCTCCAAGTTCAACGACGCCCGCATGACTCGTTGCAGCTTGATCAAGGCTGACGCGCGGGAGTGCGACTTCAGCGGCGCGGACCTCAACGGCGCGGCCCTCGGCTACGCCGACCTCCGAGGAGCTTCTCTCCCGGCGGGTGAGATCAGCGAGACGATGTTCACGGGCGCGAACTTCAGCGGGAACGACCTCTCGAAGACTCGGTTCCGCGAGTGTCTCCTCAACGAGGCCAGCTTCGAGGGCGCGAGCTTTGGTCTGACCTCGGTCACTGGCTGCATCATGAACGGCGCCAAGGCCAAGGGGGCCCTCTTCGGTGAGGCGAAGCTCGAGAAGCTCTTCCTCAACGACGCCGACCTGAGCGGGGCTGACCTGAGCGGAGTCAGCCTAGATCAAGTGAAAATGGCGGGGGCGGATCTCCGTGGGGCCAAGCTCCCTCAGGCCTTCCCTAACTGCTCTTTGGCGAACGCTCAGCTCGACCGGGACTCGCTCAAGGGCAAGGACCTGGAGGGGACCGACCTCGAAGGGATAGACGTTTCGGGCTGGGACTTCAGCGGCGCGAACCTCAAGCGGGCCTCCTTTAGGGGGGGCAAGCTGATCGGGACCAACTTCAGCGACGCGATCCTGGAG